>Ga0335069_10015378_pt1 | contig 10695 bp, 9 predicted proteins | sample Lox_Sample_11_FD_206714 | JGI IMG/M metagenome (GOLD analysis project Ga0335069, IMG submission 206714) | Soil microbial communities from Loxahatchee National Wildlife Refuge, Florida, United States - Lox_Sample_1.1 | ecosystem: Environmental > Terrestrial > Soil > Wetlands | place: USA: Florida... | reverse complement strand
AAACGCTGGTCGCGGCAGGATACGCGCCCGAGATGGCGTATTTCGAGTGCGTCCACGAAGTGAAGCTGATCGTCGATCTGATTTACGAGGGCGGCATCTCCAACATGCGCTACTCGATCAGCAACACCGCCGAGTACGGCGACATGACGCGCGGCAAGCGTGTGATCGGAAAGGAAGCGCGTGAGGCGATGAAAAAGATTCTCGCCGATATCCAATCCGGATCGTTCGCGAACGAATGGATAAATGAATACCGCGCCGGTCTGCCGCATTTTCGCGAGCTGCGCAAGGAAGGCGAGAAGCATCAGCTTGAGGAAGTCGGCCGCCGCCTGCGATCGTTCATGCCCTGGCTGGCCAGCGACCGCCTCGTCGACAAATCGAAGAACTGATTTTGTAACAGACAAGTGCTTGCATGAGCGGCGCTCCCGATTCGGAGCGCCGCTCGCATCTGCGCTCCCGTATGTCGCCGTTACTTCAACCTTGATTCGTGCTATCGTGACTCGCTGATGTGGTCGGGGGACCACACCTCTACTGGCTACCAAAACGGCTCGCGACAGCCCCGCGCGCGAAGATGCAAAATTACCAAACGAACCCAAATAGGCAGTTGAATTGTCCAAGGAAATCAAGGTGTTTTGCTGTTTATTCTCCTGAACGAGCCGCCAAAATCGGCTGTCTCGAGGAGGACGCGTCAAGCCTATGAATCGGCTGGCGCAGATGGCGATGATCGCTCCCGAAGGCGCGAAGATCGCCTTCGGAATCCTCGCGATCGGAATCATCATGGCCGCGCTGGGAGCCCATTGCTTAGGAGTCTTGATTATCGGACTGTCGTGCGTCGTTGGCTCCTTTTTCCGCGACCCTGAGCGTCAGCCCGAGCGTATCGAGGGCGTTGTCATATCAGGCGCCGATGGCAAAGTCGTTGACGTATCGGAATGCTCGATGCCCGACGACCGCGAAACCGTTTACCATCGCGTGTCCGTGTTCATGTCACCGCTTGATGTTCATGTGAATCGCGCGCCCGTCAGCGGCGAGACGGTCTTCGTACGTCATACGTCGGGCGATTTTCGCGCCGCCTATCGCGATGAGGCGAGCGAACATAATGAGCGCACGCTTATGGTAGTTCGCGACGATGCGGGCCGGCGTCACGGCATGATGCAGGTGGCGGGCTATCTCGCGCGACGGATCGTTTGCCGCATTCATGCCCGCGATAGGATTTTCATCGGCCAGCGAGTCGGACTGATTATGTTCGGCAGCCGCGTCGACCACTTCATCCCGCCCGACTATCGCGTGATCGTGGCTGTGGGACAGCGCGTTCGGGCAGGTGAAACAGCTATCGGGGAGCTTCGATCGTGAACAACGAGACAAGAAGAGGCCATGCGCGTCAGGCGCGGATGCGCCTGATTTCGGGGCGTATCCGCGAAAGCCGACTCAAGGTTGCCGAGCCGATTCGGCGGGGCTTTTTTCTGATTCCGGTCACTATCACCTCGCTCGGACTTCTGTCGGGATTTTATTCGCTGGTGTCGTCCGTGAACGGACACTTCGAGCTTGCCGCTGTGATGATCGCGGTCGCGTTCATATGCGACGGGCTCGACGGACGAATCGCGCGCGCATCGCGCACGGCCAGCGAGTTCGGCGTCGAGTACGACAGCCTGTCCGACGTGGTCGCATTCGGCGTCGCCCCGGCGGCGCTCGCCTATTGCTGGGCGCTCAAGTCCGCGGGTCCGATTGGAATCGTTGCAACCGGGCTCTACGTCGTGTGCGGAGCCTTGCGCCTCGCGCGCTTCAACGTCCAGGTTGAGACTACGGCCAAGAATCGATTCGTCGGACTTCCGATTCCCGGCGCCGCGATTTTCATTGCAGGCGTAACGCTTGCTTACAGTTATTTCGAATTCGAATCGCCGCGAACGCTCGCGGCTGTCATGACGCCGATGACGCTTCTGCTCGGCGGTCTGATGATCTCGCGGGTGCCCTACCCGAGCTTCAAATCGATGAATCCCGATCGACGGCCCGGCATCGAGATGCTGGTTGGGATTGTCTTGGTGGCCGCTTTGCTGATCGCGCTCCCGCAACTGACCGCATTCGCGCTTGCGCTGGCTTACGTCTCGTCGGGTCCGATCCTGATGTTCCGCGAAGGTATGCAACCGAGGGTTCCCGTCTTGCGCCCCGTCCCAAAGAAGGCGGAACCGGCATCCGCGACGATCGTGGTCTCCGCCTCGCCGCATGAGGAATCCGTCGATCACGAATCGTGACCAATGAGCGGATCGGACTTGACCGGCATCGGGTTCGCCGGTACAAGTCGGAGTAATGACTCGTCAGCTCAACCTCGGACTGCTGCTTAGCCTGGCCCTTACGAGGGCCCACGCCGGGTGCGTCGAGGACCAAGCCTGACGAGCTTGAAAATCTGAGATGAGCGCCCCGGGCGGTGGGCCGAAGAAGCCGCCCGGGGCGTTTTCTTTTGTGCGCGGGCGCTTTCTTCGAGCTTGCGGGTCCGAGGGCCGGAGCAGGGAGAAAGGACGATGTCCAAAAGCCAAACGATACCGACCGAGCCCGACTACGTAAGAATCTTCGACACCACGTTGCGCGACGGCGAGCAATCGCCCGGATGCACAATGAACGTGGACGAGAAGATCGCTCTGGCGCGCCAACTCGAACGGCTTAACGTCGACGTTATTGAGGCCGGTTTCGCGGCGTCGTCTCCCGGCGATTTCGAATCGGTCCGACGCGTGGCGCAAGCCGTTTCGCGACCCGTCGTGCTCAGCCTCTCACGCACGCGAGCCGAGGATGTCGATCAGGCGTTAGCCGCGGTCGACGGCTCGAAAAATCCCGGCATCCATATCTTTATCGCGACCTCCGATATCCACATGCGCTACAAGCTGAATATGGGGCGCGAGGATGTTCTCGACGCGGCGTCGGTCGCAGTCGCGCGGGCCAAAGAGCATCTGGACTATATCGAGTTTTCCTGCGAAGACGCCTCGCGCAGCGATTGGGACTTCATGGTCAAGGTGGTCGCCGAGGTGATCCGATTGGGCGCGCGTGTAATCAATCTGCCCGACACCACCGGCCACGCGATTCCCGAGGAAACCGAGCGGATGTTTGCCTACATGCGCGAGAAGGTCGCGGGCGCTGACCAGGTGATATGGAGCACGCATTGCCATAACGACCTCGGCCTGGCGGTCGCCAACTCTCTGGCTGCGGTGCGCGGAGGCGCACGCCAGATCGAATGCACAATCAATGGAATCGGCGAGCGGGCTGGGAACACCTCGATGGAAGAGGTCGTGATGGCGATGAGGACGCGTCGCGACCTGATGGGCGTCCAAAGCCATGTCGACAGCCGCCAGATTTATCCCGCTTCGCGACTGCTCTCACAGATCATTGGATGGCCGGTGCCGCCCAACAAGCCGATCGTCGGCGACAACGCGTTCGCACACGAGGCCGGTATCCATCAGGACGGCGTGCTCAAGTACAAGCTGACCTACGAAATCATGAAGCCCGAGGACATCGGGATTCCCTCGAACAAGCTCGTTTTGGGCAAGCATTCGGGACGCCATGCGTTCGTGAACCGGCTCAAGGAACTGGGCGTCGACGTCGATACGGTCGACGTCCAGCGCGCATTCGCCGAATTCAAGGCGCTGTGCGACAAGAAAAAGGTCGTCTACGACGACGATATCCTCACGCTGGTCACCGAGGAGGCGCGTCGCACCGCCAAAGAATTCGAATTAATCGATCTCAACGTGTCGTCTTCGTCGAACGCCAAGCCGCACGCTCGGGTGACCCTGCGGCTGGGCGGCGAGGAGCGCACCGGTGAGGCGACCGGAGACGGAATCGTGGACGCGACGTTCAAGGCGATCTACGCCGTCTCCGGGATGAATCCCGCGCTGGAGCGTTACTCGGTCAAATCGATCACGGGCGGGACCGACGCGCTCGGCGAGGTCAGTTGCCTGGTGCGCGATAACGGGATGACCGTGGCCGGCGCCGGCGCGCATAGCGATATCGTCAGAGCGAGCGCCCTTGCTCTGGTAAACGCACTCAATCGCCTGCGCGCACGTCAAAACCTGCCGGTTAAGCCGACGACCGACGTGGGCCCGTGAGCGATTTTAATCGCGCGGGGCTTGCTGGACGATTCGAGTTGGGCTAACGCTATTTCTTCACATCGGCGGTGGCCTACAAATTCACGGTTTGATCCAATCCTAATCCGGTAAGTTTTCGCGCTTCTAAATGGCTTACAAAGTTCTGGTTCTCAAGGGTGACGGCATCGGTCCCGAAGTCGTCTCGGAGGCTCAGCAGATACTGAAACTCGTCGCGCGGCGCTCTGCCGTCGATCTTGAGTTCAAGGAAGGGATCATTGGCGGCCACGCCATCGATCAATTCGGCAAACCGCTGCCCGACGATGTGCTCGCCAATGCCAGGGATTCCGACGCGATCCTGCTTGGCGCCGTCGGCGGTCCGAAATGGGATAACCCGTCGGCTGATAAACGTCCCGAGCAGGCTCTCCTCGGATTGCGCAAGGAATTGGGACTGTTCGCCAACCTGCGCCCTGTGAAAACCGTCAAGGAACTGATTCCGTCGTCACCGCTGCGCCCTGACGTGATCAGCGGCGTCGACGTGGCAATCATCCGCGAACTGACCGGCGGAATTTATTACGGAAAACCCAGCGAGCGCCGCCAGGGTAAAGAGGGTCGCGAGGCCGTCGATACCTGCATCTACAGCGAAGCTGAGATCACGCGGGTCGTCCGCTTTGGTTTCGAGCTGGCGCAAAACCGCCGCAAGAAGCTCACTTCCGTCGACAAAGCCAACGTACTTTCGACGTCCCGTCTGTGGCGCGAAGTCGCAACTGAGGTCTCCCGCGATTTCAAAGACGTCGCATTCGAACATCAGCTCGTCGATTCGATGGCGATGCATCTGCTACGGCGTCCGCGCGACTTCGATGTCGTGGTGACTGAGAATATGTTCGGCGATATCCTGACTGATGAGGCGTCGATGCTTGCCGGCTCGATGGGTCTCCTGCCCTCGGCTTCGCTCGGCGAGGATATCAACGGCGCAGGTTTTCGCGTGGGCTTGTACGAACCTATCCATGGCAGCGCTCCCGACATAGCGGGACGCGACGAGGCGAATCCACTTGCCGCGATTCTCTCGGCCGCGATGCTGCTCGAGCATTCGCTGGGGATGCGCGCCGAGGCAGAACTCGTCGAACGCGCGGTCGAATCGGTGATCCACGACGGATATCGCACTCGTGATTTGGGTGCTGCTGCACAAGGCAGACAGGTTGGATGCAAGGCGATGGGCCGGCTGGTCCGCGAAAGGATAGAATCGCTGGAGCCGGAAGCCGGTTAGTCGTGGCTTTGCAACACGAGCCCAGAGTGGCGGTCGTTGGCGCGACGGGCGCGGTCGGCAGTCAGATCGTCGAACTCCTCGAAACGCGCGCATTTCCGCAGGGAAACCTGTCTCTGTTTGCTTCGGGAGCGGGCGCGGAATCCGTAGAAACTGAAAACGGCAACGCCAACGTCGAGGAACTATCCGATCTCGCCGATTTGCGCGGCTTCGCCCTTGCCTTCCTCGCGGTGCCTGAGAAAACCGCTGCCGACATTATTGCAGCCCGCCCCGGTCCCGTTCTGATCGATCTGAGCGCGTGCGGTCGGACGCCGCGCGGGCGTTCTCTCGTGTCGCCCGGTATCGTTACGCGCGAGCGATTGCTTGAACTGCGGGGCAGCATGGTCTTCGAGACTCCCCATCCTGCTGCGCACGCGATCGCTTCCATAATGGCGGCCGTCGGCGGCGACGATGCCGGACCATTCGGCGCAATACTTCTGACCGGAGCGAGCGCGCGCGGACGCGAACAGGTTGCCGATGTGGCGCAACAGTCGGCGGACTTCTTGAGCGGGCGTTTCCATTCCGAAGAGGAAGGAGTCCAGCACGGGTTCAATCTCTTCGCCGGCGACCACGAGCGCTCGCTTGCGAAAATAATCCTGGCGCAGCTCACCGCGATGACTGGACGCACGCCGAACGTGGCGCTTCAGACCTCGACGGCGCCGATACTCCACGGTTCGGTGCTTGCGCTTCAGTTTCCCGCCGCCCAAAATCTCGATAGGTGGCCGGACCGGTTGCGCGGCGCTCCCGGGATCGTACTGGTCGAGGGAGAAGAAACGCTCGGAGTGGCCGACGTGCTCGGACAGGAGGCGATCGTGACGCGATTCGATCGCGCGGGCGATCGCAGCGCAACGATCTTCGCCGCCTTCGACAACACCCGTCTTGCCGCGCTAATCGCCACCTGGATCGCCGAGAATCTTCTCCAGACTTCGCACTGACACCAGTCGCCGCGACTGCGACAGGAGTCGCGCCTGCGATGCAGATCAAACTGATAATCGAGTATGACGGCGCGGCCTATTTCGGCTGGCAGTTCCAGGACGGACAGGATTCGATCCAGGCGCGAATCGAAGCCGCGCTGGCGCAGATTTTCTCCACGCCGCTTCGCGTCCGTGCGGCGGGCCGGACCGACGCGGGCGTCCACGCGCTCGGCCAGGTCGCCTCGTTCTCACTGCCGCGCGAATTCGAGGCCGGTGCTCTTCGGCGCTCGCTCAACGCGCTTTTGCCCCGCGACATTGTCATTCTGGGCGCGGAACCGGCGCCCGACAGTTTCGATCCGCGTCGCGACGCGCTCTCGCGAATCTACGAATACCGGATACTGAATCGATTCCCGCCGTCGGCCTTCGAGCATCAGCGAAGCTGGCATATACGCGAACCCCTCGACCTCGACGCGATGAACGCCGCGGCGGCCCGATTCATTGGCGAGCATGATTTTGCCGCGTTTCGCACGCTGGGCACCGAGATGCGAAGCACCGTGCGGCGCGTGATCGAAAGCCGATGGCGTCGCGAGGGAGACTGCGCGGTCTACCATGTCGAGGCGACCAGCTTTGTGCGTCACATGGTGCGGACGATGGTCGCGGCGATGGTCGATATCGGGCGCGGCAAGTGTGGGCCCGACTCAATCGATCGCATTCTGGAGTCGCGCGACCGGGCCCAGGCTCCCGCCGCCGCTCCCGCATCCGGGCTATATCTCGTCGCAGTTCGCTATTGAGAGACCACATCGCTCAGAATACGCGATGCTGACGGCGCAAACTGGTCCACGAGCGCGCAAACCGCTGTCTCACACGGGTTTCGGGGCGGGGGCTGTTGAAAATCGTTGCAATTCTTAAGAAAAAACGTCATTTTCATTGTTCGAATACTTGCTTTACCCGGTTGAGTAGTTCACTGTCTCTGGAAAGCCGCCCGACCCGCGGCAAGGAGGAGGATGATGACGCAGTCGCAGGTAGCAGCCCATCTCGCTGACAAGGTGGGCATCACCAAGAAGCAGGCAAAGACCGCATTGGAAGAACTGGCCGGCCTTGTCGTTCGCGAACTGAAAAAGGAAGGTTCGCTGCGCCTCGGTGGACTCGGGATTTTCCGCAAACGCAAGAGCAAGGCGCGGATGGGACGCAATCCCGCCACGGGAGAAGCGATCAAGATACCAGCTCGCACGCGCCTGCGTTTCACCGCCGCCAAGGCGCTGAAGGACGCGGTTCTCGGCGCGAAGTAAACTGACCCGTACTCGAAGTTAACCGCGAGGTGGTTTCACCCTCGCGGTTTTCTTTTGATTGAGACCGGGAATCCCTCGCAGAACCTCTCGCGGATCTGAGAGATGTTCGATCGTGCGCCGTTGTCGACGCCCTATTCCTGCGGGTCCTTCTTCCTCGCGCCCGCGCGAGCCTGATTGCGGATGTGGCGCACGCGATCGAGATACTCGCGCAGCCGTGCCTCGAAACCGCGCTCCGACGGATGATAGTACTCGCGCCCCAAAAGCCGGTCGGGCATGAAGTCCTGCTCGACGACCCCGCCTGCCGAGTCATGCGGATACTTGTAGCCGCGTGAGTAGCCGAGTTCTTTCATCAGCGGTGTCGGCGCATTGCGCAGATGAAGCGGGACAGGCTCGGGACCGTGCGCGCGCACGTCTTCGCGCGCCTGCAGCATCGCGCGATACGAGGCATTGGATTTCGGCGCACACGACAGATACGTCACACCCTGAGCCAGCGGAATCACGCCTTCGGGCAGTCCGACGAAATCGACCGCGTCCTTGACGCCGATTGCGATCTGAATCGCGCGCGGGTCAGCATTGCCGATATCTTCGGACGCGAAAATCACCATCCTGCGTGCGATAAACAGCGGATCTTCGCCCGCCTCGACCATGCGCATCATCCAGTACATCGCGGCGTCGGGATCGCTGCCGCGCATGCTCTTGATGAAGGCGGAAATGACGTTGTAGTGCTCTTCGCCCGCGCGATCGTAAAGAAGAGCTTTGTGCTGCGCGGCCTCGCTGACGTGCGCGATCTGTATTTCTTTGGAATCGGCATGCTGCGCTAGTTCCGCCGCGATCTCGAGGGTGTTGAGCGCGCGCCGCGCGTCGCTCGACGCCAGCCTCACAAGTTCCGCGAGCGCGTCCGCCCCGATTCGCATCTCCAGCTTTCCGAGCCCGCGCTCCGGGTCATCGAGTGCGCGCTTTACCAGAGCTGTGATCGCATCGTCGGAAAGCGGATTGAGGACCAGCACGCGCACGCGCGAGAGAAGAGGCGCTACGACTTCGAAAGACGGATTTTCCGTGGTCGCGCCGATAAGAGTGACGAGACCGCTTTCGACGTGCGGCAGGAACGCATCCTGTTGCGCGCGGTTCCATCGATGAATCTCGTCGATGAAAACCACCGTGCGGCGATTTCGCGTCTCGAGTTCGCGTCTCGCCTGCTCGACGGCTGCGCGGAGATCGGCGACTCCCGAGGTGACCGCGCTGATCGGGACAAAGTCAGCGTCGACGTGCCTCGCGAGCAGCAGCGCGATCGTGGTTTTGCCGGTTCCGGGCGGCCCCCAAAGGATGATCGAATGGAGGCGGCGGGCCGCGACCATCTCTGAAAGGAGCTTGCCGGGGCCAAGCAGGTGATCCTGGCCGACGACCTCTTCGAGCGCGGCGGGCCTCATCCGATCCGCGAGCGGCTGGGCTGCTGGACGACGCGGTGGAAACAGCGACGCCGAGGCAGAAGGCGCTTGCTTGCGCTTCATCTTCGCGAAGCTAGCATATCGTGCGATCTCGACAAGCCGCCCCTGACGCCCCGATTGCGCCACGCGGCGCTCCTGTTCTAGGTTTCGGCTGGGCCCGACTGGAGCGGGCACCCGACTATGATCGTAGGAATAGATATCGGCGGTTCAACGACTGACGCGGTCATCCTGGAAAACGGAGATATCCGCGTCGTCACAATCGAAGCCAACGATCCCGTAGCCGCGGCGGCCGGAGCGCTCGGCAAGCTGGTCGGCGATGTGGGGCTCGACCTTGCGCAGGTGGAATGTATCGCGGCGACCGGAGCGGGTTCGCGCGCGCTCGGCGAGAACCTGTTCGGGCGCCCGATTCTCAAAGTAAACGAATTCACCGCGATCGGGGTCGGAGGCACGTGGCTGGCCGGGAAAAATCGAGCGATGGTCGTGTCGCTCGGGACAGGGACCGCGATTGTGTCGGTCAGAGACGAGAAGATTCAGCACTTCAGCGGAACCGGCGTCGGCGGAGGAACGCTCCTTGGATTGTCCAAGCACATGTTGGGAATATCGCGGCTGGAAACGCTCGAGACGCTCGCCAGCCGCGGCGATCTGCATCGTGTGGACCTGACCGTACGCGATATCGCGGGCGGCGCCATCGGCGATCTGCCGCCGGGCGCGACCGCCGCCAATTTCGGCAAGATCACTGCGGACGCGACAAGCGAAGACAAGGCGCTGGCAATAATCAACATGATCGTCGAGGTTATCGGCGTCCTGAGCATCGCCAGTGCGCGCGCCTGCGGGCTCGAAGATATCGTACTGACCGGCAAGCTCACGCGGATTTTCCGATTCATGCAGAAGACCCGGCGCCTCGAATACATGTTCGGACGCGGCTTTTCGATCCCGGATCACGCCGATTACGCGACCGCGATCGGCGCGGCGCGCACCGCAGCGACTCGTTGACAGCGCCTCTTAAGTCGGCGGACGATTTCGGCCTGCAAAATCCTTATCGGATCATTTCCAACCCCGCGCCCGATAGGACTAGAATGCGCGAACCGATCGCGGCCTCGCCGTCGTTGCGCGACCCGTTCGGACACCGTTGCACTTGGTTAAAGAGATGCCTTCAGAACTGCTCAAAGGTTTTCGCATGCTCGACATGACCGACGAGAAGGGGGCGCTGTGCGGCAGACTCCTTTCATCGCTCGGCGTCGAGGTAATCAAAGTCGAGCCGCCTTCGGGATGCTCGACCCGCACGATCCCGCCCTTCCTCGAAGACAAGCCGGGACCCGATCGCGGACTCTATTTCATCGCCTACGAAGCGGGAAAGAAGTCCGTCACCGCGAATCTTGAAAACCCGCAGGGGCGTGAACTTGTCGCTGCTCTGGCGCGCAAGAGCGATTTTCTCGTCGAGTCGTATCCCCTCGGATATCTCGACTCGATCGGTCTCGGATATGAGCGCCTCGGCAAGGACAATCCGCGTCTGGTCTACACCTCTATCACGCCCTTTGGCGATAAAGGCCCGGCAAAGGACTACGCGTGGGCCGACATCATCACGTGGGCTGCAGGCGGGATGATGTTCCTGATGGGCGAGGAGGGCAAACCACCGATCGAGATGAGCCTGCCGCAGGCGGGCCTGCACGGCGGCGGCGAAGCTGC
>Ga0335069_10015377_pt1 | contig 10696 bp, 7 predicted proteins | sample Lox_Sample_11_FD_206714 | JGI IMG/M metagenome (GOLD analysis project Ga0335069, IMG submission 206714) | Soil microbial communities from Loxahatchee National Wildlife Refuge, Florida, United States - Lox_Sample_1.1 | ecosystem: Environmental > Terrestrial > Soil > Wetlands | place: USA: Florida... | reverse complement strand
CGGTCAGCGTAGCGAGGATTGTCGGATTGCCGACTTCATCCACGGCCTCCACCGCCACATCGCCGATCAGTTTGCCCTTGTTTGCCGGTAATCGCCAGTGCCGCGCGATGTTCTCTACCACTACAATCGCGTCGTCCACCAAAATACCGATCGAGAAAATCAGCGCGAACAGAGTGATGCGGTTCAGCGTGTAGCCGTACAAATAGAACACCGTGAGCGTGAGCGCCAGCGTCACCGGAATCGCGATGAAGACGATGATGGACTCCCGGAGGCCCAGCGCCAGCGCGATCAGCAGGCTCACCGAAACCACCGCGATGCCCATGTGCCACAGCAGCTCGTTGGATTTCTCCGCTGCGGTCTCCCCGTAATTGCGCGTGATCGAGACTTGGACGTCGGAAGGAATCAGGCTGCCCTTCAAACGGTCCACGCGCTCCAGAACATCGTGCGCCACGTCGATGGCGTTCGCGCCTTTGCGTTTAGAGATAGCTAGTGTGACGGCGGGCTGAAAGGAAGCGCCGGAGGCGCGTGCGGCGAATTGCACATATTCCGAGGGTTCTTCGCCCGTATCGCTCACCGCGGCCACGTCGCGCACATACACCGGTTTGCCGTTCGCTACTCCTGCCACCACGCCGCGCACGTCGTCGGCGCAACGGAGCAGCTCCCCGGTCTCCAGTAGAAACTCACGGTTCTCACTCGAGAAATGTCCCGAAGAGAGTTTTCGGTTGGAAGCCGCCAGCGCATGGAAGACCTGGAGCGGCGCCAGCGAATAGGCCGCCAGCTTCGACTTTTCCAGCGTGACCCGCAGTTCGCGCCTCTGCCCGCCGATGATCGACACTGCCGACACGTTGTTCACTTGTTTGACCGTGTCGTCCACTTGTGCGGCCAGCCGCCGTAGCTGGAACCCGTCATAGCGACTGCTCGAAAACGTGAGCGCCAGAATCGGTACGTCGTCAATGGAACGCGGCTTGATGAGCGGCTGCGACGCACCCGGTGGAATCAGATCGAAGTTGGCGAACATCTTCTGATTCAACTTGACGATGCTTTTCTCCTCGTCTTCGCCGACGCGGAAGCGCACGATCGCCAGCGACTGCCCCGGGCTGGACGTCGAGTAAATGTACTCAACGCCGGGAATCTCCCACAGCAGCTTCTCCATGGGCTTGGTGACGCGCTCTTCTACCTCGCGCGACGACGCGCCCGGCATCGCAACCAGCACGTCGATCATTGGCACGATGATTTGAGGCTCTTCTTCGCGCGGCAGCCGCCAGATGGAGAACAAGCCGATCAGCAGCGACGCGCCCAGAAACAGCGGCGTGAGCTTGGAATTGATCCAGGCGTGCGCGATGCGGCCGGCGATTCCGAGTTCCTTCACTGCCGTGCCTCCAAGCGAGCGCCATCGGCCAGGTTCGACGGCCGCGGCGAGACGATCATCTCACCCGCGTTCAGACCCGAGAGGATCTCCACGTGATCGCCCTGTTTCTGGCCCGTGGTCACCAGGCGGGTGTGGGCAATTCCGCCATCGTTCACCATCACCGACTGCACCTGACCCTGCTCGGAAAGCGCCGCCGCGGGCACCGCGACGATACGCCGCGCCCCGCGTGCGAACTGCGCCCTGCCATAAACGCCCGATCTCAAATCCGGAATCGCCGGCAGATCGATCTTCACCACGAAAGCCCGGGACGCCGGATCCACCGAGGGGACGATCTCGGAGACGCGCGCCGCAATGCTCCGGTTCAGCGAGTCGAACTTCACCGTGACGGGCTGGCCCACGCGCGTTTCGCCGAGAAACGCCTCTTCCACCGGTACTTCCAGCCGCAGCGCGCCAGCTTTCTCGATGGTCATCAGTGGCGCGCCGGGCGTGGCCAGGACACCCGGTTCCACGGGCTTCTCCGTCACCGTGCCGGAGAAGGGAGCGTGGATCTCGGTGTATCCCCGAACCACCCCCGCCGCAGCCACCGCTTCATCCGCCTGGCGGATCTTGGCGGCCAGTTGCGCTCGCTTCGACACGCTCATGTCGTAGGCCGCCAGCGCCACTTTCAGCTTGGACGTTGCCTCGTCGTACTCCTGGTCGGAAATCGACTTCTTCTGGTACAGATCGTCCATACGCCGGAACGTCGCCTTGGCCAGATCCAGACTGGCCTGTGCAGATGCCACGGCATGTTCCACTTCCTGGCTCGCGTCGGAGGCCTCTTGCCGCGCTGCCTGCGCCTGCCGGTAAGCTACATCGGCATCGCGCGAGTCGAGCGACACCAGTAACTGGCCTTCGCGGACCGTATCACCCACCTGTACCTTCACCTCGCGCACATAGCCCATCACTTTGCTCGAAATCGCTGTCGACGTGCGGGCGCGCACGGTGCCGACCGCTTCGGAAACAGACGGCCATTCGACGGCGGCTGCGGCCACGACGCCGGCCTGCACCGGCTGGGAGACGATGGCTTCGGCCTTGCGAGGCGCTTCGCGGCAAGAGCCGAGAGCAAGGCAAGCGGCCACGCTTGCGGCTAGACGTTTATTTGAGAGCATCGGAGTCTCCTGATAACGTTCCGGCGGCCAGCTCCAGCGCCGTCGCCGCCAGGCGTTGCTGATAAACGGCTTCGAGACGGTTGGTCTGGGTCTCGAGTGTCGCTGTCTCGTTGCGCAGCAGCTCGGTCACCGTGGTCAGGCCGGCCTGATAGCGGTTGCGCGTGATCCGGAGGCTCTCTTCTGCTTGCGCCACCGCCGCCGTAGCCACGCCGATCCGCTCCTGCGCGGCCTGCCAATCGGCGTAAGCGCGGCGTACCTCCAGCTGCACGGCCGAATCGGTCTGCTTTTGCCGGGCCCGCGCCGCTGCGGCCAGGTGTGCGGTCTCCTCCCGGTGCGAACGATCCGCGAAGCCATTGAACACGTTCCAATCCAGCGACACGCCGAACAGCCAGTTGGCTCCCCCCTTGGTGGCGAAGGTTTGCCGGTCGGCTTCGAACGCTCCGCGCACGGAGATCTTGGGAAACAGCGCCGAGCGCGCGGCCGATGATTCCGCTTCGTTCACTCGAACCGCCAGCGCCGCCTGACGCGCTTCCGCACGGTCCTGCACGGCGCTCTTGTCCAACCCCTCCAGGTCGGCGCTGCCCAGCTTCGCCTCGGTGAGAGGCGTGGAAAGATCGTGCTTCGTCTCCAGCGGCAGCCCTAGCGCATCGTCGAGCGCGGCCTGCGCGGTATCCACGGCGTATCGCGCCTGAATCTCGCGCTCCCGCATGCCGGCCAAGTGAACGCGAACCGACAATACGTCGGCGTCGGTGGACAGACCGGCCTGGCGCACGGTTTGGGCGGTGGTCAAGTCAGCCTCCGCCGACCGGACCGCTTCTTGTGCCACCGTCAGCCGTTGCTTGGCGAGAATTGCGGCAAAATACGCACCGGCTACACCGGCAACCACATTCCTGCGGGCCCGGCGCTCGTCCTCGCCGGCGATCTCACTTTCGAGAGTCGCCGCCCGAACCTGCGACCGGGTGCCCCCAAAGTCATACACCGTCTGGCTGACGCTGAGCTGCGACTGGAAGTTGTTGAGAAAATTGGGCCGATTGAGAGTTCCGAGGTCGAAATTCCCTTGCGTGAACTGGTGCTGCTCGAGCAGGGATCCGAATACAAAAACGGGGTTGTCGCTGCGCGTGATCGATTCCGAATAGGTGACCTTCGGCAGGTGCCCGCTGCGGGACGCTTCGATCCGGCTATCGGCGGCGCGCTTCTGGGCGGCGCTGGCCTCCACCGCCGGGTGCCGCTCCAGCCCCATCTTCACGGCGTCCGCAAGTGATAGATTCGACTGGGCTAACAACGTCTGGCAGCCCGCCAGAAAAAGCACGGCTGTGAATCTCATTCACCAGCCGAGATGCAAACGCCGGGCCAGCGTGACAACCGGTCCAGGCCGCTTGTGGATTACCCTACCACTGCACACCCGGATATGGGCTTCCGATTCGCTGCGCGCGATAAATCGGTGTTCCGATCGTTTCCATCTCCCAGATTTCCTGGGGCGCTGGATCGGGTGTCAGCTCCATCACCGTCGAGTCCATCCCGGGTTTGCCGTGATTGCCCTGCGAGCTCAGAGTGGCCTCGATTCTTCCGTCCGCCAGGACATCCGTGCCTCCGCCCCAGTTGGAATATTGCTCGGGCGGTAGAATCTTGCGAGCTACGATCTTCGCAGTCATGGCCCGTTCATCAAGCTCAAAGATAGGTATGGTTGTGTAGCACGGCGCCCCGGCTGCTCCTGAACCTGGATCTACACACGGGCGGCCATCCCCGGTCGGACGGTTGTCACCGTTGTCGACCATCGTTATCCGAAAAACGCCTTCAGTTTGAGGGCCGAGTATCGCCGGAAGGTGCTGAGCATATTGCCAATCTTCCGGGTCATGGCCGTTCAGCAGCCGAAAGTCGCCGCCAGACCCCAGCCGCCATAGTATCTTGCCTGTGCCCGACCCGTTCCTGTAGTCAATCTTGATGATCCAGCTCTGATGACGCATGGACAGCAGGAGATTGCCGTCCTCAGGCGTATAGATAACCGCGTTCGAGTGAGTCCAGTCGGGAGACCACATCGGCCGGCGATGGATGTCCAGGTGATCAAATGAACTCCAAGTCCAGACCGGGTTCAAAGTGTTATCCAGCTCGATCAGCACGTCCCCGAAAATGTCTGTTTCCCCCTGATCGGGATCACTGCCCGGCCGGAATTGATTGGCGATCACAATCCAATGCCCGTTGGGCAGCACTTCCACATCGTGGTGAAAGTTCTGCAATCGCAGCCCCGGGTATCCGGAATCGTGCAGCTTTTCGTTCAGCTGCTCCGCTGTGATTTGCCGGACGGTGTCGCCGGCGAGATCGATCTCTCGCAAGAGGGAGAACGTGCCTTCCGGTGATGGGCCCGACAAGAGAGACTGCGACGATAACCCGAAGAGCAACAGCAAGTCGCCATTGGGCAAGGGCTTTACGGGGTTGATAAAGCCCAGATCCGAAGTTGAGGCGATACGGGACATCTGGACGGTACCGGCTTCCTGCTGTGCCGTTTGTGCGAGCGCGTCCCGCAGGGGACCGGAATGCAGTTTCCAGCCGAACCAGCCGGCCATTCGGCTGAGCGCACGCTCTCTTCTGCGCAGCGACTCGATCTGGCGGGCTGTTTCTCGTTCCGGCACTTCGTACGACCACAAGATTCTGCCCTTCAGGTCCACCATTGCGACCTGCGATGTTACGCCGGTGCTCGAATTCAACAGTTCCAGTCCGGTCTCGACGCCGGCACGTCCGAGCGAAGAGCTGTGAATACGCCAGTTGTGCATCCACAAGGGCAAGGGACCTGTCTGAAACAAATGATCCGTATCCCGTACGGTCGTGCCGTCAGCGAAATGTATCGTCGCTCGCAGGTGGTAGGTTGTTTCGGGAAGCATCCCTGCAACGAAGATTCGGACGGGAGCGCCGCCTTCGGCGTGACGAGTCCAGGTCCGTAAGCCATACCGCTGGTCCACACCGAAGTCGACCGTCACCTCGGAGGGAGAGGGCGCTGTGATGGAATAGAGCGCAACCTGGGGATTGGCTGTCGCCTCCACCAGACCTTCATTCATCGCGTGCGCGCGCGATTGAATTACTGTCCTGCGCCCGCATCCACTGGAGACAAGCAGTGCAACGACCACACTTGTGGCTTTGAGCCGGCTGTTCACGCAAGATCGCAATTAGCTTGTCGAACGCGCTTGACTTTGCACGATCGTGGGAGCGATACGTGCCCGAACCGAATTGACGACTCAGTTAGTCCGGAGGTTGCGGCTTTGCAGAGGTTAGTTGCAAAGTTTTGTCAAGACCGTCGCGTAACGGTCGGTAACGGCGTCCCAGCTATAGCGCTCGCGGACGCGGTCTATCGCGCGGCGGGACCACTCGGCGCGCTGCTCGCGTGACATCGCCAGAACCTCGGCCAACTTTTCGGTCAGGTTGCCGGCTTCAAACGGAATGCCGGCGCCGCCCGCGACTTCGGCGTTCTCGGACGTGTTTAAGAAGAGCACCAGCGCGCCCCGGCCCATTGCTTCGATCAACGCCGGGTGGGTTCCGCCGACTTCGGTCGCATGAACGTACGCAAAGCAGTGCGATTGCAGTTCATGGTATCCGGCGCCGTAGATTGCGCCCGGCATCACCACGCGCGGGTCGCGTGTGTCACGCACACGCTGGATGTATTCGGCGGCATAAGGCGCGTCGCCGATCAGAGCCAGTTTTTTCGAGCTTGCGACCTTCTCGAAGGCCTCCCGCACCGCGAGCGCATTATTCTCCGGCTCCATGCGGCTGACGAACAGAAAATATTCGCCGCGCTCGAGTCCCAACTGGTCCAGAACTTCCGCGCTGGCCACCTTCCCGATTTCAGCGCCATAAGGAATAAATTCCGAAGATTTGTTGTAGCGCGCCAGATAATATTCAGCGATCTTGACGGCGTCCGTCACCACCAAGGTAGGGCAGAACGTCGCGAGCCGCTCCGACAGCAGATACCAGGTGCGCGCCATCCAATTCCACTTCTTGCGCTTGCGCTCCAGGCCGTCGACGTTCAGCGCCGTCGGCATCCCGAACACGCGCGGCCAGAAGGTAAAGATCGCGTTGGCGGCATTGCAGTAGAGCGCCACATCGCAGCGGTGAAAGATCAGGTGAACCGTGCAGAGGAACGTATGGACGATGGTGTCGAAATATTTGTGGCGCCAGGTGGGTAAGTAAATCAGGCGGACGCCGCGATACTGAGGTTCCGAGTGCCGCTCGCGGCAATAAACCGTGACTCGATGCCCGCGGGCAACGAGTCGTGTGGAAAGCTCTTCGGCGAAGGTCTCAAACCCGCCATAGCGGGCCGGAATGCCCCGCGTTCCTAGAATCGCGATGCGCGCCGCGTTCCGCCTCCCCGCTACCTACTCTCCACTGCTTACCGCCGTCCGCCAACTGCCTTGGACCGGGCCAGAGCGCGAGCCGCCGCTTTCGAACCGGGACGCGGCGCGCCGCCTCCACGAGGCGGCTGAATATTGGCCGGCGTGCTCACCGGATCGTAACGGAACCAGTTCGCGATGTACTCATCGTCCACGCGCTTGCGGCTCATAATGGCGCGCCGCTTGGCCATCACGCGTTTCCAGTTCCTGATGACGTACCAGAAGGCCGTCAGCGACGTCTGCTCGCGCAGCAAGCAGCAGGAGACGACAATAACGTCGCGAACCGTGATCGAAAACCAGTTACGCCGGTACAAATCGCCGCTAATGTTCTTCATGCGCATCAGGAAGCGGTTCTTCACCGAATGCATGTTGATCACCGGCGGCAGAGCGCGGCGATTGCCCGGCAGCACGTTGCGCACGTGATAACCCCGCGCGTGCGGCGTGTAGATGCAGCGCCAGCCCAGTAACTGAGCCCGCCAGGCCACGTCGGCGTCTTCGCGATAGACGAAGAAGTCCGGATCGAAGAACTCGTCTTCGATCGAAATATCGTCGATCATGGTGCGCCGGTACAGCGCCGCGGCCGCGGTAGCGCCGAACACGAATTCGTGACTGAGGTAATGGCCGTTGTCCACTTCCTGGCTGCCGCGGTCCAGATGACGGAGCATGGGCGTGAAGTAGATGCCCGTGGAATCCACCAGCGGTTTTTCGGGAAGATCGAAGCTGGCCCGGATGGCCAGCAACTTGCCGCACACCGAGCCGATCTTGGGATCGAATTGCCCGGCATCCGCCAGCGCCTGAATGAAGTTGGGCAGCAGCAGCACGTCCGGGTTCAGGGTTAACACCCACTCGCCCGTGCTTTCGCGGATCGCTTGATTCTGCGCGGCGGCGAATCCAATGTTCTCGTCGTTGTAAAAAACGCGGCAGCGATCTTCGAACTGTTCCAGTATGTCGATGGTGCCGTCGGTGGAGGCATTATCGACGATGATGATTTCCTTGTTGGCGTAACGTTGCGCCAGCACCGACTCCAGACATCTCTTAATAAAACGGCCGCTGTTGTAAGTGACGATTGTGACGGAAACCCGGTCGTTACTCGGCATGTATGTGGGTCGTGTCTCGATTCTCTATGATTTTTTCAAACTGTCTTACCCTACGGCCTTGCTAAAGCTGCTGAAGCTCTTCACTTCCCCAACCCGGCCGGAGATCAGACTGCGTCCCGCGAGCCGACCAATTTTCGCGTAGACCTTAACTGGTCTGAGACTTCTTTGCCGCACCATCTCGACGGCGGTTCGAAACACGGAACCCAGCACCACTGCCGCGCCCACGCCGCGATATTCGTACGGACGGAAGTGCTTCGAGGCGTACTTTAGCAGGCTAACATACCAATACACCTCACGGCTGGACCACTCCAGTCCTGCAATACTGTGGCCACCCTGATGACGCGCAGTAACTTGGGGTACATATTGAATTTTCAGGCCCAGATCGCGCGCGCGCCGGCAAAAGTCCACGTCCTCGAACCACAGCGGGTAAAAGCGTGTGTCAAAACCCCCCAGCTGCTGCCACACTTCGCGCCGGAACATCAGGAAAGCTCCCGGCGGTTGTTCCACCTCGGCAGCCTCCGAAAGGTCCAGATCCAGGCAACGGTAACGGCGATTGACCGGATTCCACGGCAGCAGACGATTGAGCCCCAACACTTCGAAAACCAGAGTCCAGGGAGCCGGCAGGCGCCGCAGCGTGAACCCCACTTGCTCTTGCCCGCCTTCGTCCACTAGGCGTCCGGCTGCCAGACCGACGCCCGGCCGCAGGCACGCCGACTCCAGCTCTTCAACCCCGCTCTGCAATTGAGTGTCCGGATTTACCAGGAGCACTAACTCAGTGTCCAGTGCGGCAATACCCTGATTGACGGCCTGTGAGAATCCGCAGTTACTTGTGTTAGGAATCAATTTCACGCGGGGTCGGCTTTGGATCGCCCTTACCGTCTGGTCGCGGGAGTTGTTGTCCACAACCACTACCGGTAGCTGGCCGCAGGAATCCAGGCAGCGATCAATCACGTCCGCCGAATTGTAAGTCACTATCACGACCCCGGTGCGGCTCATGTTAAGGCAAAGTACAGTCTCCAGTACAGATCGAAACCGGTCAAGCGTTGAAGTTCTCGAATTTCGTTTTCGCTTTGTTGGAGGATGGCAGCCAGACCAGGAGCGCCGATACTGCGCAGGCTCCGGAAACGCAGCAGCCCCTCCAGCTTGCCAGTAAGGTAGGCTACGAAACAGCCGTGCCGGAGCGCGGTAAGTCCCCATAATGTCTGAGCGATGAAAACCGGCCAGCCATAGCGTAAGACCCATTTGTTTGGATAGTGTTTCGCTACCAGCAACAATTGATTGCGGGAAATCCGCCGCGCCGTGTCCGGGTGCCATGGTCCGAGAGTGGCGCTACCCCGATGCTCGGCGACAGCCTCCGGGACATAGAGGCCGCTTAAACCGGCGGCGGCGCAGCGCAGCCCGAAGTCGACGTCTTCTAAATAGGATTCGAAACGCTCGTCGAGCAGGCCCACCCGGTCAAACAGCTCGGCACGAAAAACGGCGGCGGTGAACGGCGGAAACCGGATCTGGCGCTCCTGGTTCCAAACCGGCGAGTCCGCGCGCCCATGCCCGCAGCGCCAGGCGCACCCGCCGCGGCAAATCGCGTCGAAACAGCCATCGATGCGCTGGCGCTCGGCCGCGTCCACCAGCTTACCGGCCCCGAACCAGGCCGAGCCGGACACCAGGCGCTCCATCAACCGGGAGAGCCAGTTTTCTGGCAGAGAGACGTCGTTGTTCAGAATCCCGATCCATTCGGTGTCAGCCGACCGAATCCCGCGATTCACCGCCGCCGCGAACCCCGCGTTCGTTCCCAGCGCGATCACTTCGGCGCCCGCGCGCCCGGCTACGGCCACGGAAGCGTCCGTGCTGCCGTTGTCCACCACCATCACGCGCTCGATGGGATGCGATTGCTTCTTTAAATCCTCGAGCACGCCCGCGAGCAGATCGGCCCGGTTCCAATTGGGAATGATCATGGTGATGCGTGCGTCGGTCACTGGCTTACTTTCTCCGCCGCCTGGAAAAGCGCTTCTTCACCAGGAACCACAGGTTGTAGAAACCATCGCGCCAGGGATTCAGCTTGATCTCACCCAACCGCGACGTATACAGAATGGAAATCTCAGCGAAGCGGATGCGCGAGTTTTTCAGCGCCTCGATCTTGATCTCTTCGGAAAACGCCATGCTGTCCGATTCCAGCTGCATACCTTCCAGAATGGAGCGGCGAAAGACCCACATGCCCGATTGCGAGTCGCACACCCAGCGGAAATAGAGCAGCGACATTGCCAGCGAGAGAATCCAGTTGCCCACTTTATGTTTGAAGCTCATCGCTTTCGGATCGCGCACCGGGAAGCGCGAGGCGTTCAGAAAATCGACATCCAGGTGCAGCAGCGCTTCGAGCAGATAGGAGATGGCATCCGGCGGATAGCTGTGATCGCCGTCCAGGGTGATGATGATATCGCCGGTGGCGTCGGCAAATCCGCGTTTGTAGCTGCGGCCATAACCGCGGACCGGCTCGCGGATCACTTCGGCCCCGAACGATCGCGCGACCTCCGAGGTGCGGTCCGTCGAGCCGTTGTCCACGACGATCACCTGGTCCACGAACTCCGGCATGCGGCGAAGTACCTGCTCAATTCCCTGCTCCTCGTTCAGACAGGGAGTGATTACTGTGATGCGCTGCGACTTATACACGATGTGGCTGGGCGCCGTCCCCCGTGGATCCCTGGGCGGCGC
>Ga0335069_10015376_pt1 | contig 10696 bp, 10 predicted proteins | sample Lox_Sample_11_FD_206714 | JGI IMG/M metagenome (GOLD analysis project Ga0335069, IMG submission 206714) | Soil microbial communities from Loxahatchee National Wildlife Refuge, Florida, United States - Lox_Sample_1.1 | ecosystem: Environmental > Terrestrial > Soil > Wetlands | place: USA... | reverse complement strand
AGTGACGCCGGCCGGCTGAAGTCGGACGTGAAGAACGAGGAAGCGATCCGCAAACTGTACGAACAATTCGTGACCGCCTGGAACAAGCACGATCCTAAGGCGATGGCTGCGATGTGGGTCGAAGACGGCGACGACATGGAGCCCGACGGACATGTGGCCAAGGGACGCCCGGACGTCGAGAAGCTGTTCACTGCCGAACACCAGACGGTAATGAAGAGCACCAAACTGGCGCTCACCATCGACTCCGTGTGGTTTATCGACGCAAACCTCGCTCTGGTCGACGGGAGTTATGAGCTGAGCGGCATCGTCGCGCCCGACGGCAAGCAATTGCCTCCCCGCAAGGGCCACCTCTCCAGCATTCTCTTACAAGAGCGCGGCCAGTGGTGGGTTGCCGCCAGCCGTCTGATGATTCCGGTGCCGTTGCCCTGGCGGCCGAGTTGATGTACGGCCCGGGGCGGCCGCGCGTCGACTCGCTGGGAACGGCTCCGAAGGCAAGCCCGAGCTGACTGCAACAAGTTTGAGAGGCCCATTGGTCTAGCGAGTTCCTGCTGCCATCACACAGCCTTTTGTTGTACTATTCTTCGCATGAAACCAACGGTGGTAGTTCTCGCAGTCCTAGCGACGGCAGTGGCGAGTTGCGTCGCCTTCGCAGACGATCAACCGTGCACTGCCGGCGGCAGGGTGTATGACTCCGGCAAAACGGTTTGCATGGGTGGCTTTGTGCAGCGCTGCGAGAATGGCAGCTGGTCCAACCAGCAGCGATTCTGTTCCGACGATACGCAATTTGAAGTCATCCGCGAGCCTGGGGTCGCGGTTCCGCAGCCCGGTGGCGAGAACCAACCAGGAGTACCGGCGGCGGATGCGCCCTCACAAGTCGAGGTGCCGCCCGCGCAGTGAGCGTGGCCCGTCGCTCACGTCAGTGCCTGCTTGCGTTGCGCCAGCAACCAGACCGTTCCCCAGGATACCGCCAAACCGATCGCTCCGAAGGCCAGGTAACCGGCGATGTTGAATCCGTTGGGCAACCCTTGGAGCACGGGGAAAACGACCAGGTTGATCAACACCAGCGCGCCATAGGCGATACCCATGGGCAGTGCGAAGCGTCGCAGTTGCCACACCCCATAGGCGTATACCAGCATCACTGCTCCGACTATCGGCGCCAGAACGTAGCAGGCCATACCGGTGAGGAGCTTGCCGAAGAACACAAATCCGGACCCAGCGCCCAGCGGCTTGAGGACATCCGTCGCCGCGCGTAGAGCGATGAGAATGGCAAATACCCGCAAGGTCGTCCGTCGGCGGTCCATGCATCCCCCTGTCCAAGCAGCCGTGATGCTCGCACGTTCTGCGGGCAAAGACTATATCGGTGTCTGCCCGCGTCCAAAGCCGCCGCGTTGAAGCCATCCGCGCAAGGCGCAGCCAATCTAAACTAGGAAAGGCTCACCAGGCGCCAGGGCGCAGCCTAGCAGGCGGTCCAATCGTTTCCGGCTCAATAGCTTGACCGCAGTGCTAGACACTCATAATGAACCGGAAGGATCCTAGGATGCCGAGTCGAGAGCATTTCGAAGTCGTCATCGTCGGCGGCGGCATCGCCGGCGCATCCCTGGCATACTTCCTCAGTGAGCGCGGCATGACCGATGTGCTGTTGCTCGAGCGCGAGTCACAGCCGGGGTACCACTCCACCGGCCGCAGCGCAGCGGTGCTGGTTGAGTGGGATGCGATCCCCGCGCTGCAAGAACTCAAGGCACTCGGCGGTGCCTTTCTGCGCCATCCTCCCGCCGGATTCTCGGAGCAGCCACTCCTGCACCCCAACGGCGTTCTGATCGCTTTCCAGGGGCCGGCGTGGCCGGCTGTACGTGATCTCGTACCCCGACTCGGGCAGCGCGGCACGACGGCACAGGTGCTGTCGCAGTCGGAGGTATGCCATCGCCTCCCGGTTCTTGCCCCGTCATACTTCGACGGTGCGGTGTTGCTATCCGAGGACGGGCACATCGACGTGCACGAACTGCTCTGGAGCTACCTACGCCGCGCCGCTCAGCGCGGCGTGCAGCGCCGCTGCGGTGTTGAGGTGACCGGCCTGCGCGTTGATGGAACCCGCTGTCGTGGCGTCATCACCACCAGCGGTGACCTCGAGGCTCGCTGGGTCGTCAACGCTGCCGGGGCCTGGGCAGGCACTGTGGCGCAGTTCGGCGGTGCGGCGCCGATTCCGATTACGCCGCACCGGCGTACCATCATTACCTTTGCCGCACCGGACGACCTCGAGGTCAGTCATTGGCCGTTGTTCACCAACGAGTCACATCATCTCTACTTCGCGCCGGAGTCCGGCGGCCTGTTCGCCAGTCCAATGGACGAGCAGCCGATGGCACCCTGCGATGTGCAGCCGGATGATCTCACCGTGGCTGAAGTAATCGACCGACTGGGGCGGCTCGCTCCGCGCCTCGTACCCAAGACGATCCGTCGCAAATGGTCCGGCCTGCGGAGCTTCTCCCCCGATCGCGTGCTGGTGGTCGGAGAAGACCCCCAGGTCAAGGGCTTCTTCTGGCTCGCCGGTCAGGGTGGTTGCGGCATCGAGACGAGCCCGGCGGTCGGCGCGATTGCCGCCGATCTGCTCCTCACCGGCCGCACCGAACGCTACGATGCGGCGGTATTGTCGCCGACGCGGTTCGCGTGACGGGAGGAGGCGCACCACCGTGCGGTCGACGCCAGGGGCGGCGTTGGGGACTCAATCACCACGTCAGCTCACCGACCTGTACGAAGGCTTTGTCACGGCGGTGCTGGTTGCGGATGTAGGCGCGGATCGCCGCATCCAGTTCCATGGTCTGCGGTTCATCGGACTTCGCGGGCAACGTGCGGTGAATCGCCGGCACCAGCGTCCGCATTCGCTCGTTTTCTGCATCGATCGCCTTCGGCCCTCCGCCCGCATTCTCCGACCCGGCCAGTGCCTCACGGACACGCGGCCCGAGGTCGCCGGCAACGACCGCCAGTGCCTGGGTCAGCAGCCCGCGCAACTCGGCGCGCTCTTCGAGCAGCAGCGGCATCTCGATTTCCCAGCGCGCGATCAGATGTTCGATGAGTACGCTCGAATACATCGCCTGCGCCCGTGCCTGCTCGCTCTGCAGCTCAGGTACGAAGATGTTGAAGATGATGTCCTTGATGCCACTCAAAAGTTCCGTCGCCCCCGGTCGCATGTCGTCTCCAAGCAGGTCTCTGGTTACTGATTACAGGTTCCTCAAATCGCCAGCTTCGCGATCAGATCGGCTTCGAGCCGGGGCACCATGAAGCCGACCAGGGCCATCACCGGTTCGTAGTTGCGGCCCTCGCAGAACGACTTGACGCCGGTGATGGAGATCACCGCCATCTTCACGGCGCCGAGCACTTCGTAGAAGAACAAGCGCTCGAGGTCGACAGGCATGCCTCCGGCGTTTTCGTACCCGGCAATCATCTCGTCGCGCGGCAGTAGACCCTGACATAGGCCGCCAGTCGTCCAGAATTGCATCACGGCCCACGCGAGGTCCTCCATCGGATCGCCGAGGTGCGCCATCTCCCAATCGAGAATCGCGGTAATGTGGCCGCTGTCATAGAGAACGTTGCCGGCGCGGTAGTCGGCGTGCACGAGCACGGTCTCAGAGTGCGGCGGGACATGCGTCGCGAGCCAATGCAGAGCCGTTGCCAGGACAGGATGCTCCTCGAGTTTGACGCGGTGGTACTCACGCTCCCAATACTCGAGCTGTGTGCGCGCGGCGGCCTCACCTGAGTCCGGCGCGCCAAGGAACGCGAGGCCCAGTTGGCGCCAATCGGCGCGGTGGATGCACGCCAGATAGCGCACGAACTCGCCGGCAATCGTGCGCCGTGTCGCCTCATCCTCATTGGGTGGAAGCACCACCGGCGGCGCCATACCGTTGATCCGCTCCATGACCATGAAAGGACGGTCCAACCATTGGGGGTCTTCTTCCAGCCAGTACATGCGTGGCACCGGCACCTGGATTTGGTGCGCCGCGCGCAGCACTTCGAATTCGGTGCGACGGTCGGTCTCAACGACGCTGCCGGTGGGATCGCGCCGGATGATCAAGGGCTTCAGCACACGCTGCCCGTGCTCTGTCCACTCGGCGTCGACGAGCCAGGTTTCGCGCGATGCCCCGCCGCCGGTACGCTCGAGACGTGAGATCTCTATGTCGGTGGCGCCCGCTAGACGCGCCGCCAGATAGGCTCGTACTCGGTCCCGGTCCATAGCGCCTCCTCTAGCGCGAATACGGAGGGCTCTGCCAGTCTTCGAACCGGCGTTCGTCACGCCCTGAAGTGACCGCTGCCGGTCAGGTCGTTACGGATGAGATTGCTCAGTGCGGCATGACAAAAATGTCGGCGGCGATCTCGGGCTCCAGGGCGATGTCAGTGCCGCCGACGCGCACGATGAACGCGGGAAGCCGCTGATGCAGGTGAAGCTCCGCTCCCGGAACGATGCCGAGACTGCACAAGCGGTCGAGCCGCCGGTGCGAGCGCGAGGCGATGAACACGATGCGATAGTCGCCACCGATGCTGCCGTCGTCGAGCGGTGTCACCAGCGGCCGCACTTCACTCGAGAACTTCTCACAACAACGGCCACGAGGGATCGGACGGTCGTGCGGGCACGTCGGCGGATGACCGAGAAAGGCGCAGACACGATCGGTGGCTTCCTCGGAGAGAATGTGCGCGTGCTCGAGCTCGCACGCACCAGCTTCCATTGCGGCGTTGTCGACGCGGATGACGTCGAAGAGTAGGCGCTCCGCCAGACGATGCCGGCGCATGACACCGGCGGCTCGTTCATCACCCGCCGGCGTCAGCACGAGTCGGTCCTGCTCGTTTGCCACCCATCCACGCCTTAGGGCTTCGGCGATCGCCGCTCCAGCGTCGAAGTCGAAGCTCTGGCCGTCGAGGCCTTGCTGCAGCACGCCGCCGCGCTCGCGAACGCTCCACAGCCGCTCCAACACCTCCTCGATGTGCGCGTCGAGCAGCATCACGCCGCCTGGCTGCCGAACCAGCGCGCCAACCAGCGGGTGAGCCGCGTCGGTGCCGGCATCTCGTGTGCACAATATGGACAACTCAGGAGGTGACAGCGCCCTTGTAGCGGGCACTCCACGTGGCAGGCGCGCCCTTCCGCCTCGCTGTAACGTGTTCCACACACCGGACAGGCGATGATTTGCTCGCTCTGGGTCATGACAGCCCCACACCGCGCAGCGCCAGATTGAGGAGGGCACCGATGGCGAAGGCAAAGGGAAAGATGAAGGCGCTCATGGCGACGGCCGTATGCCACCCGTGCTCCTTCACAATCACGAAGAAGTTGGCGACGCAGGGCACGAACAATGTAATTGTGACCAACGCCACGACCGCCTGTACCGGCGTCAGCATCCCATGCCCGAACATTGCGTAGATGCCGGCCGATCCGTAGTCGCGACGGAAGAACCCCACCAGAAAGGCTTCGGCGGCTTGCGGCGGCAAATGCAGCAAGCCCACCACGGCGGGTTCGCTGGCATGCACGATCCGATTCAACGCACCAACCGCGTCGAGCGCGAACAGCATCAGCGTTCCCAGGACAAAGATCGGTACGGCTTCTTTCAGGTACCATTCCAGTCGCCCGACTGTCTTGATGACAATGTTCCCCAGTTGCGGCCTGCGAATCGGCGGCATCTCCAGAATCAGGTCGGAGCGTTCTCCCGGGAGTAGCCGCGCCGCGAGAAACCCGACTGCGAACAACACGCCGAGCACCACGCCACCCCACACCATAGGTGCCCATATCGGCAAGGCGCCGAACAGACCGAGAATGACGCCGAGCTGCGCCGAGCACGGCACTCCCAAGGCGAGCAGTAAGGTGACCAGCACACGCTCCTTGCGGGTTTCCATGATGCGCGCCGTCAGCGTCGCCATCGTGTCGCAACCCAGGCCCAGCACCATCGGCAGCACTGCCTTGCCGTTCAATCCCATGCCCCGAAAGACACGGTTCACGATCACTGCGAGACGTGGCAGGTAGCCGGAATCCTCGAGAACCGAGAAGCTCAGGAAAAAAGCGCTGACAATTGGGAAGATGATAGCGAAAGCGTAGGTGAGCGCGACGGTGACCAAACCATACGGACCGACCAGCAGATCGCGCGTCAGCTGCAGCGCCTGCGCACCATATCCGGCAGCCGGACCGGCGGCAACGACGCCGTCGATGGCGTGCCTCATTACGGGGTTGAGATAGCGTCCGAAGATCGTCTGCTCGAGAAACGCGACAGCGGTGCCGGCCGCGAAGACGCCGACGAATCGATAGACGACGTAGAGCACCACTCCGAGCACGGCGATACCGGTGCCCGATTCTCCGGCCCACCGCCCAAGTGCGGTCCTCATCTCCGCCGACTGGCAAGCCGCCATGCCAGCCGCACCGACCGTCATCCACGCTACCAGGCGTGGCACCCACCCGGCCATGAGAGGCACCATGCCCAGGTCACCGGCGAACAGCAGCATGCACGCAGTCAGGGCCAGCGCACCGACCACAGCCTCACGCGATGTGCTTACCGTCGCGGTCCCCTCACTTACGCGTACCTGCGTCACCTGCCGCGCCAAGTCCTCGGCGGCGCGGATGCGCGCGCGACTGAGTTGGTAGCCGACCCGTCCGTGCAGCTGCCCTTGCACCTCGCGGTGGACGTCTTCGACCACGACCAGCTCCGGCGGTCCAAGCTGCTGTTGCAGCCAAGGCCGCAACGTGTCGTCCCCCGCCAAGCACATCAGTGCCAACCAGCGCGGCCCCACCTCGAATCCGGACACGAGGCGTTCAATGCGCAGCAAGGCGCGTTCAACTGCAAGCGGATAGCGGGCACGGAAGTGGCTCACAGCCGCTGCGCTTAAGGCTTCTGCAACCGCCTTGAGTCCGTGACCGCTCACCGCCACCGTCTGCACAACGGGAACGCCGAGAGCGGCCGACAGCGCCGCCGCATCAATGCTGAGGCCGCGGTCCGCGGCTTCGTCCATCATGTTGAGTACCAGCACGAAGGGTACGCCCGCCTCCGCAAGCTGCACCGACACGACCAGTGCGCGCACCAGGTTCTTGGCGTCAGCCACCTGGACGACACTGTCCACACCGCTCAGGAGGATGTCGCGCGTCACGCGCTCGTCCTCCGAATTGGGTGTCAGACTGTTCACTCCAGGTGTATCGATGACATCGACGGTAGGATCGGCACGCGCCGCGGCACGGGTCACCTCGACCGTCGTGCCGGGATAGTTGCTGACCGTCGCATACGTTCCGGTCAGCGCCCCGAAGATAACGCTTTTCCCAACATTGGGATTGCCGACCAACGCGATACGACGGAAACGCGGGGGCGGTGAATCCTCACTGTTCGCCGGACGCCCCTGCTCTACCACCCGCAACTCTGCCCGCACTGCCTGTTGCCTCATGATTTACCCAGCGAACTGCAACGTCTCCTCACGCCGCGCTAGCCAGACCGGTGCAGCATCCGTACCTGCGACCAAGGCGCCGTCGCACGGAACCCCCGCCCTTTGTGTTTGCAAGCGCGGGAATTCACAAGTACTGAATTCCCTTTAGTGCGGCGGGTCAGGAGCTTCGATGATCTGGATCACCCGCCGCGCGCAGCGGTACCCCGGTCTGCTGTCGCCCGGGATACCGCCCAGAAGCGTTTCGTCCCCTCGCCCATTGCGGGAAGCTGGACGGCATGTCACAAGCGGTACCGTCGTCTCCGGGGCCGCGGTGTACGACCAGGACACTCGGTTCGCCAGGAGCACAGCGCTTATGTCCGGACCTATCTCTCGCCTCCTCTCTGACGATCACCTTCGCCTCGATACCCTACTCACGCGTGCCACGATGCGCCGCAGCGAGATCGACCAGACTGCCTACGCGGAGTTCCGCAAGGGCCTCCTCAAACACATCGGTATGGAAGAGAAGATGTTATTACCGGCAGCGCAGCGTGCTCGCGGCGGCGAGCCGTTGCCGGCCGCGGCGAAATTGCGGCTCGATCATGGCGCCATCGCGGCCCTGCTCGTGCCCACTCCAACGCCGGCGATCATCGCCACGCTGCGGCGTATCCTCAGTGCCCACAACGCCGTCGAGGAAGGACCAGGAGGTGTATACGAGGCAACCGAGCAGCTCGTCGGAGCCGGGGGCGAGGCATTGCTTGCCCAACTGCGTGGCGCGCCTGAAGTACCGGTGCACGCACACGTCGATGGACCGCGTATCATGGACGCAGCGCGCCGCGCCCTCGCCCGAGCGGGCTATACCTTGGACGACCCCGCGTAGCGCCGGGATCACGCCTACTTGGCGAGATTGCAGATCTGCACAGCGACATCCTCGTCCACAACGTGCGCCGCGGTGGACGGCCGGCAACCGTACTGGTTGCATCGCGGGCTGATCGTCAGGGCGTAGTCGCCGGGCGGAACTTCCTCGAAGGAGAACGTTCCGGCTACCGACCGGTCCGGTCCGATCTGTGTCTGAGTCGTCAGGCCGAGCGGATTCCAAACCACACCGATGCCGCGCATGTGTCCCATACATCCGGGAAACTCGGCGACACGGCCGCTGATGCGGAAGGTTGGGCCTGCAGCCGGACAGCCGTTGAGCACATACCGCACGGCCGTGATCAGCTCATCCACCGTGATCAGGCCATCGCCGCTGCGGTCGCCCCTCGGGCACGCCGATAGGTCGATGTTCCCGAGAGCGACGTTCACCATCACGATCACTTCATCCACCGTCGCCGTGTGATCGTCGTCGCAATCGCCGGTGCACACCGCCGGCAGCACCGTCACCACAATCGACGTCGTTGCGCCCGAGCTTCCGCCGTAGTTGCGGAGAAACAGGTGGAAGAGCAGCGTCGTCTCTGCCGTCACCTCGGGCGCGACGAACGTTGCGACAAGACCGGGCGCCAATTCATGTCCTTGATCGTCCGACCATTGGGCTGACTCAAAGGGTTGCGAGCTGGCGCTGCCATCGAGTGTAACGATGTCACCGCCATGAGCGGGGTTGGGATACGCCGTCGCCCGGGCTACGGGTGTTGGGCGATTGGAGGTTGGTGTTGGCGTGCTTGTAGGTGTAGGCGTGGGAGTCGCCACGCGCTCGAGAACAAAGTCAACTTCAATGCTGGCGCCGGTCGGCGGCCAAGGGCCCTGACAGGCTCTCTTGTACCCAGCCGCTTCAGCGCACAAGTATGCGCCCGCCGAGGATCCGCCCGGATAGCACAGCTCACCGTACGCGCCGTTGTGGTCGGTCTGCGCGCACAACCCGGAGTTCAAACACAGCGACGCCCCGTCGATTGCAGCACCCGATAGAGAGTCGGTCACAAGACCGAAGAAAAGGAGAGTACACGGCAGCGGTGTGTCGGTTGGGGTCGGTGTAGGTATCGGAGTTCCACACATGCAGCCACACACGTTGTAGGGCGGGAACGCTGGATGATCTGGCCCGCACACTTGCGTGGAGCCGCTTGGGCAGGGCGTCCCGGTGGGACAGTAGGTGGCTGTCGGTGTCGGCGTAGGAGTCGGTGTGAGCCCCGCACACGTGGCTTGCGAGCCACCGAAGTACGCGAAGAACACATTCGGCATGTTCGCGGCATTGCTGTCGCAGGTCAGCTCCAATCGCGACGGATAGTCCTGTGCCGCGAAGGAGACGGCAATGGTGAGCGACGCGCCACTTGCCAGCGGCAGCGGCAGCGAAAATTCACTCGGGATCCAGCTGAAGCCGGTGCCGTAGTATCCCTGGCTGTAGCCGTGGACGAGCTTGAGCGAGCTGATCACCAACGTCGTCCCCGGGGGACCACTGTTTGTGATGGTGATGTCGAACTGGCCGGAACATTCGAGCGAGGCGGTCGATGGCGTGATACTGATTGCCGGAGGATTCTGTGTCGCAGGAGTGGGCGTCGCGCATTCCGTTCCGCACCCGCCCGGACAGAGGCCGGGGCAATAGAAAACGGCGCCGGTCGGACACGGCGGCGGGGTGCAGTACACCGGCACGGTCGGTGTCGGGGTCGGCGTCGGATGGTCCACGATCACCAAAGTTGGCGTAGGACTCAGGCCCTTTGCGCTGCTCGGGACACGCAGCATCGCGCCCATGGCCAAGAACCCAATGAGACAGCATTCAATGGCAGCCCGGCCGTGCTGTGGCATGGCGGTCCTCCCTGCGCGCGTCGCGTCCGGCGGGCGGTTCTCCTATTGCGCCGGGCACTGGCCCAGCGCGTAGTTCACTGATGTGATGATCTCGTTGATCGTCACTGCGCCATCGCTGTTGCAGTCACCGCAGCAGCCGCTGACTTGGCCTTGTGAGCCTGCGACCAGATGGAACGGCGGTGTGAAGAGCGCGTCGAGATCCACCATGCTCGGCCCAGGAACGGCGTCTACGGCAAACCCGCCTGGGTAGCAGCCGACGTCGGATGAGAAGAAGGAGCCAACGGTGACCGTGCGCGCGGTTGCGCCCGTATCCTCCACGTACAAGGTGTGCCCCGGCGGTGCGACACCGGCTGCTGCAAACAGCGAGTGACCACCACTGTCGACACTGTCGTCCTGCACAAAGTAGGCAGTCCCCGAACAGTCCGTCGATGCGAAAGCGACGTCAATGCTGGAGCCAAGACCATCTCGCAGCACGGTGAGCTTGACGAAGGTGGTTGTGCCGGCTTGGAGGACGACATCCACAAAATCCTTCTCCGCACCGGTGTCGATGAGCTTTCCCACCTTCTTGCCGGTGGCGTCAACGACGGTCAGT
>Ga0335069_10015375_pt1 | contig 10696 bp, 10 predicted proteins | sample Lox_Sample_11_FD_206714 | JGI IMG/M metagenome (GOLD analysis project Ga0335069, IMG submission 206714) | Soil microbial communities from Loxahatchee National Wildlife Refuge, Florida, United States - Lox_Sample_1.1 | ecosystem: Environmental > Terrestrial > Soil > Wetlands | place: USA... | reverse complement strand
CATAATAGAGCCTCACCTTCACATAGCTTTTATCCATGATGGGCGTGTCCGTTGTGAGATAAGTTGTCGTCTTATCCCATCTTGGCCAGAGCCAATATTTCGTATCGCCGCCGGCTGAGGCTGACCGCACATCGGGAGGATCTCCCTTTTCACCGTGTTGTTGGATATAACCGAGCGCGTACTCGTGACCTTCTGCAGGGGTAAACCCCACCTTAAAATTCACCTTATAGTCTTTTGAATATGACTCTATCCTCTGACCTCTGGCCTGTATCGACGTGGGGTCAAACTTATTGGACATCGGATAATAGTCACGATTGTAATCGGAAGCGCCTGCCTCAAGATACCATTTCTTCTGGTTTGTCCCCACATTGGTATATCCATAATAGGTATCTCCTGATCCATACCCGGCTCCAACGTCCCCTTCAAAGGATTTTACCGGTTTTCTTGATACCATATTGATTGCCCCTCCCATGGTATTGGGACCATAGAGAACCGACGTAAACCCCTTAGAAACTACGATTTCAGAAAGATCAAACGTGGTAAAGCGATCGAAATCGAAGGTCCTGTCATAGGGAACGTAGATAGGAATACCATCGAGAAAAACAGGCACCCTTGAGGTACTGAACCCGCGCACGAAGATGCCTTTCTCGTTCCTCCTTCCTCCGCCTGTAACCGTTACTCCGGGGATGAGATCTAATGCATTCGGGAGTCTGTTCGCGTTGAACTCGCGTATCTGCTCCCCGTTAATCGTATCAACCGTTACGTTCTTATTTAGCTCGCTGCTATCTTTCACCTCTATTTCGCCGAGGGTGAAGATGTGCCGCTCCTTTGTTGCCGGTGCCTGGGTTTCTTGTGCCCACAAACCGAGAGTTGAGGAAAGAAGACATATGATCGTGAGCAGCGCTTGAATTGCGTTCTTCAGAAGATGTTTGGACACCGGAGCCTCCTTATATACAATTGGGAATAACGAGCATTATATACTATCGGGAATAGCGCATGTCAAGAAAAAAAGTATCCTCATATTTGTTCATAGGAGAAAACGAGCATGCACAGATTTATTTTTTTACTGATTTGTTTGCTACAATACTGTGTTCACTATAGGGAACGAAGCGAATGGTCAGGGAATGTTTCTCCGGGTGCGTGCACAAACTTGCGGAATAATGGAGAATACAATATAATTCATTAAGACGGGAGAGCGCATATGAGAATTGCCTATAAGGTCTGGCTTGATAACAACGGAAAGGCATTCGGCGAAGGCCCGTACAGGATACTCAGGCAGATAGAAAAGGCCGGTTCCCTCCATCAGGCTGCTATCGATCTCGGCATATCGTATCGAAAGGCCTGGATCATGCTTCAGAACGCCGAGAAGAAACTCGGCTTCGCACTGATTGATCGAAAAGTCGGAGGTGTAGCAGGCGGCGGTTCGCAGATAACACCTTCAGGGAAGAAGTTCTTGAAGAGTTACGAAAAATTTCGGGTAGACATCGAAAAGGTCCTCGAGAAGACCTTTCAAAAACATTTCGGACATTAAGGCAAAAACTTTTTTTGCAGGGGATTGTGACGCTAGCCGTGCGCCGCTTTAACCCGCCGATTCACGGGTCCGACACGTTACGGTCGTGACCGCTTCATCGCCCGATACTCCGACTCGTCGAGATAGCCGTCGCAGTTCCTATCGTATTGCCTGAACTTCTCCATGGTCAGATCCGGGTACATGACGCAGAGTTCCACGGGACTCAACTTACCGTCTTTGTTGTTGTCGAGGTCCTGAAAGTTTGTCGGCCGGGGTTTGTCTTTAAAGCGTGCCGGAACAATGTGGTTTCGGGGCTTCGCAGGTTCGGCCGTAGCGATCTTGTGCTCACGCGGGGCAGGCTTTTCTTCCATGGGGGCTCCCGCCTCCGTACGTGCGGATGAATAAGAGCCTTTTCTTATCTCTATGCCGGAGGATGTGTACGCCACGGAAATCGCGTCCCCCTTTTTTATGTCCCGAATGCTGTTGTAACCGGCAAGCGTGGGACTCGTCATGTCGAAAGTGATGGTTTTTCCATGTGCACTAATCGATATGATATGTGACTCGGGGTCCACCTGTGTGACGGTTCCCGAAAAATCGACCCTGTATTTGGTCCTCACGTGGATAAGGGCGTGCTGACCTTGCCTACCTGAAGCTCCTGCCGTCTTTTCGCTTGCCGTTGTCGCAGGCTCGGTAGCAATCCCCTGGGCCGCAACACGGGCGACCTGAGCAGGGGAGGTTGATCCGCTCGCACATGCAACGAGAAAGAAAACGACAAGCGACGCGTATAACTTCATAAGCTCTTCGCCAAAAACATGCCATGTTTTATATGGCTTTGCCTCACGAGTCAACATTTTTCTCTGTTTGGGGAAAACCACACGAGGCCCATCTGTGAGTTATGATAACCTGCCCGCGGGCATGGAGCGAAAGCCACGCAGCTCGGGCGAAGAGCCAAAGCGCTTAAAACAATACCTCTTGATTTTTTTACCCGTTGACCGTAACATTCTCTGGTCGGACGGGAGCCATCTTATATGTTGATTGAAAGATTCATCGGCCACATGGCGCGGAAGAAAAATGAGAACTATCTCAAATTTTCCCCCCATGCCTCCTATGCCCTGCCTGAAAAGGGGGCGAACGAGGTTCCCCTGCTCATGTATGTACATGTGCCCTTCTGCGAGGAACTCTGCCCCTATTGCTCGTTCCATCGAGTGGTCTTCCGCGAAGACTTGGTGAGGGCCTACTTTAAGGCGCTCAAGAAAGAGATCCTCATGTACAGGGACCTGGGTTACGACTTCAATGCCCTTTACGTGGGCGGAGGAACACCCACGGTTCTCATCGATGAGCTTGTGGAGACGGTAGGACTCGTGAGGCAGATCTACGACGTGCATGAGATATCTGTGGAGACTAACCCCAACCACCTGGATGATAGGAATATGGAAGCCCTGAAAAAGGCGGGCGCGAACCGGCTTTCCGTGGGTGTGCAGACCTTCGACGATGATCTCCTGAAAGCGGTGGGGCGATATCATAAGTACGGCAGCGGCGATGAAATAGCTGCGAAGCTTAAATCCCTGCAGGGATATTTCGATACGCTCAATGTGGACATGATCTTCAATTTCCCAACGCAGACGCGCGAGATGCTCGCACGCGATCTGTCGGTATTGCTTGCAATGAGCCTTGACCAGGTCACCTACTACCCGCTCATGGTATCGTCGGCAACGAAAAACGTCATGGGAACACGGCTCGGCGTGGTTGATGATGCACGCGGAGGGACGTTTTACCGCATGATCGCGGACGCCCTGGAAAAGGATTACCGCGCAAGCACCGCATGGTGCTTTTCGAGAGACCAGGCCATGATCGATGAATATGTGATCAACTATGACGAGTATGCGGGCCTGGGTAGCGGATCTATCGGTTATCTGTCGGGCAGCGTCTACGCCAACACCTTCGACATAGAAGATTATATACAACGCATAGACCGCGGGGAACTCCCTATTGCGGCGCGACGTGATTGCAACCTCAAAGAGAAATTTCTCTATGATTTTCTCATGAAGCTCTTCGGACTCAAGCTCAATCTCGACGAGCTTACACAAAAGCATGGCGCTTCTGCCCTGTTATATCTGTATCCGGAGATCTGCTTCTTTATCATGACCGGAGGTATCAAAAGACAGGGCAATACCCTTTCTCTCACGAGCAAAGGACGGTACTACTGGGTTATCATGATGCGGGAATTCTTCGTGGGCGTGAATAACTTCAGAGACTACTGTCGGACTCAGGCGAATCTGTCACTTGCGCATTGACAATCGTATGCATACATAATAGATTATCTTCTACGGAAGTGCCGGGGTCCTGGTGGGCCTCCTGGTCTTCAAAACCAGTGCACGGGCCACAAGTCCGTGGGTGGGTTCGATTCCCATGCACTTCCGCCATATAGTCTTTTTCCCAGCTCATTACTGCAATAGTACACTGATGATTGTCCTCGCTAGCCAGTTGGATGAGTTGGAAGGGAGCTGGATGATCACAATTGGAACTGAACGCCATGTCTTCAAATGCTGAACGCGAGAGGAGAAGTGTAATGAAAAAGGAAATGAAGGACGAAACTATATCGAAGACGCTTAAGGCATTTAAGAAGAGACTTTACCGGGGCTACTTCGCAGAAAACCGTGAAGATGCCCGCAAACAGATCCTCGATCTTATACCCGTTGAAAGCACGGTCTGCATCGGTGATTCTTCGACGGTGAGACAGATTGAGATCGTTTCAAGCTTGAAGCGCAGAGGGACCCCGGTCGTGAACCCCTTTGATCCCGGAATAAAGATCGAAGACGCTCAAGGGTTCTTTGATTTTGTTTTTAAACCTGCTTTCGAGGCCACAACGGGCGATGTCTTTCTGACTGGCTCGAACGCCCTGACCCAGGACGGGGTCCTGCTCAATATCGACGGAGCGGGAAATCGTGTTGCCGGCATGTTCTGGGGTCATCCCATATCAATAATAGTGGTCGGCAGGAACAAAATAGTCAAAGACCTTGACGAGGCCTTCCAAAGGGTCAAAAATGTAATTGCTCCGGAGCATTTCCGGCGTCGCGGCGCGCCCACTCCCTGCACGGTTTCGGGGCGGTGCCATGATTGCTCGGGTCCTAAGAGAATATGCGCCGTTACGACGATCATAGAGCGCTCACCCATCCAGACTGAGATTCATATTATCCTAGTCAACGAAGATCTGGGGCTCGGATTTAGCCGGGACTGGCCCAGGAAACGGATCGACCACATAGTGAAGGAGCACGAGAAGTTCTCCTGGTCCGTACCTCATACAGTCCTGGCCACGCTCGATACCAAGAAATGCTGGGAGCAATTAAGGTCATCGCGCGGCGGCCTCGCAATGCGATAGGGCCTCCGGCATATTATGAAATCCCGGACACAATATGGAATAGCGCGCTCATCTCTCTTAAGCCCGATGCGACCAAGGCAAGGGCGGAAATAGGGGACGGAGGGTTCTTGATCCTCGTGACAAAGACTCGAGCGCTATGCATGAATTCTTGCCCGCTTACAGACAGATGCAGGTCTTCCTCTTTCCTTAAGGGTTTGATATGATGAGGCCATAAAACGGGACCGCGCCTGCTTCAGTCGCCCGCGGCCTCCTTGTCCCACCGGACATCGAGGCGCGTCCTGAAAACAGCGCATGGACATAAATTGACACGACACAAGACGCGCTGTGAGCGAGAAGTCTATAGACGAGAAGATGATACATTTTAGAGATGACGATATGACAGCCGCATAAGGGCCGCGAAAGAGGGGCTTGCCATTTTTCATCATCCGCTATCGCAACGGCCAGCAGTGAGATTTCCAAGGCCTCACGGTAAACAGGTTTGCCCTGTGGATTTTTTTCGTAATATATTCATAATTTCGTTGCAATTCCTGAAATTACATGTATCATGTTAGTAAAACAACCTTAAGGAGGGCACGTATGAACAAAGGCGAATTGATTGCGGCAATTGCAAAAGGGGCCAAGATACCGAAGAAGAATGCGGCCAAGGCACTGACGGCTGTCATCGACGCGGTCGGCACGACACTGAAGAAAGGCGGCAAAGTTTCAGTGATAGGGTTCGGGAGCTTCTCTGTGATCCAGAGAAAAGCCAGAAAGGGGAGAAACCCGCAGACCGGCAAAGAGATCAAGATTGCGGCAAGAAAGGCTGTAAAGTTCTCCGCGGGGAAAAAGCTGAAAGAGAAAGTCAGCAAGTAACAGGATAGCGTAGTTTCTCCGAAGAAAATGGCAGTGGAACATTTTCTCGGTGTTCCTGTCTCCTGATTATCATACGCGAGTGGGGCAGGATTTCTATAATCTCGAACGTGATATGAGACCGATCGTCCACGGATCGTCTTCACGTTGAAGCGTGCGAATCAAAGGGCGAGGTTTCGCCCATGATCTGTGACATCCCCGATGCACCGGAATTTTTCCGAGGCATCGGGTTTTTATTTTGGAAACGGTTTGACGATCATGATTGCGTGTAGCCGTGACCGGCTCTCTTGGCAGGATCGTCCCGGTTGAGGTATAACACGGGCAAGGCGCAACGGGTGGAATGTGAGCCTGGTTTTCAGCGAACATGGCTCGAGACAATCCGTAGTACGTGCGTGTCTTATTATGACGAAGCGTACGGGCAAGAGGAACTGGGATTGAAAGGTTAACTTTTCACGTAAGAAGTGAAGGAGTTTGAAATGGCCCCCTACAAACTATTTATCAGCCACTCATGGACTTATGCGGATGCTTACGAGAGGCTCATAGATTTACTGAACGGGGCAGCCGGTTTTTCCTACAAGATTTACGCCGTGGCACGGGATGATCCCGTTCATGGTGCGTTAGATCAGGACCGGCTCTACGAGGCCATAAGAAAACAGATTGCCCGATCACAGGTTGTGGTGCTCCTTGCCGGGGTTGACGCCTCATACGACAAGTGGACCGACAAAGAGATCGAGATAGCGAAGCGTGAATTTGCAGCTCAAAGACCGATAATCGCCATTGAGGCCTGGGATCCCGATAAGACATCACAGGCAGTTAGATGCAACGCTGACCGGCTTGTTACGTGGAACGCCGACAGCGTTGTGCTCGCAATCAAGGAACTGGCCAAATAGGCCTACATCAGAAACCTTATCTTACTTTTTGGCTTTGCTCGCTTTCTTTGGCTGAGCCTTCTTGGCCGCTTTTTTTGGAGCGGCTTTTGTCGTGCCGCACCCTTTCATTCCGCATGTCATTGCGTATCACCTCCTTTGAATCCATGATATGAAAGTCAGAATTCTTTGTCAAGATTATCTTGCGAGGTTTGCGCATCCAGTATGTTGACAGGCAAGCCTCACGAGATTTACTATTATAACAAAGGTGAAAAACGGCGATGATGGCTGAAATCACCTACAAGTGTTACAACGGTGCCAGGGCCATAAGACGATGGGCTATCCCGTATCTATACTCGGTGGCCCATTCCGAAGAATTCAGGCCCGTTCTCTGTTATCTCTACACTGACTGGAAATGTAATATCGATTGTCACTACTGCCACCAGTACGACAATGACCGCCCTGGAATGGACCTGAACACGGCAAAGAGCGCCATCGACTGGCTCAAATCCGTAGGCTGCCGGGTCCTCCCACTCATGGGAGGAGAGCCACTCATCCGTAAAGATTTTGTTCTCGAAATTGCGCGCTATGCCGCCAAGAATGGTTTCTTCGTCTACCTGCCAACGAACGGCTATCTGCTGGACAGAGAGTTCATTGATGAAATGGGGCGCGCCCATATGGCAGCAGTGAATCTGGCCGTCGACTGTGTGGCACCCAAGAAAGGACTCCCAAAAGCGCTTTTGGCTATCGAGCCGCAATTCCGATATCTCGTAGAGCAGAAAGAGAAATACAGGTACCTGGTTTTTCTTAATATCAACATCTGTCGAACAAACATCAAAGACGTGAAGCTCCTCACAGAAATTGCCCATGAGAACCGGATCGGCACCGATTACCACTTGAACGAACCACCTCACGATTTCGTGAACACGGACTACTACAGGCACAGACAGAATGACCTCTGGATCACACCAGAAGAATATGAAGCGGTGAATGAACTCCTCGACTGGCTCGTCGAAAGACAGAGGCGCGGCTGGCCCATGGTCAATTCTATCCCTCACCTTCAGACATTCAAAGAACGTATGCGGGGACATATCTCTCCCTGGCATTGCCGGGCAGGAATGAACGGCGCGCTCATCCGGCCGGACGGTTCCCTCTCACCATGCTTCGATCTCATCAGCTACGATGCGGACTGGGGAAGAATCTGGGAGCCCAGGTTCGCGAGGGACGTCCTGGATGCTGTGAAAAAGAAATGTCAGCCCTTTTGCTCGTCAACGTGTTTTCACACTATGAACTATTATTATAATATTTCATCACTGCCCCAGTGGGTCTTCAAACACGCGAGAGTGGGATGATCGCATTGCAAAGCCATGATTCCTCGAGCGCTCGTGTCGGAGATGGGGGCGTTGCACCGGGATCGTACACCCGTTGATCGCCTATCAAGGAAAAGAAGACCCGTCTGACCGGTATCATAATTTCCGGTCCTGAGAGTCGATGGAGACCGTGAATGATTGCGCATTGAGTTCGTAATGATATAGATTCGTACTGTACAACTTGACAAAAAAGATTTTTATGTATATAAAGTCTATATTATTAGTAGGAATTAATAATACAAGGTTAATCCTAGAGGGAGGTTCTCATGAAACAGATTTATGAAGACAATTCCTATTCCATCGGGCGCACACCCCTTGTCAGGCTGAACCGCATCGTCGACAAGGATGCATCTGCCACGGTGCTTGCAAAGATAGAAGGAAGAAACCCAGCGTATTCCGTAAAATGTCGTATCGGCGCAGCCATGATATGGGACGCCGAGAAGACGGGAAAACTGAAAGCCGGCATGGAAATCGTAGAACCCACCTCAGGCAACACAGGCATTGCGCTTGCGTACGTGGCAGCAGCACGTGGATATAAGGTTACCCTCACCATGCCGGAAACCATGAGTGTGGAGCGGAGAAAGACCCTCAAAATACTCGGCGCCAATATTGTGCTTACGGAGGGGCCGAAGGGCATGAAGGGCGCCATCGAAAAGGCGGAAGCGATTGCAAAGAGTGACCCCGCGAGATATTTCATGCCTCAACAGTTTGAGAATCCGGCCAATCCAGCGATTCACGAGACGACCACCGCCGTAGAAATCTGGAACGATACAGAAGGAAACGTGGATATCCTCGTTGCCGGCGTGGGTACAGGTGGCACCATTACTGGAGTAAGCCGCTATTTCAAGAAGACCAAAGGCAAGAAGCTGATCTCTGTTGCCGTAGAACCGGCCGATTCGCCGGTTCTCACCCAGACGAGAAATGCACAGCCCGTGAAACCAGGCCCCCATAAGATCCAGGGTATCGGGGCCGGTTTCGTACCTAAAGTCCTTGACATGAGTCTCGTGGATCGTATAGAACAGGTAACGAACGATGAGGCCATTGAAATGGCCCGAAGGCTTGCCAACGAAGAAGGTATACTGGCGGGTATCTCCTGCGGTGCAGCGGTGGTGGCCGCAGCGCGGCTCGCACGCGAACCTGAAAATGCCGGTAAAACCATCGTTGTCATACTGCCGGATTCGGGCGAACGATATCTTTCCACCGTGCTATTCGAGGGCCTTCTTACAGGCGTGGATAAGGCGACGGCGGGAGATGCGGTGATTTAGGTGACACTTGGTGAGGCGCAACAGAAACGTCAAGATATGTACCTCATGCTCATGATTAGGAAAGAAGAAGGGATGCGTGTTTAGAGGCCTCAGGCGGGAGATTCAATCTATATTTGAGCGCGATCCGGCAGCGAGGAGTGTGCTGGAAGTGCTTTTCTGCTATCCCGGTTTTCATGCTATCTTTTTTTACCGGATCGCCCACTGGTGCTGGAAACGGAAGCTATACTTCATGGGACGGTTTCTGTCTCATGTAGGGAGGTTCTTCACAGGCATAGAAATACATCCTGGCGCCAAAATAGGCAAGCGTTTCTTTATCGATCACGGCATGGGGGTTGTAGTCGGCGAAACCGCGGAAATAGGGGACAACGTGCTTTTATACCACGGCGTGACATTGGGCGGGACATCCTGGAAGAAGGTGAAGAGGCACCCCACCGTGGGTAGTAATGTCGTCGTCGGGGCGGGGGCAAAGATCTTAGGTCCCATCACCATCGGCGACAACACGCGAATCGGCGCCAATTCGGTTGTGGTCAATGACGTGCCGCCCAATTCGATTGTGGTGGGCATTCCCGGCAAAGTTGTCTTCAGGGTAGAAGGAGAAAAACGGATCAAAATGGATGAGGCCTTTATGCCCGATCCCCAGTCTGCTGCCCTAACGACGCTCCTCGAAAGGGTGAGGAGGCTCGAGAATAAACTCGGCAATGGTAATGGAGACGATAAGCAAAATAATAAGGACGCGGCGCCCATTCGAGACGGGATGTTCCCGTAAAAGACCGGTCTCAGGTAGGACGTCCCGTTATACAGATCGACCAACAAAGAACAAGCCGCCAAGGAGGAAGACATGAATATCACAGAGACCGCCAAAGCGCCGGCCGCTATCGGTCCTTATTCCCAGGCTGTGAGTCTCAAAGTCTCAGAGATGCTCTTCTGCTCGGGACAGTTGCCTATCGACCCTCAAAGCGGCCAATTGTCTACGGGCTCCTACGCGGAGCAGGCGAGGCGCGTCATGGACAACCTCAAGACAGTCATTGAAGCGTCCGGTTATACGATGGGCCAGGTTGTGAAGACCACGATCTATCTGACAAACCTCGACGCATTCAGCGAGGTCAATGGCGTGTATCAATCATACTTCTCCGGAGACTTTCCCGCGCGGGTCACGGTGCAGGTAGATGCCCTGCCCCGGGGCGCCGCCCTTGAGATCGATGCGATTGCGGCCAAATAAGAAAAACAAATCGTCGCTATTTCCCAAAGATCATTCTTAGGGCGATCGCTAAAAGGACGACACCGAATATCTTTTGCAACAGGGGATTAGGCAGGCTGGTAGCGACTCTGGCGCCTATGAGGCCGCCGACAAAGAATCCGATACAGACATAGGCCGCCGCCTCCACATTGACATGGCCTTGTTTGTAGTAAATCCATGCGGCAAGGAGTCCGATGGGAGGCACCATCAAGGCAAGGGT
>Ga0335069_10015374_pt1 | contig 10696 bp, 14 predicted proteins | sample Lox_Sample_11_FD_206714 | JGI IMG/M metagenome (GOLD analysis project Ga0335069, IMG submission 206714) | Soil microbial communities from Loxahatchee National Wildlife Refuge, Florida, United States - Lox_Sample_1.1 | ecosystem: Environmental > Terrestrial > Soil > Wetlands | place: USA... | reverse complement strand
AAGGCATTAATATATCCGCAACGAACGCGATGAAGTTTTTCTTGGCAATGCCGCAAATGCTCGCGGGCCTTATCAAGATCGCTCATGAGAATCCCTTTACCACCGGTTTCCACGTGCATCGGCAATTTGGCTCTGTGCCGGGCCAGATACGCTTACCGCCCAAAGCCGGATCAGGCCAGCCCTCTTGGAGATTGAACCGCTTGCCGCTATTGCGGACGTGCGTGGGGCGCGGCTCGCGGCCGCCTCCAGAGTGTAGCCACACGCCCTCGCTGATGCCGATCTCCGTCTCCCGCGCGCGCCGCAGCATTGAGGTGGCCTTATTTGACTGGTCGCGGCTTATAAACTCCGCGCGCCGGCGCGTGACGCCGTAACGCTTCTGCAACTCGCGCGTCAGCGTCGAGAGGTTGCGGCCCTCCGTCACCGACCGCATCACCATCCCTTCCACTTGGGTATGGAACTGCTCGGGGATGGATTTAATCAAGCTGACGTTCTCAGCGACGGTCGCCGCAAGCACGTCGCTCATCGCCGGCGTGATCTGGAATCGCACGGTGAAGCCTGCGTCGCGCAATATCTTCTGGAGCGACTTGTCAGACCGAGAAAGATTGCTGCGGGCGAACCAGCGCGCCAGCTTCGGCGCGACCTCCGCGAAATTCCTTTTCCACCGCTGGGCCAGCTTGCGGAGCGCGGTCTCCAACTCCTGCGCCGGCGTCCGGTCCACCGCCATCCGCGGCGGCGTCTCGCGGTACTGCGCACGGAGAAACCAAGCATAGGAGCGCGCCATCTCGCGGATCAGCGCGGTGAGTTTTCGGTCATACTCAGCGCGGATGCCCGCGTTGGCGTGCACAGGCCGCAGGACGACGCCTCTGCCGGTCTTGTTTCTCAATCGTGCCACGGCAATTCCGATGCGCGGGCGCATAGCTCAATAATGACGATGAGGCAAAGCTCGCAGACGATCAGGTAAGCCGCCAAGCCGTGCGGGATCATTGCTTCGGCCTGATCTCTTCTAGAACGCCGACCTCGAAGCAGCCCTGCGTGATGCGCGGATTCTTGTTCGGCTCCCGCAGCTCAAACGTGCCGTCGCCGTGCAGGATGCCCTTCTTCACGAATCGGAAGCCGCCTGGTGCCGGATGCAGCGCGCGGTAAGGCTTGTTCTGGCGGAGCCAATCGGCTTGCTGCGGCGTCATGTGATCCGCTCCTCCCCAGATTGTCGGCTCATGCCCAAAACCAAAGTGGCGTCATACCTGGCAAACTCTCCCAACATACAAACATCCCGTCGGGGTGCCGAAACCAAGGTCCATAAAATTTCAGATCTTCGCGTTTCATGAACTCAATGTTCTGTGGTGAGTGGGTTCATATTTAAAAACGACCCTTACCTGTCCGTTTTTCGATATGCGCCGCGATATTCCCAAATTGGCGCGCAAACCCAAGCAGCGGCATCTGAGCAAACATCACGGCGTTGAACTGTTTCGAGCCATACGAGATTGCCTTCGACCAGCACCGGGAACCATGCGAACCATGGGTGCCATTCGGTCGTCAGTTTTGGGCGGCAGAGGATCATTGTTCGCACCATCCGCTGTTGCAGGCTTCGACTTCTGGCTCCGGTTCGTACTTGCCGCGCTCGCTGTGCGCCCACCGGATGACTTCACGAATGCCCTTGGCCCCCATGTGCCGGTGCGGCCGGTACATCGTGTGGCCTATCTCCGCTTCTGCGGCCTCGATCACGCGAATGTCGCTCTCGGAAAACCGGCGCATGTCCCCTTTATTGGAGTTGATGCACTTGCATTCGCCAGAGCGGTGCGGAAGCGGCTCAATGCCTGCGCGGATCAAGAGGGCGTTACGCGCCTCGGCGTCGTAATCGACCATCGGCGCGAGCATCATCCGGCCGCCGTGGTTCTCGCTGCGGACTAGGTATTCGGGGAACTTGGCGCGGGTGCTGTTGGGGTCTTTTGCCTCGTCGTGGCGCGCACCGACAATGCAAATCGCGCTTTTGTTTGGGTCATTTTCTTCAAGCCAGCGCATCCCAGGCTCGATCTTAAGGCGGTAGGAGCACCACTGATAACGCTGTGTCGGGAAACCCTTTTTTTCTCTAGCGAGGTCCATAAAGCCGATAGACGAGGTCCGGTATGGCGTGAAGCCAAGCGACCGCACCCACTCCTCTTTCTCGGCAACCCGCGCGCTCCAGCCCTCCGTGGCCCATCCGGTGTCGGAATAGACGACCGCCACATCCTCAAGCTGCCATTCGTGCGCCCATTGGATCAGGGCGCAGCTATCGTTGCCGTAGCTTGAGAAAATGACGAAACGGATCATCTGTTAATTTCCAAATATGCGTTGGGGATTATTTTCCCCTTTTTCGCGAGTCTTGTCTAGGGGCATTTCCGCCCCCCGTGATGATCGCTTGGTTGCGCGCTTCTGCTGGCGTAGGCGCGTCGTCGAAGTTTTGGATCCCGCCGTCTTCGCCCTGCCCCTCTTCTTCGCCCACCTCCGCCTGAGGCTGCGGACGTCCGCCCTCAGGCTCAAGACCATGTTCCTCTTCGAGAAGAAGATCAGGAACATCGTCTGGGTCCAGCCCGTGGTAGCCGGAGTCCGGATCGACCGCGATCTTGCGGCGCTCGTCTTCCTGGGAGATCACACCGCTGTCGATTCTGATCTGCGCCGTCTCGGCGTCCAGCTTCCTGATCTCCGCTTCCTCCTTCGGCATCATCTCGTGCAGCGGCTCGAACTCATAGGTGATGTCCGGATCGCGCTCGCCCCAGAGGTGGTACTGCAGGACGTCGTAGCAGGTGTCGAGCCGCGGCCGGAACAGATGTTCTTGGCTGCCGTGAATCGTGTCATTAAACGCGCGCATTTCCCCGTCACTTGAATTGTGAGTGAGAATGCCATTCGCGAAAAACTCAGGAAGAAATCCCGGCGCGACCGTCAAATCATAGACTGGCTCGCTCGCAGGAATTTTTCTCACGCTGACGACTCGCCTTGAGTCGTCGCAGTCTTGCGCGATCTTGGCATCGCTGCGTGCAGTATAATTCATTGCGTCGTCGAGTCGGTACGAACTCATTGCCGCATCCGCTGCATTTTTTGGGAATGCTGCGAGCTGCGTCTCGTCTGGCCTTCCTTTTGTGGCCCTTATATTTTTCAGGATGCGCGAGATAATAGGCGCGCTGATATCCGGTGCGGTCTTGGCTCGCGGTTGAACATTTGCGCGAGCAAAATTTAGCGTCTTTGCGAGCTGCGCTGAAAGATTTGCTGCACATAACGCAAACGCAGATTGATGGTCCTTTTGCTTTCGATGGACACTTCGATCTTCTGTCGGCAAGTGCACAGGTGTGGCTGCAAAATTTCTTTCTGCTCGGAACTTGGCTGAGAATGAACTCTGCGCCGCAGTGAACGCAATGCCTGAGCCTTGGTCCGGGAATCCGCCGAAGAATGTCCAATTCGATATAGTGCAATTCGGCATGGAGAGTGGCGTGCATCGGCTCAAGATTGGTGAGCTGATTATTTTGCTTATCGCGGTCGATGTGATGAATTTGAAAACCCTCTGGGATAGGGCCGCGATGTGTCTCCCACATTTTCCGATGAAGAAGAACCACTCGCTTGGTGGTAGGGTCCCATGCGACGTAATATCCGTCTTTTCTTTTCCACCACCACCGCCCGCGCCATGCCACGGATGGCGCATTTTTGGGGTGACGTTTTTTGCGCCAATCGACAATAGGAGGTCCCCAGGCCGAACATTCTCGGCAGGAACAAATGCGTTTATCAAAGGGAGCCAAATCGGATGATTCGCAGTGCATCTAAGAACCGTGTTCGGTGTCTTAATCTCAATTAAATCAGTAGCATATTTGGTGATGCCAGAAAAAGCTAAAGGTGCGTAACCATCCCGGGTCAATACCAAATCGGACAAGGTGACATCGCGAATCGGCACTTGGCCGCGATCTGTCGAGATCAGCGTATCGCCCGGCAGGCAGGCATTAAGCCCCTTAGGTTGAAGGCCCGTGAATTTCACGACAGGAATGCGTGCCACAGATGCCATGTGCTCCTGCGATTGCGCCTGTAGAGCATCAAGCGTGCCGAGCGGCGCCGCGACGTTTTTGAACTCCTCCGTGTTCTTGTTGATGACGAAGGTGCCCTGGTTGTCGCGCAGGATGTTGAACAGCGCGACGCGCGCGAGCACGTCTCCGCCGCCTCCGCCGAACCCGCCGGGCATCGTGGTCGTGCCGAGGTCCGTCGCCAGCACCATCACGGAGAACGCGTGGATGATCTCGCCCACCGATTCGCGCGTCCGCAGCCAGATGTCGACATAGGGCTGCGCCATCTGCGTCATCGAGAGGCCGCCGAACATGTAGGCCGGCTTGAGGATGTCCGGCACCGGCCGGCTGGTGAACGAGAGCAGGCGCGTCTTGTGGATCTCCGTGCCCATCACGAACCAACTCTGCGGATCGTACCAGGTGTCGATCAGCGGGTTCACGGCGTTGTAGGCCATCGGATAGGTCCACACCGCCTCGATGGTGCGGAAGCCGCGCAGGCAGCCCCTTTCCAGCTTGTTCTTCGAGATCGCGTCGCGGCCGTTGCCGATCGACTTCTTGAGCTCCGGGTCTTGCTGGTTCTCCGGATCGGTGCCCTTGAGGTCGATCATCAGGTGACCGATGCCGAAGAAATCGTCCTGGGCCGCGGCGTCGCGGAACCAATCCCGGAGCCGGAACTCGCGCTCGGCGTCGCGCAGTTCCTTGATCTTGGACTCGATCTCCTTGTTGCGGGCGTCGCTGCGCGGCTTCTCGCCGGTCCGCTGCCGGCGCGCCGTCGCCTCTTCGTCCGTCTTGTTGCGCTCCTTCGGCTTCTTCTCCTCTTTCGTGCTCTCGTCGTCGGTGCCGCGCAGGTCGGTCCACTTCCGCGTCATCTCCTGCGACCTGATCTCGCCGAAGAGCCGGAACTCCGGTCGCTGCGCCAGTTCGGCTAAATACGGATAGCCGAGAAACAGCAGACCCTCCGCCGCGGCGTTGCCCAAGAGCCCACCGGCTTGCCACGCCTGCACCGCCACGGCGTTGTCCGCGGCGAGCCCCTTAACCTTATCCATCGCCAACTGCGGCTTCGCCTTGATCGCGCGCGCGGCTCCGGGCCCGAACAGCTCCGGCCGGATGACGTAAGGGTTCCACTCCATCGTTCGGGGCCGGTTGCGCGCCCGGGTCGCGTTCTCCTGCACGGCGCGGAGGATCGATTGAATCGCCTCGTCGCTGAACATTGGACGCGGGGGCGGCGGCTGATTCGGCGCCGTCTTCGCCTCCGCGTCTATCGGCGTGCGGGCATCGTTTGAACTTGAACTTTTCTTGCGCTCGTACTTCTTCAGCGCCTTGCCGTCCGGACCTTTCTTCGGGCCGCTGTTCGGCCGTGCTCCGCCCCAAGCCATGTCAGTTGCCCTTCCCTTCAATGGATGCCCCGCCGCTTTCCTTCACGCTCGCGGCACCGGCGGCCCAACAAGCAGCCGCGACGTGCGCGATGATATGCGTGACGTTCTGCTTATCCTGCTTCGAGATCAGCGGCATCTGCGCGAGCAGCATGCCGGCCTTGCCGATGGCACCCTGCATCGCCGCGAACGACTTCGGGCACGACCCGGCCCAGCGGGGGAAGTTCTTGGGATCCAGCGCGCTCCTGATCGCCGCGTCGGCTTCGCTCATTTTTCGAATCTCCGTCTTGAACTTCGATGTTCAATCACGATGTTCAATCCGGCACAAGCCCGGCGCTGGAACCATCCCCGGCGTCGGCGCGTTTTCATCGTGGCGCTCCGCTATTCCGAAATCTTGCGCCCATTCGTCCATGATGGTGTCGATGATATCCGGATCGTGGCCTGGATGAGTATCAGGCTTCAATGCTGTCTCGCCCGCGGGATCGCCCGCGCCCGTGCGAGGAGGTCCGGCGTCACCAGCACCGGAGCGGGGACGACGGTGCGGCACATGTTCGCCAGCGCGAGCGAGCAGACGCAGTCGTCGTGGTATCCCTCCGGCGCGGAGTAGCGAACGCCGGTGCGGGTGAGTTCGAACTCGAACTGCTCTAACTCCTGCACGATGACGCCTTCAGGGAAGGAGACTTGGCGCGCCTGGATGGCGACCGCGAGCCCTTCCATGAGCTTCTGCTTCGATCCCTGCGTGAAGGTGTAGCCTTGGAACAGGCCCTCCGCGCCCGGCTCCTGGCCCAGCATGCGTTGGATCTGCTCGACCAGGGGATCGCCCAGCCCGGTGGAATCGGCGAGCGACGGAAGCCCGCGGCTGCATTTGACGACTAGGTTCATCGTCTCGCCCCAAGGGACGCCGACGTGCCGCTCGAACCTGCAGGCAGCCCCGTCCTCGTCGAGCGCGATGCCGACGGTGTAATCCCGCTTCTTGCCGAAGTCCCAGCCCCAGCAGCGCGGCGCCTTGCTCGACAGCGCCTTCTTGGTGCACGCCTCGATGTGCTGGATGCCGAACGGGTTGCCGCCGTCGTCGCTCGGCTCCGCATAGTATAGCTCGCGGAACCACCTCTCCGGCATCTGCCCGCGCGCGTCATCGATCTCCTTCTGATCCAGCACGCCGGCGGCGACGGCGTCCGAGGCCACGATCTTGTGGTAGCCCATCTCGCTCGGAAGGCCGAGCAATCCCTCGCGCTCCGCGATCCGGGCCATGCGGAAGAACCAGTTCTTCCTGCCGCGCACGTTGCCGATGATGCGCACCGGCGCCCGGGTGTAGGTGAGCGTAGTGCGCACCGCGATGTAAGCCTCCTCCTTCATGCGGGAGGCTTCGTCGAGCACCGCGCCGTAGACGTCGTCACCGTAAAGGCTGTCCGGCTTGTCGCCGGACTTGAACCAGATGATCGTGCCGTTGATGAGCGTGATCGTCTTGAGCGAGATGTTCGGCGTCCGGAGGTCCTGCGGGATCGATCGCAGCATGCGGCGGAATGCGATGAGCGCCTGATCGCTCACCGGGGCAACCCACCAATAGTTCCAGCCGGATCGGCCTTTAAGTGCCTCCTCCACAAGCCATGCGATACATCCTGAGGTTTTCCCAGCCTTGGTTGAGGCTTCGATCAGCGAGTAACGGTGCTTGTCGTAGATCGCGTCGAACTGCTTCGGATAAAGGTGAGGCCGCTCGTACTCGATGAGGAACGGTGGCGGTGCCGCCGTGCTCGCGGCGAGCTCATGCCGCATCGTTTACCGCCTCTTCCGTCACGGACCGCCCGCCCTCGAAGACGCGGAGCGCGAACCGACGGGTGTTCTCCTTCGCCAGCCGGTCCGGGTCCGGAGGCGGCGCCGGCGCGTCGACGGCCTTGATCGGCGGAGCCTGATACTTCGTTAGTTCCTTCGCGCACATGTGCCAGATCTCGAACCACTCTTTATAAAGCTTGGCGTCGCCTTCCTGCGCGACCGCCCGGAGATTGCCCTGCGCGCGCAGCTCCGCCGCCTGCTCCGCCGTGACGCGCTGGTACCGCGCCGTCATCGCCTCGGCGAGCACGACCTGGCGCTCGAGGGCAAGCTTGCCGACCACTGGCGGGTTCTTGCGGGCACCCTCAAGCATCGCCGCTGCGGCTTCCTGCTCGCGCGCGATGGTCGCCTTGTTCTTGGTGCCCTTTTGCCGGCCACCTATTCGAACGCCCTTCATGAGGCTATTTTAGCGAAATAGCGACCGCTGCCAAGGGAACCCGTTCCCCGAACGCAAAACCGCCCCCGAGGGGGCTATTCCCGGGGGCGGCTCGGCACTCGCTATGCTTTACGCTACTGCGTCATGGACATCGAGTCAGATAAGAGACGGCTGCGGCGAATCGGTATTGAAGCGGAAGCTTGCCAAATTTTGCCTATCTTCCCGAAAAAGAGCAAGCAGCGCGTTCATGTCGGCTTCGGACCATTCCGGTATGTCCTTCGCATCGCGCCGCCGCAAAAGCTCGCCCATTGCATCCTGATAGGCAACCTCGCGCTTTTGCACCTCATCAGCCAGATCGCCATCCGACAGATTGGCAAGCTCTTTCATGCCGCGGGGACTTTCATGACGTTAAGCGTTTCGCTCGACTACATCGACTGGAATGGCGGACCACCCCATTTCAATCAGTTGCCGTATCGGCTCACTCTCATTCGGTCCCTGCATCGAAATTCGATACAGACTTTCATCGCGCTCTAATATCGCCCATGCTTTCCATCGGCGCCGGGCCTCGGGATTTTCTGCGATAGCTACCATTATGCCCTCCGTTGTCTGACGCTCAGACATTTGATGGTTTGACCGCGCACTGCGAAGCGGCGATCTCAAGGGCCTTGGCGGGGACATAGATACCGTTGATTGGCTCAAAGCCGCTGCCGTGGTCCACTTCCCATTCGCCGCGACCGTAGAAGCGGAAAGTGGCGTTTCCGCCGCTCGCGTTCCCGGTCATCTTGATCTCGACAAACGGTCTGTCGTTCGTGCCCATGAACTTACTTGGCGACGTTACACTTGACAGTCCCAAATACTAGGTATAGGCTTGAGTCCATAGGAGATTTCCAATGGCTAAGCCGATCCTCACCCAAGCCCATTTTCACAACGAAGAAGCGGCTTTCGCCTATGTCGAGGCTCACCTGTGGCCGGAAGGCCCGGTTTGCCCCCATTGCGGCAATGCGGACGAAAAGCGGATCGGCCGCCTGACCGGCAAGACCAGCCGTCCGGGCCTGCGGAAGTGTTATGCCTGCCGCAAGACCTTCACGGTGCGCATCGGCTCGATTTTCGAGGACAGCCATTTCCCGCTGCATCTGTGGCTGCAAGCCATCCAGCTTATTGCAGGCAGCAAGAAGGGCATTTCGACCCGCCAAATTCAGCGGACCTTCAATTGCAGCATGAAGACCGCTTGGTTCCTCACCCACCGCATTCGCGAGATTATGAAGCCCGCCGACAGCGCAGGGCCGCTCGGTGGTGAGGGCAAAACCATTGAGGCCGATGTCACCTACGTTGGCCGCAAACCCATGACCAAGGCCAAGAAGGGCGGCGCGGGCCACATGAACCCGGTTTTCTCGCTTGTCGAACGAACTGGCGGCGCGCGCTCGGTTCATATGCCGGACGTGCGAATGCACAATCTCGGCGCGGTCTTGGGGAACCACGCTTCGGGCAAGAGCGACCTGATGACCGATGAGGCACACGCCTTCGATCAACTCGGCTGGAATTTCCGTTCGCACGGCGTCGTGACTCATAGCAAGGACGAATACGTGCGCCGCGAAGGCACTCGCGTCGTGACCACCAATGCCGTGGAAGGCTTCTTCTCGATCCTCAAGCGCGGCATCTATGGCGTGTACCAGCACGTCAGCGAAGCGCATCTGCAACGCTACCTGACCGAGTTCGATTTCCGGTATAGCAATCGCGAAAAGCTTGGCATCAACGATACCGACCGCGCCTTGATTGCATTGAAGGGCGCTGCTGGCCGCCGCCTGACCTACGAAACAACTCTGTTCAATGGGCGCTAAGGCGGAACGATATTTCCGGTATCGCAAGCGACATTGGCACTGGCGGGGTGATCCCCGCCAGCTTAAATTGCCTTTCAAAGAAGGCGATTGATTCATGCCGCGCAAACCGACAAAGCACGACGATCCCGAGCAATCGAAGCGGTTCCTCGAAACCGCCGAAGAAGTCGGTGCGGATACCGATGACAAGGCTTTGGAACGTGCGTTGAATAAAATCACGGCCAAGCGCCCCAAGGAATCTCCCCGGTCGTCTGATCATTGAGTTTTTTAGAAAGCATTTCCATAAGACTATGGGTACGAAACATCGCCTTTTGGGCATCCCACACGTCATAGCTATTATGAAAATGCATCGCGGGATCGCGATAACTTTGCATCGCACGCAAATCAGCAAGAACAGTTTGGTAAAAGGCTAAAGCAGCATCCTTTGCGGGTCCGTTTTGCTTTTGCTTTATCGCATCAATTGCAGGTTCAATCGCCTGGAATATCTGTCCCCAGGTTCCCCATTCAATCGGAACTGTGCCACGAACGGTAGCAACACCACGCTCGTTACCAATGGCCCGCAAACCAATTTCGGCGACGCGGCACATATAAAAAACACTTGCCGTAAAATGACCCACGGCAAGGCAATCAACTCCCGCCTCAATCTCGGTTTTTGCAGCTTTGAAAGCCTCGTAGATTTTACCCCACTTTTGAGGGAGGGTATGAATCGAATCTGCGCCGTCCTTTGAATAATGGAAAAAATATTGGTGCCTTAAATCGTGCTCTATATCTTCAACTAATCGATCCAGGTTTTCCCTTAGCTGACCATATGAGAATGGTCGCCAGAACATTTGCTCTAATTTCAAGATCGTTCGGTCGCAAGATTCCAAATGCAAGTTGGCGCATTCCCAAAAGATTCCACTGAGGTTATTTTTTAGCAGCTCTCTTCGGGGGTCAGGAACAAACGCATCTGGGTCGCGGTCAGCCTGTATTCGCATCTCATTGCACGCAGAGTGCAAATAGGTGAGATGCATCAAAAAGCTTCCCATCCCGAAATTAATCATATCCCACAGGCTCCAGAGCCGGCGGGAATCCCAAAGCGGATGCTTTTGACCGCAACCGGCGATGTTCACGAAACACCGCCGATTCTACCCCTATCACCTGGGGCCGCCAAGTGTAACGTCGCCACTTACTTGCTCCCTATGAGTCGTTTAATCCATTGTCGCGGCGGCCGGCGCGTCGGGGTCTGGTTTGTGCGGCAATCCCGCCGCTTCTGCGCCATCCAGA
>Ga0335069_10015373_pt1 | contig 10698 bp, 4 predicted proteins | sample Lox_Sample_11_FD_206714 | JGI IMG/M metagenome (GOLD analysis project Ga0335069, IMG submission 206714) | Soil microbial communities from Loxahatchee National Wildlife Refuge, Florida, United States - Lox_Sample_1.1 | ecosystem: Environmental > Terrestrial > Soil > Wetlands | place: USA: Florida... | reverse complement strand
GGGTGCTCCTCGAAGTGCTTCCGCGCCTCGACGAACGAGGCGTGATAGTGGTAGTAGCGCAGCTTGGGATCCTCGGCCTGGATTGAATCGATGAAGCCCTGGCACAGGTCCTTTTCGATCTGCGGGAAGAGCATGAGCAGCACCATCGAGTACCAGTCGACGTCCGACGGATCGATGTAGGCGTAGTCGAAGCACTCGAGGAACCGGGCGCGCTGGTTGCCGTGCTCGTCCTCGACCCAGACGATGGCGTTGGAGAGCGGGAAATGGAGTTCGTTGAGGATCAGCCGGGTCAGGCGCAGGGCGCCGTCCCGGTCGCCCTGGTAGGAAGGACTGGCCTGGATCGAATCGAAGATCCGCCGCTGGATCGCGACCGTGCGGTCCCACCACGCCGGATAGCTCTCGAGGGCGAGCTTGGCCAGGTCGACCGGCCGCGTCGCCGCGTCGGCGAACTTCCGGACGTACTGGCGGTCGAAGGTCGTCCCGTCGATGTAGACCTGCACCGGGAAGTCGAGGACGACGGCGACGGGGATCCTGACCGACGCCTTCGGCCCGACGGTGAAGGTCAGGCTGATGGCGCAGCCGTAATCGCTGCGGAGGGTCGGCTGCCGTTTTTCGTAGAAGCTGCCGTCGGCGTTCAGGAGCAGGTCGCCGGTGAAGCGGTTCAGGCAGAAATAGGGCTGGGTATCGACCGCGACGCCGGGCATCTCCGGCACGGCGAGCGCCATGCGGTTGGCCGTCGCCGTGCTGCCCATGATGACGCCCCGGAGGCCGGCGGACTCAAACGCCTCGTGCTGCTGGCCGCAATTGGCCGCGGCGGCCACGTAGACGCTGTCCTGGTCCGTCGGCTTGAGCTCCTTTTCCTGGAGATTGACCAGGGACGGCCGCGGCACGACGAGCGTGATCTCCCGGGCTTCCTTGCCGGCGTTGGCCACCTCGAACACCTCGACGCCGACGGGCATCAGCGTCTGGTCGTTGCCCGACAGGAGCGGCGAGACCAGCCGGCGGACAACGGAGATCTTCTCCAGCTGGCAGGCGATCTCGAGCGACGGTGTGGCGATCGTGAGGGCGAAATCCTTCCCGGGCACCGAGGGATAGTAGTAGTTCTTGACCGCCGGGATGTCGTCGGGCAGCTCGGACGCGCCCGGCACCTTCTGGGTCAGCATCGTGCACTTGCCGTCGATGCGGACGAACGGGGCCGAGCCGAACTGGACCGCCGTCTGGTTCAGCATGATGAGCCGGCCGGCGTCGTTCAGGCGGTTGTACAGGCCGTACGGCGAGATGCCGATCGAGCAGGTGGGCGCGCCCTGCAGGGCCACGGTCTGCGGAAACTGCAGGGTCTTGGACATCCCCTGGAAGTGGACCGTCATCTTGTTCCGCTCGTAGATGGCGGCGATCTTGGGTCCCGCGATGGTGTAGATGTCCCGCAACGCAAACCCGGTGGATTTCTTCGCTTTGCTTTTGCTCATGGCTCGATGGTGGTTCGTTCGCCCCGGTGCTCCCGTGCCCAAAACAATTCCGAGCGCCAGCTCCGATTCGCAGATTCGTCGCCGGCGCTCGGAAAGAAGAGCTCTGCTCGCGGTCGGGACGGTCTCGCTAGCTCAGCATTTGCCTCCCCACGGATTGCCGACGGCCTTCTTCGCGGGTTTCTTCGCGACGACCGGGACGAATTTCTCCTCGGGGATGTTCTTCTCGGCGCTCAGGTCGATCGGCATCGTCGTCGTCGGGCACGCCGTGATCTTGCCCCACAGCAGGTCGGCGGAGGCGCGGATCGAATCCGGCGAGCCGGAGAAGTTGCAGATGACCGCGTCGGCTTCCGTGGTCGTGCCCTTGCGATAGGGGAAGTTGGTCACGACGACCACGGTGTGCCCCGCGGCCTTGAGGGCCTTGACCAGGTGCTGGTTGTTGCCCCGCTTCTCGATGCGGGCGTAGTAGTTGGTCATGACGACCAGGTCCGCGTCCTTGGCCAGCCGCACCGCCTCCTCCACCTCCTCGTCGGCGGCGTGGAAGGCCGTGTCGTCGAGGATGAGGTTGATCGAGTGCTTGGCCATCTGCTCGCAGAACATGTGCGGATGGCTGTAGAGGTCCTTGCCGAGGAACGAGTAGGGGATGGCCTGCTCGACGACGAGGATCTTCTTGTCCTTGCTCAGCGGCAGCAGCTGCTTGTGGTCGCGCACCACGAGGAGGGCCTTTTCCGCCACCTCGCGGGAGAAGCCCTGGACCTCGACGCTGTTGACGTGGGCGTCGGTCTTCGCCGGATCCATCTTGCCGGCCTTTTCGAACAGGCCCTGGTCGTACTTCATGCGCAGCAGCCGGCGGCACGCGTCGGTGAGGCGCTCCTCGGACAGCTCGCCGCGCTCGACGGCGCCCTTGATCCCGAAGAAGCACTGCGAGCGGGACTCGTCGTCCGCCTTGAGGAGGATGGTGTCGACGCCGGCCTTGATGGCCATGGCGCACGCCAGGGGCAGCGGCCATTTCTTGAGGATGGCGGCCATGCCGATGGCATCCGAGACGACGACGCCCTTGAAGCCCATCTCGCCGCGCAGCAGATCGGTGAGGATCTTGCGGGAGAGCGTGGCCGGGTACTCCTTGTCGAAGGCGGGGAAGATCGTGTGCGCCGTCATCAGGGCCTTGGCGCCCGCGTCGATGCCCGCCTGGAAGGTGACGAGCTCGACTTCCTTCATGCGCTTGAGGTCGCCGCGGCAGACGTCGAGCGTGTCGTGCGCGTCGGTCGCCGAGTCACCGCGGCCGGCGAAGTGCTTCACCGTGGCGACGATGCCGGCGTCCTGGTAGCCGCGCACCGTGGCGGCAACGAACTTGGCGCAGCGCTGCGGATCGTCGCCGAAGGAGCGCACGCCGATCTCGGGGTTCAGGGGGTTGATGTTGACGTCGCAGACCGGGTGGTAGAACTGCGTGATGCCGATCAGCGCCATCTGCGTGCCGAGGGTGTTCGCCACCTTGTAGGCCAGATCAAGGTCGCCGATGGCGGTCATGCCCATCGGGGGCGGGAACTGCACGACGTGGCCGGCCGAGTAGTCGTTCTTGAAGTCGCCCTCCATGTCGATCGTGACATGCAGGGGAATGCCCGACGGCCGGCTCAGGGCGACTTCCTGCAGCCGGTTGAGCGCCGCGGTGAGCTCCTTCGGCGTGACGCTCACGCCGAAGCTGCGGTCGTCGAAATAGGTGTGCGCGATGTCGAACCAGTCCTTCGGCTTCTTGAAGTTGGGGTCCACCTGCGAGCGCCCCCAGTAGAGGTTCTTGCAGGTTTCCAGCGCGTAGGGCTCGAGGCAGACACCGCCGGCATTGAGGCGGGTGATCTGCTCGACCCCCGAGGGCGTCAGGTAGGCGCCCCGCCAGGTGAAGGTGAGCACCTGGCCGCACTTCTCGGCCAGCGTCATCTTCGCCAGCTTCGCTTCCACAAAACTATCTCGGTCTTTCGACATGGCTCTTAGTGTTGAAGGTTCGGTGTCTGATTCGTGTGATGCAAAATCGCGCGAGTGTACGTGGACGGGATTCCGGGGGTCAACAGCCGACCGGTTTCCGCGCCGTATCCACGCCGGCATGGCGGCGGGAATGCGGCCGGCCGGAGGGGCGGACCGGAAATGAGACAGATATCGGGAAGGGGCAGTGACGACGGGGCATGAACGGGGAGGCTGGGGATGCTCCTGCCGGGCCTCAAGAAGAACAACTTAACAGGCACCGGCAGGAGCACAGCCCAAACCAAACGTACAAACACCTCGGAGTCGCCCGATTTGGCGGATCCCGAGAAAGTCACACTGATCTGCGGGCATCACGGCGGGTGAGAGCTTCGGAAGGCGCCAAACGGGGACGGCCGGGATGCTTCAGTCTGGAACGGCGGCGGCCGTTGCACAGTGGGTGGCTATGCTATCTTTAGAGCAGCCGGTGGCGCGGCGCGTGGCCCACCGGGCCCCGATTTGTCAACGCCCGGAATCACAGCGAGATGGCGCGCTGGCGGTTCCCGGGGGATTCCGTGGTGATGCAGGCCCGGTCGGGGACCGGGCAGCCCGCCGACCGGGCGGGCCGACAGCAGGCCGCGACCGGTCGCCCTAGTTCGCCCCTTTGATGCCGGGCACGTAGTAAAGCTGGAGCCCGCGGTAATACTCGAGCGGATGCGCGGGCGCGCCGACCCCCCCGGGCAGCGGGCGGCGGGAGAAGGTCTGGAAATAGAGCAGGCACGCGTCGCGCCACCAGCGGGCGTCGCGCTCCTGCCGCGCCAGCAGCGCCTGCACGTGGGCGAACCGCTCGTCGTCGATCAGGCCCTTGAGCTCGGCCCAACGGGCCTGCCAGCCGGCGACGACGTCGCCGCCGTGCTGGTAGTGGAGGCAGAGCTCGTCCCACAGCGTCCGTCCCGACTTCAGGCGCTGGTCCCACGGCACATGGTGGAACCAGAGCAGGAGGTTCTCGGGGCAGGTCGCGGGGTCGGCGAAGCGCTGCGCGACGGGCGGCGCGTACTGCGCGACCGCGTTGGAACCGCGGGCCGTGCGGTCGAAGCCGATGCCGTCGGCGGCGGCCCGGTGGTAATACACGGGATTCCAGTCGGCGCGCAGATCGTCGACCCACGGCCCGGGGCCGTAGTGGTGGTCGGTCGCCATGAGGTGGGCGAGGCCGAGCGGCGTCATGTAGTCGACGACCGCCTCGCGCGAGGCGAGCAGCATCGCCGCGACCGGGCCGACGACGCGGTCGTCGTTCGAAAAGGTCATGCGCACCCATTCGTTGGCGAGCTGCGCGGGGACCAGCGTGTGGTCCCACGCCAGGCGTCCGAACGCGTACCAGTTGGCGGCGGCCAGCGGGTGCCCGCACCAGTTGCGGTCGTCGCCGGTGTTGGCGACGCCGGCGATGGCGGTGAGCGTATGGTGATCCACGCTGCCGTCGACGATCCGGGCCACGGGCGTGTCGACGCCGTCGGCGTAGGTGTCGGACTCGAGGAACTCCTTCCACATCGGCGCGAGGTAGGCGAGGTGGACGGAGAAGCCGAGGTACTCCTGGGTGATCTGCAGTTCGGCGGCGAGCGGCGTGTGCGGCAGGGCGCCGAAGAGCGGGTGGAACGGCTCCCGCGGCTGGAAATCGAGCGGCCCGTTCTTGATCTGGACGACGACGTTGGGGCGGAATTTCCCGTCGAGCGGCTTGAACTCGTCGCAGGCCTGCTTCACCCGGTCGGTCGGGACGTTCTGGTCGTAGACGAACGCGCGCCACAGCACGATGCCGCCGTGCGGGGCGAGGGCGTCGGCGAGGACGTTGGCGCCATCGGCATGGGTGCGGCCGTAGTCCTGCGGGCCCGGCTGGCCCTCGGAGTTGGCCTTGACCAGGAAGCCGCCGAAATCGGGGATGATCCCGTAGATCTCGTCGGCCTTTCCGCGCCACCACGCGGCCACGGCCGGGTCGAGCGGGTCGGCGGTCTGCAGGCCGCCGATCTCGACCGGCGCGCTGAACCGGGCCGTCAGGTAGACCCGGATCCCGTAGGGCCGGAAGACGCCGGCGAGGGCGGCGACCTTGCGCAGCCACGGCTCGGTCAGGATGCGGGCGTCGGCGTTGACATTGGTCAGGACGGTCCCGTTGAGGCCGATCGAGGCGGCGGCGCGCGCATAGTCGCGGTAGCGCGGGTCGAGCCGGTCGGGCAGCTCGAACCATTTCCAGAGCGAGAACCCGGCGTAGCCGCGCTCGATCGTGCGGTTGAGGTTGTCCCAGTGGTCGAGGATGCGGCGGCTGATCCGCGGGCGGCTCGTGCAGCTGAACTCGGCGACCGGGCGGCGGGTCTGGATGCCGCGGAGCAGGGTGAACGCGCCGTAGAGCACGCCGGTGTCGCGATTCGCCGCGATCACGGTGGCGGCGGCGCCCTCCTCGCCCGGCAGGCTGATCGTGTAGCCCTCGTCGCCGGCGCCCGGGCCGGGAGCGGCCGCGGCGAGGGAGATGGCGGGCGCGACGCCAAGCAGGCCGGTCAGGCCGGCGGTCAACTCATCGCGGGCCGCGGCCAGCGTCGGCGAGTCGGCGCCGGCCGGCGTCGCCAGCACGATGCGGCCGAAGGCCTGCGCGTAGGCGGCGCGCGGGGCGTCCTCGGCGATCCGGTCGTAGCGCAGCCAGAGACGGTAGCCGTCCTCGCCGCGCGCGGCGCCCAGACCCAAAAGGGTGGATACGAAAAGCCGATGCAGCAGTGGGCGAACGGGGTTGTTCATGAGGAAGGGTGGACGGAGCTGTCGGGGAGCAGGTCGGGGAGAGCGGGTGCGCGCCGCCGGCAGGAGCCTAGTAGACCCGGAACCGGCCGCTGACCTCGAGCAGGCCCAGGAAATAGAGCAGGCCGTCGTAGTACCGCCACTTGCCCTCGGGGATCGGCAGGTCCCAGAGGCGCTGCACGAAGGGCCGCGCGACGTCCGGGTCGGCGGCGAGCCCGGCCACCGCCGCCATGGCGAGGAAGCCGGGCGAGGTGTCGGTCGAGAGCGGGCGGCCGTCGAGGGTGAACTGGTTGGCCGGGCGCGGACCTTGGCTGGCGATGAACCGCAGCACGCGGTTGCTCTGCTCGACCTCCCACGGATCGGCCGCGAACCAGGCGTGGTCGAGCGCGACGTTTCCGAAGGTGCGCCAGGCGTCGAAGCGGAAATCCTCCCGCCCGCCCCAGGGGCGCGGCGTGCCGTCGAAGTTGGCGAGATCGGGCATCAGCCCGGTCCGCGGATGCGCCGCCCGGCGGAAGAACGCGCGGCTCGCGGCGGCCGCCCCGGACCAGAACGTCTGGTCCGCCCGCGCCCAGCGGGCCCACAGCTCGTAGAACGCGGGGAGGTGATAGGAGGGATCGGTGAAGACGCCCGCGTCCCCGGTGGGCGCGAAGACGACCTGCTGCTGCGCGCGGTCGAACATGCTGGTGATCGGCCCGCCGCCGTCGCCGTGGTGCAGCATCTCGCCGAGCAGCGCCTGGGCGTCGCTCGCGTAGCCGGCGGTGCCGGCGGGATCCCAGCGGTGCGCGGCGAACAGCAGGGCCGTCGCGAACCACTCCTCGCCGTCGCAGGCCGAGCCGGGGTCGATCTGCTTCCCGGCGAACGTGCATTGCCAGGCGAAGAAGCCGCGCCGCGGCCCATCGGTATGCCGCATGTGCGTCCGCGCCCACTGCCACAGCCGGTCGAACTCGGCGCGGTGGTCGAGCTGCACGGCGAGCATCATGCCGTAGGACATGCCCTCCGAGCGCACGTCGCCGTTGCCGGTGTCGGCGATGTAGGCTTCGTCGGGGCCGGCCGGGTAATAAAGGCGCTGGGTGTCGTCGCGGCCGTGGAAGAGCTGCTGCCAGGCGGCGGCGATCTTGGCGTCGACCTCGGCGTCGGTCCGGCCGAGCAGCTCCCGGAACAGGTTGCGGTAGTGACCGGTCGCATACGCGCCGCGCGGCGCGGCGGCCGGAGCAGGAGGGGCCGCGGGGGGTGTCGCGGCAGGGGGAGCGGCGGTACAGCCGGCCGCGGCGACGGCCAGGACCAGCGCGAGCAGGGGTAGTCGTTTCATGGGCGGAAGGGGGAGGGGAATGAAGGGACCTCAGGGACGAAAGGGGCCAAGGCAGGGCTGCCACGGGCGGCGTGGCAGCCGACGTCAGGAGGCTGATCAGCCTCGTCACCTCGGCTGCTACGAAACCGGAAGGCGGACGTGCCGGCCCGCTCCACGGTGGAACGGCACCCGGGCTCAGCGCCGGGCATCGAAGGCCTTGCCATGGCGGTAGCTCTCCGGCGGGCCGAGGTAGCTGGGCTTCTCCCCGCCGAGGTTGACGACGAGTTTCTCCAGCACCACCCCGGGATCGACCATCCAGATTTTCAGGGTGTGGTAGCCGGGCGCGGCGAGCTGGTGGGTCGTGCGCACGATCCGGCGGTTGTCGCCGACGCATTGCTCCCAGTCCAGGTTGCCGTGCTGGGCGACGAAGTCCGCGGGCACGAGGTTCACAATCTGCGGCGTCTCCTCGTCGAACGAAATCGCCAGGTTGAGGCCGCGACCCGGGAGGAAATTCAGGGATGGGGCCACGATCGCGCCGACCTCGGCCCGCCCCGCGCTGAACACGTACATCCGGTACTCCAGGCACGCCGCGCGGCCGGGGACGAGCGAGGCCGCCGTGGCCGGCGAGGCATCGGCCGGGGCGGTCGTGCGCATGCCGGAGAGGGTGTGGCCGTAGTCCTCGATCCGGACCCAGCGGCTTGCGCCCGCCGTCGAGCGGGCCGTGGTGTGCTCGGCTTCGATCGAGACCACGCCCCCACCCTCGACAAAGCCGTCGAGGGAGTCGCGCGTCACCTCCGTCGGATTGAAGGCGCTGACGCCGACCGTGACGGGCGCGCCGGGGCCGGTGATCCGGATCGTGCCGCGCGTGGTGCCGGCCGGGACCTTGTCCCAGTTCACGCTGACCCACACGCGCCGCTCGTTCTCGACCCGGCCCTCGGTCTCGCTCAGCCGGATCCAGGGGGCGCTCGCGGTCGCGGTGAAGTCGAACCGCCGCCTGCCCTGGTTGAACACCTCGAAGTAGTGGCGCTGCCGGCTGAACGCATCGAAGGCCGGCAGCTCCGGCGCGGCGGCAGCAGGAGCGTTCGCCGTGCCGGCGCCGCCAGCGGGCGCGGCGCCAGGGGCGCCGGCGGTGGCGGCGACGGGGGGCGGGACGGGCCAGGCATCGGCCGAGCCCTCGACCGCGACGCCCATGGCGGCGGACCCGGGAGCGTCGTACCGGGCGAGCTTGATCGCCTCCAGGCTGTTGGCCGGCGGATCGCGCCACGTCGTGTACCCGAGCACGGGCTGGTCCATGAAGTGGTCCCATTTGCCGCCGGCGAGCTTGCGGTTGTAGAACGCCATCAGGCCGAGGTACGACTGGAACAGGGACCGCACGCGCGCGGCCTGGTCGTTCGTGTCCGCCCGGTGCTGGGCGGCATAGAGGGCGTTGCGGCCGGCGGCGAGGTAGAGCTCATTGATCATCGCGCTGGCCTTGGCCGGGAAGAGCACGAGTTCGTAGAAGGCGTCGCGCGCCTCGGGCGGAAGGTCGCGGTAGATTTCGTCCGCGCGGTTGGCGACGGCCTGGTAGTCCGCGACCACGGTCTCGGCCTCCTGGTAGTCGACCAGGCTGTAGGTGTCGGGCGCGAGCAACTCGGGTTTGCGGCGGCCGTTGAACCGCGTGTATTGCTCGAGCAGCGCGGCGATGTCGGCGGCGCGCGCCGGCCCGAACTGCCGGGCGGCCCAGCGCCGCGTGTAGTCGCCGACACTGTCGTTGGTCCACCGGTCGGGGTCCCAGGCGAGGTCGAGGAAGAATTCGAGCGGCAGCTCGTAGCCCTTGAAGTGGCCGACGTTCACGATCCAGACCCGGTCGGCGCCGTACTGGTGCGCCAGGGTCATCTGGTCCCAGATCTTCGCGATGGGATTGGTGTTGAGCCACTGGTAGCTGCGCGGGCCGCCGTGGTAGTCGAAGTGGTAGTAGATGCCCGCGCCGCCGGCGCGCGCGCGCTCGGCCCTGGTGGGCAGGCGCCGGTTGTTGCCCCAGTTGTCGTCGCACCAGAGCAGGGTGACGTCGTCCGGCACGCGCATGCCGTCCTCGTAGAACGCCTGCACCTCCTTGTAGAGGCACCAGAGCTGCGGGATCTGCTCGGGCGGCCGTTTGAGTTCGTCGGCGAGGATGTCCCGCTGCACGCCGACGATCTTCTCGAGCAGGGCCCGGTTTTCGGCCGGTCCGCCGGGGGCCATCGGGGTGTCGTTGGCCCCGCGCAGGCCGATGGTGACGAGGCTTTCGAAGCTGCGGTTGCGCCGGATGCCGTCGCGCCAGAACTGCTCGAGCACGTCGGCGTGCGTCGCGTAGTTCCAGCTCCCGAGCGTCTTTTCGTAGCGGCGGTCCCACTCCTTCTGCGCCCGCAGCATCGGCTCCTGGTGCGAGTTGCCCATGACCACGCCGTATTCGTCGGCGAGCCGTGCGTTCGCGGGGTCGTCCTCGTTGAAGGCGTTGTCCCACATCGCCGGCCAGAGATAATTGCCGCGCAGGCGCAGGATCAGCTCGAACAGCCGGCCGTAGAATTCATGGCCGTAGTTGGCGATGCCCGGCGGCACGGGCGGATCCCGGCTGAGCGCCGCGTTGCCGTATTTCGCCCGGACCCAGTTGGTGAGGTCGGGCGCCTCGTCGTTGAGGAAAATGCCGCGGTACTTGACCGCGGGCGCGCCCTGGATGTAGGGCCGCGGCAGGACGTAGAGCGCGTCGTGGCGCGCGGGCGGGACGTCGGCCCACCAATACCACGGCGGCACGCCGATCTGGTCGGACAGGTCGTAGATGCCGAAGATCGTGCCGCGCTTGTCGCTGCCGGCGATCACCAGCGCGCTCGCCACGCCGGGCTGCGGGTTGGCCACGACCGCCATCAGGTACGACTCCCAGCGGCCGGCGATCGCGGAGGCGTCGAGCCGGCCCTCGCGGACGAGCCGGTCGATCGTGCGGTTGCGGCCGAGGGTGCCGATGATGAGCGCGGGCGCGGCCGGGGCGCTGTCGCCGGTCGCGAACTCCGGGGTGACCCCGGTCACCCGGCCGAAGTCGGCCTGCAGGTCGCGCGCCGCGCGGAGCACCCCCGGGAAATCCTGGGAATCGACCCGGATCCCGGTCGCGTGTCTCTCCTGAAACAGCGGGAAGGCCCCGGGGGCCGGATAGAAGACGACGCGGGGCTCGCGGCCGATCATGGCGCGGGCCGGGGCGGCGGCGGCGCATGCCAG
>Ga0335069_10015372_pt1 | contig 10698 bp, 9 predicted proteins | sample Lox_Sample_11_FD_206714 | JGI IMG/M metagenome (GOLD analysis project Ga0335069, IMG submission 206714) | Soil microbial communities from Loxahatchee National Wildlife Refuge, Florida, United States - Lox_Sample_1.1 | ecosystem: Environmental > Terrestrial > Soil > Wetlands | place: USA: Florida... | reverse complement strand
GTCCACAACCCGGCTCGCTACCTTCTCAAGCTCCGTTATCTGAGCAAGCTCTGGGCGCGCCGCCCGGCACTGGTGTTCCTCAGCGCCTATCACGCCGCGACATATCCGGCGTGGGCGCCGGGGGGCAGGCGGATCGTAATTCCGCACGGCATCCACGATTGCTTCCGAACGGCCGCCGAACCACTGATCCCGCCGCGGCCGCGCGCCGTGTTCACCTCGAACCCGCTACGCTCGCTGGGCTGGCTGATCGAGCTGTGGGTGACGCGCATCTTTCCGGCGCAGCCGAAAGCGGAGCTGCATATTTTCTCGGGGCCGGGCACGTACGGGGCGGCAGGTGCGGCGAAGGCGTCGGAGATGCTGCCGGTCCTGGCGCAGGCACGGGCCATGAAAGACGCGGGCGTGGTCCTGCATGAGCCTCTGCCGCGCGACCGCCTCGCCGCCGAGCTGCCGCAGTTCCGTGTCTTCACGTATCGCGGCAGCGAGGACGAGACGTTTTGCCTCGCCGCAGGCGAGGCCCAGGCCGCGGGGCTTCCGGCTGTGGTCTCGGATATCGGTGCCATGTCCGAACGTGTGCGCGACCGCGACAGCGGCTTCGTGGTCACGTCCGACCCCGAGCGCGAAGAGAGGGATTTCGCGGCCGCGACCCTCAAGGTCCTCACCGACGACAATCTGTGGCGGCGGCTGCACAAGGGCGCGCTTATGCACCAGCGCTTGCGCGGCTGGGATGAGGCGGCGGCCGATTTCGAGAAACTGATCGGCTAGTCGCGCCCCCTCAGCCGCCGAATTGCGCCTCGCACCGTGCCAGGACCTCGACCACCTCCCGGCCGAGCTGCACGCTCGTCGCATCGGCGTGGCCGAACCGCGCGGCACTGACGAATTCGCGCACCTGCGTGGTCAGCGGCAGCTCTGCGTCAAACGTGAGCGCCACTTCCTTCTTGCCGATCCGGTGCGTCAGCTTGTTCTCGGCGAGGTCGTCGAAATAGACAGCACCCTTCTCGCCCTGGACCTCGAGCCAGCGGCGCTTGGGCCGCAGCAGGTTTCCGGTGCGGATCTCGGCCGTCATGTTGCGCGGAAACGCGAGGTTGATCAGGTAGCGGTCGCCGAATCCGCCTTCGACCTTTTCATGCACCTCGCGCCGGGCGGAGACGCGCACGGGCGTGGCCTCGAGGAGGTCGATGCACATCGCGACGTCGTGCGGCGCGTAGTCCCACAACGCACTGAGTTCAGCGCGGAAGGGTCCCCAATTTCCGGAGCTGCTGACGATGCGGCGCACGGGTGCGATCTCGGGCAGCGCGCGCTTGAGGCGGCGGAACGCCGCGTTGAACAGCTGCGTGTGTCCGACCATGACGACCGCGTCGCGCTCGCGCGCCTTGGCCTCGATCTCCTGCGCGTCAACCAGCGCGAGGGTCATGGGCTTTTCGATCAACACCGGCTTTCGGGCCTCGATCGCCGCCAGCGCCATCGAGGCGTGCAGCGCGGGCGGGGCAGCCACGATGACAGCGTCCACCTCCGCGTCGGCGGCCACGGCGCGCCAGTCGGCGTCGACACGGCAGCCGGAGGGCAGCAGCTTTGCCGTATCGGGGTTGCGGCTGCTGACCGCGGCAAGCTGCATCCCGGGCAGGCCGCGGATCGTCTCGATGTAACGCTGCCCCCAGCGGCCAGCACCAAGCAGGCCGAGCCGGATATCGCGAGCCACCACCGGGACGTCACGCATGTCACTCAGGTAGTGCAGGGACTCTTAAACGTCCAGGGCGCGCCCGAAATCGGTCACGAGTTGACGACACGGTCGCTTTCAGGCACATGCGTGCCCCGCAGCGGTCTGGCCGCGCAGGTTCCCGATATCGACTTTGGTGACGAAATGGCCCAGTTTGGGGCAATGGCTTCCTTTCTTGAATCCAGCCGGGGCAATCCCTGATGTGCGGTATCGCCGGCATCATGACGGTGGGCCGCGAAGGTCCGGTGGAGGACGTGCTGGCAAAGCTCGCAGGCGCACTGGCGCATCGGGGGCCGGACGGCCGCAAGACGTATCGCAGCGGCAATGTCGGCATGGTGCACAATCGGCTGGCGATCATCGATCTCGCCACCGGCGACCAGCCGCTGTACGAGGACGGCGGGGCCGCGCTCGTCTGCAACGGCGAGATTTACAATTACATCGAGCTGCGCCAGGACCTGCACGGCGTCAATTTCCGGACCCAGTCGGACTGCGAGCCGCCGCTGCTGCTGTATCGGCGCCACGGCCTTGAGTTCGTCGACCGTCTGCGCGGCATGTATGCGCTGGCGCTCCATGATCCGCGCAGCGGCCGCCTCGTGCTGGCGCGCGATCCGTTCGGGATCAAGCCGCTCTACTACATCGAGACTCCGGCGGGCGTGGCATTCGCCTCGGAGCCGCAGGCGCTCATAGCGGCGGGCCTCATCCGCGCCGATATCGACCCGCAGCGGCGATCCGAGCTGCTCGAATTGCAGTTCACCACCCGCGGCGACACCATTTTCCGCGGCATCAAGCGCGTGCTTCCCGGCGAGACGATCGTCGTCTCGGACGGCCGGGTGATCGAGCGCCGCCGCCGCGACGCCTTGCCGCCGGGAGGACCCGAGCCGCGCTCGCTCGACGAGGCGCTCAGCGTGCTCGATTCCGTGATCGAGGACAGCGTCCGGCTCCACCAGCGCTCGGACGTCCCCTATGGGATGTTCCTGTCGGGCGGCATCGATTCTTCGGTCGTGCTCGCCCAGATGGCGCGGCTCAATCCCCGCCCGGTGGTCGCGTTCACCGCCTGGTTTCCGGACAGCGTGGTGGCCGACGAACGGGCGATGGCGAAGGCCGCGGCCCGCGCGGTGTCCGCCGAGCACGTTGAGGTGCCCGTCCGGCAGCAGGATTTCTGGTCCGAACTGCCCAAAGTGGCCGCCGCCATGGACGATCCGGTTGCCGATTATGCGAGCGTGCCGACCTACATCCTGGGTGCGCGCGCCCACGCAGCCGGGCTCAAGGTGGTCCTGTCCGGTGAGGGCGGCGACGAGATCTTCGCCGGCTACGGCCGCTACCGGAGCGGCCTCAGGCCGTGGTGGCTCGGCGGCCGCATCATGCGCCGGCGCGGCACATTTGACGGGCTTGATGTGCTGCGTGAACGCAATCCGAGCTGGCGCGACGGCATCGAGGCCGCCGAGATGACCGAACGCACCGAAGGCCGGTCGCGGCTGCAGGTGGCTCAGGCGGTCGACTGCGCGGACTGGCTGCCGAACGATCTGCTGGTCAAGGTGGACCGCTGCCTGATGGCGCACGGCGTCGAGGGGCGGACGCCGCTGCTCGATACGGCGGTCGCCAAATTCGCCTTCCGGCTGCCCGACCAGCTCAAGGTGCGCGGCCGCCAGGGCAAGTGGATCCTGCGTCGCTGGCTCGAGCGCAGCCTGCCATCCGCGGCCGCAAGGTCGCCAAAACGCGGCTTCACCGTGCCGGTCGCGTCATGGATCGCCGCCGAGGCGAAGCGGCTGGCGCCGCTCGTCGCCGGGCAACCGTCGATTGCCGAACTCGCCCCGCGGGAGGCCGTCACACGCTTGTTTTCCTCAAGTGATAAGCATGCTGGCTTTGCCGCCTGGACTTTGCTCTTCTATGCCCTGTGGCATCGCCGACATGTCGAAGGGCACGTTCTTCAGGGCGACGTCTTCGAATGTCTCGCTTCGGCGTAGGGGGCGGGGGGAGCCCGTAGCTGAGGATAATGGCTGATCACGATGGTTGACCAAATCGTTCTTCGCCAGCCCGACGACTGGCACGTCCACCTGCGCGACGGGGACATGCTGGCGCTGACCGTGCCGCACACCGCGCGTCAGTTCCGGCGCGCCATCGTCATGCCCAATCTCGTGCCGCCGGTCACGACCGCGGCCGCCGCCGCCGCCTATCAGAGCCGGATCAAGAAAGCGATTCCCCAGGGGGTCGACTTCACGCCGCTGATGACGTGCTATCTCACCGATGCGACCGAGCCTGCCGAGATCAAGCAGGGCTGGGAGGCCGGCGTGTTCGCGGCGGCCAAGCTGTATCCGGCCCACGCGACCACGAACTCGGCGCACGGCGTCACCGATCTTTCCAAGCTGTGGGACGTGTTCACCATCATGCAGCGGATCGGCATGCCGCTCCTGATCCACGGCGAGGTCACCGATCCGGAGGTCGACGTCTTCGACCGCGAGAACGTGTTCATCGACCGCGTGCTCACGCGCCTGATCGACGACTTCCCCGACATGAAGATCGTGCTCGAGCACATCACCACCGCCGAAGCCGTCGATTTCATCCTGGCGATCAGCGCCAATGTCGCGGCGACGATCACGCCGCACCATCTCGTCATCAACCGCAATGCGCTCTTCCAGGGCGGGTTGCGGCCGCATTACTACTGCCTGCCGGTCGCCAAGCGCGAGCGGCACCGGCATGCGCTGCGGCGCGCGGCCGTGTCCGGCAATCCCAAGTTCTTCCTCGGCACGGATTCGGCACCGCATACGGTCGCGGCCAAGGAAAGTGCGTGCGGGTGCGCGGGGATCTTCAATGCGCCCGCAGCACTCGAGACCTATGCGACCGTGTTCGACGAGGAGGGCGCGCTCGAACGGCTCGAAGGCTTTGCTTCGGTGCACGGCCCTCATTTTTACGGCCTGCCGGTCAACGAGCGGCGCGTCGTCCTCGAGCGCCAGGCGACCGAGGTTCCGGGCGAATTGCCGGCGCCCGACGGCCAGCGCGTCGTTCCGTTCATGGCCGCCAGCAAGCTCGGGTGGCGGTTCGCGGGCGTGATGGCCGCGGACGTCCAGCGCGCCCGGCCGGTGGCCTGACCCTCACCAGTTACGAACAACGCCGGGGGGAAGGAGGTCGCAATGCTCGATCCGCTCGTCGTTGAGGATTTGATCGACCGCGCGTTGCGCGAGGACATCGGTTTCTGCGATCTCACCAGCGAGCTGGTCATTCCGGCGGACGCCAGGGCCGATTTCATGATCAACACCCGGCACGACATCGTCGTGGCCGGCCTCGACATCGCGGCCCAGGTCTTCCGCCGCCGCGTACCCAACTGCACGATCGAGGTGTTCGTGAAGGATGGCGCGCGCGCCGCACGCGGCACCCGGCTGGCGCGGATCACCGGGGTGGCGCGCGGGCTGCTCGCCGCAGAGCGCACGGCGCTCAACATCCTACAGCACCTGACGGGCATCGCGACGGAAACCGCGAAATACGTCGAAAGGATCAAGGGCACCGGGGCGGTCCTCATCGACACGCGCAAGACATTGCCCGGCCTGCGCGCTGTCGAAAAGCACGCGGTCCAGCTCGGCGGCGGGCGCAATCACCGCCTCGGGCTCTCCGACGGCATCCTGATCAAGGACAACCACATCAGCGTGTGCGGATCGATCCGGGCGGCGGTCGCGCGGGCAAAGGCCGGGGTTCCGGTCCTGACGCGCATCGAGGTCGAATGCGACCGGCTCGACCAGGTGCGCGAGGCGGTCGAGGCGGGTGCCGACATGATCCTGCTCGACAACATGGACACGGCCACGATGCGCGAAGCGGTCAAGATCGTGGGCGGCAAGATCCCGCTCGAAGCCTCGGGCGGGATCACCTTGGACACGGTTCGCGAAAAGGCCGAAAGCGGCGTCGATTACATCTCCACCGGCCGGATCACGCAGTCGGCACCGGCCGCGGATATCGGTCTCGACGTCACGATCACGACCTGATGCCCTCGGTCTGCCTGTTCTGCTCGGCGCTGCCCAACCTGCCCGAATCCATGATCCGGGCGGCGGAGGAGTTCGGCGCCGAGTGCGCGCGCCGCGGCTGGCGGCTCGTCTATGGCGGCGGCCGGGCCGGGCTCATGGGTGAGGCGGCGACCGCGGCATTGGCCGCCGGCGGCGAGGTGGTCGGCGTGATGCCGCATTTCCTGGTCGCGCGAGAGCTCGCCAAGCGCGATCTGACCGAGATGCGCCTTGTCGACACCTTGGCCCAGCGCAAGGAGATCATGATCGAGCTCTCCGACGTGTTCGTGTGCCTGCCGGGTGGCGTGGGAACGCTCGATGAGCTGTTCGAGGTGCTGTCGACGAACGATCTCGGCCATCACGACAAGCCCCTCTTCCTCTGCGACATCGACGGCTTCTGGGCGCCCTTCGGAGCGCTGATGGACGCGTTCGCGGCGCATGGTGTCTTGAGGGCGCGCGGCCGCGGCGCCTATCGGCTCTATCCCGATATCCCACAATTGATGGACGGGCTTGCGGCGTTTTTTGCCCGGCGTTGAACCGCTGGCCCCATCGCATTACGTGTTAAGCTCGGGCCAAATTGGAGGCATCATGACGGCGTGCATTGTCGGCTGGGCGCACGGCAAATTCGGCAAGCGCGAAGGCGAGGACCTCGAGAAGATGATCGTCGAGGTCGCGGCTGGTGCCATCGCCGATGCGGGCCTCGCCCCCGCCGATGTCGACGAAATTTATGTCGGCCATTTCGGCGGCGGCTTCGTGAAGCAGGATTTCCCGGCCTCGCTCGTTCTGCAGGCGTCCGACGCGCTGCGCTTCAAGCCCTCGACGCGGGTCGAGAACGCGTGCGCCACCGGGTCGGCCGCGATCCATCAGGGCCTGAATTCGATCGCGGCGCGCAAATCCCGCGTGGTCCTCGTGGCCGGGGTCGAAAAGATGACCGAGACGCCCGCCGACCAGGTCGGCGGCATCCTGATGAAATGCTCGTACGTGAAGGAAGAAGACCGGCCGGACATGAGCTTCGCCGGCATCTTCGCCCAGATCGCGCAGCTGTACTTCCAGCGCTACGGCGACCAGTCGGATGCGATGGCGCGAATCGCTGCGAAGAACCACAAGAACGGTGTGGCCAACCCCTACGCGCAGCTGCGCAAGGACCTGGGCTACGAGTTCTGTCGGACCGTGTCGGACAAGAACCCGATCGTGGCAGCTCCGCTGCGGCGCACCGACTGCTCGCTCGTCTCCGACGGGGCGGCGGCCCTGGTGCTTGCTGACATTGATACAGCGATGGCGCTCAAGAAGGCGGTGCTGTTCCGCGCCGCAGCCCACGTGAACGACTATCTGCCGATGAGCCGGCGCGACATCGTTCAGTTCGAGGGCTGCGAGCACGCCTGGAAGCAGGCCTTCGCGCAGGCGCGGGTCGGGCTCGACGATCTCAGCCTGGTCGAGACCCATGACTGCTTCACCATTGCCGAACTGCTCCAATACGAAGCCATGGGGCTTGCGCCGCGTGGGCAGGGCGCTCGTGCCGCGCTCGAGGGCTGGACCGAGAAGGACGGTAAGCTTCCCGTGAACGCCTCGGGGGGACTCAAGTCGAAGGGACATCCGATCGGCGCCACCGGCGTGTCGATGCACATCATGGCCGCGATGCAGGTCACCGGCTCGGCCCGCGACATGCAGGTGAAAGGGGCGAAGCTCGCCGGCGTGTTCAACATGGGCGGCGCCGCCGTCGCCAACTACGCGAGCATCCTCGAGCCGCTGCGGGGTTGATCAGGCCGCTTTCAGCTCCGGCATCAGCTTCACGGCGTTGTCGCGGCCGATCGCCTGCAGATCGTCCTGGCTGAAGCCGAAGGCAGCCAGGCCCTTCACATGGTCGAGGGTGGTACGGTACGGGAAGTCCGTCCCGAACAGGATTTGCGATACCCGGACCAGCTTGGTGAGCGACGCGAGCGCCCCCGGGTGCGCCGCCTGCGCCACGTCGTAGTGGAATTTCTGCAGCTCGTACAGGACGCCGTGCGGCAGGTGCTTGTTGAGCTCGGGGCTCAGCAACGGCAGGCGCGTGAAACGCTCGACGATGAAGGGCATCGTCCCGCCGGCATGCGAGAAGATGAACCTGATGTCGGGGAACTTCGCCACCGTGCCGCTGAACACGAGATCGGCGATGGCCCGGCTGGTGTCGGTCGCGAACTCGATGATCGCGACGTTCACCTCGGGCAGGAGGTTGCGGCAGCAATTGGCGGTGGTCGGATGCGTATAGACCACCGCCTTGCGGCGGTTGAGCTCGGCCCAGACGGGCTCGAACGACGGGTGGCCGAGCCACTTGTCGCCGAAGCTCGTGAGCACGCCGATGCCGTCGGCCTTGAGGGTATCGAGCGCATATTCGATCTCGCGCAAGGCGCCGTCGACATCGGGCAGGGGGATCGAGGCGAAGATGCCGAACCGGCCGGGATAATCCGAGCGCAGCTTGGCCGCATAATCGTTGCAGATGCGCGCCATGTCGCGCGCCTCCTGGGCATTGCCGAACCACACGCCGGGCGTGGTGATCGAGGTGACGGCGGTGGCCGTGCCGCCCTTGTCCATGTCGTCGATCGACTTGGTGGGGGTCCAGTCCAGAGTCGGCTCCTGGCCGCCGATCTTGCGCCGCACCAGCTCGGCCGCGTAGAGCGGCGGTGTGAGATGATGATGCACGTCGATCCGGAACGGCTTGGTGTCCGCGGCCCGCGCTTCGAACGGCTGCGAAGCGGATGCGGCCGCACCGGCGGCGGCCAGGCCCGTCATGAAGCGGCGACGCGTGGTCACGGCATCCGGACTTGATGCGGGCGTCATGAGTCCTCCCTGAATCGACGGTGGCGTCTCGGCCTTGCGCGGAGATTGCTCTATAGTCCCGGGAGGATCAAGCAGAGGCGTATTCCCCGAGGAAAAACCAATGGCTGATTTTCGCGCGCTGGTGCTGGATGAACGCGACGGCAAGGTCACTCCGTCGCTCAAGACCGTGTCCGAGGGCGAACTCCCGCCCGGTGACGTCACGGTGGCGATCTCGCATTCGACCCTGAACTACAAGGACGGCATGATCCTCGCGGGCCTCGGCCGCATCGTGCGCAAATATCCGCACGTCCCGGGCATCGATTTCGCCGGCGTGGTCGAGAGCTCGGCCTCGCCCGCGTTCAAGCCGGGCGACAAGGTGGTGCTGACCGGCTGGCGCGTCGGCGAGTGGTACTGGGGCGGCTATGCGCAAAAGGCCCGCGTGAAAGCGGAGTGGCTGGTGCCGCTGCCGTCAGGCATCAGCCCGCAGCAGGCCATGGCCATCGGAACCGCCGGCTTCACGGCGATGCTTGCGGTGATCGCACTCGAGCGCCACGGCCTCAAAGCCGACGCGGGCGAAGTCCTGGTCACGGGTGCGGGCGGCGGCGTGGGCAGCGTGGCGATCGCCATTCTCGCCAAGCTCGGCTACCAGGTGGCGGCCTCGACCGGGCGCGCCGAGACGCACGACCATCTCAAGCACCTGGGTGCCGCGACGATCCTCAATCGCGCCGAAACGACGGCTCCTCCCGGCAAGCCGCTGGTGGCCGAGCGCTGGCAGGGCTGCGTCGACACGGTGGGCGGAGCGGTGCTCGCGGGCGTGCTGCCCGCGATCAAGTACAACGGCTCGGTCGCCGCCTGCGGGAACGCCGGCGGCAACGACGTGCCGGCCAACATCCTGCCGTTCCTGCTGCGCGGCGTGAGCCTGCTCGGCATCGATTCGGCGGTGAAGCCGATGCCCGAGCGGCGGGAAGCGTGGGGCCGCCTGACGCGCGACCTGCCGCTCGACAGACTGGACGCGATGACGACCGTCGTGCGCCTCGAGGACGTGCTGGACTGGGGCGGCAAAATCCTCAAAGGCCAGGTGCGCGGCCGCGTGGTCATCGACTTGACGCGGTAGAAGCGGCGCTTACGCCGCGATCATCGCCGGCTCGAACCGCTGAACGTTCACCGCGTTGTCTTCGACGACGAGGAAGCTGCTTTCGCCGACCTCGTGCCAGTGGTCGCTGACTTCATCGAGCGGTTCGGAGAGCACGAGGACGCAGCCCGATCCGTCGGTGAAGCGCACGTCGCCCTGCTCGATCCACACATCGCTGCCGGTGCCGTAGAACAGGGTCGGCGACTTGCCGTCGCTGGACCAGCGCAGGGCCATGATGCGCTGGCCGTCGGCAAGGGCGGCTGCGACACGGAACGGCTCCTCGATCTCATGACGCTGCATCAAGGCCAGGATGTCGCCGATCGTGCGCGCGAACGCGGCCTTGGGGTCGCGCGTGAGGCCGTTGCCGAGCAGCAGATAGAACATCAGCTCGCTGTCGCTCGAACCTTCGCGGCTGAGGAAGTACTCGGGCTTGATCATGTGCTCGAGCTCCCGCCTGAGCTGCAGGTAGCCGCCGATCTTGCCGTTGTGCATGAACAGCCGCCGGCCGTAGCGGAACGGATGGCAGTTGAGGCGCGTCGTGGCCGTGCCGGTCGAGGCGCGGACATGGGCGAAGAACAGCGGCGAGCGGATCTGCTCGGAGAGGCTGCGCAGGTTCGAATCGTTCCAGGCCGGCATGGTGTCGCGGAATAGGCCCGGATGCGGCAGGTCCGCGTACCAGCCGAGCCCGAACCCGTCGCCGTTCGTCGGTACGATGCTCCGCTGCGCCGACAGGCTTTGGCGGATGAGAGAGTTGTGCGGCTGGAACAACAGCGTGTCCATGGACACGGGTACACCAGAATAGGCCAGCCAACGGCACATGGCGTGTTCCCCCGACGGAAAGGGCCCCGACTCAAGGATCATCAACAGTATAGAGGGAAGGTTGACGGCCGGTAACCGAACCGCAGCAGTCGTTAATCTGTTGTTAACCGGCTGCCTGCGACGACGTGGTCAATCGTTCCGGGAGATCAGGCGGGTGATTTTGGAGGCTGAGACAAGCTGATTCGAGCGGCAGCCTGCCATCCCGGCGGGGCGGGTTGCACCGGCGGACCTCCTGTGGCATTTTCCGCGCCATT
>Ga0335069_10015371_pt1 | contig 10699 bp, 10 predicted proteins | sample Lox_Sample_11_FD_206714 | JGI IMG/M metagenome (GOLD analysis project Ga0335069, IMG submission 206714) | Soil microbial communities from Loxahatchee National Wildlife Refuge, Florida, United States - Lox_Sample_1.1 | ecosystem: Environmental > Terrestrial > Soil > Wetlands | place: USA... | reverse complement strand
GTTTTGGCTGGTGATCTCCACCTTCTTGGTGAAGAGGTTCAAGACCGGCTGGTTGCCGCCCCGGTGGCCGAACTTCATCTTGTAGGTCTTGCCGCCCATGGCCAGCCCCAAAATTTGGTGGCCCAAACAGATGCCGAAGATGGGGATGCCGCGGTGGATGAGTTGCCGGACGGTCTCGATGACATAGGGCACGCCTTCGGGGTCGCCGGGGCCGTTGGACAGGAACACGCCCTTCACATGGGCGTCCATCAAGGCTTCCACGGGAGTGGAGGCCGGATAAACCGTCACGTCGAACCCTTGCGCGGCCAGCTTGCGCAGGATGTTGTACTTGATGCCGCAATCCAGCGCCGCGATCTTGATCCTGGGATGGCCGTTGCCCCGGGATTCCTGCTGGAAGTTGAGCTGTTTTTCGGAAGCGTCCCCATTGCCGGGCCGGTCAAGGTCATAGGGCAATTCGGTCCAATGATAGGGCTTGTCGCAGGAGACTTCCTTGACCAGGTCCCGTCCCACCAGGCCCGGGCTGTCCTTGGCCTGCTTGACGAGCTTCTTGGGGTCCAGTTCGGTGGTGGAAAGCACCCCCTTTTTGGAGCCGAAGGTGCGGAGGTGCACCGTCAGCGCGCGGGTGTCCAAGCCCTCGATGCCGATGATGTTGTTCTTTTTCAGGTAATCCGACAGGGTGGAATTCAAGCGGTAGTTGGAAGGGTGCTTGCAGTATTCCTTCACGATCAGCCCCTCGGCGAAGGGCCTGCGGGACTCGATGTCCACATGGTTCACGCCGTAATTGCCGATCATGGGATAGGTCATGGTGACCATTTGGCCCTTGTAGGAAGGGTCGGTCAGGATTTCCTGGTAGCCCGTCATGGAGGTGTTGAAGACCACCTCGCCGAAGGCCTTGCCTTGGGCGCCGAAGGCTTGGCCTTCGAACCAAGTTCCATCTTCCAAGGCGAGGACTGCTTTATGTGATTTAGAGGACATTTAGGAAGCCTCGCCTTGGAAGAAATTAGGAGTTAGGAGTGAGGAGTTAGGAGTTTTAACCATTCAATTACTACCTTTCAGGTTTCGTGCTTTTCGTAATCGAAGACAAAATACGGTTTAATTCCTCAACATCATTCAGATAAGTTGAATAGTCAGCCTTAACCAATTCCGAGGCCTTTAAAAGCTTCAACCAATACCTTGTTTCCCTAGTTTCTTTAAAAGCAATCGTCATCTTTGAATGGAACTCCTTGCGGGTTTGAGCCGCCAAGGCTTCTTCCACATTAGCCCCAATACTCGTCGCACTCCTCAAAAGCTGTCGGCATAAAACAAACTCCTTCTGTTGGTAAAGGGTTTTATACAACCCGATAACTTTCAAGGCGAATGCGAAGCTCTTTTCCTGGATGATGCTCTTTGTCGTCAACTCCCAGCTCCTTATGCCGATGCCTCAACTCCTAACTTCTAACTCCTCACTCCTAACTTAATCGTCGTTTCTTTGGTATTCGATATTTCCAGCGACGATTGTGGTCTCCGCCCAACCTTTGAGGCTCCAACCGTTGAAGGGGCTGTTCTTCCCTTTGCTTTTGAACTTGGCCGTGTCCACCTTGCGTTCGCTGGTGACGTCGAAGATGGCGACGTCCGCGTCGGCCCCTTCGCTCAAGGTCCCCTTGGGGATGCCCACGATTTTGGAGGGCGCGACCGTCAGCATCTCGACGGCCCGGGACAGCGACACCACCCCCGGCTCCACCAGGTGGCTATAGGTGAGGGCGAAGAGCGTCTCCAGCCCCACGATGCCGAAGGCCGCCTGGTCGAACTCGCATTGTTTTTCCGTGCCCGCGTGGGGCGCGTGGTCGGTGGCGATGCAGTCGATGACGCCCTCCTTGAGGCCCTTGCGGATGGCCGCCACGTCTTCCTCGCTCCTGAGCGGGGGGTTCATCTTGAAGTTGGCGTTGTAGTTCTTGATGGACTTGTCCGACAGGCTCCAGTAGTGGGGCGCGGTTTCGGCGGTGACCGCCAGGCCCTTTTTCTTGGCCTGCCGCACCAACTCCACGGATCCCGCGGTCGAAAGGTGGGCCACGTGGAACTTGGCGCCCGTCATCTCGGCCAAGAGGATGTTGCGGGCCACCATGACCGTCTCGGAGGCCGCGGGAATCCCCCTGAGGCCCAGCACGGTCGAGGGCGCGCCCTCATTCATGACCCCGTTGTTGGACAAGTGCATGTCCTCGCAGTGATCGATGACCACCAGGTCCTGGGTCTTGGCGTATTCCATGACCCGGCGCATGAGCTCGGCGTTCATGATCGGCGCCCCGTCGTCGGACAGGGCCACGGCCCCAGCCTTTTTCAGCTCGCCGATCTCGGCCATCTCGGCGCCCTCGCGCCGTTTGGAGATGCAGCCCACCGGGAAAACGTGGCAGTGGCCTTCCTTCTCGGCCTTGGCCTTGATGAAGTAAACGATGGCTTGGTCGTCGATGGGCGGGTTGGTGTTGGGCATGCAGGCCACCGAGGTGACCCCGCCGGCCACCGCCGCCAGGGTGCCGGTGGCGATGGTTTCCTTATACTCAAAGCCCGGCTCCCGCAGGTGCACGTGGATGTCCACCAGGCCCGGCGTCACGATCTTGCCCTTGGCGTCGAGGACTTGGTCCGCCTTCACTTTTAGGCCCTTGCCCACCTTCTCCACCTTGCCGTCCTTGAGGAAAACATCGGCTTCGCCGTCGAGCTGGTTGGCGGGGTCGATGACATGGCCACCCGCGATTAAGATAGTTTTCATACGTTCCACCCTTTTGTCCCCCAGTTAGAAGTTAGCCCTGGTTCATTCATTACCGTCGCAAGCTCCGGTGAACCAGGCCCGCCCGATCTCCGCCTTCGGCCGGAGGGCCGAAGCCGAGGCGGAGTTCGAAGTTAGGAGTTGAACCCCTAACTGCCGGCGCCCATAGCTTTTATTTTGCCTTTTCTTGAGACTCCTAACTTCTAACTCCGCACTCCTAACTGACTTGCTCCCCTTGGAGCAAGTAAAGCACCGCCATGCGCACCGCCACCCCGTTGGTGACCTGTTCGTCGATGACCGAGGCCGGGCCGTCGGCCACACCGGATGAAATTTCCACCCCGCGGTTCATGGGGCCCGGGTGCATCACGATGACGTCCTTCTTGGCGCGCTTGAGCCGCTCCTGGGTCACGCTGTAGAGCATCGAATACTCGCGGATGGTCGGGAAAAGGTTCTTTTTCTGCCGCTCCAGTTGGAGCCTGAGCACGTTCACCACGTCGGCGCCTTCCAGGCCCTTGTCCAGGTCGTGGAAGACCTCCACGCCCATCTTCTCGATGCCGGCCGGGATCAGCGTGGGCGGGGCGCAGACCCGCACCCGGGCGCCCAGCTTGAGCAGGCCGTGGATGTTGGAGCGGGCCACCCGACTGTGGGACACGTCGCCCACGATGGTGACCGTGAGCCCCTCGATCTTGCCCTTGTGCTCGCGCATGGTGTAAAGGTCCAGCAAGCCCTGGGTGGGGTGCTCGTGGGAGCCGTCGCCCGCGTTGATGACCGAGGCCTTGAGGACGTTCGAGAGCATCTGGGGCACGCCCGAGCAGGCGTGGCGCACCACGATCGCGTCGATGGTCATGGCCTCCAAGGTCTTGACCGTATCGATCAGGGTCTCGCCCTTGACCAGGGAGGAGGAGGCGGTCTGCACGTTCAGGATGTCGGCGCTCATGCGCTTGGCGGCCAGCTCGAAGGACACCCGGGTGCGGGTGGAGGGCTCTTGGAAGAAAAGCACCACGGTGCGGCCCCGCAGGGCCGGCACTTTCTTGACCGAGCGGGTGGAAACTTCCTTCAGGGACGAGGCCGTGTCCAGGATCAGGTTGATCTCGGAAGCCGACAGTTCCTCGAGGGTGAGGAGATCTTTTGATTTCCAGTTCAAGAAAACACCTTCTTTTCACCGCCAAGACGCCAAGTTCGCCAAGTAAGGATTAAAGATTTTTTAAAAAAATCATTTTCAGAGTTCCAAATTAGTCCGGTCTCAAATCTTTCCTTGGCGGGCTTGGCGTCTTGGCGGTTAAACATGTTTATCTTTTTCCTTCTCCGCGATGACCACCTCGTCCAGGCCGTCCTTTTCCTTGACCCGGACCAGCACTTCTTCCTTCAACGAGGAAGGGATGTTCTTGCCCACATAGTCGGCGTGGATGGGGAATTCGCGGTGGCCCCGGTCCACCAGCACCGCCAGTTGGATGGCCAAGGGCCTTCCAAAGTCGATGATCTCGTCGATGGCGGCGCGGGCGGATCTACCCGTGTAGAGCACGTCATCCACCAGGATGACCTTCTTCTTGTTCACGTCGAAGGGGAGCTCGGTTTCCTCGGGGGCCTTTCCGGGCTTATGGGTGCCGGCGTCGTCGCGGTAAAAGGTGATGTCCAGGGCGCCGAAAGGCACGGCGTTGCCCTCGATGGACTGGATCTTGGCGGCCAGCCGCTCGGCCAGCACTTCCCCTCGGCTCTTGATGCCCACCAGCACCAGGTCCTCGACGCCCTTGTTGCGCTCGAGGATCTCATGGGCGATGCGGGTCAGGGCCCTTTCCATGTCGGGGGCTTCCAGCACCTTGGCCTTGACTTTGGGGGTCATCAGAAGCCTCCCCGGGCAATAAAAAACCCTTTCGCCTCGAATGCCGAGGGAAAGGGTTTAGGGGTAAGGTCGATTGGGCGCGTGCAAGCGCGAGTCATGCTGGGTTCCTTGGGGGTCTCTCGGACCCGTTTAAAGGTTGGGATGATTATAGGGGGCTTCGGCGCCCTGTCAAGCCCGGCCGGGCGTCATCCTTCCCGCTTGGGCGGGAGCAAAGCGTCCATCCGGGTGAGGAATTTTTTCAAATTGCGCCGGTTCTGCCCCAGGTCGCCCCTTCCGGCGCGGGAGCTGGAGGTGGCCTCCAGTTTGCTGGTGCCGTCCAGGGCCTGCACCACGTAAAGGTTCACGTCCTGGAAAGGCAGGGGGAAGGGCCCGAAATGGCTGGCGTGGATGCGGCCCTGGTTTTCCCGGTATTCCTCGACACGCCAGCTTTTGAGCCCGGCCAAAACCCGGTGGGCGGCTTCCAGGACCACTTCCTTTTTCTCGGCGTAACGGCGCGGGTGGAAAAAGGGGTCGGGATCCCTGGGCGAGGTGACGTAGAGCTTGCGGGTCAGCCAATCCTTGAGTTTCACGGGGGCCCCTCAGGCGGGCTGGGCGAAGCCCAGCCTGGAAATTTTTTCCTTCAAGCGGTGGATCTCGGCCTGGAATCCCTCGGGGTCCTTGGCATAGCGGAACTCCTCGAGCAAGTACTCGTAAATGAGGCTCAAGGCCGCCACCAAACTGCGGCGGCGCCCCGGGTCCTGCTCGGTGGCCTCCACCATCTCGTCCAAGAGGCGGTAAAAGCGGGTGAAAAGGGCGATGTCGATGGCCTTGGAAACCTTGATGAGGCCCAGCATCTCCACCACCATCTTGTCCATTTGCTTCTCGAGGTCCAAGGGGCTCAATCGCCCGGGGGCCAGGATGTCCAGGGGCGCTTGGGCGAGAAGGCCTTGGGCCCCGCGCTGGACCTGCTTGAATTCCGCAGAGGACTTGAAGGCCTGGAGGAACTCGCCGGGCGCCAAAAAGTCGCCGGCGCCCAGGCCCGACTGGTAGTCGCGGATCTTGGAACCCTCGATGCGGGCCAGGGCCACGGCCAGGCTGCCCGCCAGGACGACCTGCAAGGGGCCGCCCGACTCTTCTTCCCCATCGCCGGCCAAGATGCCGGCCCGCAGGCCCTTTTCCTCTTCGGGCAAGAGGTCCTGCCCAGGTTGGATTTCATAGAGGACGACTTTTATTTTTTGGGGTTGGTCCTTCAGGCCGATGAAAAGCACCGGGCATTGGGTGCCGCAGAGGAACTCCTTGTCCAGGGGGACGCGGCGGTCCTCTTCCTCGGTTTCCACCCGGAACTCGGGGACCTTGGGCAGGGCCAAAAGCTCCGCCAGGGTCTGGGCCGAATGGTAGAGCAGGTCGCCCAGCATGAATTCTTTTTTAAATCTTACGGACAAGTCCAGGTTCACCGCGCTCCCCCGCCAAAAGGTGCCACGATTTTAACCGCCCAAAAGCCAATGACCAGCGATTTGTTTATACCGGCGGGACCGGGGAAAACCAAGCCGCCCGGCACCCCCACCCCGGAGGCCGAAAGTCAATAAACTAACCGGTTAAAACTTTGATTTTTTTCTTTCCTTGGCGGGCTTAGCGGTGAAAATGGCTGGGTCTTGATCTTCCTTCGAGGTTTCCACCCTTGCCACAAAAGCCGCTGAAAATCGCCCAAGTCATCGCCTCCAAGGGTTGGGGCGGCCGCGAGAAGGTGCCCCTGCTTTTCGCGCGGGAATACCTGCGGCTGGGCCACCAGGTCAGCCTTTGGACCAACCCCGAAACACCGCTGGGCCAGGAGACCCTGGCGGAGGGTTTTCCTTTATTCCCCTACCGCTTCCGTTCCTACTTGAACCCGGCGGCCTTTTTCGAGATCGCCCGGGCCCTGCGTGAGGATAAGCCCGACATCCTGCATGTCCATCATTCCCGGGACCTTTGGTTCTTGGTGCCTATGCTTCGGCTCAAGGGTTGGAAAGGCCCCCTGCTTTTATCCAAACACGTGGAATCCGGGGTCTCCAAGAAGGACCCCATCCACCGCTTCCTTTACGCCCGGGTGGACCAGGTGCTGGGCTGTTCCACCATGATCCGGGAAAACGTGATCAAGACCTGCCCGGTGGACCCCGCCAAGGTGGCGGTGGGTTACGCCCCCGTGGATCCGGATCGCTTCAAGTACTCCGAGAAGGCCCGCCGGAGCCTGCGCCGCGCCTGGGGCCAGGAGAAAAACATCGTCATCGGCATGGTGGCGCGGCTCACCCCCGGCAAGGGGCAGGAATTGCTCCTCAAGACCGCGGCGATTCTTCGCGCCAAGCATCCCCGGCTCCGCTTCCGGGTGGCCGGCCAAAGCTCGCCCGACGAGAAGGACTACGCCGAGGGGCTTTTGAGACTGCGCAAGCAATTGGGCCTGGAGGACATCTTCGAGTATGAGGGCTACCGCTCCGACGTGCCGGGCTTCTTGTCGGCGCTGGATTTGGCGGTGCACGCGGCCCCCGCCGAGTCCTTCGGCCTGGCCATCGTGGAAGCCATGGCCTGCGAAAGGGCCGTGGTGGCCCGCCGGGGCGGCGGGGTGAGCGACATCCTGGAAAACCCCACGGCCAAGAAGTTCGGGGGCTTTTTGATCGACTCGGACGACCCGGAAGAATGGGCTCGCAAACTCGCGCCGCTGGTCCGGTCGCCCCGGTTGCTGCAAAAAATCGGGAAGGCCAACCGCAAGGAATCCCTGCGCTTCAGCCTGAAGGCCTTAAGCCGCCTGAACATGGATTATTACGAAAAACTGTTGAAGGCACGCCCACGCTAAGGCGCCAAAACCCCAAAAGCCGTCCGAGACTCTTTTACCGCAGAGACGCAGAGGCGCAAAGTGAAGGCATGGGCCGAAAACCCGGGGAAAACAAACATCAGGTTCCCCGAGTCCGCTTGACCACCCGTTAAAAAATATTCGTTTGAGGGAGAAGCGGGCCTAGAACCAATGGACCGCCGATTTTTCCTTTAAGAAGGCCTTCTCCACCGCCACCGCGATCTTTTCCATCATGTCCACGGTCTGCACCGGGTATTCCCCGATGGCCGTTTCCTCGGAAAGCATGACGCCGTCGGTGCCGTCCAGGATGGCGTTGGCCACGTCCGTGACCTCGGCCCGGGTGGGCCGGATGTTGTGGGTCATGGATTCCAGCATCTGGGTGGCCGTGATGACCGGGATGCCCGCCCAATTGGCCTTGGCGATGAGCCGCTTCTGGATGAGGGGCACCGTCTCGATGGGCACCTCGACCCCGAGGTCGCCGCGGGCCACCATGATGCCGTCGGTCACCTTGAGGATGGAGTCGATGTTGCGGATGGCCTCCGAGCGCTCGATCTTGGCGATGGTGCGGATGATCTTGCCGCGCTTGTGGGCGAAGGCCCTCACCTTCAGGATGTCGGCGGCCTTCTGCACGAAGGAAACCCCGAAGAAATCCACCCCCTCGGACAGGCCGAACTCCACGAACTTGAGGTCCTGGTCGGTGACGGCGTCCACCAAAAGCTTGGCCGAGGGCAGGTTCAGGCCCTTGTGGGAAAGCAAGGGCCCCCCGATGAGGACCCGGCAACGCACATCCGTGCCCTTGATTTGAAGCACCTGCAGCTGCATGAAGCCGTCGTTAAGGAAGACCAAGCCGCCCTTCTTGACGCTCTTGGCCAAGTGGGGATATTCGACCGAAACCCTTTTCGAGGTGCCCACCACCTTCTCGCTGGTCAGCCAAATCTCCCTGCCGTGCAGCAGTTCGACGGGCTCGTGCTTGATCTGGCCCACGCGGATCTTGGGGCCCGGCAGGTCGGCCAAAATCTGGCAGGGGCGCTTGGTCTTGGCCGAGGCCCGGCGGATGGCCTGGATGTCCGAGTGGTGCTTTTCCAGCTTCTCATGGGCGAAATTGAGGCGCGCCACGTTCATGCCGGCCAAAAGCAGCTTTTCCAGCATGGCGTCGGAGCGGGACGCGGGGCCGATGGTGCAAACCAGCTTGGTCTTGGAATGGACTCGAGTCATGGAAGCCTCCGAAATCAGCTTTTTCGTTTTTTCGGCACCTGATAGCCCAGCCGCTTCAGCACGGCCTCGTCCTTACGCCAATTCTTAAGGACTTTCACCCATAATTCCAGGAAAACCTTTTGGTTTGTCACGTTCTCGATCTCGCGCCGGGCCGCCGTGCCGATGGATTTGAGCTGTTTACCGCCCGTCCCGATCAGGATGCCCTTCTGGCTTTCCCGCTCGGCGTAGATGGTGGCCTGGATCAGGATGGGCTCGGGCGCGGGCCGCTCCTCGAACTTCTCCACCACCACGGCCACCCCGTAGGGGATTTCTTCCTTGAGCTGCAAGAAGCACTGCTCGCGCACCAATTCGCCCGCGATGTCGCGCAGGGTCTTGTCGGTCAGTTCCTCCTCGGGGAAAAGGGGCGGTTGCTTGGGCAAGGCGCGCTTGATCTCGGCCAAAAGGTCCTTCACGCCCCGGCCCGTCTTGGCGGCCATGGACCGCACGGGCCAATCCCCCAATTCCTTGCGCACCTTGTCGGCCACCTCACCCAAGCGGGTCAAGGGCACCTGGTCGGCCTTGTTCATCACCACCCAGGCCGGGCCCTTGAATTTCTTGAGCCAGTCCGCCACCAATCGGTCCTCGTCGGTGACGCCCAGCCTGGCGTCGAGGATGAACAGCGCCGCGTCGGAGCCCGCCAGCGCCTCCTCCACCTGCTTAAGCATGAAATGGGAAAGCTCGTTTTGGGGTTTGTGGATGCCCGGCGTGTCGTAAAAGACGATCTGGCAGCCCGGTTCCTGGTAGATGCCCGCCATGGCCCCCCGGGTGGTCTGGGGCCTGGGCGACACGATGGCCACCTTTTGGCCCAGCGCCATGTTGAGGAAGGTGGATTTGCCCACGTTGGGCTTGCCCAGCACCGCCACCGCCCCGCAGACGAAGCCCCCTTGCGGGGCGGAGTCCCCCTGTGGGACAAAGTCCCCTTGTGGGATATCCTTGTTTTCAGGCATCAGGCGGCCTCCAGCTTGCGGGCGATGTCGAACAAACGGTTTTCGGGCAGGTTGAACTTGCGGATCATTTCTTTCGGATAGTCCAAGACGCAGGTCTTGGCCGGGTCATGGCCGTCGGATCCCAGGGAAAAAGTCAGGCCCGCCTTCACGCCCTTTTCCATCAGCCGCCCATAAGGCGTCTTCCAGCGGTTGGAGATTTCCATGGCCACGCCATGCTTGAGCAAAAGCGCGACCAATTCGTCTTCCCACCATTCGGGGAAAGCTTCCTCGGGTTGCCCGAGGGGCGCCAAGGCCAAGGGCGGCAGCATGGTGCAATGGCCCAGGATGTCGAATTTTTGCGACCCATATTCCCGGGCCAAAAGGTCCAGGTGGGCCCTGAAAAGCAGGTCCATGTCCGGTAAAAGTTTACGGGGGTCATAATCGGGTTTCTCGCCCTTGGTGAACTGGATCAGGGGGGCGAAGCTGAAGCGCGCGCCCGCCACTTCCAGGCCATGGACGCTCCCAATCATGTAGTCAAAACGCGGGCGCGCCTGGGGGGAAACCTGAAAGCCCCGGCCCAGGTCCATTTCCAAACCCCGGGCCACCGGGTATTGGGACAGGAAATCGGCGTAGGCCAGCAAGCGGTCGTTGGAATTCAGGTACTCGCCCAATCCGGCGTGGTCGGACAAGCCCACCCGCACGCCTTCCAGCCGGGCCTTTTCCATCACCTGCTCGATGGACTGGCGCCCGTCCGACCATTCGGCCGTGTGGTTGTGGCAATCAAGGAAGCTCATGGTTTCCATTCGGCGGTTTGGTTGTGGCAGTCAAGATAAGACAAGAAAACTCCTTAAGCCTATTTTCACCGCACAGACGCAGAAACGCGGTTCAACCAATGCTGAACCATTGTTCTCAAAATCAAAAAGCGAACCGGTTTACCCGATGAGCCCTAAACCTCTTATCAAAGTTTTGATCTTTACCGCGCCTCCGCGGTGAAAAAGCCGTTCATTTTTCCTTGGGGGTTTCGGCCGGGTCCGACGGCGCCGGGGCCGCCGCCTTGGACCGGGGCTTGCGCTTGCGGGGCTTGGGTTCGGGGGTGGGCGCCTCTTCTTCCTGGGGCGGATAAGGCACGTCCTTCTTGATGA
>Ga0335069_10015370_pt1 | contig 10699 bp, 26 predicted proteins | sample Lox_Sample_11_FD_206714 | JGI IMG/M metagenome (GOLD analysis project Ga0335069, IMG submission 206714) | Soil microbial communities from Loxahatchee National Wildlife Refuge, Florida, United States - Lox_Sample_1.1 | ecosystem: Environmental > Terrestrial > Soil > Wetlands | place: USA... | reverse complement strand
CGCCTTGCATGCTCATTAGCTCGGCGCGATCCGATTGAGCCCAATATGCCGCGCTCATAACTACGACACATAGTTGTAATTGATCTCTTGCAGGTCACCAGAAAGCTTATAAAGCTCCCAGGACATGCGCTCTAATAAATTGGCCGCATACGGGCTCAGTTTACGGTTGGGATCATTGCTCATCTTCTCGAGCATCTCTGACGTTGCGGCTATATTGGCGATAGCCGCAGCTACTACTTGTCCATTGGTATTCATAGTCTACTTCCTTATTTTAAGGGCGTTGGCGCGCCCTGGTTTGTTTAGAATCTACCTTTGTTATGTTCTGCAACTCGATAATCTTCCTTAGCTGTTGTTTCTGCGTCTAAAAGCGCATAATAGTTGAACCTATATATTAATTTACCATTAGACACATCGACAGCATCCCATCTTTCAATGAGCTCAGAATCTGAAACTTCATCGGGAACATTTGTAATCAAGCTCACAGTGCAGTCGTTATAAAATCCAGGCTCCCTCGCTTTTTCAATTCTGGACTTTCTCCATCCCATCGAAAAAACCAATTTCACATCTCTCATCGTCTTGCTCCTTGTGTGCGTTATATATATTCTATATATAACCCATATATTGCGTATATGTTCTATATATGTCAATGCTTTTTCTTTTTTCCTCGAAAGGAGTTGTAAATTTCCTCCTCTCATGATATGATGACCATCGTATCGGAATTCCGAATTTCCGTCCAGAAAAAGACAAAAAAAAGAGGGATAAGGTGAATAAATTCGCAGAATGGATGAAGAGTAACGACAAGAAGCAGAGAGGTGTAGCCGAGAAACTTAGCATCAGTACCTCTACATTGCATGACATCTTGAGGAAGGGGCAGTTGCCAAGCTTGAAATTGGCGTATGAAATAGAGAAATACACCAAAGGCGCTGTGACTGTCTATGACTGGATAGATGAGCAAGATGACATACAGAAGACAGTCAATAAAGCTAAAACCAACGCAGTCAAGAACAAGATTGATAAATAGCGAAAGTACGGTAAATCCTTTAATCCTTGAAAGATTTCTGTAAAAACTTCTTTCATACATGTCCCCCTCATATTGTTAAGCTTCTATGAGGTCACAGTACAAAATAACTAAAAGATCTTGCAATTATATTTTCAAAAATATTATGAGAAGGTGGTGTACCCGACGCCAATCAGGTACACCCGTAGACTAGAATACCATCAAAAACGAAAACAACCTAAAGGAGGGAGCGTCATTTCAATCCTAGCTAAAGACCAAAACGCATTAACCAACTCGAGGAAGCAATCATTTCATGCGGATGATCCTAAATACTCCTCGGAAAAAAAACAACAATTTTTGAGGAATATGCAAGATTACGACCAGTTTCCCCCCATAAAATACTTTATCAGAACTTTAAAAAGCTGCCCAAAATCGGCCCTTCTTTACATCCAACTTTGGAAAAATAAAGACAAAAACATGAGCCTCGTAACGGACAAAGGTGATATCCGAAAGGAATATCTCATCAGCCCGACGATGTTCAGAAACTTGCTGGCCCCCCTGATGTTCCTGAATTTAATCCATTTCGTAGAGAGTGAGGATAAATTTAGGATTGACATCATGGGACAGCATTTAAATGACTAATGTAAAACTTTATTGCCAAGCATGTCTGAGATGTGCTAATTTTGGAAAAGAAAAAGCCCCGATTCGTAGTCGAGGCTTTTTGGGTGTGTCATGGGGGACACGCAATAGAGTTACTGAATATAGCTCTATTCTAACACTCCATGCAAAAGCACGCAAGGCTTTTTATATGGAGTATAATGGCTAAAATTCCATACTACTTTGAGACTCCCGTTCCCAAGTATTTCCGTGAAAACGGATGGTTCGAAAGTGAACACATGTTCAAATTTGTAGTATGGGCCTTCTCAAAATGTCAATCCGTTCCTCACACCGAAAATCGATACGGTCGCGATATACATCTAGCTCCATTCGAATTCATAGCTGGTCGACTATCCAGTCCCAAAGAATGCTTTTTATCGGAAAACACGTTCAGAGCACAAATTAGGCAACTGGTCGAAAACGGAATTTTAGTCAAAACCGACAACAGTTTAAAAAATAAATACACATGTTATCGATGGGTTGTTGAAAAGCTCAATGGCCAACAAAAAATAACCAACTGTTCGGAAGTTGCGGTTTCGATCATCGACCAACAAAATAACCAACAGTTTTCCGAGGAGAATGGTGTAGAAAATAACCAACAGAATAACCAACAAATAACCAACAGAAAACCAACTGACAACCACAAATCAGAAGATAAGAAGATAAGATCTAAAAGAAAAGATCATCCCTCTATCCCTTCTTACGATTCTCGGACGACTGATGACTTTTCTTTCGAAAAGGAAAAAATTGAAATCGTTGCAGGAGTTTCATTGACTCAGGAAGATCTGGATTTTTGCCTCAAGATCAAGGGAGACATCGAGAAGGTCAGGAACGCCATTGAATTCATTCAGAACAGCAAAAAAAGAAAACATCCTATAGCTGACTGGCCTAATGCACTCATGAAGTGGAAGATCGAAAACAAAAGCCAAACGAAGGTTCAAGATCACCTTGCGTACACAGAGAAGCTATGCAAAGAATTCGAAAATCATGATGACGGTCGAGGATGGAGATGCTACATGTACCACGATCGAAAAAAAGACCAGAGAGGCATACTGTTCGAGCCTCAAAGCTCATACCAGGAGGCATATTTTGTCGCCCTAGTCGATGGAGAGTTAAAAGAGAAATGCGAAAATTTTATTAACATGAAAAAAATGAGGAAGAAATGAGCAACAGTTTCGACAAAAAAAAGTTTTTGAAAGACATACATTCCATACCTCACTGGGTGCAGAACGGCGATGATTTGCTAAAGTTTTGCAAACATTTGCAATACAGACTTTTGCAAGCCAACGCAATAAACTCTTGGTACGAAAAGAACATGGACATGGGTGATGACGACCACATAGAAGTAAATCGCCTTCACTGTGCTTACGACGATGCTTACAACAACGACGTAAGTGAGTTTCAGCCTTTCAATGAAATTTTTATTGAAAAGTGAATTTTTATTTATTAAACCAAAACAAAAGGAGATACAATGAGCGCATTTGAATTTGTAAATCATGAATCATATCCCGAAGATCAATACATTGCCGAGTCGGTAGTACTCTGTTTCGACAAGAAGTTCCGCGTGACCTACGTTCGCAAGAAAATGCAGAACGGTGGCATGTTCTGGGGAGAGATAAGCGCATCAGTGACAAAAAATGGTGAAAAGAAATATTTGAAATCCTTTTCGCATGATAGCAACTTTTTGCAAGAAGACATCAAAGCATTCCTCGACAACAGATCTTGGGAAAAAGGGTGGAGCACAGGAGGGGCGAGTGTTGCGCAAAACAAAAGCGACGACGAAATCCCGTTTTGATGTTGTGTCACGATTTAAGGATGGGTCTATTTCGATCAGAAAGGGGCCTAGAAACGACGATCGTGGTAAGGGGAATGTGAAGACAGCACCCAAGCGAAATAAACGATCTGTGGCCAAAATAACGATGAAATCTGAGGTCTTAGAGGGAAAGGTAGTAGTAGATCTTCCGATCAAGACAGTTAGTGAAGCTAATTGTTTTGAACCTTGGCAGAAAAAACACGGGAGACACAAAGATCAGCAGCGTATCGTAGCCATGGGGCTCAACCCGCTGAAAAGTAAGATCAAGCTACCGTGCAAAGTCATGCTCACTCGATTCGCGCCCAATCAGCTGGACGCCTTCGACAACTTGCCTATGAGCCTCAAGTACATCGTGGATGCCGCTTGTGCGATCATTACGGGTGAATACCGAGCTGGAAAGGCAGATAGCGACAAAAGAATATCCATCGCTTGCGATCAGGTAAAGAGCGACGCGTATGGAGTCAGGATTGAAGTGACATACTAACGCTATTTGTGCATATATTACGCTCGAGTATCTGTAATCGTTCATTCAGCTCCATGTATTTGCGCGCTAACTCGCCGTGGCGCGCGAACATGCTCTTGCGCACTTTATCGTTGCTCTCTTTTACGCTCTGGACGTCCGTCTTCAGAACGTCTATTTCCGAGAGTTCGGTGACAAAAAATTCTAACTGGCAGCTCATATGCACCTCACTAAAACTTATGCGCGATTATTATATTTTTCCTTGCAATTATTTGCAATATCAATGTATTTATTCACTTAGACGAGTCAAAGGAGACTAGAATGCTAACGCCAATAGCCAAAAGAGTTCTTATTCAGCCGATCGAAGTCAAACACGACAAGATCATACTATCCAACCAGAAACCTTCCCAATTCACGGTCATTGCCATAGGTGACGAAGTTACCAAGGTGAAGCCAGGCGATGTCATATTCCTCGAGAAGCATTACGGCGTTGAAATTGACCACGAACAGAAAAAATTTCAATGCATTGATGAATCTTGCATATTAGCAAAGATAAGCTAGTTCTGTTGACTAAATTGAATTTTATTATCTACGGTCAAGTTTATGAACGAACTTACCGTAATATTAAAAGATTCAGACCGCACTTATAGACAGAAGTTTCTGATCTATGAGGTTTACTCAGTGTCAGATGATGACGCTGTGATACTTGCTTGCATAGAGGAAGCAAAGAAAAGTTTTGAGGGCGATCCTGAATCTATACAGATCAAAATACATTTGGAGATTCAGTAATGCCTGCTGGAAGACCTAGAACGAGTGTGCCTGATAGAGAGGAACTAATCAAGCTTGGAGAAGACCTACTTGAATGGGCTTCTACGAAGGCGAAAGGTGAATTGAGATGTCGTTGGTGCGAGTGGTATGCAAAGAAGCATTTTTTCATTCGCAAGCAATGGAAACATATGATTGAAAAGGAAGAATTTCGTCCTTATTACGAGGCAGCCCAAGTATTTCTGGGTGAAAAATGGATAGACGGAACGATTCATCAATCAATAGCACAAAGGTATTTGAGGATCTATGACCCAGAACTCACTGAGCAAGAAGATAAAGACAAAGACGCTGATGAGCTTCGGAAAGCTGCCGCCCTTAAAGGGGAAGCTAGAGCCCAAGAGCAAGAGCGTCAAAAAGTCCTCGACGAAGTCAACAGAGAAAAAAGGAAGCTGAAGTGAGCCAACTAATCTCTTCCCCTATAAGAAGGAATTTTTTTATCTCCAGACATTTCTATGTGACGGATGCAATGACAATTGTGACACACGGGAATGAGATTTTGAAGAGATCCGTTCTTCCTATCCCCATCAATGTGATGAATAACCAACACCCTTTCGTCAGAATTTCCACAGTCATAGCATCTTTTTTCAAAAATTCTCCAAGCATTTCTCCTGTAAGATCCTGGCATCTGAGCCTTAAGAGAATCTTTATTCCACTTCAAAAGCTGGCAGGCGCGAGAACAGAAAACCCCTCGATTTCCTCCTTCTTGAATTCTATATGGAGTTACTTCAAAAGATTTACTACACTCAACACATACTCGATCTATTCTAGACCTTTTAGATCTAAGCGCACACTTTCTAGAACAAAACCTTTGCGGTTGTGTAGGATGTTTTTTAGAGACAAACTCAGTACTGCAAAGTTCACAAATGTTTTTAATGATCTGTTTTCTTCTATAAATCCCACCGCATTCATAGCCGCAAGTAATATATCTATGGGAATGACATGCAGGGACGAAGAAGGACTTTTGGCAGACGGGACACGTTTTATTAACTTTTTTCATGGGGAAATTATAACATGAGTAAGGAAAAATGGATACAAAAAGCTATCAAACCTGAAAACAAAGGTGCGTTAAGAAAAACGCTCGGCGTTAAAAAAGGGGAAAAGATCCCCGAGTCTAAACTTAAAAAGGCAGAGCATAGCAAAAACCCCACGACAGCTAAAAGAGCAAGACTTGCAGAAACGCTCAAGAAGCTTCACAAGTAGGATTAACATGAAATACAAATTTGACATTGAGTACATACATGATTCTTTTATCAAAGCTCATCCATCCATGCATGAGAACCATCAAGACTTTATCGCAGCTACCTCCAGATCAACTATTGAGGTTGATCATAGCGATGACACCTCAGTAGAACAAGCAAAGCAGCACATTCAGACTGCAATTGAGGCAGATGAATGCCACTTGCTCAAGATTTCTGGTGGGCCCGTTGCAGACGCTTGATGAAGACGATGATAACTACATCCCTACCCAAGAGCAACTGAACAGCAAGCTTTGGCGTTTAAATCATCTCTACTACATCACGAACAAGAACGGCGAAGCAGTCAAGTTCAAGCTCAACTCCACCCAGCAAGAGCTATTTGATCGCGAATGGCATCAAATGCTCGTGCTTAAAGCTCGCCAGCTCGGCGTGACTACCTATTTTTCAATTAATTTCTTGGATGAATGTTTTTGGCATGCCAATACACACGCAGGGATTATAGCACATAGGAAAGAAGATGCCGAGGATATTTTCAAAAAGAAGGTGAAATACGCATATGACAGAATGCCGCAATGGACCAGGACATTTAACTCAGCCACTAATGACAGAGCTGGCGAATTGGCTTTCGAAAATGGAAGCTCTTATCGCGTGTCTACAGGATTTCGCTCAGGAACATATCAGCGATTGCTCGTGTCCGAGTTCGGTAAGATATGCGCTAAGTCACCAGACGTGGCGGCCGAGATTGTAAAAGGTTCATTGAACACGGTAGCCGAAGATCAGGTTATTGCAATCGAATCGACCGCCGAAGGTCGAGAGGGCTATTTTTACGATTTTTGCAAACGAGCAGAGGCTTTAAAAGAAAGCGGAAGACAATTGACGAAAATGGACATGAGGTTCTTTTTTTTTCCTTGGTATGAGGAGCCTTCCTATAGGTTAAAATGAGTGCATGTGTTAATATGTATTCATGAAAATATGCGACAAGTGCGGCGAAGAAATAAAATCCAGGCGAAAGAACATTTGCGATAAATGTTACTGCAAGGATTATTGGATAAAAAACAGGCCACCTCCAAAAGTTAAACAACGGTATACGCATTGTGTAGATTGCGGGAAAGAAAGAAAAAAACACGGTAGAAGCGTTAAATATTGTGATTGGTGTGCGTTAAAAAGATCCTATGCAAAAGACCCCAGTAGATTGGAGAAAAAAAACTTACAAGCTAGAAATTATCACAGAGCAAGAAAAGGACTTCCTTTAGATGCCCCTAGAATGAGAGCGGTTAATGGGAGCGGCTATATTAATAAGGATGGATATCGAATTTTGTGCAGATTGGGGCATCCTAACGCGACCAATGCAAAGGGTTCTATTGGAGAGCATACTCTGGTAATGAGTGAGTTTTTGAAAAGGCCCCTTAAAAAGGGAGAAACTGTGCATCACATAAATGGGTGTAGAAGCGACAACAGGTTGATTAATTTAGAATTGTGGCATAAAGGTCATCCTCCTGGGCAAAGAGTATCCGAGAAGATTAAATGGGCAATTGATTTTCTTAAAGAATATGGATTTGATATAGTTAATAATGGAGATAATTCAATTGATGGATTAAAGGTTTTACAGGAAATGGTAAAAGAGTCTCGAATCGGTAATTTTAAATTTGAAATGCAAGAAGACAAAGGGGAATGACCATGTCTTTTCAAGAACCTCTCGTTACAGTGAGCAAAGAAACTAACGAATATCTTGATAGAATCGAGATTGAAAGACAAAGAAAAATAGATGAAGAGCAGCGCCGATGGTATGAAATGAAACAAAGAATGCTTGGCGATGCAATGAAGCAAGAATACCCATCGTCACCGAAGGAGGCGTTTGAAAGTGCAAATGAAGGTCTTTATTACGGCACTCAGCTCGCTAAATTGCGTGCTAGCGGGAACGTTTGTAAAGTTCCCTATGACGATTCTACAGTGGTCCATACCGCTTGGGACATTGGGCTTGACGATTTTACTGCAATATTTTGTTTTCAGGTCAGTCGAGGCGGACAAGTCTCAATAATAAACTATTATGAAAACTGGGATGAAGGAGCAGCGCATTATTGTGATTGGCTTAATAGACAGAAGTACCGTTTTGGACGTCATATCTTCCCGCATGACGCAAGAAAGCGAGATGCAGGTGCTAAGACGCAGTATCTCGACCATGTTACGCCACTCCTCGAGGGCAAGTTCGTTGTATTGGATCTCAAAGAATGTGACAAGCTGGAGGGTATCCAATCAGTTAGAGCAATGCTTGCTCGTTGTGTATTCGATGAAGAAAGAACGGCGAAGGGCCTTAAACACCTTGAGGCTTACAAGAAAATTTGGGATGATCGGCTCGGATGTTATAAGAACTCACCGCTACATGACGAGCATTCGCATGCCGCAGATGCCTTCCGTTACCTGGCGGTGGGACTCAAAGGACTTGAGCGAAAAGACAACAGCTCCGTGGACAATGATTTAAAGGCGGTTAGTAGATACTATGGAAACTAAAGAATGTCCTTATGCAACGCATATTCTGCATTTAAAATGCAACAAATGTGATCTGGTTGATTTAGTCTTTTGCAAAGACGCAAAGGACTGGAATTGCCCTATTTGTAAGGTAGTTGAAGGAAACCTGGGCGAGGTTCTTTCATGGAGACACAATTTTTTAGATGAGATCTTCAAAGGGAGCTTTAAGTTTATCCCAGAAGATCACAAAAATCGCTTAAGAGCTTATTTCCTCTCTATACCATCAGATTCCTTTACAGATCCATGGAACGAGTGGAACAAGTGCGTAAGCAACTTACTTCAATATTTGGAGATTACAAAATGAAACTAATAAGTCCTGAGTTTTTAAGAAAAGTTAACGATCAATGGGAAAGAGATCGTGTGTTAAATGAGCTCTTCAAGGGAGAAGAAACCATTTCCATTATCATGATTAAGAAAAGCATGAGCTTTGATGAAGCCTGCGAATGGGCGTCCCAAGCTTGCTATCAACAAGCCGCTCCAGAGGCTAATGAAGCGCAAAAAGAAGTCATGAAGCGCGTAGCCAAGGAACTAATCAGTGAGTGGAGGGGTTAATGATAGACGACATACAGCTTAACATGGATGGTTTATTGAAGCAAGCAAAACCAACAGCTCAAGACCATCTTTACAATGCCTATGAAATTCTTGAAAAGGGTGGTTACGAAGATTGGAAAGTAGCTGATGCCATAGAGCTCGCCAAGGTGCTTGCTCAGGATTTTCACACTTCTATGATGAGTCTTAAGATGCAGGAAATTAGGGATGCAATTTATGAGCTTTCAGCTCACATTGAGGAGGGCTTTTCGAAATGACAACACCACAAGACACACTTTACAGACTCGCCGAAAGGATCAGGCATCTAACTGACCTCTTTGAGTCCGACGAAGATGGCAATAATATCTTTGATTCTATAAAAGAAATTGAATTGCAGATGGGCGAGATTATGACTGCTCAGCAAAGACAAGAGAATTTAATGAACCTAATCATAAAGCTGTTGAGCAAAGAAAACTAGCATGGACATGTGGAATTGGCTGCACGATTGCTATGACAGCAATTGTTTGACGATTGAGGAGATGGAGAGGGTTATGGCCGATGAAACCGCAGCTCGTGAGCTGTGGGATGAATGGGCTGATGATTCGTACGATTTCATTGATTTTGTAAGAAAAGAGGTACAGCCTTTCTTACAATACATAAAGAAAAAGAGGGCTAATGAGTAAAGATCCTGGTGTGCGCTTTATTTTAGATGACGACAAGAAGGCGGCGACCTTTGTTTATCGCCCTCCTGGCAAGCCTGCATGCGATGCTCAAAATGCCACGCTTGGTGTGAAATTCGCACAACGACGAGTCATTCTCGATGATTGGTACCTCATAGGTGGCACTCGATGGAGTCGAGCGCTATTTAGGCTCAAGCACCCAATTGTTTACTCCAGGAGGGGAATACGAAACCTCTATCGCCGCATTAAGCGCCTTATCTTCGGAGATCCTCCGATGGTCATGTGCCGCAAGTGGGTAAATAAGGAAGAAGCCCTAAAACACTGGCCAAATAAACATGATTAAACCCCTATGCGAAAAATGCAAATCAGCAGTGAGGGACATGCCTGTGGGCGCAGGCGAATGGGTCTCCATATGCTACAATTGCTCCCTTTGCGCAGCAGTAGATTATATTAACCAACAAAGGAAAATCATGGAAACAATCAAAAGCAAACGAGTATTACACAGCAAAATCAAAGAATTACTTGAAAGAGAAGGAGATGATGTCAAAAGCTTCCCTGTAACTTTCTCTTTTAGTGAAGGCATGGGAGAGCCCATCTTCACTTTCACAGTTAAAAGAACCGCTGAAGATCATTTCATCGACGAAAAAGGCCAAAAATGGATCAAGGCCAAGTCGTAAACAGATGGGACATTCTCAAAGCAGAGTGTCCTCGCCTCTTTAAACATGGGATTGCATTTGAATTCGCCCTTGGCTGGTATGAAATTATACGAGCGGTCTCGAATAAAATCGATAGAATTCTGGAAAAAGATGCGGAAATGTATAAAGCCATAGAGGGAGAAGAAAATCAATATAGTGAAATGTATGCTGTACAAATAAAGGAAAAATATGGCACTCTTCGGTACTATATGTCCTGTGAAACTGATGAGATCAGTGAGCTGATTCGTGAAACCGAGGCCTTGAGCTCCCAAACGTGTGAGCAATGTGGCAAGATTGGCAAAATGCGGAGCAAGCACTGGTA
>Ga0335069_10015369_pt1 | contig 10699 bp, 7 predicted proteins | sample Lox_Sample_11_FD_206714 | JGI IMG/M metagenome (GOLD analysis project Ga0335069, IMG submission 206714) | Soil microbial communities from Loxahatchee National Wildlife Refuge, Florida, United States - Lox_Sample_1.1 | ecosystem: Environmental > Terrestrial > Soil > Wetlands | place: USA: Florida... | reverse complement strand
ACGCGATGAGGATGACCAGGCGCGCGATGTCGGTCGCGACGAACGGCAGCACGCCCTTGAAGATGGTCGTGAAGCTCACGTCCTTCACCACGCTCTTGATGACGAACACGTTCATGCCGACGGGCGGATGGATGAGCCCGAGCTCGACGGTCATGACGATGATGATGCCGAACCAGACCGGGTCGAAGCCGAGCGCGGTGATCACGGGAAAGATGATCGGGACGGTGAGGATGATCATCGCCATCGCATCCATCAGGCAGCCGAGGCCGAGGTACATGAGCATGATGAGCGCGAGCACCCCGTAGCGGCCCACGCCGAGGCCGGTGAGGAACACGGTCAGCTTCTGCGGCACCTGGGTGATGGTGAGGAAGTAGCCGAAGAGCAGCGCGCCGATCAGCACGGTGAACACGGCCGCTGCGGTGCGCGTGGCCTGGAGCAGCGCCTCGCGCGTGTTCGCTCGGCCCAGGCGCCGGCGCGCGAGGCCGAGCAGGAACGCGCCGGTGGCGCCGACCCCGCCGGCTTCCGTCGGTGTGAAGAAGCCGCCGTACAGCCCGCCGATCACGAACACGAACAGCACCACGGGCGCCCAGACGAGCCGCAGCGCGGCGAGTCGTTCCCGCATGGGCCTGGCGTCGCCCGCCGGAAGGAAGCGCGGGCGCACGCGGACGATCACGCCGATCGTCAGCACGTACATGCCCATGGCGAGGAGCCCCGGCAGCACGCCGGCCATGAACAGCTTGCCGATGTCCTGCTGCGTGAGGATGGCGTAGACCGCGAGCACGGTCGAAGGCGGGAGCATCGCGCCAAGGGTGCCGCCCGCCGCGATGACGCCGGTCGAGAACGACTGCGGATAGCCGAAGCGCCGCATCTCCGGATAGGCAACGGTCGAGAAGGTGGCGGCGGTCGCGACCGAAGAGCCGCAGATCGCGGCGAAGCCGCCGCAGGCGACCACCGTCGCGATGCCGAGCCCTCCGCGCAGGTGCCCCAGGCACGCGTCCGCGGCGCGGAACATCTCGCGCGAGAGGCCGGAGACGGAGACGAACGCGCCCATCAGCATGAACATCGGGATCACGCCGAACGTGTAGTCGGTGACCGTGCGCAGCGAGGTCTGGCCGACCAGCTTGAGGGCCGGCCCGGCGCCGACGATGGCGCTGTAGCCGGTGACGCCGACAAGACCCATCGCCATGCCCACCGGCACACGCAGCAGCATCAGCGCGAACAGCGCAACGAAGCCCGCGACCGCGATCGCGTCGTTGCTCACTCGTTCACCGTGACCGGCTCGACCAGCTGCTCCGGGTGGAACGCCAGCCGGTAGGTGCGGATCGCGATGAGGACGACCGCCGACACGTCGCCGAGCCACGCCACCGCGTAGAACGGCCACGTGGGGATGTTGAGGTCGTAGGTGAGCACGTGGTCGACGTAGGTTGCGCGCACCTTGTCGAACAACATGATCGTCTGCACCGTCACGACGAACAGCAGCACGGTCGTGGCGAACACGTCGATCGCGCGCCTCGCTCTCGGCCGGGCCGCGTTCCAGACGAGATCGACCGTGATGTGGCTCCCGCGATAGCTCGTGGCCGCGATGCCCCAGAAGATGAGCGTGCCCAGCAGCATCTTGCCGATGTCGTAGCTGTCCGGGATCTGCCAGGCGAAGAACTTGCGGAGGAACACCGCGAGGAACACGTTGGCGGCGACGATGCCCACGAAGGTGGCGGCGCACCACTCGATCGCATCGATGATGCGATCCATCGGCGAGCGCCGAAGAGCCGGCGCCGGCGCGCCGGCCGTGGTCATGCGGCGCGCCGCGTAGCGGGCCCGCACGCGCGCACGACGGCGATCACAGGCCGGCCTTGTACTTCGCGATCGACGACCGCAGCGAGTCCATCACCTGCTTCGGGTCGTACCCAGCCTTCGTCGCGCCATCGGCCCACGTCGTTTCGGTCGGCGCGATGGCCTTCTTCCACGCGTCGAGCTGCGCCGGCGTGAGCTTGTAGACCTCGTGCCCGGCCTCGGCGGCGAGCTTGGCGCGGCCTGCGTACTCGAAGTCCGCCCATGGCGATGCCACCTTCTCGGCCCACTCGCTCGTGCAGTGATCGTCGATCACCTTCTTCTGCGCGGCCGACATCGACTCGTACTTGTCCTTGTTCATCACCCACACGAACGGTGTCGTGTAGAGCGGCACGTCCATGTGCTGCGTCACGACCTTGTCGATGCCGAAGAGGATGATGGAGCCCCACGGAAACGTGATGGCATCCGCGACGCCGCGCTCGAGCGCGTCTCGCGCCTCGGGTGCCGACGCCTGCACGTTGGTTCCGCCCAGCGCGGTCACCATCTGGCCGATCGTGCTCGTGGCGGGCCGGACCTTCAGGCCCTTCACGTCGGTCGGCGACAGGAGCTTCTTCTTGCCGTGGAAGGTGCCGGGGTCGTGGATGAAGGCGAAGCAGTAGTGCACGTCCTTCATTTCCTTGGCCGCGTACTGGCGGTACCAGGCATCGATCGCGGCCGACCCGCCCTTCGCGTTCGCGAAGATGAACGGCAGGCCGGCGCCTGCCATCACGGGAAAGCGGCCCGGCTGGTAACCCGGGTTCACGTATGCGAGATCGGCGATGCCGTCGCGCGCCATGTCGTAATGGTCGAACGCCTTGCCGAGCTGCTCCGAGGGAAAGAGCTGTGTCGTGATCGTGCCACCCGAAGCCTTGGTGATGTCCTGGCCCCAGGCCACCAGCGCCGGGTTGAGCGGGTGCTGCGCGGGCACCCAGCTCGACAGCTTGAGCGCGACGGGCTTGTCCTGCGCGACGCCGGCGACGCAGCCGCCCGCGAGCGCGAGGGCAGCCACGAGGCGCGCGAGCGGGCGGTGCCGCGTGATTCGAGCGTGGCGCGGTCGGTGGTCGAGTGTGGGCATGGTCTCCTCCTGGTCCTTCGAACGATGCGGCGAGAGGCTAGTGGTTCGGTGCGCGCGGGGTGCTCGTGATCTTCCCTACGTGCGCGGGACGCCGGCGCACGATGCGCACCGGCTGCTCGAGTGGCGGACGCGGGGCCGCGCCGTGCTGCGCGAGCGTGCGGTCGAGCGCGCTGCCGCTCGCGTCGGCGAGGGCCGCTTCGCGCGCCGCGAGGATCGCGCGGGCGCGCGTGGGCGCATCGTCTGCACGCGCATGCGCGCCGCGCCCGGCCGGGCGCGCCAGCTGATCGATGACGTGCAGGAGGGTCGCCTTCCCGCGCTCGTTCGTGGCGCCATAGCCCTTGATGAGCCGGCCGCATGCGGCGATCTCGAAGCCCAGCGCCGGATGCTCTCGCGCGCCGCGCTCGATCGCCACCAGCCAGCGCTCGATAAGGGCCTGCTCCGCCGCCCAGCGGCTGCCGCGTCGGCGCAGCCAGCGGCAACCGGCGAGCACGCGCAGCGCGAACGTTCCCACGAGCGTGTGCGTGCCGATCTTCAGCGGCCACGCCCAGGGCTCTCGCCCGCGCGCGATGCGCGCGCGATCCCAGCGCGCGAGCGCGTCTGCCCAGGGTCGAGGCAAGAGTCCCGAGATCTCGGCTACACCCGGCTTGAAGTGGTCCCAGACGCGCACGACGTCGTCGTCACCTGCCTGCAGCTCGCGGCGCACGCGTTGCATGCGCGACGCTCGCACCTTGAGGGCCGCCACGCGAACGATGTCGTCGAATGCCATCCACAGCGCGAGCCAGCGTGCCGTCTCCGATCCCACGCGCGCTTCGGCCGCTCCGGACCCCGCCGGCTCGGCGTCGCTGTGCGCCCCCGAGCCGTCCTTCGTGGCCTCGACGCCCGCGCGCTCGGCGGCGAGCACGCGCTCGAGCCGTTGCAGGTACAGGCGCGCATAGTCCTCGTCCTGGTAGTCGACGAGCCGCGCGTGCCCGAGCGCGACGAGCGCGCGCATCGGCACCGGCCAACGCACCGCGTTCGCCAGGGGGCTCGGACGCGTGCCCGCTTCGGGCGCGGAAGCGGCTTCCTCGCCGGGACGAATCTCGTTGACGGCGCGCTCGATGGAGGCGCGCGCCGCGCGCAGGTCGGCGACGAGCTTCCAGGCCGCGCGAAAGCCTTGCAGGCTCGCGTCGACGCCCAGGGCCGAGCGCCGGATGGTGGCCTCGCAAGCCTCGCGAGCGAGCGGCAGCAGCCCGGTTGCTGCGATGGCACCGAACAGCACCGCGCTGATGGCGGTCCCCGATTGCTTCGCAAGCCCCGCGAGATCGAGCACGATCGCCTCCAGGGCGTGCGCCTGCACGATGCCGCGCAGCGTGTCCTCGTTCACGCGGCCGTCGGCCGGCTGCATCTTCTCCGCGACCGTGAGCGCACGGCTGTCCGAGGTGAGGATGCGGGTGCGCTCGCGCGTCGCCATGCCGAGCCCGATCTGCCTCACCGTCTCGAGCAGTTCCGAGGAGGCGAGCAGGTCGATGTCGCCGGGCACGGGGTTCAGGCTGAATACCGGCCGCAGCTCACCGAGCTCGCGATCCGGCCGCGGGAAGATCTCGACGTAGTAGGTCGTCGCGCCGGTGCGCTGCGCGACGCCCGGGATCGAGGTGCTCTGCACGGCATGGCCGCATGCGGTGGCGGTCTCCACCAGCCATTCGGCGAGCACGCCGCCGCCTTCGCCACCGAGCGCGCACACCAGCAGGGTGATCGGGCGATCGGCACTCATGTCAGGCGTGCAGCCAGCGCAGCAAAGGTCGCCGCATCGCGGCGACGACTCGCTCGTGCCAGCTCGGGTTGCGGACCACCTCGCCGCGATAGAACGAAGGGCAGAGCGTCGCCGCGTGCGCGTTCTCGCCGCACAGGCCGCAGCCCACGCAACCGTCGATCACCGTCGCGACCGGATCGACCTTCAGCGGATCGGGGTTGTCCTTCAGCGTCAGGGTGGGGCAGCCCGAGAGGCGGATGCAGGCGTGGTCGCCGGTGCACACGTCTTCGTCGACGCCGTACTTCACGCGCACGACGCGCTTGCCCGCCTTCAGGAGCGACGCGATCCAGGGGCGGACGCGCCGCTGCCGCTCGAGCTGGCACTCGCCTTCGGCGATGATGACCTTGAGACCCGGAAAGTCGGTGGTGAACGCTTCCTCGAGCGTCTTCTTCATCTCGGCCACGCGGTAGGTGTGCACGGTGCGCAGCCACTGCACGCCCAGGCCGCGCAGCGTCGACTCGATCGTCGTGTTGCGGTCGACGAGGCTCTGCTGCTTGTCGGGTGCGCGCGCCTTCGCCTCCTCGTCGGGTGTCGAGATGATGTCCTGCGTCCCGGTCGCCGAGGTGTAGCCGTTCTTCATGACCAGCAGCACCGAGTCGTCGCCGTTGAAGAGCGCGGACTGCACGCCCGTCAGCAGGCCGTTGTGCCAGAAGCCGCCATCGCCCATGATCGAGAGCACCCGGCGCTGCATCAGCGGGCCCACCCCGGCGCTGCTCGCGAGGCTCATCCCGTAGCCGAGGATCGAGTGCCCGGACGAGAACGGCTCGAACGTCGCCAGCGCATGGCAGCCGATGTCGGCCGCGACGTGCACGCGCCCGATTTCCTGCTGAGCGAGCGTGAGGGCGGCGAACACCGGTCGCTCGGGGCAGCCGATGCAGAACCCGGGTGGGCGCGCCGGCACCGGAGCACCGAGCGCCTGCGCCACGGCCGCGCGGCGCGCGGCATTCGCGTCGAGAAAGGCGCGCGCCTCGGCCGTCGAGACCTGCGGCAGGTAGCGTTCGACGAACGCGCACAGGCCGGCGGTCATCGCCTCGACGGTGTACTCGCCCGTGGCCGGCAGCAGGTCCTTGCCGTGGATCGGCGTCTGCACGTCCAGCCGATGCAGGGCCGCGAGGATCTCGCGTTCGATGTATTCCGGCTGGCCTTCCTCGATCACCAGCAGCGCGCGCTTGCCCGCCGCGAACGCCGAGACCTCCTCGGGGACGATCGGGAACGTGACGTTGAGCGCGAGGATGGGTAGCGCCGTGCCACCGAATGCATCGGCGAGGCCCAGTTGCTGCAGCGTGCGCACGACGGCGTTCCACAGTCCGCCCTGCACGACGAGTCCGACGTCGAGCGGCGCAGCGAAGACCTCGTTCAGGCGGTGCTCGACGATGTAGCGTCGCGCCGCGGGGATGCGCTGCTCGACCTTCAGCTTCTCGTGGCCGAAGGTCACGGGCGGATGCGCGAGCCGCGCGTAGTCGAAGGGGGCGGGCTCGGCGAGCGGCGCGCGCGTGGAGATGCCCGGGGGCACGTTGTCCTTGCACTGGAACTGCCCGCGCATGTGGCAGGCGCGGATGCGCAGCTCGAGGATCGCCGGCATGTTGGACGCTTCAGAGAGCGCGAAGCCTTCCTCGACCACGCGCACCATGTTCGCCAGGTCCGGACGCGGGTCGAGCATCAGCATCGTCGACTTGAGCGCGTACGCGTGCGTGCGCTCCTGGATCACGCTCGCGCCCTCGCCGTAATCCTCCCCGACGACGATCAGCGCGCCGCCCGTGACTCCGGGCGACGACAGGTTCGAGAGCGCGTCGGCGGCCACGTTCGTGCCGACGATCGACTTCCACGTGACCGCGCCGCGCACGGGGTAGTGGATCGACGCGCCGAGCATCGCGGCCGCCGAGGCTTCGTTCGCGCAGGCTTCGACGTGCACGCCGATCTCCTTCAGGTAGGGCTCGGCCTGCACCATGACATCGAGCAGGTGGGAGACGGGGGCACCCTGGTAGCCGCCGACGTAGGCCACGCCCGACTGCAGCAGGGCCTTGGTGATCGCCAGGATCCCCTCGCCGTGGAATGTCTGGCCGCGCCCCAGGCGCAGCGCCTCGACTTCCTTCGCGAAGGACACTTCCATGCCCGTGTCTCCGATGCTCGTGAGCCCGTGCAAAAGGGCTGCGGGCCGCCGCGGCGAACCGGCGGTGGCGGAAGCTTAGACCGCCACGGGTCTTTCGCCCATTCGCAGATTCGTCTAAGTACTATTCGATTCGTGCATATCCGCGAGCTCGACCTGAACCTGCTGCGGATCTTCGACGCGATCTACCGCGAGCGCAGCGTCAGCCGCGCGGCCGAATCGCTGGGCGTGTCGCAGCCTGCCGTGAGCCAGGGCCTCGCGCGCCTGCGGCGCGCGCTGAAGGACGCGCTCTTCACGCGTGTGGCGGGCGGTGTCGCGCCGACGGCCGATGCCGACACCCTCGCCCGCACGGTGCAGCAGGCACTGCAGCTCGTCAACCAGGCGTTGCAGAACGCCGACCACTTCGACGCCGCCACCGCACGCCGCACCTTCCGCCTGCACATGAGCGACATCGGCGAGGTGGAGTTCCTGCCCGGCCTCGTGCGGGAGGTGAGGCGTCGCGCGCCGGGGCTGCGCATCGAGACGCAGCAGCTCGAATACCGGCAGATCGAGAACGCGCTCGACGGCGGGCGCATCGACATGGCGTTCGGCTACCTGCCCGGCGTGGAGAAGACGCGCTCCCAACGCCTGCTGACCGAACGCTACGTGGTGATGGCGCGTGCCGGCCACCCCGTGCTGAAGTCGCGGCCCACCCGTGCCGAGCTCGCGCGCCTCGACTACCTCGTCGTGCGCCACCACACCGAGACCGCGCGCGTGCTCGACCGGCTTGGGCTAGCGGAGCGGGTGCGGCTGAGCACGCCCCACTTCATGGTGACCCCGGCGATCGTCGCGCAGACGGATCTCACGGTCGTCCTGCCGCAGCGCATCGCCGCGAAATTCGCGCTCGGCGGGCAGCTCTTGGTGGCCCATCCGCGCTGGTCGGTGCCCGATTTCACCGTCGCGCTCCATTGGAGCGAACGCGCGCACCGCGATCCCGCCAACCAGTGGCTGCGCCGCCTCGTCATCGAGCTGTTCCACGAGCCGGCGCGCGCGAGTGCGCACGGGCGCCACTGAGCCGTTGAACGCGCGGGCGCTGCCCGCATCTCGAGCGTTCATCCCTTTGCCTCCGCCATGCCGTTCGTCGTCCTCTCCGTCCTCCTGCACGCGGTCGTCGGCTGGCGCCTCGTTCCCGCGTTGCCGCATCCGTGGGGCATCGTGCTGGCGGGCGGCCTTGCCGTCTCGGCGACGCTCCTCCCGTTGGCGTTCGGCGCGCGGCGCATCCACCGTCAGCCGCTGGCCGACCGCGTGGCCGCGACCGGGCTGTGGTGCCTCGGGCTCTTTTCGTCCCTGCTCGTGCTCACCGTGCTGCGCGACGTCGCCTTGCTGGCGGCGGTCGGTGTCGACGCCGCGGCGCCCGGTACCGTCGACCTGCATGCGGCCGCACGCGCGACGGCCATCGGCGTGCCGCTCCTGGCGCTCGCCGTCACGCTCGTGGGCCTCGTCAACGCGCGCCGCACCGCGTCGGTCGTGCATGTCGACGTGCCCATCGACGGCCTGCCGCGGGCGCTGCACGGCTTCACGATCGCGCAGATCAGCGACGTGCACGTCGGGCCGACCATCAAGCGGCCCTACCTCGACGCGATCGTGCGCGCGGTGAACCGGCTCGAAGCCGACCTCATCGCCGTCACCGGCGATCTCGTCGACGGCCCGGTGCACCGGCTCGCACCCCATGTCGCGCCGCTCGCCACGCTCTGCGCCCGGCACGGCACGTTCTTCGTCACGGGCAACCACGAGTACTACTCGGGCGTCTCGGCGTGGGTCGAGGAGCTTCGCCGCCTCGGCCTGCGCGTGCTGCTCAACGAGCACGTGGTGGTCGAGCGCGAAGGCGAGGCGATCGTGGTGGCGGGTGTCACCGACCATGGCGGCCACCACTACGACGAGAGCCATCGCAGCGACCCGCGCGCGGCGCTCGACGGCGCGCCCGCGCATGCGGCGGTCAAGGTGCTGCTCGCGCACCAGCCGCGGACGGCCCCCGCTGCCGCGGCCGCCGGGTTCGACCTGCAGATCTCCGGGCACACGCACGGCGGCCAGTTCTGGCCCTGGAACTGGCTCGTGCCGCTGCAGCAACCGTTCACGGCCGGGCTGCATCGCTGGGAAGCGCTGTGGGTCTACGTGAGCCGCGGCACCGGCTACTGGGGCCCCCCGAAGCGGTTCGGCGCACCGTCGGAGATCACGCGGCTGCGCCTCGTGCCGGCAACGTGAGCGCGGCCCTCTACAATCGACAGGTTTGACCGCGGGCAGCGTGCCCACGTCGCCTCGAGGATCCCGCCGTGTTCATCACCGAAGCCCATGCACAGGCCGCGCCCGCGCCGGCCGCGGCCCCCGACAGCATGTTCGGCAGCCTCGGCACCATGCTGCCGTTGGTGCTGATGTTCGTGGTCCTCTATTTCGTGATGATCCGCCCGCAGATGAAGCGGCAGAAGGAGCACAAGGCCATGATCGACGCGCTCGCGAAGGGCGACGAGGTGGTCACCTCCGGCGGCGTGCTGGGCCGGGTGACGAAGCTCGGCGAGAGCTTCGTCGGGGTGGAGATCTCCAACGGCGTCGAGGTCCAGGTGCAGCGCTCCTCGGTCGTGCAGGTGGTGCCGAAGGGCACCTTCAAGTAGAGCGCCGGCGCGCAGGGCCGCCGCGCGCGGTCCGAGAGGACGATCGATGAACCGCTATCCGATCTGGAAGTACGCGATCCTCGCGATCGCGCTGCTGGTGGCGCTGCTCTACACGCTGCCCAACTTCTTCCCCGAAGCGCCGGCCGTGCAGGTCAGCAGCGCGAAGGCGACGCTGAAGGTCGAACCCGCGCTCGCGCCGCGCATCGACCAGGTGCTGCGCGATGCGGGGCTGAAGGCCGACTTCGTGCAGTTCGAAGGCAACTCGGTGAAGGCGCGCTTCGCGGACCTCGACAGCCAGCGCAAGGCCAAGGACGCGATCAGCAAGGCCCTGAATCCCGATCCGTCGGACCCGAGCTACATCGTCGCGTTCAACCTCCTTTCGAGCTCGCCGCGCTGGCTCGCGTCGATCCATGCGCTGCCGATGTTCCTCGGCCTCGACCTGCGCGGCGGCGTCTACTTCCTGATGCAGCTCGACATGAAGGCGGCACTGGCGAAGAAGGCCGATGCGCTCGCCGGCGACATCCGCGCGCTGCTGCGCGACAAGAACATCCGCCACGCCGGCATCGCCCGGGAAGGCAACGACGTGGTCGTGCGCTTTCGCGATCAGCCGACCGCGGCCGCGGCGCTGGGCGTGCTCACCGACCAGCTGACGGACCTCGTGTTCACGGAGGGCACCGACGGCACCGGCTACACGCTGACCGGTCGCTACAAGCCCGACGCCCTCAAGCGCACGATGGACGCGGCCATCACGCAGAACATCACGACGCTCAACAAGCGCGTGAACCAGCTCTCGACCGAGGGCCTCGCCGAGCCCGTGATCCAGAAGCAGGGGGCCGACCGCATCGTCGTGCAGCTGCCCGGCATCCAGGACACCGCCCGCGCGAAGGACATCATCGGCCGCACGGCGACGCTCGAGCTGCGCATGGTCGACGACAGCGCCGAGGCGATCGCGGCCGTCACGGGCGCCGGCCCCGTGCCGTTCGGCGACGAGCGCTACATCGAGCGCGCCGGCGCCCCGCTCATCGTCAAGCGCCAGGTCGTGCTGACGGGCGACAGCCTCACCGACGCGCAACCCGGCTTCGACCCGCAGACGCAGCAGCCGGTCGTCAACCTCACGCTCGATGCGAAGGGCGCGCGCCTCATCAAGGACGTCTCGCGCGAGAACGTGGGCAAGCGCATGGCGATCCTGCTGTTCGAGAAGGGGAAGGGGGAGGTCATCACCGCGCCCGTGATCCGCTCCGAGCTCGGCAGCCGCA
>Ga0335069_10015368_pt1 | contig 10701 bp, 11 predicted proteins | sample Lox_Sample_11_FD_206714 | JGI IMG/M metagenome (GOLD analysis project Ga0335069, IMG submission 206714) | Soil microbial communities from Loxahatchee National Wildlife Refuge, Florida, United States - Lox_Sample_1.1 | ecosystem: Environmental > Terrestrial > Soil > Wetlands | place: USA... | reverse complement strand
ATGTTTGGGGAATTGATTTTGAACGGTACATCGGGCGCAAAAAAGAAGGCGCGTACCTTGCTTATACCCCGCGCGATCAAAGCGGCTTCGTTTCCCGTTTTCCCGAGTTGCTCGGTGTCGAACACATTACGCCGCCGGCGCGAATAGAAATTTTGCCGTACGTCAACGAACGTGCGGAATACTCGAATCCAGCAGCGGCTGACCCGTTCAACAACGGATCGAAATATACCACCAACGTCGGTGCCGATATTAAATATGGACTGGGGAGTAATATGATTTTGGAGGGAAGCGTCAATCCGGATTTCGGACAGGTCGAAGTCGATCCCGCAGTTGTGAATTTGAGCGATGTCGAAACGTATTATTCGGAAAAGCGCCCGTTCTTTCTCGAAGGCATGAATATTTTTTCGTTCGGTCAGGGCGGTGTGAACAGCTTCTGGGGATTCAACTGGTCCTCGCCGAGTATTTTTTACAGCCGGCGGATCGGCCGCGCACCGGAACGCAGCATGCCGTCGTACGATTATGCGGATATACCGATTGCTGTACACATCCTTGGTGCAACGAAAATCACCGGAAAAGTTTCCGACGGCTGGAATGTCGGAGCAATCGAAGCGGTGACGCGAAGAGAATTTGCCGATATCGATTCTGCAGGAGTGAAAAGAAATTTGGAAGTCGAGCCGCTCACGTTATACAGCATCGAACGTATTCAAAAAGATTTTAACGACGGCAAACAAGGAGTCGGTATGTTATTCACTGCTGCCAATCGTTCGTTCGATGACATGGCGCTTAAATCGGATGTGAATGATGCTTCGTATCTTTGCGGGTTAGATGGATGGACGGCGTTGGATACCGGAAAGGTTTATATGGTTTCCGGTTGGGCAGCAGGTTCGTATGTTGAAGGATCGCACGAACGGATGATCAACTTACAAAGAAATTCCGCACACTACTTTCAGCGCCCCGATGCTTCGTATTTATCCGTGGATAGCAATGCAGCTTCGCTTTCCGGCTATGCCGGCAGAATTACGCTGAATAAACAAAAAGGAAGCGTTATGTTAAATTCCGCATTCGGCATTGTCAGCCCGGGTTTTGATTGCAGCGACCTCGGATATTTTTCCCGAACGGATATTATCAACTATCACATCGCGGGCGGTTATAAATGGAGCGATCCGACATCGTGGTACCGTTACATCAATCTGTACGGATCGTATTTTGAAACGATGGATTTTGGCGGAACTCCGACGTGGCGCGGATTGTGGACGCAGATGACATACCAATTGCCGAACTATCACACTTGTAACATTGCGTACGATTATGGATTTCCTTCGTTCAGCGATTTTTTGACGCGCGGCGGGCCGCGAGTAAAAAATATTCCGACACGAGAGTGGTCATTCGATTACTGGACCGATAGCCGCGATCAATACACAGCGGAATTATATTATTATGGAAATACCAGCAGCGGATTTTATAACACGGTCAGTATGCCGATGACGATGCGCCCCGTTTCCAACATCTCGATCTCATTGACGCCTGCATATACATTATCCATCGATCATGCTCACTATATCGATACGTACAACGATGCCTCAGCTTCCTTGACCAATGGCCTGCGGTGTATTTTTGCCGATTTGGATTATAAAGAATTGTCTGCCCAATTTCGTGTCGATTGGACTTTGAGGCCGACATTAAGTTTGCAGGTATTTGTTCAGCCATTTTTTTCCGCGGGAGACTTTACAAATTATAAAATGCTTCGCCAATCGCGAACACTGGATTTTGTGAAGTACGGGGAAGAAGGATCGACAATAATAAAAACCATTGGCAGTGATGGCTCGGTTTCGTACAATCTAAGCCCGGATGGAAATCCTGATCACGCAGTTTCTGAATCGAATCCGAATTTCAATTTTGTTTCGTTGCGCGGTAATGCCGTGCTGCGATGGGAATACATGCCCGGCTCGACTCTTTATTTTGTGTGGACGCAAACGTCTTCGTATTTTGATGCAAACGGTGATTTCGATTTTCACCGAACGACGGGTTTGCTCGGTAATGCCAAACCGGACAATATTTTCATCATCAAACTGAGTTATTGGATCAGCAGCTAAAACATAGATTGTCCACACCCCATAAACGTGCTGCGCTGCTGTTCACGCCGGGTCGTGTTCAATCGGAAAATTGTTCTTTCTTTTTCGTAAAGCATCATGTATATTCTCCTCAATTAATAACCGCAGTTATTAAGACGATACAACACCATAAAGAAATGTTCCTTGTGTTGAAGTGAAGGTCGTTTCCGAATGTCCGGTTCAAACAAACAATCGATATGGTTGCGTTGATGGCAGTGTTCATATCGAGGTTCTACAGAGAGGAGAAGTTGTATGAATGATCCAATTGGTCCAATGGAATTGGGCGATATCTTTGAAAAAACATTCAACCTTATCGGCAAAACGTTCGTTCGCAATCTCATCATCGCGCTTCTGTTTCTTGCCGTTCCGATGATTTTGATGGCAATCGCCGCAGATAGCTTTTATTCTTCACTCGCAGATCTGCAGGAATCACTTCGGAGCATTCCGAAGGAAAACAGCTTCGATATCATCATGCTGCTGCTTGGCGCATTAACTTTTTTTGGTATTGCGACCTTAGTGCTGCTGCTGGCCGTGATGTTTGCACAGATTGCCATCAGTATTGTTGTGAACGAAGAATTGAATTCCCGTTCCATTTCTTTTCGGGATGCGATTGATGAAACGTTCCGCGGAAAATGGTTGTACGGTCTCGGCCAGGCATTGCTCCAAATGGGTCTTTTTGTTGGTGGTGTTATCATCGTCGGAATTGTTCTTGCCGTTCTTGCTGCTGTGTCCAAAGCATTGATGGGATTGGTTCTTATCGTCCTTTTCATCGGTATTGTGCCGGTCGTTTGCTATGTGGCGCTCAAATGGTACTTTGCATTGACCGCCGTTGCTGTGGATGACATGACGGCGATCGAATCGTTGAAAGAAAGCTGGCAGTTCGTGAGCGGTTACTGGTGGCGAACATGCGGCATATTGTTTTTATTCTCATTGATTACACAATTGGTTATTATGATTGTGTCGCTGCCGATTACGTTCGGCAGTATGTGGGATGTATATAAAGATTATTTTACGATGTTGGGAAAGACCGGCGGCAATGTCGATCCGGCGGCAATTAAAAATATGGAATCGTCTTTTGGCCCGGGGGTCGGTCTGGGTACAGGGATAAATTATTTACTCACGCTGCTGATGACGCCGGTTTATACCGTTGTGATGTATGTCGATCTGCGCGCGAGAAATCGTGCGATGAACCAACCTTCTCCGGAACGCATTCAACTGGATTCATCTTCACCATCTTCTTCGCCGATGGATTTTAATCAGATGTAATCGTGCAAGTAGAAGAAGAACAACATCTTCCCGCGATGCCCGTGCTGAACGGTTCGTGGGAACGAAAACATCGCAGTTCAACGGCGGCGGCGTTCATCGGTTTGCTGATCATCGGCGTTCTCTATTTTCATGCTCAGGCAATTTTTAGCGGCATACTCTTGATGGCCGACGCAGTTCAAAATCATGCAACGATGCATGGAAAAACATTCGTTGAACAACTTACGCATATGGCGATGGCAATGAAAGGGCCGATGCGCATCGCCGTCTGTGGTTCTCAATTCATTTGTATGCTGCTGCCCGTACTGTGGATCGTGAAACACTGGCATTCAAGTCACGTCGCGGCGTATATTCGCTTCAGGCGAATTCCTGTGTTCGAAATTATACTCGCCGTTGCCGTCACGCTGTGTGTGTTTCCACTGAACGAAGCTATCGGGGAATTTTTTGTTGAACGATTGCATATTCCGGATTTTCTGTCACGCATCAACGCGCAGACCTTTACCTCCTACACCCGAAACGAATTGTGCTGGCTGTTGTTCGTGGTATGCCTGACGCCTGCGCTGTGCGAAGAAATTTTTTTTCGAGGATATTTCCAGCGGACATTGGAACGCGCACTCGGTGTTAAAAGTATTTTCGTCGCCGGCGTAATGTTCGGGCTGTTTCATATGCAGCCCATCAATTTGTTGTCGCTGTCATTGCTTGGAATCTTGTTCGGATTTTTCTTCTACCGCAGTAAAAGTCTTTTTCCCGGAATGGCGGCACATTGTACCAACAATCTGTGTGCAGTCCTTTCGCTCTATAAAACGCCGGATGATCGAACGGCGTTGGAACTGTTCACGTACCGCCCGACATGGCTGGGTGTTCTCGTCGCGATGGGAATCGCCGGCGTATTATTGACGGCATATTATCTAACTACCCGACAAATGCCGGAGGGCAACTCTTGATATTTTTTCACGTATTTCATCATAGCAAACAGCTTTCTCGAAAGAGCTTGGCAGGCCGATAGAAATACTTTTCCATCAACATATAATTACTTCATAATACCAGAGCGTGAAGAAAAACAACAAAAATCAAAAATCTCCAGCGCAAAACGGACGAAAGATCGCCGTCATATTTTTTCTTATCGCCTTGTCGCCGGCAATCATCTATTCGACGTATGAATTAAGTTCATTAAGTTCGACGGAAAAACTCATTCAATCGATTTACAATAAACAACTCGACGTCATTCTTTTTTCCATCAACCAATATGCGCTGGATGTTGCTCAGAGCTGGTCCGGGGAGATCAATGCGCTTCTTGCGGCGCCGCAGCAAATCGATGCTGAGACAAAACAATTTTTAAAAAAGCGGCCGGCCGTGAAAGCCGTCTTTTATGCCGATTCTACCGGCCGCGCTCTTTCGTTTGTCATGCAAACCGTTCCGAAAAATCATGAAGAAGGGCTTGCAAAATTTTCATTGCAAGATCAATCGGCGACAATGGAAAAATTATTGCGTTATGCGTCATCCGGCTACCGGAAGATCGAACCTGTCATTATCGGAGATAGTGCATCGAATCATGAATTAGTATTGTTGTTTGTCACCGCTTCCCGGTCCCCGCGCCAAAAAATCGCCGGCTTTGTGATCGATACAAAATTATTTCTAACCGAAGTTCTTCGCACAAAAATCGAACAAGCGGCGGGAGAAGAATTTCTTCTCGGTGTGCTCGATCTGCGCAATCGCAGCATCTTGCTTTCGACAGCGCCCGCCGGCATCGGGGATCTTCGTGAAACCAAAGACCTCTGGCTGTTTCCCGGTTACAGCATCGGCATTCGATTACGCGGAACAAGCGTGGAAGATATTGTCCGGGAAAGATCGGAACGAAATCTTATTCTCATCGGATTGTTGGATTTGTTGCTGATTGGATCCGTATGGCTTGTTTATCGGACGTTGAAAAAAGAAATGGAGCTTGTCCGGTTAAAAGGGGATTTCGTATCCAATGTATCGCACGAACTCAGAACGCCGCTTTCTCTGATTCAAATGTTTTCCGAAACACTCATGATGAAGCGTGTTCCGACGGAAGAAAAGAAACAAGAATACTACGAAACCATTTTGCAGGAAACAGAACGACTGACACGCCTTGTGAATAATATTTTAAATTTTTCTCGGATGGAAGCCGGAAAAAAACAATATCATTTTGAAACCGTGTCGTTGAATGAAATTGTTGCCGGTGTCATGAAAACGTACGCCTCCCCTCTAGAACATGAAGGTTTTGCTGTTCTTGTGCAATGTGCGGAACACTTGCCGGCCGTAGAAGCCGATCGGGAAACCATCGCTGAAGCGCTGATTAATATTCTCGACAACGCCGTTAAGTATTCTCCCGGCGAAAAAAATATCCGCATTGCAACAGGATGTGCCGGCGATCAAGTGTACGTGGAAGTTGAAGACCACGGCATCGGTATCGAAAAACTTCATCACAAAAAAATTTTTGAAACATTTTACCGCGTATCGACAGGATTGACACACAACATCAAAGGCAGCGGCCTTGGCCTTTCGCTCGTGAGTCACAGCATGAATGCGCACGGTGGATTGATTGAATTGAACAGTATGCCGGGATCGGGAAGCACCTTCCGACTGTTATTTCCGATCGTTCACCGGCCCAACTCGACAGATCAAGGATAAGCACCATGGCACGTATACTTCTTGTAGAAGATGAACCCAACATGCAGCGCGGACTGCGCGATAATCTTGAATTCGAAGGGCACGATATAACGATACAAGGAGACGGCAGCAGCGGATTGCAGGCGTTGCTCCGCGAGTCGTTCGATCTTGTGATTCTGGATGTGATGCTTCCACAATTATCGGGGTTCGATGTTCTGCGGAAAGTACGGGAGAAGGGAATTCAAACACCTATTTTGATGCTGACGGCGAAAAGCGAAGAGATCGATAAAGTGCTCGGTCTTGAATTGGGCGCGGACGATTATGTTACAAAACCCTTCAGTGTGCGGGAACTCACCGCGCGTGTGAATGCTCTCCTACGCCGCGCAGTCCCTGTGGGCGCAGCCGATACGACGATGGTCCTTGGCGATGTGACGGTGAATTTTTCCAATTACAGCGCCTCCAAAGGTGGAACAGAATTTACGATGACACCGAAAGAATTCGAAATTCTTAAATATCTGTGGCAGCATCGAAATGCAGCCGTCAGCAGGGAAACCCTCTTGACGAACATTTGGGGGTATGATGAATCGGTAACGACGCGAACGATCGATAATTTTATTTTAAAGATCCGGCAAAAAATTGAAGACGACTTTGCCCATCCCAAAATCATTTTTACCATTCACGGCACCGGGTATAAATTGATTGCATGATGCTTCATGACATTCTTTTACAATTCCTGACGTAAGCGTGACATCTTTTACGTTATGTGCGCGTAACATATATCAGACAGTCAACAATACGTCACAATTATTTTGGAGGATGTCATGAAGAAAAAACAAATGGTACTCGCAGTGTTGATGATAGGCGCCGTAAGCACGTTCTCATCCGCACAAACATTTTATCCGGCCGATCAAAAATATTCTTCTACCGAAAAAGAACGGGTCGATAAAAATTATGCCAACTTATTAGAATCGCGGTATAACGGAATTGTGGAATCGGCATTGGCCGTCGTTACGATGGTCAAGCTGGATCTTCCTGCCGATGAATTTTCAAGAATCAAGAATGAAATCGACCGTCTCGCTCTCGATGGCGCAACACCGGTGATTCGTTATAAAGCGTACCTGGCAGAAGCGGTGTTCACGAATCCGGCAATGTTTAAAGAAGAAGCGGGTTCTCAGTATCGCGATGAAGATGCCTTCTTCAGCGCGCTGGCCCAACGGATGACGAAATCATTATTAAGTTCACGCTAAACAATTGAGGGCATGATGAAAAGCAGAATGGTGATAGTGCCGATGCTTCTATCGATCTTTCTCGCTTCCGCGGCCATGGCCGAGGAGTGGAAATCTGTTCTCGATCTTCGCGGGAAATGGAAATTCGAACTTGGCGATGATGCGAAACGTGCAAGTGTTTCGTACAATGATTCGAAGTGGGATGAAATCTTCGTCCCGTCTCCATGGGAGGATGAAGGCTACCCGGGATACGATGGTTATGCATGGTACCGCAAACATTTTCGGCTTCCGCAAGGGGCGGAGAAAAAAGAACTCTATCTCCGCCTGGGCTGTGTGGATGATGTCTCGGAAATATTTCTTAATGGAGAACAAATCGGCAGCATGGGTTGTTTCCCTCCCGATTTTTTAACAGCTTACAATGTAGAAATTGTCATTGCTGTTCCGCGAAATCTTCTCAACGTTGCTGGCGATAATGTGATTGCTGTGCGTGTCTATGACGACCAGCTTGCCGGCGGAATTGTCCAGGGTAAAATTGGATTGTACGAATCGAGCGAGCGCATATCGCCGGAAATTTCTCTTCTCGGCAGGTGGCAATTTAAAACAGGCGACGTGCCGCAATGGGCTGGGGCATCATTTGATGATCGTTCCTGGAAGAAAATTTTTGTACCGGCATACTGGGAAAGCCAAGGATATCCGCATTACGACGGCATGGCATGGTACCGTTATCATTTTCAAGTGCCGTCCTGGTGTGCGGAAAAAACACTGGTGCTGTTGCTCGGCAAGATCGATGATCTGGATGAAACATATATCAATGGCGTTCAAGTCGGGCGAACAGGAAAAATGCTTTCCGATCCGTTACGAAGCCGCCACGAAAACGAATATAGTGAATTTCGTGCATACACAATTCCTGCAGGTGTCCTTAAACCGGGATCCGAAAATATCATCGCGGTTCGAGTATTCGATGGCGGCGGCTGGGGAGGAATTTATGAAGGGCCGATCGGCATTACGACACGCGAACGCTATAAGGAATGGAAGAAAAATCATTCGTGGATGGAAAAATCGAGAGATGAAGGAAAAAACATTTTCGATTGGATCTTTGGCGATTAACATTCAATGCGATGATGGGGAATGAGACGACAGAAAACGTTGATGATCGCTTCGGCGGGGAATCTTATTTAAGATTCTCCGCTTTTCATTTTGAAGGTGTGAGAATGTACACGGGTCTCGTATTCTTCACTGTCCTTGACATTCTCGCGGTATCTTTGTTCTTTGCAGGGAGAATCTTGAACGAATGATTCGTCTCGCCGAAACATTCTTTGATGTAAAGAACGACCCTGAACAAATTCAAGTAAATGAACACGTACTTGGACGGCTGAAGAGAATTCACCCTGCATGCATATCGCAAAAAAGTACACGGAAGGGACCGATTGCGTGGATGCTCATCATTCCCACGTCGCACCGGCTGATGCAATTGTTTATCGATAAGAAAATTTCAGAACGAGAATTGCTGCGGCGAACCCATGTGGGAAAAAAATATGATGCGGCATATTTATGTTCTGCGCTTGTGTTGCCGGAATATCGCCGCAAAGGATTAGCGAAGCGCTTGATGATTCAATCGATCCAATCGATTCAGAAAAAACATCCCGTACAATATTTGTTTTATTGGTCGTTTGGTGTTGCCGGAGAAAGACTCGCCCATGCGATTGCCGATAAACTTCAACTGCCTTTATCGAAAAGGGCAAAGTGAAGGTCATTGTTGCACAGGCGCAAAAAATTCGGTATCTTAATCAGCCAAAATTATTACGGGACGTAGCGCAGCCCGGTAGCGCACTTGCTTGGGGTGCAAGTGGTCGCGGGTTCAAATCCCGCCGTCCCGACAAACATTCAGCACAGAAAATCTTCTGTGCTCTTTTTGTTTTGAGAGTCAATGGAAGTTAAAGCACATAAAAAAATAATTCTTGTCGGTGACCGCGTGTTGATCGCTCCAGATAAAGACAACGAGCGCACATCGCACGGTCTCTATCTTCCGCCCGGCGTAAAAGAAAAAGATAAAGTGCAGGCAGGATATGTTGTGCGTGTCGGCCCGGGGTATGCTGTGCCGAATCCGCAATACATCGATCAGGAATCGTGGTCGACCAGTCCGAAAGATCCGATCAAGTATTTGCCGCTGCAAGCAGAAGAAGGCGACTTTGCCATTTTTGTTCGCGATGCGGCCATTGAAGTGGAATATGAAAAAGAGAAATATCTCATCGTTCCGCATTCTTCTATTTTAATGTTGCTGCGCCCGGGCGGCATTGAAGAACTCATCCGCCAATGACAGACGATCTGCATATTTTTTCTCACGAGCACATTCATGAACAATTAAAAACTGCCGAATTCCGAAACGGATATTTCATTCTGCAGTTCTATTCCGAAAATAATTTGCCCTCATCCAAACCCGCTTCATCCATTTCCAAATTTTATCTGTATCCTTCCGGCGGAACCCTGCGCGATGAACAATTTAATTTGATTACGTACGATTCGCGCTACGATACCTATCGCGGTTTTCAGCCGCCTTGCCAGGAAAGGCCGCGATGAGTTTATTTTATAAAGCAGCACCCAAACCTTCAACACAAACGGAGCTCCATCCGGCATTGATTCTTCTTCACGGAAGGGGAACGGATGAAAACGATTTGCTGGGATTGGCATCGTACTTCGATCCGCGGTTCCAGATTATCAGCGTGCGCGCACCGATGCAGTTTCCCTACGGCGGCTACACGTGGTTCGATTTGAATGATCTCGGAAACATCGATGCCGGACAGTTGCAGCAAAGTTATCGGCAGGTGTTGGAAGTGATCGATGAACTGCCGAAGAAATATTCCATCGATCCATCGAACATATTTTTATACGGGTTCAGCATGGGCGCGATGATGTCGCTCGTGCTCGCGCTGGCGCATCCGGAAAAAATTCGCGGCGCTGTTGTCCATTCAGGATTACTGCCCGAAAACGCCGGCATCGATTATCGCTGGCAGGAATTACAAAAGACATCGTTTTTCATTGCGCACGGAACGTACGATCCGGTGGTTCCTGTAGAACTTGGATCACGCGCAAACGAACTACTCGCCAAAACACAAGCACGGCTTCACTATAAAGAATATCCCATCGGCCACACGATCAGCGAAGAAAGCTTGAACGATACGGCAGAATGGCTTCGCGCACAGTTAGAGAATCAGTCACACTGAGCATGCTTGCCCGTCATCCTTTTGGCGGGTCGAAGTGTGACAGATTATTATGCAGTCTTCGACAAGCTCAAACTGACATTGCACACTCTCAAGAAATCTGTTATATTTCTGCACGCATGAATTTGCTATGAATAACAGACTAAAAACAATAACAGCATTTTATCTTTTCTTTGTCTTCCCTTTCGCGCTGGCTGCCCAGCAGGCATCGTGGAAAAATATTCTTCATGACATGCAAAGAAAATATGC
>Ga0335069_10015366_pt1 | contig 10701 bp, 15 predicted proteins | sample Lox_Sample_11_FD_206714 | JGI IMG/M metagenome (GOLD analysis project Ga0335069, IMG submission 206714) | Soil microbial communities from Loxahatchee National Wildlife Refuge, Florida, United States - Lox_Sample_1.1 | ecosystem: Environmental > Terrestrial > Soil > Wetlands | place: USA... | reverse complement strand
GAGCACGGGGTAGTTGTCGGCCAGCGCCTCGCGCAGCCGGCCGCGGTAGGCGTTGACGTAGATGTCCATGTGGCCGCGGGTGTCGGCGCCTGGCACGTCCGCGCCGGCCATCACGTGGCCCTGGAAGCGTTGCTGGAGGGCGGCGAGTTCGCTCATGCGCAGGCCGCCTCCCGTTCCGGCGGGCAGACCGCGGCGGCGATGCGCCGGGCCTGGTCGAGCTCCGCGACCAGTTCGGCCAGCGGCGGAATGTGGTCGTCGCGCTCGATCATGGTCGGCACCCAGCCGATGCGTTGCAGTGTGTAGGCGTAGAGATCCCAGACCGGATCGACGATCGGATGGTCGTGGGTGTCGATGATGTAGTCGCCGTGGTCCTCGTGGCCGGCCAGGTGGATCTGGCGCACGGCCGCGGCGGGCACGGCATCGATGTAGTCGCGCGGCGCGAAGCCGTGGTTCACGCTGCTGACGTAGACGTTGTTCACGTCGAGCAGCAATTCGCAGCCGCTGCGCTTCACCAGCTCGCCGACGAAATCCCACTCGGCGAGTTCGTCGCAGTGGAAGCTGACGTAGGTCGAGGCATTCTCCAGCACCAGCGGGCGGCCGAGGAAGTCCTGCACCTGCCCGATCCGCGCCACCATGTGGTCCAGCGACGGCCGCGTCAGGGGCATGGGCAGCAGGTCGTGCATGTTGAGCGAGTTCGTGCCGGTCCAGCAGATGTGGTCGGAGATCCAGGCCGGCTCGATGCGCTGCGCGAGCTGCCGGATCTGCGCCAGGTAGTCCATGTTCAGCGGATCGGCGCTGCCGATCGACAGGGACACACCGTGCATCACCATCGGGTAGTCGCGGCGGATGCGGTCGAGGTAGTAGAGCGGCTTGCCGCCGTCGACCAGATAGTTTTCGGAAATGATCTCCAGCCAGTCGACGCGTTGCCGCGCGTCAATGAAATCCTGGTAGTGCGGCGTGCGCAGGCCGAGGCCGAAACCGGCGAGCCTGTCGTTCGTTGATAGGGTCGGCGCAGGGAAACCCTTCGCTGGTCTCATGTCGTGTCTCCCTGGCCGTCGCCGCGTTGAGTTACATGCCCTTGCCGACGGTGCCGCCGGCCGCCTTGCATTCCTTTTCGCTGGCCTTGGTGACCCAACCCTGGCCCTTGCAGGCGTTCATGCCCTTGCAGTCGTTCTTGGCGCTCTTGCACTCCGACTGGCCCTTGCAGCCGTTGGCGCCGACGCAATGCACGCCGCCATCGGCGGCATAGGCGGGTACGGCGGTGATTCCGCCCATGGCGAAGATGGCCGCGGCGGCGGTGGCGATGGCGATGCCGGATGTCCTGGTAGTCATGTTGAGTCTCCTGAGGTTGTGAAGGGGTGCCTGATCGTTCCGGCGCCGGAGCTTTGCGGCTTTCCGATGCCGGTCAGGTGATGAATAGTCGGGCACCCCGGAAATTTCTTACACCGCCATGTACGGGTGTAAGGTTTTGCGCGTCGGCCCGACTAAACAGGACAACGACGACTACGGGGAATTTCGGTCTGGCTCCGTCACCGTCCTAGCCACAGCGCCAGCTGGTCGAAGAAGAGCACGTAGATCGCGATCGGCAGCGGCAGCCCGAGCAGCGTGCCGAACAGGTAGTGGCGGAAGCGGATACCCGACAGCGCCAGAGCGCCGTTCAGCGCCGGCAGCGTCTGGAACAGCATGCGCAGCGCCACTACGCTGCGCAGCGGCGCCGCGTCGAGCCGGCGGAAAATCCGCAGCGCCAGCGGACTCTTCAGCCGGCGCAGCGCATCGCCGCCCAGCAGGCGGATTACGAAGAACGTCACCACGCACGACACGCAGGCCGCCGCGTAGGTCGCCAGCCCGCCCAGCGGCGCGCCGAACGCATAGACCGCCGACGCCAGGAACACCCAGCCGGGAATCAGCAGCAGGTTGCCCAGCGAAAACAGCACCACGAAGAACAGCACCCCGCCCAGCGGATGGCCGGCGATGCTCCGCTGCAAGGTCGCCAGCTCGAACTGCTCGCCCAGCCCGCTCAGCCGGAAGCCGAGCAGCAGCACCGCTACGAACGCCCCCACCGCCAGCAGGCGTCCATAGGTGCTGATCCAGTCCCGTGCCGGAGCAAAGCCCGTTTGGCTCACGACGGCCACCTCCTTTGCGCCCGACCCACGGCGGGCCGGACAGATAGCTTAGTCGGAGACGCGGAGGGAAAACTTACATCGGTGCGAACCGTAGCTTGGCGTACCGCCACGGCTGACTTTTCGCAACCACCGCTGGGTGCCCGTTGCCGTCGTAGCTAGTCTTGGGAAGCGGACGTTCCCCAGATAATTTGAGCCCGGTCCGTATTGTTCATAGCGACAGTACGGTCTCGTTCAGAAGACGGCCAGCTCCGACAACACGATTTTTGACTTCTATTGCACCTTCTAGAGCCTCGGTTCCCCAGTATTCCCGGAAATGTTCCGATTTGTAGGAGAACGCTCCGAGTCGCACGCCCGCTCGATTCTCTTCAATCGACACCGAAAACAAGTGTTGCACCAAGCGACGATGTTTAGCAGTATTCACGAAGGCAGCCACATACTTATACCAGTGCGAAGATAGGGTCGACGACACGTAGTCGCGGAGTGCGGATTCTGGCAGGCGGATCGAGACTTCGGAGATATCGCATAGGTGTATTGGGATCGCCGCCCCCAGGATGACTAGATTCAAGAGTTGTGCGAAGTGATCCCACATGTCTCTTGCGGTATGGAGACAGCTGATGAGATGTGCCTCGCTCACTATGCGTGCATAGTTGAACTCATCGCACTTCTCGGAACCGCCGAAAACTAGCAAGAAGTTCTCATGGCCGTCTGGATGCTCTTCGTCCACGAGACCCTTTAGGGCGTCGCGCGCCATTGCCATATGGTAGCGAAATATCAAAACATCCTGACCAAGAGTGCGTAACACCTCGTTCGCGGCATCAAAGTTCGAATTTGTGGAACGTAGGTGGATTTGTAGGCTCGCGAGGTCCCACGCAGTTGTAGTCATGAGCGATAAGCGACGAATATCTTACGTTCTCGTGCGGCAGCATTGATCAACGCCAATAGCATACCTGTTGCACAGTCGATTGTCCGCTCATTGCCGAACCCGGCCATTTATGAAAAGTCAGCCGTGGCGATACGCCACGTGTAAGGAATTCAGCGGGGTCTCCGACCAATCGCTCAGCAGGTGGAATTGCCTGCGTGAAGCGAACCCAACCACGACAAGGAGACTCACCATGAACAAGACCCTGACTGCCGCTTCGCTAGCCTGTGCGCTCGGTGCGGCGCTGACGGTCGCCGCCCCTGCCGCCTACGCCGCCGACGGCGTCGGCGCGACGGACAAGTGCTTCGGCGTCGCCCTCAAGGGCAAGAACGACTGCAAGGCGGGCGCCGGAACAACTTGCGCGGGCACGTCGAAGAAGGACCATCAGGGCAACGCCTGGTCGCTGGTGCCGAAGGGGACGTGCGACAAGACCGCCTCGAAGACCTCGCCGACCGGCTACGGCCAGCTCGCTGCCTTCAAGGAAAAGACTTCCTGATCCATCGAGCCGGGCGGAGCGGCGACCATGAGCACACGCACAACCACGATGCCCCTGCCGGTCCGGGGCGGGGTCGGCCTCAAGCCCGAGCATTTCCGGGACATCGTCGAGGGCTGGCCGGAGATCGGCTTCTTCGAGGTGCACGCCGAGAACTACATGGTGGCGGGCGGGCCCTTCCACCATTACCTCACGCGCATCCGCGAACGCTATCCGCTCTCCATCCACGGCGTCGGCCTGTCGATTGGCGGCGCGGGGCCGCTCGACGAAGCGCATCTCGACCGGCTCGCCGCCCTGCTCGACCGCTACCAGCCCGAGTCGTTCTCGGAACATCTGGCGTGGTCGAGCCACGGCGGCATCTTCCTCAACGACCTGCTGCCCGCACCCTATCACCGCGGCACGCTGGAGCGCGTCTGCGCGCACATCGACCGCGTGCAGTCGCGCCTCAAGCGGACCATGCTGCTGGAGAACCCGGCCACCTACGTCGAGTTCGAGAGTTCGACCATGGGCGAGACGGAGTTCATCGGCGAGGTGCTGCGCCGCACCGGCTGCGGCCTGCTGCTCGACGTGAACAATGCCTACGTCGCCTGCACCAACCACGGCCGCGACGCGTATGCCTACATCCGCGCGCTGCCGCTGGCGCGTGTCGGCGAGATCCACCTGGCCGGCTACGCGCAGGACAAGGACGCGGCCGGCGACCCGCTGCTGATCGACAGCCACGGTTCGCCGGTGGCGCAGGCGGTGTGGGAGCTCTACCGCAGCACGCTGGAACTCGCCGGGCCGGTGGCGACGCTGATCGAACGCGACAGCGACATCCCGGCCTTCGCGGTGCTGGCCGCCGAGGCGCGGCAGGCCGAGGCCATCATGGAAGGGGTTGAGCATGCACACTGCCATTGCTGACGCCCTGCTGGCCCGGGAATTCACCTGCCCGCCGGGGCTGCGGACCTGGAACGGGTCCGACCCCGGCATGCGCTTCGCCGTGTATCGCAATAACGTCGTCGTCTCGCTGATCGACGCGCTGGCCGACACCTACCCGGTGGTGCGACAACTGGTCGGCGAGGAGTTCTTCCGCGCCATGGCCCGCGAGTACGCGCTGGCCCATCCGCCGGTTTCGCCGGTGATGGCGCATTACGGCGATGGCTTCGCCGAATTCATCGAAGGCTTTCCGCCGGCCGCGGCGCTGCCCTACCTCGCCGACATGGCGCGGCTGGAATATCTCTACGTGCAGGTTTATCACGCCGCCGACGAGGCACCCGCGATGCGCCTGCTGCATTCCCGCTACGCCGTGGCCTCGCTCTGGGCCGCGCATCAAGCCGCCCATCAGGCCGACAATATCGACGCGGCGCTGGCGCAGGTCGATCCCTATCTCGCCGAATCGGCGCTGGTGCTGCGCGTGAACCTCGACGTGCTGGTCATGCGGATTGGAGGAGAACCATGAAACCCGTCGCCATCCTGCTGCGCACGATCGACCTTTTCGGCCGCGTGCCCGACACGCTGATCGCGCTGCTCGGCCGCTTCTCCATTGCCGCCGTGTTCTGGAAATCCGGCCAGACCAAGGTCGAAGGCTTCGCCATCGACATCGTCAGCGGTGACTTCACGCTCGGCATTCCGCGCCTCGCCGATTCGGCTGTCGCGCTGTTCCGCGACGAATTCCGCCTGCCCCTCATTCCGCCCGAGATCGCCGCGCCCATGGCCGCCTTCGCCGAACACCTGTTTCCGGTCCTGATCCTCATCGGCCTGGCGACGCGCTTTTCGGCGCTGGCCCTGCTGGTGATGACGGCGGTAATCGAGATCTTCGTTTATCCGGACGCCTACCCCACCCATGGCGTCTGGGCCACAGTGCTGCTGTATCTGATGGCCAGGGGGCCGGGCGTGTTTTCGCTCGACCACCTGATCGCACGCCGGATGGGGAGTTCGTGAAACAATGATCGCTTCATTCACCCTCCCGTCGCCGACCGGAATGAGCGTTCCGTTCGATACCGATTTCCTGACCGACATGCGCCGCGACCTGCTGCGCTTCGCGCGGCTGCAGTTGCGCGACGACGCGCTCGCGGAGGACGTGGTGCAGGAAGCGCTGGCCGGTGCGCTGGCCGGCGGCCGTGAGTTCGCCGGCCGCTCGGCGCTGAAGACCTGGGTGTTCGCCATCCTGCGCAACAAGATCGTCGACGCCATCCGCGAGCGCAGCCGCTCGATCAACGTCTCGGCGCTGTCCGTCGAGGAAGAGGCGATGGACGAGACCTTCGACAGCCTGTTCAAGCCGAATGCGCACTGGCAGCCCGACGAGGCGCCGGCGGCCTGGGGCGACCCCGAGGCGGCGCTCGGCCAGGAACAGTTCTGGGCGGTGTTCGAGGCCTGCCTGGAGCACCTGCCGGCCAACACGGCGCGCGTCTTCATGATGCGCGAGTTCCTCGAATTCGATACCGACGAGGTGTGCACGGAGCTGGCCATCAGCACCAGCAACTGCCACGTCATCCTCCACCGCGCGCGCACCGGCCTGCGCCGCTGCCTGGAACGGAGCTGGTTCGCCAACGGAGGCGCATCATGCTGACCTGCAAGGAAGTCACCCACCTGCTCTCGGAAGGGCAGGACCGCAAGCTCACGGTCGCGGAGCGCGTGCGCATGGAGATGCACCTGCTCATATGCGACGGGTGTTCCAACTTCAGCAGGCAGATGAACTTCTTGCGCAAGGCTTGTCGGCGGTACGTCGAATCCTTGCCATCCGGGGAGAAGAAACAGCCTTGATCCGGTGCGCCGGCCTGCTTTCCTGACCAGGAGCGTGGCCGCGATGGCCGAATGCCCGGGGCTGCCGCGCGATCTCGCCGACGCCTGTTTCGGGTCGTCACCCGGCGCACGCGCGAGCGGAAGTTCATTTGTTCGGAACTGGTCGACGAGTGCTTCAAGGCGGCGGGCGTGAATTTCACGCGCCCGGACAACTACATCAGCCCGGACGACATCTGGCGCAACGCGTGCGTCAGCCTGTACGAGCGGGTGCTGTAGCTATTTCTTGCCGAGACCGCCGAGCAAGGCGGCGACGGGGCGCTGCGGCCGGCGCGGCGGCGCGCCGTCTTCCTGCGCCGGCGTGCCATCGGGGCTGACTTTGGCTTCGTAAGGTTTGCCGAAATCGAAACCGTCGGGGGCGACCTTGGGCACATGCGAGGCGGCGGGCGGCAGCTGCACCGGCGCCTTCGGGCCGTGGCGCTCGCGCTCGCGGTGCGGGTGGCCATGGCCGCGGTCCCGGTCGCGGCCGCGCCGGTCGGCGTCGGCCAGCGAGCCGGCGGCGAAGTCGGGTACGGGCATCTGTTCGATCTTGCGCTTGAGCAGGCGCTCGATGTCGTTCAGGCGCGGCTTTTCCTCCGGTGCCACGAGCGAGGTGGCGTCGCCGGTCTTGCCGGCGCGGCCGGTGCGGCCGATACGGTGGATGTAGTCCTCGGCGACGTGCGGCAACTCGTAGTTGATGACGTGCGGCAGGTCGTCGATGTCGAGGCCGCGCGCGGCGACGTCGGTCGCCACCAGCACGCGCGCGGTGCCGGACTTGAAGGCCTCCAGCGCCTCGGTGCGCTGCTGCTGGCTCTTGTCGCCGTGGATGGCGACGGCGTTGACGCCCTGGCGCTCGAGCCAGGTGGCGAGCCGCGCGGTTCCGAACTTGGTGCCGACGAAGACGAGCGCCTGCAGGTCGGGCTTTTCGTTGAGCATGTGCAGCAGCAGGTGGCGCTTGCGGTCGGAATCGACCGCGTACATGCGGTGGGTGATGGTTTCCGACACTGTGTTGCGGCGCGCGACTTCGATGAGTTGCGGGCTCTTCAGCATGGTGTCGGCGAGCTTCTTGATCTCGTCCGAGAAGGTGGCCGAGAACAGCAGGCTCTGGCGGGCCGACGGCAGCATGGCCAGAATGCGGCGGATGTCTGGGATGAAGCCCATGTCGAGCATGCGGTCCGCCTCGTCCAGGATGACGAACTCGACCTGGCTGAAATGCACGCTCTTCTGCTGCACGTGGTCGAGCAACCGGCCGGGCGTGGCGACGACGATCTCGCGGCCCTCGCGCAATTCGGCAGTCTGCGGCTTGATGTCCACGCCGCCATAGATGCACACGGAGCGCAGCGGTACGTGCTTGCCGTAGGTGACGACGCTGTCGTGCACCTGCATTGCCAGCTCGCGCGTCGGCGTCAGGATCAGGCAGCGCACCGGGTGGCGCGCCGGCGAGGAACTGGTGCTGGCGTGGCGGGCGAGGCGCTGCAGCATCGGCAGCGTGAAGCCGGCGGTCTTGCCGGTGCCGGTCTGGGCGCCGCCCATGACATCGCGACCGGCGAGGATGACGGGAATGGCCTGCGCCTGGATCGGCGTGGGTTCGGTATAGCCGGCGTCTTCGACGGCTCGAAGGATTTCGGGCATCAGCCCGAGTTCGGAAAACTTCATGACATCTCCGGAAACGGCCCGCCCGTCTCGACAGACGGGTACCGGTTCAGGCGACGTGGGTGCGGGAAAGCGTATGCGGACTTCCTGGCAGCGCGCCAACCGGCAGTGCGCGCGGGACGGATTCTACCGGATCGGCGACGCGGGCGCTCAGGTGCTGCGGTTGGGCCGCGGCGACGCGATGATTTCGGGCAGGGCGCTGCGCTTGACGGCGCCCTTCTTCTCGGCAGGTTCGGCCGCCTTGGCCGGCGGTTCCTGACCGCCGGTGGGCGGATCGACCAGGTCGGGTACGACTGCCTTGATGTTGTTCTCGCGCATGTAGGCGTCCATGTCGCGCCAGCCCGCGTAAACGGCGGCTTTGACGGCCTTGGGGTTCATCACGTAGCAGTCTTCGAGCGCGCGGCCCGAGTGCCGGCAGGCGCCGCCGATGGCCTTGCCGTCGGCTTCCTTGGCCTCGGCGATCTTGGGGTCTTCGCCCATGCCCGGAATCTCGCAAGCCGCGAGGACCAGGGCGAACGGGAAGACAAGCAGCAACTGCGGAAGACGCGAACGCATGAAAATCCTCTTCGCCTCGAGGTGTATCTGAAACATTTTACGGCATCCGCCCGCCGAACTGGAGTCGCTTTCCCGGGACGGTCGTCGCTGCGGCGGCGCACGGTTACACTGTGCCTTCGTTCATTCGATCGGGAGCCCGGGGCATGAGGAAATGGATGATGGTCGCGCTGGCCGTGGCGTCGAGCGGGGCAGCGCTGGCACAGGATGTCACTCTGCGTCACGACTTCACGGGGGCGGCGCGCGATGAACTGGCAACGCTGGTCGAGCGCTTCAATCAGGAGCAGAAGGGCAAGGGACGCATCGTCCTGGAGGATCTTGCCGGGGTGACTGACCGCCGGCACCTGCCGCAGCTCGCCCTGCTCGATGAGGACGACGCGCGACTGTTCTTCGACACCGTGCCGCGCTTCAGGCCGATTGCGGACGTGATGAAGGAGGGCGGGCAGCCCTTCGACGCCGGCCAGTTCTTCCCGCAGGTTGCCGGTGCGGTGGACGACCTGCGCGGCCGCCTGCAGGGCCTGCCGATGGCGCTCGGGTTGCCGGTCCTGTTCTACAACAAGGAGGCGTTCGCCAAGGCGGGCCTCGATCCGGCGTCGCCGCCGCGCACCTGGCAGGACGTGCAGACCGCGGCCGGCGCGCTGGCCGACGCCGGCGTCGCTTGCCCGCTCACCACGTCGCGCTTCGCCTGGGTGCATGTCGAGAACCTCGCCTCGCAGCACGGCGAACCGGCGACTGCCAAGGGAGGCCGGCCGGCGTTCAACGACCTCGTGCACGTGAAGCACCTGGCGCGCCTGGCCAGCTGGCAGAAGAGCCGCTATTTCCACTACTTCGGACCGGGACGCGAAGGCGACGCCAAATTCCTGTCCGGCGAGTGCGCCATGCTGACCGGCGAATCGGCGCTGCACGGCGACCTCAAGGCCGCGAAATTCGCGATCGGCATCGGGCCGCTGCCGTACTACGACGATGTGCGCGGTGCCCAGGCGGGCAATGTGCTGCCGGACGGCGCGGCGCTCTGGGCGCTGCCGGCGAAGAAGAACGAAACGCAGGTGGCTGCGCGCTTCATCGCGTTCCTGATGCAGCCGCGCGTGCAGCGTGACTGGGTGCGCGCGACCGGCTTCCTGCCCATGACGCCGACGGCGCTCGATGAACTTGCCGCGGCGGGCGTATCGCCGGTCCTGGTCGAGGCGGCCAGGAAGCGCCTGGGCGTTCCCAATGCCGCCGACGCGCGCCTGCACTCCGGGCCGTCGCGCAGCCGCGTGCGTGCCCTGCTCGACGAAGAGATCGGCCCGGTCTGGACCAGCGACCGGCCGGCCAAGGAGGCGCTCGACAAGGCGGTGCAGCGCGCAGGGGCGCCGGCGCACTGAAGTGGACTACCCGCGCATCATCGCCCACCGCTGCGGCGGCGCGCTGGCGCCGGAGAATAGCCTGGCGGGGCTGGCGGCGGCCGCGCGCGTCGGCTGCCGCGGCGTCGAGTTCGATGCGATGTTGTCGGCCGACGGCGTGCCGGTGCTGATGCACGACGATACCGTCAATCGCACCACCGGTGGCCGCGGACGCGTCGATGCGCTGACCGCTGAGCAACTGCGCGCACTCGACATCGGCGGCGAGCCGGTGCCGCTGCTCGCCGAGGCGCTGGACCGCTGCGCCGAGCTCGGGCTGTGGGCGAACATCGAACTGAAAGTGCCAACCGGCGGCGATGCCGGGCGGCTCGGCACCGTGGTCGGCCGCATGCTGGTGGAACGCTGGAACGGCCGCGGCGTGGTCTCGTCGTTTTCCACTGCCGCACTGCTGGCGGCCAGGAGTCAGTCCTCGTGGTACGCCGTGCAGGCACTGCTCGTCGATGCCGTGCCGGCGAACTGGCACGAGCTGGCCGGGCGCACCGGCGTCGCGGCGATTCACGCGGACGCGGTGCGCATCGACGCCGCCACGATTGGCGACATCCGGCGCGCCGGCCTGTGCGTCGCCTGTTACACGGTCAATGAACGTGTGGAGGCCGAGCGCCTGCTGGCGGCAGGGGCATCGGCGGTGTTCACGGACCATCCCGAGCACTGGTCGCGCGCAGAGATGTAAGCGCCTCGAACAAACGCTTACAACTCGGGTGTCGTCGTGCGCCCGATCTTCGCGTTAATCTGGCCATGGGGCTGTCCCATACCACCGCTCAGGAGAAGACAAGTGAAGAAGAGTTTTGTTGCCGCCGCCGTTGC
>Ga0335069_10015364_pt1 | contig 10702 bp, 8 predicted proteins | sample Lox_Sample_11_FD_206714 | JGI IMG/M metagenome (GOLD analysis project Ga0335069, IMG submission 206714) | Soil microbial communities from Loxahatchee National Wildlife Refuge, Florida, United States - Lox_Sample_1.1 | ecosystem: Environmental > Terrestrial > Soil > Wetlands | place: USA: Florida... | reverse complement strand
CGACTAATTCACCTGGCTTCGCTGTTTTACTAAATCCGTATCACAAGGGTGGAACGATAAGTAAAACCTATCGCTTTGCCAGTACGGTTGACTCATATTTCTGAATCTCCTTAATATAATCTTCCCCAGCCGGGACATCATTTATAAGGCAATAATAGTCATATACCGCGCCGAAAGGTTTTGTTTTCATCATCTCAAGATAAGCAAGCCTTTCAAAGTTCAGCGCTTTCTTCTCAAACTCTGCCAGCATCTTCAGAGGCTCTAGCATGGCATACATGAATGCCATCTGCGCCGACCTCGTTCCTATAACGTAGGCTCCGATCCTGTTCAGGCTTCCGTCAAAAAAATCAAGGCCCACATTTACCCGTTTAAGGGCACCCGCCCTTACTATCTCCTGGGTTATTAGAAGCAGTTCATCGTTCAGCGTCAGAACGTGGTCGCTGTCCCATCTCACGCCCCTTGTCAGGTGGAGGAGTATTTCATCAACAAACTGCAGGACAGCGGAGATCTTGTCCCCGACCTGCTCCGTGGGATGGAAATGCCCGTTATCGAGTGTAATAAGCTTGTTGTTCCTGATGGCATATCCCAGGTAAAAATCATGCGAGCCGACGACCATTGCCTCTGATCCTATACCAAAAAGCTTGCTCTCGATTGCATCCTTAAGATGTTTCTTTGGGTATTCTGTCTCAAAAATCTCATCAAGAGATTTCCTGAGCAGCTTCCGCAGGGTGTACCTGTCAACAGGTGTATCCTTGGAACCGTCGGGTATCCAGATATTATGAACCGATGGCGTTCCAAGCTGCCTTCCCATCTCGGCAGCTATCTTCCTGCACCGTGAGGTATGTTCTACCCAGAATTTCCTGGTCCTCTCATTCCTGCTCGACAGGGTGAACCCGTCATCGGCCAGAGGATGAGAAAAACATGTGCAATTGAAATCCAGGCCCATTTTTCTTTCCTTTGCCCAGTCGATCCAGCCCTGGAAGTGCTTTACCTCGATCTGGTCACGATCCACCGGCTTCCCGCCGAACTCACCATAGATGGCATGAAGGCTCAGCCTTTGTTTACCCGGCAGTAGTGACATCACCTTATCGAGGTCCTTCCTCATCTGATCTATCGTCCTGGCCTTACCCGGATAGTTCCCGGTAACCTGTATACCTCCCCCTCCAAGCTCCGCTCCCGCTCTTTCGAACCCCCCTACATCGTCCGTCTGCCAGCAGTGGAGACTTATATCCAGCTTGTTGAGTTCATTTAATACAGCATCCGGATCTATCCCGAAAGCTGCATACTGCTCCTTTGCCAGGGCATAAGATTTTTCAATTGTCGCCTTTTTCATATAAGTATTTTAAAATATCATTTCATAGTTTCATAGTCCGGGTAACCTTTGCATTTCATTGTGTCCTGTTCCGGCGTGCGGCTAGCGGCCTGCGGCTTCCACCCTGTACCTCGTACCCTGCGCCCTGTACCCCGTACCTTCTTCCCTCCTCACTCCATATGGAACACCTCGACCAACGGTACCGACACAGGTGAGTTATCGCTGTTTGTCTCCATAATGTCTGCCATATGCTTCCACCACTTCTTAACTATTTCAGTGCTCCCGAGATCCTGCGAGGATGAATCGCCCATCTGCTCCTGGTAGGCAAACAGGGTACCTGTCTCTTCATCGAGAAATATTGAATAGTTTGCGACTCCTTCATCTTTCAGTAGTTTAACAAGCCCGGGCCATATTTCATTATGCCGCCTGGTGTACTCATCCCTGAAGCCGGGATGGAGCTTCATTTTAAATCCAAACCTTTTCATACAGTTGATTCATCCGAGTTTGACAATGAACGTTGAAAGAACAAGGACAATAATTCCTGCCACCAGCACAACTATTGTTTTTATGCCTGCACCTTTCCACTCCCTGAGGACTATTCCCCATATGTTACTGATTGCAATATTGAGTGCCATCAGGATACTCCAGCTGAAGACGGCCATACCTGCAGGCAGCTTGCTCGATCCCATGCCGAAGAACTGGAACTGCAGGAACCAGAGCAGCCCTGCTAGGAAAGTGAAGAAAATGTTCCTGGCTGCCACCTTCCCGGAAACTGAAAAATATTCCCTGTATGTCTTGTTCCTGATGTTCAGGAAGCCGCAGTATGCAAGGTTTGTAATGAAGCCTCCGAGAAGGATGAAAATAAGGGTCGGGTTCTTAAGATACAAGGGGTTTGTGCCGTGCGACAGGGCTATGTTCTCGATGGGTTTGCCTGCTTCAAATCCAAAATTAAAACAGGCGCTCATTATCCCGGCGAAGACAGCTATAAGCAGACCCTTTTTCAGTGCAAACTCCCTCACGGCAGATTTTTTTTCCTCCTCCGACATCTCCGCACTTTTCAGGGCACCGGCGTACCCGATTATAGCAATTCCCGCTATGGTTATAGCCACACCAATTACTGTCAGTGTGCCGGAGGTTGAAGACAGCAGGTTATGTCCCGACACTATCGGAGGTATAAGAGTTCCGAAAGCTGCACAGAGACCGAGGGCGATGCTCTGCCCGAGAGCGACACCCAGGTACCTGATGCTCAGGCCGAATGTAAGACCCCCGAAGCCCCACAATATCCCGAAGAACATTGCCATCAGCTTGGTCGGCGCGGGTGCCTCCCTGATAATCGGCAAAAGTTCGCCCCGTGGCACGAGGAACAATGCAAACAGGATCGGCGCAACTATCCATGCAGCAACACCCTGGCTGAGCCAGTACGACTCCCACGACCAGTCCTTCACTTTCTTGAACGGGACATAAAAGCTGGCAGCTCCAACAGAGCCGAGTGCAATAAGTAAAATACCTGAGAGCGGATTCATAACAACTTCAAAAGTAATTCGGTTTTACTGCTTTAAAGTATTAAAAATACTTAATTTATCGAACCTGTAACCGGGACATCGGGATTTTTGTCAAATTTGTATTCGGCCTTTTCAAAGTGAAAAGCCAGGCTGAAACCGGTTAAAAATAAAAACAGATATCATGAAACCACTCTTCACCCTGATTCTTCTCCTGATGAATGTTCTCCCGCTGCTGGCACAGGATCTCGCTATTGTCAGCACGACAACTGAACACCGCAGGAATCCAGTCGGTATCGGAACGACTGAACCCAGGTTTTCCTGGGTCATTAACGCGACAGGCAGGAATATCATCCAGTCGGCATATTATATTGAGGTAGCCACCGATAACAAATTTGCAAAACAATCGATGGTGTGGCAATCGGGCCAGGTCAGCTCAGACAGGTCGGTCCTGGTTCAATACGCCGGACAGCCGCTAAGGTCTTCACAAAGATACTTCTGGCACGTGAAGGTGATGGATAACAAAAAGAGAGAATCGAAATGGAGCGAGGCAGCATATTTTGAAACTGGCCTGCTGTCAAAGGACGAATGGAAAGCAGCCTGGATAGAGCTTCCGGGAGATACCCTGAGATACTCCCCGTCGCCATCGTTCAGGAAAGAATTCCAGATAAGCAAGCCGGTTGCTTCTGCAAGGATATATGTGACTAGTCATGGTTATTATGAGCTCCATCTTAACGGTTCCAAAGTCGGTGACCAGGTCCTCACCCCTGGATGGACAAGCTATGGAAAGAGACTCCAGTACCAGGAATATGATGTCACCGGCATGCTCAACCGGGGCAGCAATGCGGTTGGTGCGGTCCTTGGCGATGGCTGGTACCGCGGAACGCTTGCATGGGGAAACAACTGGGCAATCTATGGCAAACACCTTGGCCTCCTGCTCCGGATGAAGATCACTTTCACCGATGGGTCGGAAATGACAGTTCTGACTGACGAAAGCTGGAAAGGAAACCTCGACGGAGCCATCAGGATGAATGATATTTACAACGGCGAATCTTTCGATGCAACGAAAGATCTTGCCGGGTGGGATAAACCCGGGTATGACGATTCAAAATGGATCAGGGTCACCACAGGAAAATATGATAACAGCAACCTTATCTGCAGCGAAAGTGTGCCTGTGAGAAAAATCCAGGAGATTAAACCGGTAAAAATATTCCGAACTCCTAAAGGAAGCCTTATTGCAGATATGGGTCAGAATATGGTGGGATGGATAAGACTCAGGGTGAAGGGTGAAAAAGGCAGGACCGTTATACTTCGGCATGCAGAGGTGCTGGATAAATATGGCGAGTTCTATACCGGGAACCTGAGAAGTGCAAAGTGCACAATAACTTATACAATGAACGGAAATGGCGAAGAGGTTTATGAACCCAGGTTTACATTCATGGGGTTCAGGTTCGTGGAAGTAACCGGTTTCCCCGGTGAACTCAAACCCGAGAACCTCACGGGCATAGTTGTTCATTCCGATATGACACCCACCGGGACCTTTGAATGCTCCAATCCTCTCGTCAACCAGCTGCAGCACAATATTGTCTGGGGTATGAAAGGAAACTATGTTGATGTGCCGACAGATTGCCCGCAGCGCGATGAAAGGCTGGGCTGGACAGGAGATGCACAGGCGTTTTGCCGGACGGCAGCCTTCAACATGGATGTCTCCCCTTTCTTTGCAAAGTGGCTCAGGGATGTTGCCGCCGATCAGAGACCAGGTGGAGAAGTGCCTGTTGTTATCCCTGATGTGCTCGACAGGCAGGGATCGGAAACAGCATCATGCTCCGCTGGCTGGGGTGACGTATCCGTAATTGCACCATGGACAATGTACACGGTTTACGGTGACCGTAAGTTTCTTGAGAACCAGTACCCCTCGATGAAAGCCTGGGTGGAATACATCATGAAGAAAGCAGGCGACAGCTTCATCTGGAAAGGAGGCAGCCTGTACGGCGACTGGCTGTTCTACCATCCGCCGGTGAACAATCATCCCGAACCGGATGGCTATACCCAACCCGACTATATAGCTACCGCATATTATGCCTACAGCACAAAGATCCTCGCTCATGCTGCCGGGGAACTTGGAAAAAAGGAAGATGAAAAACGTTATAATGAACTGTTTAATAATATCAAAAAGGCATTTATCCACGAATATGTCACACCTGCCGGCAGGGTCGGTACCTGTTCGCAGACTTCATACGTGCTTGCACTTATGTTCGGCCTTCTGCCTGATGATCTGAACTCTGATGCTGTCAGTTTCCTTGTGGAGGATATCAAAAACAGGGGAAACCGGCTTTCTACGGGGTTCCTCGGATCGATCTACCTCTGTCATGTACTCTCGGCATACGGCAGGACAGATGTTGCATACGAGCTTCTTCTCCAGGAACATTATCCCTCATGGCTTTACCCGGTAAAAATGGGAGCCACCACCATCTGGGAGCGCTGGGATGGCCAGAAGACCGACAGCACCTTCCAGGATCCCGGAATGAACTCCTTCAACCATTACGCTTATGGCGCTGTCGGCGACTGGATGTACAGGGTCGTCGCCGGAATTGAAACAGAGACTCCCGGGTACAGGCACCTGAGGATACAGCCCTCACCTGGTGAAAAACTCAGCTTTGCCAGGGCTTCATTTGAAAGCCCTTATGGAACAATATCCTCTGGCTGGATCAGGAACGGGGATGGTAAAACAGAATACTCGGTAAGGATACCTGCCAACACTGATGCAACAATCGTCCTTCCTGCAGGAGATTTAGCCGAGGTGACCGAAGGAGGCAAACCTGTCGGCACAGGCACCGGATTCAGTAACATCTCTGTAAATGATGGCAGGGTAAACCTGAAGGCCGGTTCGGGGGAATACCATTTTATTGTTAACCGTAAGAAATGAGATCCAGGTGAGAGAGTTTTTTCAAAGTCACCAGGGCGAGCTTGCGGCCCTCTTCACGGCATGCCTCTGGATGGTCTCGGCATTCGCTTTTGAATCGGGAAGCAAAAGGATCGGCTCGCTCGCCGTCAATATATACAGGCTGGTAATAGGCCTTATATTCCTGTGCATCCTGAATATCATAACACGTGGAATTGTCCTGCCGACTGATGCTTCCGCTCTTAACTGGAAATGGCTTTCGCTGTCAGGACTGATCGGTTTCGCCCTGGGGGATCTCCTCCTGTTCAAATCATACACCATAATAGGATCGAGGTTCTCAATGCTGATAATGACCCTGGTTCCCCCGATAACGACATTGTTCAGCTGGCTGATGATAGGTGAAAAGCTTAAGCTCATTCACCTTGCGGGTATGGCATTGACCTTTGTAGGGATAGCAATCGCCATCTTCAACATGAACGGGGAAGGTGAGAAACTCTCGCTTAAGCTTGCCCCATCGGGAATATTCTACGCTCTTGGAGGTGCCGTTGGCCAGGCTCTCGGGATGGTTTTAAGCAAGATCGGGATCGGTGATTATAATCCTTTTGCTGCAACGCAGATAAGGATCATTGCTGGAATAGCCGGATTCGTGGTGCTTACCACTGTAATCTCAAGATGGGGGTCGGTCATCAACGCTGCAAAAGACTTCAGGGGCATGCGTGCAACGACAATCGGGGCTTTCTTCGGCCCGTTCCTGGGAGTATCATTCTCCCTTATTTCAGTCAGGCTAACCCAGGCCGGAATTGCCGCCACAATAATGGCCCTCACACCTGTCCTGATAATTCCTCCTGCTGTTTTCATTTACAAGCAGAAGGTAACAGTTGCAGAGATTGCGGGAGCGGTTATCAGCGTAATGGGCGTTGCTGTTTTCTTCTTGTGATTTCCGATGGAAGAGGAATTAAAATACAGGGACCTGGAGGCAGAATGTCTCTTCACCGCGACCAGAAGCAGTGGACCGGGAGGTCAGAATGTAAATAAGGTCAATACCAGGATTGAGCTCAGGTTCAACATCCTTCGCTCCTCTGAATTACTTGCAGAAGAAAAAGAGCTAATCATTGCATCCATCGGAAAAAGACTCAACAGCGAGGGGGACCTGATAGTGGTGTCACAATCTGAAAGGACCCAGCTGGGGAACAGGAAAAAAGCCCTTGAGAAGCTCTACAGCATTCTCTCAGGGGCTCTTGAAGTTAAACCGGAGAGAATATCAACCTCCCCGACCAGGAATTCAGTGAAAAAACGTCTTGATTCAAAGCGTCGCAGATCGGATGTGAAAAAACTCCGCGGAAAATCAGAATTCAGACCGGAAGAGTAGAAAGACCAGATGCCGGAAGCCGGAAGCCGGTAGCCGGCTGCCGGTTGCCGGTTGCCTGACTCTACACTTCTTTCATCTTCCACTTTCCCTTCCTGAATACGATCCACGCAATTATGGTCATCACGGTTTCTGCAATCACAATTGCGGCGAACACGCCTTTTTCATGCATCCCTGTCTTTAGCGACAGGATGTAAGCAAGCGGTATCTCCAGCATCCAGAAGGCAAAGACATTGATCCTTAGAGGTGTTGCGGTATCCCCCGCTCCATTGAATGAGTTGACAAGTGTCATTCCCAACCCGTACGATATAAATCCGATACTCACTATCCTGAGGCATTCAATACCTGAATTGACGACCACGGGCTCGTGAATGAACAGTCTGATGAAAGGAGCCGGAAAACAGACAAGGAGAATTCCGATGGAACCAAGGAGAGCCATGTTTACAAGGCCTGTAATTATTACAGCCCTCTCGGCCCGTTCCGGTTTCCTGGCACCCAGGTTTTGTCCCACGAGTGTTGAGGCTGCATTGCTGATACCCCACGAAGGAAGCAGTGTAAAGCTTACTATCCTTATTGCAATGGTATATCCTGCAACTATGCCGCTCCCGAACTCGGAGATTATCCTTACCAGGGCAATCCAGCTACTGGTACCTATCAGGTTCTGACCGATGCTCCCGAGCGATAATTTTATGAGCCTGCTTATTACCTTTAAGTCTATTCCGATCTGTTTCCTTGAAATCTGAATCCTTTTCCGTCCCAGGAAGAGGAGATAGAACTGGTACAGCACCGCGATACCCCTACCCGTTGTTGTTGCAATCGCTGCGCCTTTTATCCCGAATTCGGGAAAAGGTCCAAGCCCGAAAATAAGGCAGGGATCGAGAATTATATTGATTATATTTCCTGCCCACAGTACTCTCATCGCAACGGCCGCATCGCCGGCACTCCTGAATACTGCATTTATAATAAACAGAAGCATTATCACGGTGTTGCCTGCCAGCATTATAGTTGTGTAACCCGACATCTGCGAGATTATCTCCGGCGAAGCTCCCATAGCATGAAGCAGGTTCTTTGAGAATATTGCTCCGGGTATTCCTATGATAAGTGAAATGGTTATCCCCGTGAGGATCGCCTGGACCGCGGTCCGCGATGCACCTTCGCTATTCTTCTCTCCTATCCTCCGCGAGACCATCGATGTAGTTGCCGTGGCTAGTCCGATCGAAATCGCGTAAACAATGGTGATCATCGATTCGGTCAGACCAACGGTTGCAACTGCCGGTGAACCAAGTTTAGAAACAAAGAAAATATCTGTAACGACGAAGATAGATTCCATTATCATCTCAAGCACCGCGGGAACGGAGAGCAGGAATATTGCCCTGCTGAGCCTCCCTTCGGTGAAGTCCTGCTCTGAACCTGAGACTGCTTCAATGATATCGGCGGTCAGTGATCGTAACCTCGGCCGATTCTGTTTCTCTTCTCCTTTTATATTTGAATTCTGTGTTGTCATTTTTTGTTTTCTTATCAGAACCGCGGTGTCCGCGGTTCTGACCTGTAATAAATTAAAATAGATATATGAACAGTACCGTGTTCATGATCTGCTTCAGAAGGTTTTGTATGTTATTGATTTGTTTTCAGAAAATACACCCTTGCTGTGAGATCAGAACTTCACAGGGACGGTAAAAAGGAAAATATTAATGTCCTTCATCGGTGTATCTTTATTAACCACATCAAATATAGCACTTTTTTCAAACGTGCAAGTGTTTCTGCTAATATTTTGCAGGTATTGAGGCCATTGCTCTCTCGGTCATGGCCGAAATTGTAAGCGACGGGTTTACGCCGGGATTGGCTGAAATTGCCGATCCGTCGCAGATGTACATGTTTTCATAGCCGAACACCCTGTGATTGGAATCAATCACTCCCGTACCGGCATCCCTCCCGATGACGCATCCTCCTAAAATATGGGCGGTCGTAGGCATCCCCGTAACAGCCTCAGTGATCAGGACAAATGGCTTGCCCTTAATTATGGCCGAGACCTCTTCTGCAAGCTTCTTCGACTCAGGCATGAATGCAGTCGGCGCCGAACCGGTTGAAAGCTTTGATTTTAATGAGAACATACCTTTTCTCAGGTCGAGAGTGCTGTTCAGGTGCTGCATATATAAAAGTATCACCGACTGTTTTGCATGATCTTTTGTGAAATAGATATGGAGCCATGATAACGGGTGCCTTAATAGGTGCAGGAAAAGCTTCCCTGTCCTTATAAAAATATTCCTTCCGTGCGTAAGCGGAACACCCAGCAGCTTCCAGAATCCTGACCCGCTGCTGTACCTGACAGGTTCAATATGAGAATTCTCATCCGGGGGAAAAATTGAACCGATTGCCACTCCTTTGGAAAAATCCTTCGAGAAGTCGCGGGAGTCAACGAGAATAAGGCTCTCGTTATTTGTCCTGATATGATTGCCAACCTGCATGCTGAGGTTCGGCAGGTTCTTTCTCTTCATGTTAAGCAGCAGTCTCACAGTTCCCAGGACCCCCCCGGCAATTACAATGCCCCTGGCCCTGACTGTTTTTTTCACCGAAAAGAGGACCGAGGTTTTTCTCCTGAAGCTGACCGTATAACCTTCAGAACCGTCCGGCGCACCGGTGGTCCTAATGCTTTTTACCTGGTGCTCGGCGAGCACGTCCGCACCCTTGGAGGCCGCGAGGTAGAGGTAGTTTTTATCAAGGGTATTCTTTGCATTATGCCTGCAGCCGGTCATGCATCCGCCACAAAATGAACAGCCTTCGCGTTCCGGGCCCTCTCCCCCGAAATATGGATCCGGCACCTTCTTTTCAGGCTCGCCGAAAAATACCGATACACGGGTGGGCTCGAATAATTCGCCCCTTCCAAGGTTTGATGCGGTGTCACGCAATGCAATATCCGAATCGAACAGCCTGGGATTTGGAGCGGTACCAAGCATTTCTTCAGCAACACTGTAAAACGGATCAAGCTCCTTCTCCCAGTCAGCCAGGCCAGCCCAGTTACCTGACCTGAAAAAATCTGATGCCGGCCGTGGCAGGGTATTTGCATATACCAGCGACCCTCCTCCGACCCCGACGCCTGTAAGCACACCAATATGACGGAAGAAAGTCATCTTGAAGAAACCGAAGAACCTGACAGAAGGAATCCAAAGCCATTTTCTGAGCCTCCAGTTCGATTTTGGAAAATCATCGGCACTGTAATGTTTTCCTTTTTCGATTACAAGTACCTTGTATCCTTTTTCAGTTAGTCTCAGGGCAGATATGCTGCCCCCGAATCCCGAACCAATAATCACATAATCGTATTCATCCCCGACCATGTCAGCTGAAATGATTCTCATAATTTCAGGTTTCAGTTTAAGTTGAAAGAAGATTTGTTTGTAGCTTTCAGTTCCGCGATTTCCTCTGTTGTCCCTCCGTATCCGGAAACTCTAAAACAAATGAAACAATTTAATTTGACATTTTAAAACTATCCCGGGTATAAGGACGTACCAAAACAGGAAATCAGGGTAATACACATACCGGGTCAGGGATGCTTTTACTTTTTCCGGCTTTGTTTCCCGAAGTCTTGTCTGACCGGCGAAGACATGTCAAAGCCGGTGGCGATGGAA
>Ga0335069_10015363_pt1 | contig 10703 bp, 10 predicted proteins | sample Lox_Sample_11_FD_206714 | JGI IMG/M metagenome (GOLD analysis project Ga0335069, IMG submission 206714) | Soil microbial communities from Loxahatchee National Wildlife Refuge, Florida, United States - Lox_Sample_1.1 | ecosystem: Environmental > Terrestrial > Soil > Wetlands | place: USA... | reverse complement strand
AAAATTTCTTAACATTTGAAGTCCGGCGCGGCTGGATTTTTCCGGATGAAACTGCACGCCGTAAAAATTATTTTTTAATACAGCTGATGTAAATGGTTTCCCATATTCAGTTTGTCCGATCGTTTCAGGAACTATCGGTGCACGGAATGAATGCACAAAATAAAAATATTCACCGGAACGAATGTTGGTGAAGAGCGGATTTTCTTTTACCACGTCCACTTGATTCCATCCGATTTGCGGCACTTTAATATTCGGTGTTGAGACGGAAAAATGTTCGATCTCGCCGGAAATAATTCCCAGGCAATCGGTCGACCGTTCCGTGGATCGATCGAATAAAATTTGCATACCGAGACAAATGCCGAGAAACGGCACACGCGTTTCTTTTAGCCATGAAACTAATCCGACTTTATACAACGACTCGATGGCGCTTCGAGCTTCACCGACGCCGGGCAAAATAAGTTTATCAACGGCATTTAATTCTTGCTGATCGGACGAAACGATGTACGATGCATCCAATCGCTTCAGCGCATTGACGACGGAACGAATATTGCCCGCTCCGTAATCGATGATTCCAATTTTCGGCGATGCACCGGTCATAACGTTCCCTTCGTCGAAGGAAGTACATCGAGCAATCGTTCATTCAACAAAATCGCTTGCGCCAACGCACGTGCCGTCGCCTTAAACATCGCTTCGATTTTATGATGATCGTTGCGACCGGAAACTTTGATATGCAGGTTTGCACGTAAGCCGTCTGCATATGCACGGAAAAAATCTTCTACTAATTCTGTCGGTAACTCACCGACAACATCGCGTGAAAATTTTGCATGGAAAACACAATACGGTCTTCCGCTTAAATCGATAGCAACTTCGGCAAGCGATTCATCCATCGGCAGTAAAAATCCGTAGCGACCGATGCCGCGTTTATCACCGAGAGCTTGACGAATTGCCTCTCCGAGTGCAAGACCGGCATCTTCCACCGTGTGATGTTCGTCGACACGCAAATCACCTTTGACCTTCACACGTAAATCGATGGAGGAATGTTTTGAAAACAATTCCAGCATATGATCGAAAAATCCGATACCGGTGGAAATGCTTGAGACGCCCGTTCCATCGAGTTCAACATCGATAACAATATTTGTTTCTTTGGTGATGCGTTCGACATGCGATGATCGTTCAGCTTTAATAATGTAACGGCTGATTTCTAAAAAGTCCGTTGATATAAAATCCGCTTTTGATTTTTTATCGGATGTTAATCGCGCCGCCTTGCAGCCGATCGTACGAGCCATTTCCACATCCGTTTCACGATCACCGATTACATACGATTTTGGTAAATCGATAGAAGTGTTTTTTAGATATTCTTTTAATAATCCGATTTTCGGTTTGCGGCAATCGCAGTTGTCGTTTGGCCCATGCGGACAAATAAAGATTTCGGAGAAATGAATTCCTTCGCCTTCCAGCAAACTCAATAATTTTTTCTGAACAAGGTTGAACGAATCGAGCGGATACGATCTCGATCCGAGATGATCTTGATTCGATATCATCACAAGTGTAAATCCGCGTTGCTGCAACAATTGCAGTCCGCGGATGATTCCGGGAACGAATTCCAATTCTTCAAGCGTATCGACTTGCTCGGATTTCGGCTCAACAATTAATGTTCCATCACGATCGATAAATAACACTTTCATTGGCAAATTTCTTTCAATGCGTTTATCAATTGATCATTCTCACTCGGCGTGCCGACAGTAATGCGCAAACAATTTTGCAGCATCGGTTCTGTGGTGCGATTGCGAATAATAATGCCGCATTCCACCAGCTTATTGTAAATCGTGTTTGCATCCGTAAATCGCGCTAACAGAAAATTTGCATCTGATGGAAATACAGTTTGCACGCACGGAAGTTCTTTTAATTCTGCAGTAAGCCGTTCACGTTCACGTAAAATTATTTTCAACGTTTCTTGCATGTACGGAACATTCGACAACGCTTCCAGCGCCATCTTGCTCGTTAAACTGTTGATGTTGTACGGCGCTTTCACTTTGAGCGCATACGAAACAATCAGCGGATCGGCGACACAATATCCAAGGCGAATGCCGGCAAGCCCCCACGCTTTTGAAAGCGTGCGCATCACGATTAAATTATTTTGCTGGAGAATATTTTTCGCAAGCGATGGTTCGGAAGCGAAATCGATGTACGCTTCATCGACGACGACCATCACATTTAATTTGCACAAAGTAAAAATATCTGCGGGACGCAAAAGATTTGCCGTCGGATTATTCGGCGAGCAGCAGAAAATTAATTTGGTCGATTCGGAAACTGATGAAATCGTTTTTTCAATATCGATTTGAAACTGTTCCGTCAACAAGCAAGAGCGGACTTCAACATCCTGCACCGAAGCCGCGACGCGGTACATACCGTACGTCGGTTCCAGCAATAAAACAGAATCCTGCTGCGGGCGGCAAAATATGCGAACAAGCAAATCGATCACCTCATCCGAACCGACGCCGATAAAAATATTTTCCGGCTTTACTGAATTAAGCTCGGCGAGCTTTTTGCGAAGCTGCTGCTGAAACGGATCGGGATAGCGATTGAGTTCTAACTCTTTATGCACAACGCTTCCGTACGCGTTTTCATTTGCGTCGAGCAGGACGCCGGAAAGAAAATCCTGACGTGCGCTGTGGTACGGTTTCAATGCGCGAATATTCGGACGGATTAGAGATTCGATATTCATAATTCATTCTTTCAATCGACTTGTTACGGCACGAGCATGTGCATCCAATCCTTCGGCTTTCGCGAAATCCGATAGAACAGGTTCGAGCGATTGTAATCCTTGCTTCGTCAACACTTGAAAGGTGACCATCTTCATAAAACTTTCGACCGAAACGCCGCTGAACCACCGCGCTGTTCCGGAAGTCGGCAATGTGTGGTTTGTTCCTGACGCGTAATCGCCTGCTGTGACCGGTGCGAATCGACCGACAAAAACGGAGCCGGCATTAATAATAGAGGGAATAATCCTCTCAGCATTTTTTGTGTTGATTACCAAATGTTCCGGCGCATATTCATTTGAAAATTTTACGGCATCCTCAATCGAAGAAACAATGAGCGCAAAACAATTTTGTAACGACTTCAAAATAATTTCCTGCCGCGAAAATTCTTTTGCACGTTGTTCTAATTGAGCTGATACCGATTGAGCGAATGCGGCACTGTTCGTTACCAGTACCGCCTGTGCATCCGGATCATGTTCGGCTTGCGAAATTAGATCATAACATACAACAGCGGAATTCGCAGCTTCGTCGGCAATCACCAAAACTTCCGAAGGGCCGGCAAGCATATCGATAGCGGCGCCGTCAGAATCGTTCGAAACAATTTGTTTAGCAGCAGCGACGTACCGATTGCCCGGGCCAAAAATTTTATCGACTTTTGGAATCGACTGCGTTCCATACGCCATCGCTGCAATCGCTTGCGCACCGCCGGCTTTATACACTTCGTGAATTCCCAGTACATCGGCAGCAACGAGCACATATGGATCAACATTTCCATTTGTTTTCGGCAGTGAACAAAGAATGATGCGCGAACATCCGGCAAGCGTTGCAGGGACGCCAAGCATCAACACTGTCGACGGCAGCGGTGCTGAACCTGCCGGGACATACAATCCGACGCGTTCGATGGCGCGAGGTTCGCGTTTGCAAACAATGCCGGGCATTGTTTCAACTTGCTGCACATTCGGAATTTGAGTTTGGTGAAACGCACGGAGATTGTTCACAGCAATGGTGAGTGATTGTTTAAAAGACTCGGGAACAATTTTTTGAGCGGCTTCAAATTCCTCTTTTGTAACACGGAAATTTTGAATGTGTACTTTATCAAAGCGCTGCGTACATTCGCGGAGCGCATCATCACCGCGGCGTTTGATGTCGGCACACAATGATTGAACAGCGTCGTTGGAAAACGTTGCCGACTGCGAAGGACGCGTTACAAGCTGTCTTCGCTGCTGATCGTTCAATTGTTGTGCGTTAAAAATCTTCATCGAATAATGGTTTCAATCGGTGTAACGATAATGCCGCTTGCACCGGCGGCTTTCAATTTTTCCATCACATCCCAAAACACATCTTCGGCAATCACGGAGTGCACGGCAACCATACCGGATTCCGCCAGCGGAACAACCGTCGGACTTTTCAAGCTCGGAATAATGCTTTTAATTTTTTGCAACGACTGTACCGGAGCATTCAACATCAAATAACGTTTGCCGCGTGCATCGAGCGAACCGCGCATTCGAATCAACAATCGATCGATCATCGCACGTTTGGCTTTATCTTTCAGCGCCGCGCGGCTTGCAACCAGTACCGCTTGCGATTCGAAGACGGTGCAAAATACTTTCAGGCCGTTCATCTTTGCCGTCGTTCCGGTGGACACAATATCGCAAATCGCATCGGCAACGTCAAGGCTCGGTGCAAGTTCTACTGAGCCGCTAAGTTTAATGATTTCGGCTTTCACTTTTTCTTTTTTCAAAAATTCGCTCAACGTGTTGGGATAAGTGGTTCCAAGACGTTTTCCGTTCAAATCCTTAACCGAACGAATGCCGGAACGCTGCGGAACACTGATCATCAATTTGCAACCGCCGAAACCAAGCGGCAGCAGTAGATCAACGTCTGCTCGATGTTCTTTAATAATATTTTCGCCGACAATGCCAAGGTCAGCAACGCCGTCCTGGACGTATTCAGGAATATCATCGTCGCGGATCGCAAGAATATCCAAATCGAAATTCTTGCATGGCGAGTATAAACTTTGTTTGAGATATTCGAAACTCAATCCGCATGCGCGCAGCAGCCCGACCGATTCTTCGGTGAGCCGTCCGTTGCGCTGCAGTGCAATTTTCATTCGTCCATTTTTTGCTAACATACTTTACTCCGGTAAAGTCTTTTCGATAAAAATTTTTATTTAGTTTTTTCCACCATCATGGCGTAGCCGCCTTTGCCGCGGCGCAGCCATTGACCCACGCGGGCGATCGTACGGGAGCTTAATCCCGTTTCTTCGACGATTTGGCTGTAGGATTTACCTTCTGCCAGCATTCGCGCCACCTTCCAGCGCTCGGCAAATTCCTGAATCTCTAATTCTGTTAAGAGATCGCGAAAAAATGACCGGCATTCGGCGAGCGTTTCTAAATGTAGAATCGTATTGTACAATTCGTCGGCGTCTTTGTTTTGCAATTTCTTCATACTTTACTCAGGTAAAGTATAATCCTTTTTTTCCTGAGAGTCAAGAAGAATGTTGTGAAGTCAACGGGCGGCTTGTTCGTTTATGAAAACTTTCCTATTATTGTATGTATGGAGATTGGTAGAATTATCGATAAAACACAAATACATCCATTCACTAATTATTTTATGAGCTATGAAAATTGCAGTCTGTATTAATCATGTTCCCGATACTGCCGCACGCATTGCCGTCGGCAGCGATGGAAAATCCATTGACAAAACGGGTGTCACCTTTGTTGTCAATCCGTACGATGAATTCGCGATTGAAGAATGCCTGCGCCTGAAAGAAAAAAATGGCGGCGAAGTGGTTGCCATTTCCCTTGGCGGCGATATGCATAAAGAAACACTGCGCAAAGCGTACGCGATGGGCGTGGACAAGGCGGTTCTTTTGAAAGACGAAACGCCGCGCGATTCATTTTCTGTCGCTTACGCACTTGCAAATTATTTGAAGGAACTGAATCCTGAAATTATTTTCTTCGGCAAACAATCTGTTGACGGAGATGATGCGGCGGTCGGCATCATGGTGGCGGAGCTACTCAATCTTCCGTCTGTTTCTACGATTGTAAAGTTGGACGTTGCACAGGGTAAAGCAATTGCCGAGCGCGAAATCGAAGGCGGGCTCGAAGCGGTTGAAACCACGTTGCCCGCAGTGTTCACCGCGCAAAAAGGATTGAACGAGCCCCGCTACCCATCGTTGAAAGGAATTATGCAATCCAAAAATAAACTGATTGAAGAAAAGGCCCCGGCTGCTGCATCGTCGAAAGTGGAAGTGGTTGCACTTCGCAAACCGTCTTCGAAGAATGCGGGAAAAATTGTCGGCACCGATGTGAGCGCCGTTCCGGAATTGGTGCGATTGCTCCACGAAGAAGCAAAAGTTATTTAACACCGAATGGAAAGTTGACCATGAAAATTTTAGCAATTGTTGAACAACGAGATTATAAAATCAAAAAAAACGCTTACGAAGTCGTCGCCACCGCACGCTCGCTCGCCCAACAAACTAATGGAGAAGTGACCGCATTAGTGATCGGCGATAACATACCATCAGCCGCAGCGGAACTTGGTGCGTACGGCGCATCAAAAGTAATCGCCGTGCAGCATCCGAAATTAGCAAAATATTCTGCTACTGCCTATGCAAAAATCGCTGCGGAAATTGCAACGAAAGAACATGCGGCGATTGTACTGATTTCAGCGACAGCAATGGGAAAAGATTTTGCCCCTCGTGTTGCGGTGAAACTAGATGCAGGTCTTGCCGCTGATGTTACTGCATTAAAAATTGAGAACGGCGAAATTAACGCCACGCGTCCGGTGTACGCCGGCAAAGCATTAACGGATATTAAAGTGACTTCGGCAGTAAAAGTTTTGACGCTTCGCCCGAACGTGTTCCCCGCTGGAACAACCAACGGCGCGACCGCGGCCGTAGAAGTTGTGGATGTTCCTCTCGCCGATTCCGACTTTGCCTCCATCGTTACTACAACTTCGCAAGCATCTGGAAAGCTAGATGTTGCCGAAGCTGATATTATTGTTACGGGTGGACGCGGGATGAAGGGGCCGGAGAATTTTAAAATTTTGGAAGAACTTGCAGGTACCATCGGTGCAGCGGTCGGCGCGTCGCGCGCTGCAGTTGATGCCGGCTGGCGCCCGCATGAAGATCAAGTCGGTCAGACGGGAAAAACCGTTTCGCCGTCGTTGTATGTTGCAGTTGCTGTCTCGGGTGCCATTCAGCATCTTGCCGGCATGTCCTCTTCAAAATATATCGTTGCCATCAATAAAGATAAAGATGCGCCGATTTTTCAATCGGCCGATTACGGCATCGTAGCCGATGCATTTGAAATTGTACCCGCAATGACGCAAGAAATAAAAAAACTCTTAGGAAAGTAAAATGTCCGACGAGGACAAAGTACAGGTCGATATTCTTGGATTGTCCAGCAGTCCATCCAGCGGCGGCGCCTACGCGCTCATCTTAAAAGAAACGAATGGCCCGCGCCGTTTGCCGATCATCATCGGCGCCTTCGAGGCGCAGTCGATTGCCTTGCAAATGGAAGGCATCACGCCGCCGCGCCCATTGACGCACGACCTCATGAAAAACTTGATCGACACGCTCGGCGGAGATTTGCTGGACGTGCTGATCAATGATTTACGCGACGGTACATTTTTCGCACGACTCACGTTGGACACACAGGAAATCGATTCACGCCCTAGCGATGCAATTGCGCTCGCCGTGCGTTTCAATGTTCCAATTTTCGTGGCAGAAAAAGTGATGGAAGAGGCTTCATTTATTCCGGAGAATGAAGAACAAGAAAAAATTACGCCGCCGCTGACAAAATTACAAGGTGACGAAGCCGCAAAAATAGATCAGGGCAGCAAACTCGAGCAGCTTCAAAAACAACTTGAAGACGCCATTGCTAAAGAAGACTACGAAAAAGCAGCGCGTATCCGCGACGAAATCAAACAATATATTGCCCGTAATTCATAAGCCGTATGACACTTCACTATTTTTTCACTTGTATAGGAGATTCCGCATGAGTATCTCTCGTGTTTTTTGGGGCGTCTTTTTCATCAGCTTCAGTTGTTATTCGTTGATGCCGGCTCAGCAAACAAACAATGTTTCAGAACTTCTTGCCGAGGGCGATCACTATTCAGAAAAACTTTTTAACGATCAAAAAGCGCTGCAAAGTTTTCAAGCAGCGCTTGCGCTTGCGCCAAACGATTACGAGCTCTTGTGGCGCATGAGCCGAACGTATGCCGACATCGGCGAACACATGCCGCACAAAACGGATGAAGAGAAAAAAAACCAATTAGAAATTTATGACCGATCGTTGGAGTTTGCACAAAAAGCCATCGCAGCAAACACAAACGGCTCGATGGGGTACACACGACGCGCCATTACGAATGGCCGCATTGCCTTATTTCGCGGCGTGTGGGAATCCATTGACATTGTGAAGCAAATTAAAGCGGATTGTGAAAAAGCCATTCAGCTCGATCCTCAAAATGCCGCAGCATACTATGTACTCGGGCGAGCACACATGAAGGTGTGTGAGAAACCGAAAATGATTCGCTGGCCATTGGGATTAAGCTGGGCAAACATGGACGATGCCATCCAAAATTATGAAAAATCAATTGCCCTTCGTCCGGACTTCGTGATGTATCGCCTTGATTGTGCAAAAGCATATATTGAAGAAAATGAATATGATAAAGCAACGTTGCATTTACGCAAAATTTCCACGCTTGCAAAAGCAAACGAAGATGACGATGAGTTTAAAAAAGAAGCGGCACAACTGCTAGAGACTATTAAAGACAAGTAAGTCTTATCGCTTTACAATTCTATGCCTTGCATTTTTGCGAGGCATTTTTATGTACGATGATCGACTGAAAGAATGTTTGATCGATTTTTAAATCGTACTGCAAAATAAATTCCCACCACCAATAAAATGACCGACGCAATAAACGGTGCCGCATAATTGACCGTATATAAATATCCAGACACAACGGGTGCAACAACCATATAGGCAGACATCAAAGCCGACAGAATGCCAATAGTTTCCCCTTTCCGTTTTGGATCGGATGCAGCAGCAGCTTGACCGGTAATAACGACGCGTAACACGGCTTGTCCCGTTCCGGAAAAGAGCAAACTGATATAAAACAGCACTAAGATTTGAAGCGAAACCAGCAGCGACGCAGCCGCAAGGATAGCAAGCATAAGAATTTCCAATTTGGAATCGGAAAAATTCTTCGTCCAGAATTTCGGCAGCAAGAATCCTTGATTCAATACGATCACCAGCCCGACACCGGTGAACAACAGTCCCGTTTGAAACGCATTCATCCCGAACACATCTTTTACGAATAATCCAAAGACCGATTGGCTTGTGACGATCGAAAAGGCAAAGAAGGACCATGTAAAATATAACGGACGCAATGTCGTATCCTTCGCAGCTCGGGCCAGCGGTGCGACCGGATTAAAGTTCATCGGCTTATGTGGCTCGCGATGATGATGCGTTTCCGGTAAAAAGAAATACGCCATCATCGCATTCGTTGCGGCAAGTGCGCCTGCAATCCAAAATGGGAACGCATGAGAAACCTTACTCAACACACCGCCAAGGAGCGGTCCGAGAATAAATCCGATGCCGAACGCTGCACCGATAATGCCGAGATTTTTCGTCCGTTCTTTTTCGTCGTTGGAAATATCCACCATATAACTTTGTGCCGTAGAAAAATTTCCTGCCGCCATGCCATCGATGATTCGTCCCAAAAATAATTGCCACACCGAATGTGCACTTGCGAACACCAACCAGCCGATGGCTGTACTGCTAATGCTGAGAATCAACATCGGCCGGCGGCCGATACGATCCGACCAAGCACCGAGCAAGGGAGAACTGAGGAATGAGAAAAAAGAAAAAATGGCAAACATCAATGTCACTGTTGTAGGCGATGCGCCGAACTCCGTAACATAAAACGGCAGAATGGGAATGACGATGCCAAAGCCGACGACATCAGTCAGCACGGAAGCAAGGATGATCACTTTATCTTTACGCATAGCAGAATCTAAAATTTGAATTCAAACTTCCAATACAACACACAGTACGTGCATCAAGGTTCCATCTGCAAAAAATAAATGGCGCATAAAAAATGGGCATGCAAACAAACATGGTTCACATGCCCACCGTCAAAAAAATTTATTATAGCTGCACGCTCTTTTAAAAACCAATGACAATGCCCGCTCGCAATCCCAGCGAGCTAAATGGTAAGTATTGCTTGAGGCCCACACCTTCTTGATCCGAACTGGCCGAGCTCCGGCTGTCGGTCGTATAGGAATCTTCCAAGTGTGTTACTCGATTTGATGGAGAAAGGGTCGATAACTGATCCACGCCATTCACTTTATAAGCTGTGATTTCAATTTTCGTCGGAGCCCACGTCAGATTGACAAAATTTGCTTCCACAAACAATTTTAAACCACCACTGCCAACGGCCATACCAAACGCTCCGGTATAACCCAGTGCCATGTCGCCGGTGTACTCAGAGGTATATTCGGATGTACTCGGATTGCTACCATTGGATTCGTCCTTTACTTCATTGGTAAGTTGGGGAAACCCCAGCACAATTCCCGCGCGTCCATAAAAACCTATATCCGTTCTAAACACAAAACATGGACTGATTGCCAACATCGAACTTTTCAAGTTGTCTGTATAAGTTTCTAAAGAAGTTGAACTGGAGTAATATGAATTTTCGAAAGATTGTAGTTCGATGCTGGATGTAGGTTTGTATTGAACGCCGACTTCGAACCCGAACGTTTCGCCTGTATATCCAAGTGCGCCATCAAATCCCATGCCTTTCCCAAAAGAATCGTACACTCCTTCATTTGTCTCTGTGGTATAGGAAGTTGATGAGGTGTTATAATAGTTCTCGGTAAAATTTGTACCGAGGCGCAAGACCGGCACTCCTAAATTGTACCCGGCCCCGACTTTA
>Ga0335069_10015362_pt1 | contig 10703 bp, 9 predicted proteins | sample Lox_Sample_11_FD_206714 | JGI IMG/M metagenome (GOLD analysis project Ga0335069, IMG submission 206714) | Soil microbial communities from Loxahatchee National Wildlife Refuge, Florida, United States - Lox_Sample_1.1 | ecosystem: Environmental > Terrestrial > Soil > Wetlands | place: USA: Florida... | reverse complement strand
ACTAGCAGCCGACTAGCGCGCTGCGCTCGGCTGGCCGGCCCGCACGAAGGTCCCGGAGCCGGGGACCGGAAGCGCCGAGCCGGTGCCGAAGCGCGACGGCCGCCACACGTGCTGCACCTGATCGCGGCCGTCGGCGTCGACGTCGCGCTGGCCGACCTCGAGTCGGAAGGTCTGCCAGGGCCGGCCCTGGCGCTCGTCGAGGAAGGCGGCGGGGATCGCGAGCTCCGCGGTGTAGCCCTTGGCCGTCCGCTTCACGGCGCGCTGCGTGCCCTCCGGCAGCGGCGGCATCATGCTCCGGAAGATCGGATCCGGCTGCGCCTCCACCGGCATGAGCCAGGCCCACACCATCTGCTTCATCGAGCCGTTCGCGATCGCGCGGAAGAAGCCGTCGTTGGCGGAGCGCGCGGGGTCGGGGCGCGCGTCGAGCAGCACCGACACCGCATCCTGATCGCGCTCGGAGCGCGCGGGATCCGACCAGGGCGTCGGATCGGTGGCGGCGACCGCGACGTAGACGAAGCGATCGTCGTACGACACGCCGAAGCGGAAGCTGCCGCCCTCCGGTCCCGCCGCGTTGCCGTCCTGGCTCGGACGGCCCTGCGCCGCGAAGCGCAGCGGCGGCCACTCGGAGAGGTCGCCGTCGACCACGACCTTGCGCGCTGCGCGCGGAACCTCGAAGCGCGCATCGGGCAGGAGCCAGCTCTCGAGATCCACGGAGACCGGGCCGCTTGGCTCCTCGCTGGTGAGCGTCCAGTGCGCGCGCGCCGGCGCCGCGGACGCGAGGTCGAGCGCGCGCGCCGCGCGGAGCTGCACCGGCACGCTCTCCACCGCACCCGGCGCGACGCGCACCGACACGCGATCCGACTTCGGCGCGAGGTCCGGTCCCGCCTCGAAGCGGCCCTCGAGCGTGAGCGGCACCCGCCCGTCGTTGCGGACCGTGAAGCGCACCTCGCCCGCCCGGAAGCCGCGCTCCGGGACCCGGTCCATCGCCTGCGAGATCGCGTGGTCGAGACGGGCGACCACCGCGCGCGTCGCCTCGGTGCGGACGTCCTCGTTCTGGATCCCGTCGAGCAGCAGGTTCGCGATCACGGGACCCGAGCTCGTCATGCTGACGAGCGCTACCTCGTCGAACTCGCCGCGGTCGAGCCCACGCAGCTGCGAGCGCCCTCCGGTCGTCGCGAGCGTGATGTAGCGACGGTCGTGGCGCACCTGCTTGGTGTACGCGTGGATGTGCCCGGCGAAGACGGCGTAGGGGCGATCGCCGAGCCGCGACTCCACCTCGAGCCAGTCGGCGGGCGGATCCTCGCGATCCCAGAGCGGCTGGTGCAGCAGCACGAAGGTGAAGCGCGCCTGCGGCTCCTCCGAGAGCGTGCGGCGCACGAACTCCATCTGCGCCGCCTGCGTGTCGGGCCCTTCGATCGGATGCCCGGGATTGCCGACGCTCGAGAAGAGCTCGCTGTTCAGGATCACGAAGAGCACGTCGCGGTAGCGGAAGCGGTAGAAGGAGGGCCCGAAGCGCTCGTGCCACACCTCGGCCATGCGCGAGTTCGAGTAGTCGTGGTTGCCCGGCGCGTAGAAGAAGGGGACCGCGAGGCGCCGCACGATCCCCTGGAATTCGTCCCACTGCGAGGCGAGCGCGGCGGAGTTCTCGGTGTAGCCCTCGATCAGGTCGCCGACGCTGAGCACGAAGGCCGGTCGCAGCAGATTCAGCTTCTCGATCGCGCTCTCGAAGATCGCGTCGCGGTGCTCGCCGGTGCGGTCGGTCACGAGCGCGAAGCGGAAGTCGTCGGGAGAGTCGGCGAGCGGCGCGTCGGTCCAGGGCGCCGGGCCCGCGAGCCGGTCGCGCTCGAGCGGCGCGCCGTGGTGGCCGGGACCGATGCAGCCGATCGCGATCGCGGCGAGCCACGCGAGGGTGCGCCTACGCACCGTGCAGCCAGTCGCGCGGGCGCTCGAGGCCCTCGCAGGCCTCCGCCAGACACTCTTCGGTGCTGCCCCACGCGAGCGAGCGGTCCTTGCCGCGCAAGGTGAAGAAGTAGAGGTCGTTCTCCTCGATCACGCCGTTGCCGCCGTGGATCTGGTGCGCGAGCAAGGTGACCTCGGGCGCCGTGCGCGAGGCCGACGCCTTCGCGAGCGCGATCCGGCGCGGCGTCGCCTCGCCGCGCGAGTGCGCCGCCAGCGCCTCGTAGACGAGGAAGCGCGACGCCTCCACGCGCATCGCCATGTTGGCCGCGTGGTGCTTCACCGCCTGGAACGATCCGATCGCGCGTCCGAACTGCACCCGCACGCTCGCGTAGCGGACGGTCTGGTCGAGCGCGGCCTGCGCCGCGCCGAGGCACTGGACCGCCGCGAACAGGCGCGACAAGAGCCCGAGCTCGCGGCAGGCGCCGGCTCCGCCGACGCGCGTCGCGCGCGAGCCCGCGTAGCGCACGTGCGCCTGCGGCGTCCGCCCGATCGCGCGAAGCGGCCGGCGCGAGATCGTCGCGTCGCGCGCGACGAGGAAGAGCGCCGGCTCGCCGCCGTCGCGCGCCGACACCAGATGGTGAGTGGCACTCTCCGCGTAGTCCACGAAGCGCTTCTCGCCGTGGAGGAGACCGCCGCGCGGCGCGAGGTCCAGACGGCGCGGGTCGCCGCCAGGCTCGAGGCAGGCCGGCACCGGCACGGCGGAGCCGGCCAGCGCGTCCCGCGCGAGCGCGGCCGCCGACTCCGGGTCGCCCGCGCGCGCGAGCGCCAGCAGGCAGGCCAGCACCTCCGCGGCCGGCACGATCGCCGCGCGCTTCGCGAGCTCCTCCAGCACGAGCCCGGCCTCGACCAGCGACGCGCCGCCGCCGCCCCAAGTCTCGGGCAGCGGCACGCCGAGCCAGCCCTGCGCGCAGAGCGCCTTCCACAGCACGTCGTCGCTGCGGCCCTCGCGCTCGAGCGCGCGGATGCGCTCGAACGGCAGCTCGGCCTCGAGGTACGCGCGCACGGAGTCGCGAAGCAGCGTCTGCGTCGTGTCGAGCGTGAGGTCCACGGTCGGCCTAACGAGGCAGCCGCAGGCCGGCGGCCGCGATGATGTCGCGCATGATCTCGTTCGTGCCGCCGCCGAAGCGGAAGATCGGCGCGATCCGGTAGGCGAACTCGAGCCGTCCTTCGGCCGGAGCCAGATCGCCATTCTCGCGGGAGAGCACGCCCTCGCGGCCCAGCAGATCGAGCGCGGTGTTGGCGATGCGCGCGCGCAGCTCCGTGCCCGAGACTTTCGCCATCGACGCCTCCGCGATCGGCGTGCCGCCCCGCGCGATGATCCAGGCGTTTCGCTGCGCGAGCGCGCGGTGCTCGTGCAGATCGAGCTCGAGCTCCGCGAGCTTCCGGCGGACGAGCGGGTCGGCGAGCTTCGCCGGGCGCTCGGCCGCGAGCCAGGCGACGAGCTCGTCGAAGAGGCGCGCGAGCGCGCCGGTCGCCGCGAGCGCCACGCGCTCGAAGTTCAGTGCGTGCATGATGATCGGCCAGCCCTGGTTCGGCGCGCCGACGAGATCGGCGTGGGGTACGCGCACGCCGTCGTAGAAGGTCTCGTTGGTGTGGCCGCCGTACATGGCCTGGAGCGGCCGCACGCGCACGCCCGGCGCCGTGCGCGGCACGATGAAGAGCGAGATGCCCTGGTGCTTCGGCGCGTCCGGGTCGGTGCGCGCGGCGAGCCAGATGTGCGTCGCGACGTCGGCGAGCGAGGTCCAGATCTTCTGGCCGTCGATCACCCACTCGTCGCCCACGCGCACCGCCTTGGTGCGCAGCGAGGCGAGGTCGCTCCCCGCGTTCGGCTCGCTGTAGCCGAGAGCGAAGCACAGCGAGCCGTCGCGGATGCCCGGCAGGTAGCGGCGCTTCTGATCCTCCGTACCGAAACGAGAAAGCGTCGGTCCGATGGAGGTCCACGTGAGATTGCCGTAGGGCATGCCCCAGTACTCCATCTCCTCGACGAAGAGGAACTGGAGCCAGGAGTCGCCGGCGGCAGCGTTTTCGAGCGGGAAGCAGCGCTCCAGGAAGCCGCGCTCCGCGAGCGCGGCGCGGAAGCCGCGCAGCAGCGGGCCGTCGGCGCCGTAGCTCTTCGCATACTCCTCGAGCAGCTCGGGCGTCCGCCACTCGCGGATCAGCGCGCGGACCTCGTCGCGGAACGCGAGGTGCTCGGCGGGCCAGGTGAACTCCATTTCGATCTCCGCTCGGCTGCGCCTCGCTGCGCGCGCCTTTGGCGCTTGCGGCGCAGGAGCCTACTCGAATCGCGCCGGCCTCGTCTCCCCCACTGATAGAATCCGCCCGCGCATGGCCGCAAGACTGGAAAGACCCGCCGATCATCCGCACGTCGCGGTCGTCATGATCGACCGGCCCGAGCGCGCCAACAGCCTGGACCCGCCGACCCTCGTCGAGCTCGCGCGCGCGTGGCGCGAGGTGGCCGAGGACGACTCGCTCCGCTGCGCGGTGCTGACCGGCGCCGGCGAGCGCGTCTTCTGCGCCGGAATGGACATGCAGACGACGATCCTCGTCTCGCAGCGCCTCGCGCGCGGCGAGCGCGTCGACCCCGCCGACTTCGAGGGGCTGCGCGCGGTCGCGACCGCGACGCTCTCGGGGTTCGATCTCGGCAAGCCGCTGGTGTGCGCGATCAACGGCCACTGCCGCGCGGTCGGGCTCGACATGATGCTCGCGTCGGAGATCCGCATCGCGGCCTCGCACGCGACCTTCGCGCTCGAAGAGGTCGCGCGCGGCCTCTATCCGACCGGCAACGCGACCGTGCTGCTGCCGCGCCAGATCGCGTGGGTGCATGCGCACGAGCTGTTGCTCACCGCCGCGCCGATCGACGCGGCGCGCGCCGCGGAGATCGGACTCGTGAACCGCGCCGTGCCGGCCGCGGAGGTGATGCCCGAGGCGCTGCGCGTCGCGAGTCTCGTCGCCGCGAACGCGCCGCTCGCGGTGCGAGCCACGCGCCGCGGTGTCCGCGAGCTGCTGCATCTCTCGCTCGAAGACGCGTGGAAGCGTCAGGAGGAGCTCGGCCGCCCGCTGCGAAGGTCTGCCGACGCGGCCGAGGGCGCGCGCGCATTCCTCGAGAAGCGCCCGCCGCGCTGGACGGGGCGTTAGTCGCCCACAGCTCAGCGATCCACGACCCCCACGCGAGTGCGGGGCAGAGGTCCCCGAGGAGGAACAGATGGCCGCCGCAGGGGACCTCTGCCCCGCACCTCGGTCGACCTGCGTTTGGGTTCCTCCGCAACCCTGCTAGCCGCTCACGCCACCGCGTGCCGACGCGCTAGAAGCTCTCCTTGTACGGCCGCAGATCGAGCTCGAGGGTCCACGCACTTCGGTGCTGGGTGTGGAGCATCCAGTAGGCGTCGGCGATCGCGTCGACGCCGAGCATGCCGTCCTCGCCGAGGCGCTCCCGGAGCTGCGGCGCGCGCGCGTTGAGGATGTCGCCGTCGATCGCGCCGTCGATCACGACGTGCGCGACGTGCAGGCCCTTCGGGCCGAACTCGCGCGCCATCCCGTGCGCGAGTGCGCGCAGCGCCGCCTTCGCCGACGCGAAGGCCGTGAACGGCGGGCGCGCGCGCAGGCTCGCCGTCGCGCCGGTGAAGATCAAGGTGCCGCCCTGCGGCAGCATGCGGCGCGCGGCCTCGCGACCGCACAGGAACCCGCCGAAGCAGCCGATCCGCCAGACCTGCTCGAAGAGCAGGTCGTCGGTGTCGAGCAACGGGCGCATCGTCGCGTTGCCCGCGTTGTACACGACGAGCGCCGGCGCGCCGCCGCCGGACTGCGCCGCGTCGAAGAGCTTCGCGACGTCGGGTGCGCGCGTGACGTCCGCGACGACCGGCGTCGCGCGGCCGCCCGCCGCGCGCAGTTCCTCGGCAAGACGGTCGAGCTTCGTCTGCGTGCGTCCCGCCGCGAAGACGTGCAGCCCCTCGCGCGAGAAGCGCCGGCAGAGCGCGCCTCCGACTCCCTGGCTCGCGCCGACCCCGATCACCACCGCCGTCTGCATGCCGCGCTCCTTTGCGCGGCCATGCTACGACGCGCTGGCCTCGTGGTGCTCGTAGAATTCGAGCGCAAAGCGGTAGCCGACGAAGCGGATCACGCCGTCGGCGAGCCCGGCCGCCGCGTAGAGCGCCGACTCCGGCACGTCGTTCATCACCGCCACCGCGCGTACGGCCTCGCCCGACTTGCACAGGTGCTTGCGCACCCAGCCCATGCGCCGCAGCAGGCCCGGCACGAGGTCGGGATCGTCGTGCTCGGGCACCAGGATGATGACGAAGCCACCGCGCGGATCGCGCGCCAGCAGGTCGATGTCACCGACCGGTGTCTCGAAGTCGACACCCACCTGACGCCCGCTCGCGTCGCTGTGCACGCCGAGTCCCTTCTCGACCATGCCCGGCTGCTCGGCGAGCAGCACGCGCACCTGACCCGGGTCGAGGCTCAGGGTCGGCGGGGCGGGACGCGGCGCGCGCCGCGCGACGACCGGTGCCGGGGCGTGGGCAGGCTTTCGCGTCACCGTCTTGCTCCTCTTCGGCGCCGGCAGGGGCGCCTCCTCCTTTTCGGTCTCGTCCGGCTCCTCGATCACGGACTCGTCGAGCTCGAGCTCGACGCCTTCGCGCTCCCCGGGCGCCTCGATCTCCGCCGGCTCGTCCGGCTCGTCCGGGGGCGGCGGCGGCACCGGCGGCAGACCGCTGCCGCTGTCCGACGACATGTCGACGGCGTGCGTCTTGGCGGGCCGCCCGCAGCTCGGGCAGTGCGAGCGGCCGGACGCGAATCGGGTGCTGCAGCCCCGGCACAACAACATGCCGACCGCATCGGCAGGACGGCATTGCCGCTGAAATGCGCTGGACTTGCCGGCCGGCCCGAGCCCCTCAGCGACCGGGCAGCAGGCAGCTGTGGATCGACTCCTCGCCCGGGATCTCGCGCGCGAGCGTGCGGATCGCTAGCTCCGCGTCGCGGAGCCCGAAATCGTGCGTGTGCATCTTCGCGAGCGGGTAGCGGCCCGACTCGATCAGCCGGATCGCGCTCTCGTAGCCGCTGGAGGTCACGCCGATCGCGCCGCGGATCGCGATCTCCTTCATCACGATCTTGTCGGATACGAACTCCGGAATCGTTTTGAATCCCTTGACCCCGGCGAGCACGACGGTGCCGCCGGGGCGCACGTAGTCGAGCGCGTCGGCGACCGGCGCGGTCGAGTACGAGGAGACGTCCACGACGACGTCCGCGCCGACGCCGCCGGTCAGCTCGCGCACGCGCCGCTTCGCGTCCTCGTTCTCGACATCGATCGTCGCGTGCGCACCGAACTCGCGCGCGAGCGCGAGCTTGCGCGCGTCGGCCGCGAGTCCGGTCACGAGGATCTGCGAGGCGCCGGCCTCGCGGCACGCGAGCACCGACGCGAGCCCTCGCTGCCCCGGTCCGAGGATCAGGACGGTGTCGCCGGGGCCCGTGTCCGGGATCTCGACCGCCCAGCGGAAGCCCGCGCCGAGCGGGTTGAAGAGCACGGCGAGGCTCGGGTCGAGCGACGGGTCGATCTTGTGGACGATCGAGTTCGGGTGGAGGTACATGAACTCCGCGTACGCGCCCCACAGCCCCGGCGGCTCGTCGAGCGGGATGTAGGAGTAGATGCGCCGCGTGCGGCAGAGGTGGTAGCTGCCGGAGAGGCACGGCGCGCAGAAGCGACACGAGAGCATCGTCTCGACGGCGACGCGGTCGCCGACGTCGACGCCCCAGCGGCGCGCGGCGCGGTCGCCGATCGCCTCGATCCGGCCGAGCGGCTCGTGGCCGGGGATGACGGGGATCGGCGTGCGCAGCACGCCCTCGAACTGCTCGGTGTCGCTGCCGCAGATGCCGCAGGCCTCGACGCGCAGCAGCGCCGAGTCGTCGTCGATCTCGGGGACCGGCAGCTCGCGCGGCTCGAGCCGCCGCACGGCGGTCTGCACCATCGCAAGCGTCCGGCGCGGGCTCACGCGCCGCATTCTATTCGACACGCGCTCGCTTGATCGCGTTAAAATGCGCGCCCGCGCGGCCGCCGCCGCGCGCGAGCGAGGCCTCCGTTGGAACGCGTGGTCCAGATGGCGCAGCGCCGCGAGCGGATTCTGGCCGCGGCGCGCGAGATCGTCGCCGAGGGCGGCAGCGCGGGGCTCTCGATGCGAGCGCTCGCTCGCCGGAGCGGCGTCACGGTGCCGACGGTCTACAATCTGATCGGCGGCCGCGACGTGGTGCTGCTCGCCGCGATCGAGGAGCAGACCGCGCGCTTCGCCGCGGGCATCGAGGAGTCGCGCGCGCGGAGCCCCGTCGAGCGCATCCTGGCCGTGCACGAGTCGTGCGTGCGCGAGCTGCGCCGGCTGCCGCGCTACTACCGGACGCTCTTGCTGCTGCTCGCGACGTCGCACGCCGCCGACGCGATCCGCTCGCGCGTGCAGAGCGCGCTCGCCGGCGAGCTCGCGCGCGGGGTCGAGTCGCTGAAGGTGGCGGGGCTGCTGGCCGACTGGGTGGATCCCGCGGTCCTCGTCGCGCTCCTCCAGCGCAACCTGAACGTCGTGGCGCTCCAGTGGGCGTCGGGCGAGCTCGGCGACACGGGTCTGCGTTCCGCCGCGCTCTACAGCGCCTGCTGCGTGCTGGCCGGCGCGTGCGCTGCAGAGGCTCGGGATCGGTTCGCCGCGCGCGCAGCCGCGAGCCAGACGGCGGCCGCGACCGTCTCGCGACCTGCGCGGATGCGCCGGCGCCGATGAAGCTGCGACACCCGCGCAGCGGCGCCCTCTACACCCTGGAGAGCGACGGCCTAGTGCGGGTCGAGGACGGCGGCGCGATCGGCTTCTTCCGCCCCGACGGCCGCTACGTGCGAGGCCAGCTTCGCGCGGCGGATCCGCACTTCACGGGGTGGGTCGGCGGACCGCAGCTCGGGCCGCCCCAGCCGCCGGCGGCGCCGCGACACGCGGATGCGCCGCCTCCCGCCTTCTCTCCGACGGGCGCGCGCGCGTCGGACGCGACCCGAAGGAGCATCTCGTACGCGGAGCTCCTCGACCAGGACACGCGCCCGGTGCCCGACGTGCTGCGCTGGCAGTCGGCGCGCGAGCTGCCCGAGGCGCGCGTCCCGATCGCTCGCTACACGAGCCCCGCCTTCCACGCGCAGGAGGTCGAGCGCGTCTGGAAGCGGGTCTGGCAGATGGCCTGCCGCGAGGAGGAGATCCCCGAGGTCGGCGACCACGTGCTCTACGAGATCGCCGACGTCTCGCTCCTCGTCGTGCGCGCGGCGCCGGGCGAGATCCGCGCCTTCCACAACACCTGCCTGCACCGCGGTCGCTCGCTGCGCGACGAGGGCGGACGCGTCACCGAGCTGCGTTGCCCCTTCCACGGCTGGACCTGGGATCTCTGCGGTCGATTGAAGGAGCTGCCCTGCCGCTGGGACTTCCCGCACGTCGAACGCGAACGCTATGCGCTGCCCGAGGCGCAGGTCGGAACCTGGGGCGGCTTCGTGTTCGTGAACCTCGATCCCGGCGCCGCGAGCCTGGCCTCGTACCTCGGCGACCTGCCGAAGCACTTCGAGCCCTGGCCGCTCGAGCAACGCTACAAGGAGGCGCACGTCGCGAAGCGGCTGCCGTGCAACTGGAAGGTGGCGCAGGAGGCCTTCATGGAGGCCTACCACGTGGTCGGCACCCACCCGCAGCTCCTGCCCGGCATCGGCGACGTCAACTCGCAGTACGACGCCTGGGATCACTTCTCGCGCGCGATCACGGCGAACATGACGCCCTCGCCGCACCTCGCGCGCGAGGTCTCCGAGCAGGAGCAGCTCGATTCCCTGATCACGCGCTCGCTCGACACGGAGCCCGCCTTCCGCGTGCCGGACGGCACGACCGCGCGGCGCTTCCTCGCGCAGCTCTCGCGCATGCAGCTCCAGGGCGCGGTGCCGGGCATCGCCGACGTGAGCGACGCCGAGCTCGCCGACTCCTTCTACTACTCCGTCTTCCCGAACCTGCATCCGTGGGGCGCGTACAACAAGATCGTGTACCGCTTCCGCCCGCTCGGCGACGACGCGCAGCGCTGCATCATGGAGGTGATCTACCTCGCGCCCTTCTCCGGGCCGCGACCGAAGCCCGCGCCGATCCACTGGCTCGCCGACGAGGAGGACTGGACCTGCGCGCCCGAGCTCGGCTTCCTGACCCGCGTCTTCAACCAGGACACCGCGAACCTCGGCCGCATCCAGGCGGGACTCCGCGGAGCGTCACACACGCACGTCACCTTCGCGCAGTACCAGGAGACGAAGATCCGGCACTTCCACGCGCTGCTGGATCGCTACCTGTGCTCCCCGTGAAATCCTACTCGCGTACGACCCCGAAGCGCTCGCGGTAGTCCGCGTACTCCGCTTCGAGCGCCTCGCGCGGGAGACCGAGCTCGGCCGCGTCGTAGACGTGGCGGCCGAAGGCCTGCTGCGGGCGGTCCTGCATCCAGCGCTCCATCCGACGCGCGTGGAGCGACGACACCTCGTCGCCGAAGTGCGCGTAGATGCGGCGCACCGCGCCGACCGGGTCCTTCATCAGCTCCGCGTACTGCACGTGGCAGCACCAGTCACGCGCGGGCTGCGCGGCGTCGTAGCGGAGCCCGCGCAGGACGCCCTCCCGCAGCTTCTGGTTCCAGTAGGCGCCCGTCGCGACCGGATCCGGCCGCCGACACCAGGTGCGGTAGAAGGCCATGTTGAGGCTCGCCACCGACGGCACCACCGCGGCCGGGTC
>Ga0335069_10015361_pt1 | contig 10703 bp, 6 predicted proteins | sample Lox_Sample_11_FD_206714 | JGI IMG/M metagenome (GOLD analysis project Ga0335069, IMG submission 206714) | Soil microbial communities from Loxahatchee National Wildlife Refuge, Florida, United States - Lox_Sample_1.1 | ecosystem: Environmental > Terrestrial > Soil > Wetlands | place: USA: Florida... | reverse complement strand
TGTCACCGAGATGCGTGTGCGAGTGCCCGTACGCACCCCCTTCCGGCGCGAACGGCGCCTCGATACGAACCGGCTCGAGGCCCAGTCCCCGCAGGAGTCGCTCCAGCACGCCGTCGTCGCCGACGCGTAAAGCTTCGGATCGCAGCTCGACGGCGACATGACGGTTGCCAAGGTGGTAGGCCGCGCGTGCAAGCGTCAGGGGATCCGCGACGGCGACGTGAAGGAGCGCTTCCAGCGCGGGGCACACCTCGACGATGCGACCGTCACTCGCGAGCAGGCAGTCGCCCGGCTTCAGCACCGAACCGCGCGCAAGGTCGATCGTGGCCTCGAGGCCGCTGTCGAGCCGTGTGAGCAGGCGTGTGCGCATGCGCTCCTCGTAGGTCAGCCGAACTCGATCGGACGGAGCAGCCCCGGCATCCGCCCGTGAAGCGATGCGCAGCAATGCAGGCGCGGCGTCCGGCATAGGGCGGTGTCCTAGAAGAGGAAATAGCGCTGCGTCAACGGCAGCTCGGCCGCCGGCTCGCAAGTCAGCAGCACGCCGTCGGCCCGCACCTCGTAGGTCTCGGGGTCGACTTCGATCCTCGGCGTCGCATCATTTCGGATCATGTCGCGCTTGCCGAGGCCACGCGTGCCGCGCACCGCGACCAGCGTCCTTGCAAGACCGAGGTCGCGGACGGCAGGGTTGGCGAGCGCCGATTGGGAGACGAACGTTACGGCGTGCACCAGCGCGCGGCCGTAGCTGCCGAACATCGGCCGGTAGTGCACTGGCTGTGGCGTCGGGATCGACGCGTTCGGGTCCCCCATCGGAGCGAGTGCAATCATGCCGCCCTTGATGACGAGGCTCGGCTTGACTCCGAAGAACGCCGGTGACCAGATCACGAGATCGGCGAGTTTGCCAGGCTCGACGGACCCGACGTCGCCTGCGATCCCGTGCGTGATGGCCGGATTGATTGTGTACTTTGCGACATAGCGCTTGACGCGTTCATTGTCGCGGTGCACGGCATCCCCGGTGAGGCTGCCGCGCTGCTGTCGCATCTTGTGCGCCGTCTGCCAGGTGCGGATGACGACCTCGCCGACGCGGCCCATCGCCTGCGAGTCGGACGACATCATCGAGAAGACGCCGAGGTCGTGCAGGATATCCTCCGCAGCAATCGTCTCGCGCCGGATGCGCGATTCGGCGAATGCAACGTCTTCGGCGATGGCGGGGTCGAGATGATGGCAGACCATCAGCATGTCGAGGTGCTCGTCGACGGTGTTGACGGTGTACGGCCGGGTTGGGTTCGTCGAGCTCGGCAATACGTTCGGTTGTCCCGCGGCGCGGATGATGTCGGGAGCGTGTCCGCCGCCGGCACCTTCGGTGTGAAACGTGTGAATCGTGCGATCGCCGATCGCCGCGAGCGTCGTCTCGACGAACCCCGACTCGTTGAGAGTGTCGGTATGAATCGCGACCTGGACGTCGAGCTCGTCGGCGACCCTGAGGCAAGTATCGATCGCCTTCGGGGTCGTTCCCCAGTCCTCGTGCAGCTTGAGGCCCATCGCTCCCGCCTGCACCTGCTCACGCAGCGGCAGCGGATCGCTGGCGTTGCCCTTGCCGAAGAATCCGAGGTTCACCGGGAACGCCTCGGCGGCCTCTAGCATCCGGTGCAGGTGCCACGGGCCCGGCGTGCAGGTCGTTGCCGCGGTGCCGGTCGCCGGCCCCGTACCGCCACCGAGGAGTGTCGTGATTCCCGAAGCGAGCGCATCGTCGATCTGCTGCGGGCAGATGAAATGGATGTGTGCATCGACGCCTCCGGCCGTCACCAGCCGGCCTTCAGCCGCGACGATCTCGGTTCCCGCGCCGATCGGAATGTCGACGCCGGACTGGATGTCCGGATTGCCGGCCTTGCCGATGCGCCAGATCCGACCATCCTTGAGGCCGATGTCCGCCTTGATGATCCCCCAGTGATCGATGACGACGGCGTTGGTGATGACCGTATCGGCGACCTTTGCACTCGGCAGCTGGCCCTGTCCCATGCCGTCGCGGATCACCTTGCCGCCGCCGAACTTGACCTCCTCGCCGTACACCGTCAGATCCCGTTCGACCTCGATCCAGAGGTCGGTATCCGCCAGGCGAATGCGGTCGCCCGTGGTCGGTCCATACATCTCGGCATAGGCGCGCCGCTCGATCCGGGCGGGCATCAGAGCGGTCCTTGAACGCGACCGCTGAAGCCGTATACGCGGCGCTGGCCACCGTATGCGACGAGCCGAACCGTGCGACTCTGGCCGGGTTCAAAGCGGACCGCCGTGCCTGCGGCGATGTCGAGGCGGTGTCCGCGGGCGGCCTCACGATCGAATCGCAGTGCCCCGTTGACCTCTGCGAAATGGTAGTGCGAGCCGACCTGTATGGGCCGGTCGCCGGTGTTTTCGACGCGCACTGTCACCGAAGGCCGGTCTGCGTTCAGTTCGATGAGTCCTGGCTGGACGTCAAATTCGCCGGGGTGCATGGGTATTCCTACACGATGGGCTGGTGGACGGTCACGAGCTTGGTGCCGTCCGGAAACGTCGCCTCGATCTGGATTTCCGGAATCATGTCGGCGACGCCGTCCATGACGTCGCTGCGTCCGAGCACGGTCTTCCCGAAGCTCATCAGCTCGGCGACGGTCCTTCCGTCACGCGCCCCTTCGAGGATCGCCGCACTGATCAGCGCGACCGCCTCCGGATAATTGAGCTTCAGTCCGCGCGCCCGACGACGTTCGGCAACGAGTGCGGCCGTGAAGATCAGCAGCTTGTCCTTCTCGCGCGGCGTCAGTTCCATGAGATTGTCCCTGTTACGCCGACCAGACACGCGGCGGCACGGCCGCGCGCCCGAGATAGGCGGGACGCAGGCGCGACCACAGGGCGGTGAACCATGCGAACCCCTGCTCCGTCGACGGGCCGAGATAGCGAGCGAGAAGCAAGCCTGGCATCACGGTGAGTGCGCCGCGCCCGCCGTGGTCGAGCGGAACAGCCCGGCATTCGTCGAGTAGTTCACGCGCGGGTTCGGGCCCGGCGGCCCAGAGCGTTCCGAACACGGGTTGTCCGTCGAACCCCGCGGCCATCTGCAGCAGCGATGTGCCACCCGCAAGCGCCCCTCGTTCCTGCCATCGCATCCGCCCTGCACAGGTCAGGCGCGTTTCGAGCTGAAGGTGCCCGGCGCTGAAGCGCTCACCCGATGCGGTGCGTCCGAGGCACCAGAGCTCCCACCCCAGCAGTCGCCCACCAGGCGCGACGTCCATCTCGAGCACGGACCGCGGCCGCGCGCCGTCGAACACGATGGCCTCGCGCGGCAGGTATTCAAGAGCTGCGCCCGTTTCGACGCACAGACGGGCCTCACATCGCGCCGTAGGACCCGCGGAGCGATACCACTTGGTTGCCCCGGGAGTCGTCAACAGCACGTGCGCATTGCTGCGGACGCGTACCTCAAGCGCCAACTGATCGGCACTGGCAATGCCGGCGGGCGGATGCACGATGATCGCGTGGCAGGGATCGTCGCCTTCCGGGTGGAGCATCTTCTGCACGCGCAGCGGCCCGACGTGCTGCACGCTGGCGAGCACGCTGCGCACGCCGCGTCGCTCGAAATCGAGCACGAGGTGAGCGTGCCACGGGACCGGGCCCGCGACAGACGGCCCTGAAGCGTGCAGCGTACCCCGGCATGCCGTCGCCGCATGAGCCGACTTCGCGTTCACCCGTCGCACCCGCATACGCCGCCAGCTGGCGCCAAGAGTATGCCGGGTCATCCGGTCGGCGGCACGGGCGCGCGTTGCGACCCCGTTGGGATGCACGTTCAAGGCGCGCGCGGGCTCAAGAAAGTGACTTTTCGGCCGCCTGCAGAGCTAAGGTCCATTTCGGTGCGCCCGTGGACCTGGCGGGCCGGCGCCGGCAGGCCTTGACCCGTGCTGTTACGCTTGAAGGTGCGTTCCGTATCCCGGGACGCCAAGGCCCGTTCGTGAGTCCGACGACCCTCGACAATCGATTCGCGGTGATGGCCCGTCGCATCTGGCCTTGGGTCGCCGGATCGGCCGCGACCTTCGTAGGGTACGTCGGCACGGGCTGGCTCGGCGTACTGCTGCTGCGCCGCCTGATCGATCCGACCGTTGCCGGACTCTCGCCGGGGATTGCGGTCCCGTGGTTGCCGGTCGGCATTGGGGTTGCCGGGGTGTTGCGGTACGGCTGGGCCGCCTGGCCGGGGGTCCTGCTCGGTTCGATTGCCGTTTGGGGCGGGGTCCAGGGCGACCCGTGGCAGGCCGTCCTGCCGGACGCCGTCGGCGAGACGCTGAGTATCGTCGTCATCGTGACGTTGCTGCGATCGTGGGGATTCCGCCAGACGCTCGATCGCTATCAGGACTCGCTTCTCCTTCTGGCCGCGTTGGGCGTGGGCCGCCTGATCGCCGTGGGCATCGACGCCGTGGATGGCGTCGTGATGGCGCTGCTGCTGAGCGATCCGGGCACCGGCGGCAGGGCCATGCTGCAGGCGATTGGAATAGAGCAGTCGGGCGGCGCGCTGGTGATCAACGTCCGCTTGCTCGCGTTCATCGGCCGTTGGTGGGCCAATTCCGTCGCCGGCGGCGTCCTGATCGTTCCGTTGCTGGCCCTTTCGACTACGACGTCCGCAATCCGCCGTCGGTGGCGGCTCGGTGTCCCGGTGCTCGCGGCGTTGCTCCTGATCTGGATCCTCTGTGGGCTCGGTGTATCGATCGCCGGCTGGCGCCTCGCGCTGCTCGGCGCCGCGCTGCTACTGGTCGCCGTTGCGGCCACTTCGCTCGGAGTCGGAGTCGCTGCCGCGGCGACGCTAATCCTGACGATGGCCTCGGCCAGCGGCTTTGCGTTCAAGCTGGGGGTGTTCTCCGGTCTAAGCCCGAGTGCACAGCTCGAGGTCGCGTGGGGATTTCTGGCCCTGCTGACCGGCACCGGGCTGGTGCTCACGGCGGTTCTGGCACAGCGCGAGCGCGGCCAGCGCGAAATCACGGCGTCGATCGAGCGTTACCGGCAGCTATTCGCCGGAAACTCGTTCCCGATGTGGGCCGAGAATCCCGCCGATGGCCGCATCCAGGTCGTCAATCCCGCTGCGCTCGCGACCTACGGATACAGCGAGGCGCAATTTCTCACGCTGCGCAGCGACGAGCTTCGGGTGCGCGACGGCCAGTCGCCCAGCTCGGCAACCGCGGCCGGTGCGCCGTTCACGACGATCGAACGGCACAGAAGCGCGAGAGGCACCGAGTTCGACGTCGAAGTGACACGTGTGCGAATCGAGTTCGAGGATGGCGCTCTGCTCGCGTGCTTCGCCGAGCCTTTGTCGGAACGCATCGAGCTGCGTCTCGCGGCGCTGACCGCCGGGGACGTCGAGCGGTTTCGGCTCGGTGGCGACCTTCGCCATCGGCTGAACCCGATACTGGTGCGCGTCAGCCAGAGTGCGGAGAGCTTCGCAACGCGCGTCGCGCGCGGCGAACCGCCCGACTCGCAGTTGCTCGCGACCGTCATTACGAACGTCACCGCCGCCAGCGCCCTCTGCCGGCAGCTGACCCGAGGGGCGTCGCCGCTGCAGGAGGCAGGTGGGGATCTCGGAGAAGCCCTGCGGCGCCTGCCGGCGTCGTTTGCCGACGACGGCCCGAGTATCCGCACCACCATCCACTCGCCATTTCCGATCAATCTGTCCATCGAGCGCCGCGACCACGTCTATCGACTGGCCGAGGACGCTGTGCGAGCAGCCGTGGCGCGACCCGGCGTGCGAGAGGTCCGTGTCGACTTCGATGTCAGCCAGGCACGCGTGCGGCTCGCGGTCGAGGACGACGGCGCGCCGGCGGCCGCCGCAAACGCCTCGGCTGCCCTCGGTCTACGCTCCATCGCATCGCGTGCGGTCGCCGCTCAGGGGACGGTGCAGATGGGGCCATCGAGCACGGGCGGGTCAGCGGTCGTCTTCGAGTGCGCACAGCAGCCGGCCGGAGCCACGGATGCACCGCCGACGGCCGGCATCACCTCACCGTGGACCTCGTCGGTCGCCGCAATGCTAGGTCGCGCTGGCGACCAGCTTTCGATGGCAAGGCCGTCGCCAAACGCTCTGCTAGACGCAGCAGTCCTTGTGGCGGCGTACGTCGTGACCGGCGGAATCGGCTTCTGGCTGATCGAACGCTCGGGCAGCCTTCACGCCTCGTTCAACCCGGGCCTCGCGGTGCCATGGATCGCAAACGGGATTGGCGTTGCGGGCCTGCTGTTGCGCGGCGAACGCCTGTGGCCGGCCGTATTTCTCGGCTCGGTCGGCGTCTGGCGCGGGCTGGCGCACGATCCCTGGATTACCGTGCTGTTCGATGCCGGCGGCGAGACGGTGGCGGCGCTTCTGACCGTCCGGCTGCTGCGCCACTTCCAGTTCCGGCTCGCCTGCGACCGGCTGCGCGACATAGTCTTGCTTGCCGCCGCCGCTGCCGCTGGCCGGACGATCGTATTCTTCAGCGACGCAATCGGCGTCAACGTCGCCGCATTCCTCACTCCGCAGGCGATGACCAACGAGATGCGGCTGGCGTTCGCGCCGGCGGCATCGCTGTTCGGCATCACCCAGAGCGCGCTCGAGGCGGGCGGACGCTGGTGGCTGAACGGCGTTGCCGGCGTCCTGCTGACTGTGCCGGCGGTCGCTCCGTGGACTTGGCGCTTTGCGACGGCGCTTCAAAAGAGGATGCCCGAACTCTCTGCATGGTGTGTTGCGCTTGCAGCCGCCGCGCTGGCCATCGTGATCGTGCCGCTGACCGGCTGGCGGCTGCCGACGCTTGGCTTCGGGCTGGTCATCATGACCTGGGCGGCCGTGCGCTTCGGAGTTCCGGTCGCGGCGGTTGCGACATTGGTGCTTTCGCTGGCGGCGACCGCGGGCTTCATCTTTCGCGTGGGCCCGGTCGCGCCGCTCGGGCCCGGCGAGGGGATCGAGGTACTGTGGGGCTACATCGCTCTGCTCGCCATCACGTCCCTGTTTCTCGCCACGACGCTCGCCGAACACAACCAGGTCGCCGACAACCTCGAGCGACTCAACCGGCGCTATCGGGCGCTGTTCGACGCCATCCCTCACCCGGTGTTTGCCTACCTGGTCGGCGACGGGCGCGTCCGCTTTGCCAACCGTGCAGCGCAACTTCGCTACGGCTACGACGCAGACGAAATCGGGCGACTGACGGTCGCAGACCTGGACCGGGACGCACGCGTTCCGCTTGTACCGGCGAGTCTGGAGCCCGCGCACACGTTTGCGCGGCACCACGCCCGTTCCGGCGACGAATTTGACGTTGAGCTCACGGTCACCAGTGTCGACATCGACGGGGCACCTGGCGCATTGTGCTTCGCGATCGACGTCAGCGAACGCAATCGTCTGCGAACGCGGATGCTCGAGGCGACCGATCGTGAACGCCGCCATCTCGCACGCGACCTGCACGACGGACTTGGACAGGTCCTGACCGGCCTTCAGCTTGGTGTAACGGCCCTGAAGCGCGCTGTCGAACGCGGCGAGCCGGTTGCGGCGAAGAACGTCGCGTTCGTCGCCGACGCGGCACGACAGGCGGAGCTCACCGCGGACCGGGTACTGCGCGGCATCTCTCCGCTAGAAGACACTCACGGTGATCTGATCGCAGCCCTTCGGGGCCTCGCCGAGCACCTGCCGCCGGCCCTGCGCCACCAGCTCAAGGTCACGGTTACGGAATCGGCACCGGTCTCGCTACCGCTCGAATTGAGAGAGCATCTGTTCCAGATCGTAAGGGAATGCGTCACGAACGCCCTCAAGCACGCACGTGCGAGTGCGATCGAGGTCTCGCTCTCGGTCTCGCCAGGAGAGATCGAAGCCCGCATCGAGGACGACGGCGTCGGGCTTGACCGCGCGACGCCGTCGGCAGGCATCGGGCTGGAGTCGCTGCGGTTGCGAGCCGGCGCGTTGCGGGGTGATCTGGAAGTCAGCGATCGTCCGGGTCGCGGCACGATCGTGCGTTGTCGCTGTCCGCAGCCGCGGACCTCCGGCTGAAGGCGCCCGTCCGCTCGTCGCACGATTCCTAGGCGCCTTCGAATCCGCTCAACACGTTGACGACGTTGACCCCGACCTCGGCGACCGCATATCCGCCTTCGAGCACGAACAGCGTCGGAATCCGGCACGCGCCGATCATTTCCCCGTAGCGCATGAAATCCGCCGACTGCAGCTTGAAGAAGCTGATCGGATCGCCCGCAAAGGTGTCGACCCCGAGCGACACCACGAGCGCATCCGGCCGGAACGCGCGAATGCGGTCGAGACCGGCGCCGAGCGCCACGCGCCATGCGGCGAACGCCGTCGCACGCGGCAACGGCAGGTTAAGGTTGAATCCTGCGCCCTCGCCGGAGCCAGTCTCGTCGGCGTACCCCGAGAAGTACGGGAACGCCTCGGCGGGATCGCCATGCAATGACACGAACAGCACGTCGGAACGCCCGTAGAAGATGTCCTGCGTGCCGTTGCCGTGGTGGAAGTCGACGTCGAGCACCGCGACCCGCGCTGCCCCATGATCGCGAAGGTACTGGGCCGCCACGGCCGCGTTGTTGAGGAAGCAATAGCCGCCGTAGAGGTCTCGCGCGGCGTGATGGCCCGGCGGGCGGCACAGCGCGAATGCCGCTCGAGAACCGCGCCCCAGGTGTTCGGCGCCGGTCAGAGCGACGTCGGCCGCCGCCGCCGCCGCATCCCAGGTTCCCGGCGAGATCGAGGTCTCGCCGGCCATCGCGTAGTAACCGAGCTTGCCGGCGATACTCATCGGCCGTCGCTGCGTCATGCGCCGCGCGGGCCAGCAGTCGGGTATCGCCTCGCCGCCACTGCCGGTCGCAGCCCATTCGTCGGCGGCCGTGCGCAGGAACTCAACGAAGTCACGATCGTGCACGCGCAACAGCGGCTCGAGACCGAAGGACGCCGGCGCGATGACTTCGCCGAGTGCGACCTCGCGGACGCGGTCGAGGACAAACTGTGCGCGCTCGGGGCACTCGTGTGGCGGGATAAGCTGGCCACCGTGCAGCTCGGTGCGTGCATTTCGCAGCCGGTGCTGCTCGGAGTAGATCGTGATCATGCAGCGCCCTCACCGCGTGCGCACCCGCGATTCCGCCGGCGCGAAGCGAGTCTAGCACCGTGGCGCGGCGCGAACGGCGCGGCCGCGTCAGCGATATTCGACGGTGATCAGCAAATAGACGGTTCGGCCGGGGTCGGGCTCGAAGTACCGGCCGTTCGATTCGTTGACGATCACCGAGTCCACGTAGTGTCGATCGGCAAGGTTGTCGATTCGCAGGGTCTCGCTGAGCGACAAGCCGTCGCGGCGCTGCGTGAAGCCGGCGTGCAGGTTCGTCGTCCAGAAGCCGCCGGCCGCGTCACTGTTGCGGTCATCGACGTAGATCTGCGACCGGCCGGTGGTCTCGGCGCCGGCCGCGAAGCCCAGGCGCGGAACGTGCCATGTGAGGCTTGCGTAGACTGCGTTTTCCGGCACGGCCGGCAGCCGGCTGCCAGCCGGGATCACCACCGGCGTGCAGGGCAGCGGCGAGCAGGACTGATACGGGGCATCGGTCAGCGCCCGCATGAAGGTGTAGGCGAGCCGTGCTTCGAGATTCGGTCCCCAATGGCCGCTCAGTGCGAGCTCGGCGCCCCGACGCTCGGTCTTGTCGATGTTCTTGAACACCTGGCGACCGCCCGAGTTGGCCTGCACGGCGAGCTCGTCGCGCGTCGTGATGTAGAAGCCGGCCAGGTCGACGCGCAGGTGCGCGTTGCCGAACTTGACGCCCAGCTCGTAGTTGTTGCTGCGCGCGGGTTTCAGACCGATGTTGAGGCCGGGCAGGGTACCGTCGGTCGATCGGTACGCGAGGTCGTTGAGTGTCGGCGTCTCGAAGCCGCGGCCGTACGACGCGTAGAGGTTGAGTCCCGGGCTGGCTCGGAAGGTGAGGCCGGCAACCGGATCGACGGCCGAGTAGCGGACTTCGCTTGGCGGCACCGAGCCGAACAAGTCGCGTGAGGTCACGTCGATGTCGCTGTGACGAACGCCGGCCAGTGCACGCCAGCGGGCGCCGGGGTCCCACTCGAATTGCAGGTACTGATCAGCCGCATTGACGCGGTTGTGCTCGTCCCGACGCAGCGCGCCGACAACCCCGAGCTCGGAGCCGACGAAGTTCAGAAAGCCCCGTCGAGCCTCATCCAGCGAGTCGTACGCGGCGCCGACGGTGGTGGTCAGCGGCGCGTCACCGGGCGTGCGGCGGTCCGTCAGGTGCACGTCCGTGCCGAGATAGTCGCGCGCCAGGTCGATGACGCCGCCGGGGTGCAACGGGTTGGACTCCAGCGATGCCAGGATCGCCTGGAACTGGGTGGTGCGTCGGTGGCCACCGTAGACCATCGCGCTGAGCTCGTCCGCGGTGCCGATCGGCGTCGTGAGCGTCGCGCCGGCCTGCTCCTGCTCGAGGCTCTTGCGGGTGTTGTAGGCAAGCGCGTTGGTGCCCGCCTGGTCGGGATCCGCCGTCAGCTGACTGCGCGTGAGACCGAGGGGATCCTGGATGGCCGGTGTCTCAATCCCGTTCGCGACCAGCGTCAGCAGGGAGTCGCCTGCGATCCGCACGCCGATCTTCAGATTCGCCGTGTTGCGCTCGGCGCGACTGTGGTCGCGGTAACCCTCGGTCTCGAAATGCGCAGTATCAAGCACGGCGTTGACGGCGTCGGCGCCTTCGGACACCTTCAATGC
>Ga0335069_10015360_pt1 | contig 10704 bp, 9 predicted proteins | sample Lox_Sample_11_FD_206714 | JGI IMG/M metagenome (GOLD analysis project Ga0335069, IMG submission 206714) | Soil microbial communities from Loxahatchee National Wildlife Refuge, Florida, United States - Lox_Sample_1.1 | ecosystem: Environmental > Terrestrial > Soil > Wetlands | place: USA: Florida... | reverse complement strand
CATCGTGGACACAAAGCCCGATCCGACCAAGGCGGCGATCCACAAGATCATCGAGCCCGAGGAGGTGTTCAGGAAGACCGGCTACTCGCGTCCTCACACCATCCATTGTGGGCCTGAGGGCATTTATGTGAGCACGCTGGGCGGCGGAGGAAAGGACGGCACGAACGGCCCCCCAGGCGTCTTCATCATGGATTGCGAGAGCTTCGAGATCCTCGGGCGCTGGGAGATCGATCGCGGTCCGCAGAAGCTGCACTATGATTTCTGGTGGAACCTGCCGCGCGACTACATGGTGACGAGCGAATGGGGGCTGCCGCCGCAATTCGAGAACGGCATCGTTCCCGAGGATCTGCTTTCGAACAAATACGGCCATCAGCTCCATTTCTGGGACTTGAGGGAGCGGCGCCACGTGCAAACCATCGATCTCGGCGCCAACCATCAGATGGTGCTGGAGGTGCGGCCAGCCCACGATCCGGTCCGTGAATACGGCTTCGCCGGCGTCGTGGTCGACACAACGAATCTCGAAGCCTCGATCTGGACCTGGTGGCGCGAGGGCGGAAAATTCCATGCCGAAAAGACGGCGACGATTGGCCCCGAGCCCGCCCCGAAAGAGAAACTGCCGCCTCTGCTTCAGGGCTTTGGCGCCGTGCCGCCCCTCGTGACGGATATCGACCTGTCGATGGATGACAGGTTCCTCTACGTCTCCTGCTGGGGCACGGGCGAAATGCGCCAGTATGATGTCAGCAATCCCCGGAAACCGAAGCTTGCGGGCTCGGTGCACATCGGAGGCATTGCGCGCCGCACGCCTCACAGCAACGGCAAGGCCTATGCGGGCGGCCCGCAGATGGTCGAGATCAGCCGCGACGGCAAGCGGGTCTATTGGACCAACTCGCTCTACTCGACATGGGACGACCAGTTCTATCCCGACGGCGTTCCCGGCGTCGAGGTCATGGCCAATGTGGGCCGGAACGGCGGGCTCGAACTCGCCAGCGATTATTTTGTGAGCTTCCCCGACGGTTACCGCGCCCACCAGATCCGACTCGAAGGCGGGGACTGTTCGACCGATTCCTTCTGCTATCCGTCGGTCTAGCGTTGAGCACAACGACGGCGTGGCTCTGGCTGGCTGTCGTCGCGAGCGGCCTCTATCACGGCCTCAACCCCGGAATGGGATGGCCGCTTGCGGTTTCAGCGGGGCTCATGGAAAAAAATCCACGCGCCGTGTTTCTGGCGCTCTGGCCGTTGTCGGTCGGCCACGTGCTGGCGATACTCTTGATGCTCCTGCCATTCGCGCTTCTGCTCGCGCTCGCCGAATGGCAGCGCGAAATCCGGGCCGCGGCGGCGCTCGTCGTCATCGGGTTTGGCATCTTTCGGTTGGTCGAGCGACGGCACCCCAGGGCGCTCGCAAGGATACCGCCAACGCAACTGGCGCTCTGGTCGTTCGCGATCGCGATGGCGCATGGTGCGGGATTGATGCTCGTGCCGATCTATCTCGGTCTGTGCGCGACGCCGGCCCACGGTCACGAAGCAGCCGGCCGGCTTGTCGAGGCAAGTCTCGGCATGGCGATCCTCGTCTCCGTCGTCCATGTCGCCACGATGATCGGCGCCGGCGGATGCCTGGCGTGGCTGGTCTACCGCTATCTCGGCCCGAAATTCGTTTCGCGGAGCTGGTTCAATCTGGATGCGATGTGGGCGATCAGTCTCGTTCTGGTTGGCGCGGCCGCCCTTGGATTCGACCTGTTCGCTGTCGGATAGGCCGAGCCTTTCCGCGGTCGTCGACATCGCCGCGCTATCTTACCTCGGCTGCATCATGCGCATAAAGCCAGCCGATATTCGCGATCGAGCGGTCGCCGGAGCTGGCGAGCGCCTCGTCGCGAGCGCGCTGGGCCTCGCCGTCGGGCAGATGGAAGCGCGTGCGGTTGGCGGCGCTCGCCTGCTGCAGCCTGGTGGCGCGCGGCTTGCGCAATGCCTCGTAGCGCGCGAGCGCGCATGCGAGGTCGTCGGGCATGGCCTTCAGCAATGCTGCGAGCGCGGCACCATCCTCGATCGCTTGCGCCGCGCCCTGCGCCATCATCGGCAGCATGGGATGGCAGGCATCGCCCAGGAGTGTGACGCGACCTTCGCTCCAGTTCGGCAGCTCGGCGCGGTCGTGCAGCGCCCAGATGAAGGTTTCGGAAAAGGCCGCGATCAAGCCGCGCACCGTCGGATGCCAGCCCTCATAGCGCGCAAGCACGTCAGCGACCTCGCCCTTGTCGGTCCAGGACTCCCGGGTCCAGTCGCTGTGCTCGACGACGCAGACCACATTCATCATCCGCCCGGCAGAGACCCAGTAATGCACGACGTGGCCGCCCGGTCCCATCCAGTTGTGCGAGACGGTCTCGATCTCAAGATGCCTGATGCGTTCGGCCGGCACCAACCCGCGCCAGGCCACGCAGCCGGTGAAGCGCGGCTTCTCCGGACCGAAGACGAGACCGCGCACGCGCGAGTGGATGCCGTCGGCACCGACGAGCAGGTCCGCCTCCGCGCTCGCCCCGTTCTCGAACCGCGCAACCACGCCACTCTGCTTCTGCTCCAGTCCAATGAGCTTGTGGCCGACATGCAACCGCTGTTGCGGCAGCGCGTCGGCGAGGAGGGAGACGAGATCGCCGCGATGGAAGTGATAATACGGCGCGCCGAAGGCCGCCTCGACCTCCGGCCCGAGCGGAGCAAACTGCAGCGTGCGTCCATCATCCCAGCGCCGCTGATGCACCGCGCGCGGCCTATTCCCCACGCCGTCCATCGCCGTCTTGAGGCCCAGCCGCAGCAGGAGCCGAGACGCGTTCGGGCTGATCTGGATACCTGCGCCGATTTCAGAGATGCGCTCCGCCTGCTCGTAGACCTGGACGTCGAGCCCAGCCTTCAGAAGCTGCAGCGCCGCCGCAAGCCCGCCGATCCCGCCACCGATGACCGCTATTCTCATGGCGATTCGCCTGCGTCCTTTTCCAACAGCCCAAGTTTGCGCCCCAGCCATTCCGTGGTCGGCGCCTGAATCAGGATCGTCATCAATATCGCGACAAAGGTGACGGAGGCGATGACATCCGCCGATGGCGCTTTGCTGCCAAGCAACAGGCCGGCGAGGGCCGCCGGGATCACGCCGGTCTCCCGCGTCCAGCACATGAACAGCAGCTCGCGAAAGCTCCATCGCGCGCGGCGGTCGGGCAGGGCACAAAGGAACACGGTGATGGGCCGCGCGACCAGCATCAGCACGGTGACGACGATCACTCCGCCCAGCCAATGCTGGCTGACGATCGCGAAATCGACTTGCGCGCCGAGCAGGATGAAGATGAACAGGCGCATGATGAAGGACGTGGTCAGCACGAATTCGGCGAGCTTTTGCGCCTCGCCCCGCTTCATCTGGAAACCGAAGGCCTCCTGGTTGCCGAGCGCGATGCCGAATACGAACACCGCCATGAAGCCCGAGGCCTGAAGGTCGCTCGCGGCGAAATAGGCGGCGATCACGGCGACGAGCGTCACGACGGGTGCATATTCGGCCAGGAATGCCCATCGCTCATGCGCGATCAGGAGCGCGGCAAGATATCCGAGTGCGATACCCGCGATGACGCCGACGCTCGCTTGCTTGATCAGATCGAACACGCCGTGCAGGAACGAAAACTCTCCGCCGCCCACGACAAATGCCAGCGCGGCAAAGGTGACGATCGCGCTCATGGCGTCGTTGAAGGCAGATTCGGCCATCACGGTTTGCGCCACGCGGTCCTTGATCCGCACCTGGCGGAAGATCGGCATCAGGGTCGCCGGGTCGGTCGACGCCAGCACCGCCCCCAAGAGCGCCGCAATACCAAGCGGCAGGGCGAACACGTAAGCCGCCGCCAGCGCGGTTATGGCTGCGGTGATCAGCACGCCGAGCGTTGCGATCACGAGGATCGTGACCCACACTTTCTTCAGCACGCCGAGCCTGATCGCCGCGCCGCCGTCGAACAGGATATAGCTCGCGCCGAACAGCAGGATGATCTGGTTGAGCGCGGAATCGGCGGTAATGTTGACGAGCGCAAGCCCGTGCGGCCCGATCGCGATCCCCGAAAGCAGGAAGATCGCGACGTCGGGAATTCTGATTCTTCGGGCCAGGAACGCGGCGAGCGTGCCGATCGCCAGGATCAGTCCGCAGGAGAGCAGCGTGTGCCTGGCGATTTCGATTGAAGTGGATGCCGACATCAAGACGCCAGTTCAGCACCTCTAGCCAAGGGATTTCAACCAGACTGCGATCTCGCTCACGGCCACATTGGCCTGATCGAGCAGCTTGCCCATGGTGAAGAAGCCATGGAATTGGCCGGGGAAGTGGCGATAGGCCACGACGACGCCGCCCTGCCTCAGCCGTTCGGCATATTCGTCGCCCTCGTCGCGCAGGGGATCGGCGCCCGCGGTCAGCACATAGGCCGGCGGCAGGCCCGAGAGGCTTTTCGCGCGCGCAGGCGAGGCGCGCCAGTCGTTGATATCGGCACCGTTGAGATAGTGGTTGGCAAACCAGGTGATCACCGTGTGCGTCAGCAGGATCGAGGTCTCGGGCTCGCTGTGCGAGGGATGCGTTCTGGCGAAATCCGTTGCGGGATAGACCAGTAGCTGGCCCGCGATGTCAGGTCCGTTCTCTCGCGCGTCGAGCGCGACCACAGCCGCGAGATTGCCGCCCGCGCTATCGCCGCCGACGAACAGGCGCGAGGCGTCGATGCCGAGTTGGCTTGCATTCGCTGCGATCCATTTGGTCGCCGTGATGGCATCGTCCACGGCGGCGGGAAACCGATGCTCGGGCGCGAGCCGGTAATCGACGGAGATCACGATCAACTCGCCCTCATGGGCAAGCTTGCGGCATACCACGTCATGGGTGTCGAGATTGCCGATCACCCAGCCGCCGCCATGGAAGAACACCAGGCAAGGCGCGAGCCCATCCTTTTTGCGGAGGCGCTTGGGCGTGTAGATGCGCGCGGGGATTGTGCCGTGCGGGGCGGGGATGTCGAGCGGCTCGGCCGACGACAGCTCCGGCGGCTCCGGATTGGCGACCAGGCGCGCCTGCATGTAGTAATCGCGCGCCTCGGGAGCCGTCAGCGTTTCATAGGCGGGACGGCCGGCTTCCTGGAAAGCCTTGTAGACGAAGGCGGCATCGGGATCGAGAACGACGGGCATGACGACCTCTTGCTGTGTTGTTCAGGCGGCGGTACGGCCGCCGTCGACGGTATAGGCGGAGCCGGTGACGTAACTTGCTTCATCGGAAGCAAGGAACGCCACGATGGAGGCGACCTCGGAGGCGAGCCCGAGGCGGCGCGCGGGGATTCGCTCCACGATCTTGTCCATCGGCGGCGGCGCGTTGCCGCCGAAGCGGCCCTGGAAGATCGCGCTCAGCATGCGGCTGTCGATCAGGCCGGGGCAGACGCAGTTGATCCGCACGCCGGTGCCGCTGCACTCCCAGGCCGTGCTCTTGGTGAGGCCTACGACGGCATGCTTGCTCGCGCTGTAGACGGCGATATGCGGCGAGCCTATCAGGCCGGCGATCGAGGCCGTGTTGATGATGCTGCCCTTGTTCTGCTTGAGCATCACCGGCAGCACGTGCTTGAGCCCCAAGAACACGCCGACCACATTGACGTCGAGCACGCGGCGGAACGCCTCCAGCGTGTACTCGGTAATCGGCTTCACTTCCCCCTCGACGCCGGCATTGTTGTAGAACGCGTCGATCGTGCCGAACTTGTCGAGCGCGGCACGGACATAATTCTTCACCTCGTCCTCGCTGGTGACGTCGGCGGCAACGGCCAGCGCCTGAGCAGAAGCTGGCAGCTCTGCGACGGCGGCCTCGAGATCGGCGCGTTTGCGGTCGACCGCGACGATCTTCGCGCCGCGCTCGGCGAGCAGTTTGATCGTGGCGCTCCCGATGACGCCGGCTGCACCGGTAACGACGGCGACCCGGCCGTCCAGGCGAATGCGATCTGGCATGCGGTTCCTCGCGTTTGCTCCGGTTATCCCCGGATGCTCTGGTTTTGCGGCGTTTGGGCTTGCGCGCAGATGCTGAGCGGGTGGAACTATTTCATCTGGAGCGGCCCGCGACCAGTGCCGGGCAGGGCGGAACCGCCCTTTCTCCGCCGTATTCGGTGTGTTAACCGGTCTATCGGCGAGCGGCGGCCAACCTTAGTATCGGAAGAAGGCCAAAATCCCGATTCGTCTGCTAAAGACCGCGCGAGATGCATCGAACCCTTGCCCTGGCTGGAGCTGCGGCCCTTTTTGCCGCCTTAGGCGTTGTCTTCGCAATTCCGTTTGCGGAGCCTGCGCGCGCGCAGATCGGCACGATCTTTTCCGATCCGGTGCCGCGTCCGCCCGGCAATATTCCGCGCGGCCGAGAGCCCGCGCCGCCACCCGACGAAGACGATGAAGTCCCGGCCCTGCCGCAAGGGCGCCTGTTGCCAGCGCCCAACCGGCCGCTGCCAGGTCAGAGTTCGGCGATGCCAGGTCCGGTGCAGTCGCAGCCTCTGGCGCCGCTGCCCGGCACGACCGTGGCGCCCCAGAACGTCCCGCCGGCCGCATCCGCGCCCGCCGGTCAGCCGGGCCAACCCGGCCAGAGCGCGGCGCTGCCGCCCGGGGCAAATCCGGTTCTGCCGGGCTTGCCGCCCGGACAACGCCAGCCGCGCGGCGCGCCAGCCGCGCCTGCCACCTTGCAACCCGGCGACGAGGTGGTGCAGGAGCCGCCCGCGACCAAGATCGTCAACAAGAAGGCCAGCTTTTCGGGCCTCGACAAGATCACAGGCCGCATCATCAATTTCGACGAGGATATCGGCGAGACGGTTCAGTTCGGCGCGCTGCGGGTGAAAACCGATGCCTGCTACACGCGGCCCGCGAGCGAAGCCACCAATACGGATGCCTTTGTCGAGGTCGACGAGATCACGTTACAGGGCGAGGTGAAGCGAATCTTCTCGGGCTGGATGTATGCGGCGAGTCCCGGTCTCCATGGCGTCGAGCATCCGGTCTATGACATCTGGCTGACCGATTGCAAAGGTCCGGAGCAAACGGTTGTCAGCGCCGCGCCTGAGCCACCGAAACCCGTGGCAGCTCCTGCGCCGCCGACAGCGCCGAAGAAACAGCCGGCGCCAAAGCAGGCAGCGCCGCGTCCTCTGCCTCCGCCGCCGCAGCAGGTTCAGCAGCAACCGGCGCCTCCGCCGCAACAACCTGGCGGGCTGTTCTCGATCTTCCGCTAAATCCCAGCCTATCGTCATTGCGGGCAATCCATAACCCTTCGGTATCGCCCTGGATTGCTTCGCGGAGCCTGTCATCCGGCCGCGCCTCGCGCGGACCGGGTGGCTCGCAATGACGGCTTCTAACCTCGCGCAGCGATGATCGCGAGCGCTTCTGTGCCTGAAATCGGCCGGTCGGTCGGCAATCGCCCAAAATCCGCCGGCTCGCCCTTGAGTGCGCGATCGAGGAGCGCGGTATAGCGCCTCCGCGGGATTTCCATGGCGCCGAAGCGCTTCAAATGCTCGGTGACATACTGTGTGTCGAGCAGCTCGAAACCGCCGGCGATCAGGCGGGCGACCAGATGCACCAGCGCCACTTTCGAGGCGTCGCGCGAGCGGTGGAACATGCTTTCGCCGAAGAAGGCGCGGCCCAGGCTCACGCCATAGAGTCCGCCGACGAGATCGCCGTCCTGCCAGGCCTCGACGCTGTGGCCGTGGCCGAGCGCATGCAAGCCGCTATAGAGATCCCGGATACGCTTGTTGATCCAGGTATCCTCGCGTCCCTCCTGCGGCGCCGCGCAGCCGGCGATCACGGCTTTGAACGCGGCGTTCACGGTCACGGTAAAGCCGTCGGACCGAACGGTGCGCGCAAGCCGCGAGGAGATGCGAAAGCCGTCCAGCGGGATCACGCCGCGTATCTCCGGCTCGACCCAGAACAGGGTCGGATCGTCCGCGCTCTCGGCCATCGGAAAGATGCCGCAAGCATAGGCGCGGAGCAGGACTTCGGGTGTGATCTCGGACGGGCCGGAGTCGCGGGAGGTCATGGTGGTCAACATAGCAGGACGCCCGCGCCGGCGCGACTAGAGACGATGCGAACGGCGATCTACTTCGCCGCCATGCTGCCGGGTCCGAGCGTGGTGCGCGGAAACCGCAGCACGATTCTGGTTCCGGCATGACGGGTATCGCGCTCGACCTTGGCCTCAAGCTTCGCAGCCATGGCGCTGACGATGCGCTGCCCCATGCCGGTCGAACGAGGATCGCTGCTACCGCGCGAATCGAGGCCGACGCCATCGTCGGCGATCGAGAGCACGAGCGCCTCGCCCTCGCTTTGGAGCTCGACATCGATCGGCCCCGCGCAATCGATGTAGGCGTATTTCACCGCGTTCATCACGAGCTCGTTGACGATGATGCCGATCGCCACCGCTCGATCAGGGTCGATCTCGACGGGCTCCGCCTTCAGTGTCAGCCGCGACATCCGGTTGCCCTCGGCGGAACGGCGGAGATCGTCGAGCAGCGCATCGAGATACTGGTTCAAGAGCACGCTGTTCAGATCGTGCGACGTGTAGAGGCGGCGGTGCACCTGCGCCACGGCAGCGACGCGGCCCATGGCATTGGTCAGCGCGGCCTTGACGTCGTCCTGGGTCGAAGAATTGGCCTGCAGGTGCAACAGCGAGGCGATGATCTGCAGCGAGTTGCCGACGCGATGGTTGACTTCGCGGAGCAGCACCTCGCGTTCGGCCGCGAGCGCCGCATAGCGGTCGCGCGAGGCGTGGACCTCGGCCTCGGCTTCGTTGCGGGCACGTTGCAACTCGGCCTGGCGCAGCGCGCCTTCGACGGCGACGTGCAGCAGCGGAACGAAATCGCCGCGCGCATCCTTGACCAGATAGTCGGCCGCTCCCGCCTTCAGTGCGGTGACTGCGATCTTGGAATCCTGTGACGCAGTGACGAACACGACCGGCGGCGCGTTGGCGATCTGCATGATCCGCCCGAGCGTCTCGAGCCCGTCAACCCCCGGCATGTACTGGTCGAGTGCAATGACGTCGATGCCGCCTTGCTCGAGCCGCTTGAGCCCCTCGCTGCCGCTCGGCGCGTGCTCGACCTTGAAGCCGACCCGCGACAGGCCGCGCGCGACCAGTCGCGCGAGCGCGTCGTCGTCATCGATGTAGAGCAGCGTGGGTGGCGCGTGTGTCATTAGGCGGCGGACGGAACCTGGATGACGGAGAAGAATAGCCCAAGCTGACGTATGGCGTTTGCGAAGCTCTCGTAGTTGACCGGCTTGGTAATGTAGACATTGCAGCCGAGCTCGTAGCAGCGCTTGATCTCCTGGGAATCGTCGGTCGTGGTCAGGACCACCACGGGCGCGCATTTCAGATATTTGTTTTCCTTGACTTGCCGCAGGATATCGATCCCGGTCGTGTCGGGCAGGTTGAGATCGAGCAGGATCAGGAGCGCCCGGCCTTCGTGCTCGGAACCGCTGCCATTCTCGCCGAGGAGGTAGCGCACCGCGTCCGTACCGTTGCGAAACGCCACGATCTCGTTGTTGACGCCGGAACGGCGGATATTCCGCTCGATCAGGCGTGCATGGCCTTCGTCGTCTTCGATCATGATGATGGTTACTGGTGCATTCATGACTGTGTGTTCCAACTATTCGCTTTCGAATTTCCAGTTGATGGGCAGCGTCACCACAAACGTGCTGCCGCCGTTGAGTTCCGACGACACCGACATGGTCCCGCCGAGTCGCCGCACCAAGGCGCGCACATGGGCAAGTCCGATGCCCTGTCCCGGCTTGTCCTGGGTGCCGGCGCGGCGAAACAGCTCGAAGATGCGCTGATGGTCTTTGGGATCGATGCCGCGGCCATTGTCCGCGATCTCGATGATCGCGAAGCCGAGCTTGGTACGGCCGCGGATCGAAATCTGGCCGGGAAGGCCGGGTTTCAGATATTTGATGGCGTTGTCGATCAGGTTCGAGAAGATCTGCTCCAGCGCCAGGCGGTCGCTCTCGATCCGCGGAAGGGGCGCGACGCGGATTTCGGCCTTTGCTTCGGCAGCCTGGTGCGCGAGCGTGGAGACGATCGCCTCGATCAATTCTCCCAAGTCAATCCTGACCGGCTCGAACTGGCGCCGGCCCTCGCGCGTGAGATTCAGTATCGCCGTGATCAGCCGATCCATCTTGGCAATCGATGACTTGATGAAGCTGAGCGCCTCGGAGAAATCCTCCGAGAGCTGCCTGTCCTCATCTTCGAGGGGAGCCTCGGCATCGCCGGCCATCGCATGAACCGGCAGGCGAAGCGCCGCGATCCGCCGGAAAATATTGCCGTGCAATTCCTCCAGCTCGCTGGTGAAGCCCATGATGTTGACGAGCGGCGAGCGCAGGTCATGGCTCACGATATAGGCGAAACGCTGGATCTCGTCGTTGGCCTCGCGCAAATCCGCGGTGCGTTCGTCGACCGTGGCCTCGAGATTGAGGTTGGAGTCGCGCAAGCGGGCTAAGGCATCGTCGCGCTCGCGCGCCGATCGCCGCAGCAGGAACATCGAGATGCCGGCGAGCGCGATCACGAGTCCGCAGCCCGCGATCGTCACCGTCGAGGCGAGGCGCTGGCTGCGCGCGGCGTTCGCCGCGCGAAGGTCGAACAGCCGGTTTTCCTCGCGGCGCAAGGCCTCCGCCACGGTGCGGATGGCGGTTGTGGTGTTGCCGGCCGCGGCCTCGCGCACCAGCGCGGTGGCGCTG
>Ga0335069_10015359_pt1 | contig 10704 bp, 8 predicted proteins | sample Lox_Sample_11_FD_206714 | JGI IMG/M metagenome (GOLD analysis project Ga0335069, IMG submission 206714) | Soil microbial communities from Loxahatchee National Wildlife Refuge, Florida, United States - Lox_Sample_1.1 | ecosystem: Environmental > Terrestrial > Soil > Wetlands | place: USA: Florida... | reverse complement strand
CCGGCTCCAACTGGGCCAAGTTCATGAGCGAGGATGCACTCTCTTGCGCCTGGGCCGTCGGGACCAACGTGTTGCTGCAAGAAGTGGAACGCCTTAAGAAGGTCGGAGTCGCGGTCTCCGTTCCCGAGCGAGGCAGCCGCAAGCGGCCGGATGGCATGAACGTCGAGTGGATGACCTCGACCGTCGGATCGGACACGCCCGGCTCGACGCTGCCCTTCATGATCGAAGACGAAACCCCCCGCGCCTGGCGCGTGCAAACTTCCGCCAGCGTGCAGGGAGCGCCCGTCGGAGGCGTCGAAAACGTGGTCCTGGGCGTAAACAACCTCGACGCCGCTGTCGCCATGTTCCGCAAGGCCTACGGTTGGGCCGAGCCACTTACGGAAACGCAAAAAGACTTCGGCAAGCTGGCCTATTTCCCCGGCGAACCAGTCATTCTCGCCGCTCCCAATGGCGGAGGCTGGCTCTCCGATCGCATCTCCAAGCATGGCGAAGGCCCCGTCGCCTATCTTCTCGTTGGAAAAGATTTTGCCGCCGCCACAAAGAAATACCACCTCTCCGGCTCGAAGACGTGGTTCGGACAGAAGGTAGCGTGGTTCGACACGGGCAGGCTCAAGGGCGTGCGGCTCGGAGTAATTGGGCAGTAGGCGCCGGCCCCCCAGAACCTTGATTCCCAAATTACTTTGACTTGGATTCTGCGCTCGTTGCGCTGTCGGCAGGTAGCTTCAGGCGTTCGATCGCCGCTCTTAGTTCAGAAATCTCATAACCAGCCTTGTAAAAAGTGATGTTCCCGCTGGCATCAACCAGAACAGCAAGCGGCACGCCTTTTCGCTTGAATGCCTTACCGAGTGAGCCATTTTCGTCGTGATAGTTGGGCCATGCAACATGCTCTTGTGATAGGTAGCTCTTGGCCGACTGCGGGCCCTCATCATTGTCAATGCCGATCCAAACCAGTCCACGGGTTGCAGTCTCCGCATACAGCCTCTTCAACCCAGGCAGGAGATCTTCACACGGCGCGCACCAAGTCGCCCAGAATTCCAGGAAAACCGGCTTACCGCGAAAGCTGCTGAGCGTTACCGCCTTGCCGTCGTCACCTTTTAGCGAAATCTCCGGGGCTGGGTTGCCTATGAAGTCCACCGCCTTGTCGCTGGCCCTGTCACTAGCTTTCCCAAAATTGGGTTCAGGAAAGGACTCCACCAGTTTCGCTTCCGCCGGAGGTAGAAAGACAAACGACTCCTCCGGTTCTTCTTGATCCAGTTTGACAACCGGATAAGTAGTCGTTTTCTCGATGGCAATTGGAATATGAACGTCTGAAATTGGCTCGATTATGTAGCTATCACTTCGGCTGAGCCTCTTTACAACAAGGTTAGTAGATCTCGCAATCCAGACAGTCTCCTCACTCTTCAAGCCAGATTTGTCTTCCTTCAGGTCCGTGTCCTTGAATGCAACTTTCACGCACTCGATCTTTCGGCCACCCACCTCAATTGTCTCGTCTGGTAACAACTCGGCCGATTTCAGACGGGACGCCATCATGCGCAGTTCGAGCATCATGCGCTTCGCCTCTTCGATCCCTTGCGTTGCCTGTGACAAGTACCGCCGTCTCTTTTTTGTGTCCGCTGCAACGGCTGTCTTTGTGTAAAGGTGCTCAATCGCGCTGTGTTCCCACTTAGTCTGACCGTCCGAAATGAGCGCGCCGGATCCACCCGACGTTCGCACCTCATAACGATAACGCTCGTTCGGAGCAACAATGGCCGTCAGGAATTTCTTTTCCCAATTGCGGCTCAGTTCGTTAGAGAACGTTTCTTCCGTGACTGCCTCAATGTGGTATGACTCTGCTTTTCCATAGCGGTCGCTGACTTGATTGAGCAGCGCCAGCCCGTCGCTACCATGGATTTGAGCCAAGCTGGGAATGTTCGCGCACAGCGAGAATACAAGCAGTAGGGGCCCAGGGAGAGAACGCTTCATGGGTGTCCACCTCTAGCGTGCCAATATTCTATCGCCCAGCCGGCTCGTTCTGTAAGTGCGCCGCGTACGTTTCCTCAATTGCTTCACTCGGCTTTTCGCTTTACTATCGCCTGAGTGTCACTTCACAACGACAACCCCGCCCTCAAAGACCGCATAGTTTCTGCCGCGGCGGTCGAGGACGATTCTTCATTCGAACTCAAACTCCGCCCGCAGCGTCTCGGCGAGTTCATCGGCCAATCCAAAGTCAAAGAAAATCTCGACGTCGCGATTCAGGCCGCGAAATCGCGCGGGGAAGCCCTCGACCACGTCCTGCTCTACGGCCCGCCTGGCCTTGGCAAGACGACGCTCGCCAACATCATTGCCAACGAACTCGGCGTCGCTTTTCAACAAACCTCCGGCCCTACGCTGCAGATCAAGGGCGATCTCACCGCCATCCTCACCAATCTGCGCGACAAACAGGTTCTCTTCATCGACGAAGTTCACCGCCTTCAGCCCGCGCTCGAAGAGATTCTTTACTCCGCGCTCGAGGATTACAAACTCGACATCATGATCGGCCAGGGCCCGTCCGCGCGCACGCACACTATGGACGTGAAGCCCTTCACCTTCGTCGGCGCCACCACGCGCGCCGGGCTGTTGTCAGCCCCTCTCCGTTCGCGCTTCGGCCTGTTGCTCCGCCTCGAGTTCTACACCAACGACGATCTGCGCGTGATCATCGAACGCTCCGCCGAAATCCTCGACGTGAAAATCGATCGCCCCGGCGCGATGGAAATCGCCAGCCGCTCCCGTGGCACGCCACGCATCGCCAACCGCCTCCTCCGCCGAGTTCGCGATTATGCCCAGGTCCGCGCCGGAGGCGACATCGACCAGAAGACCGCCAACGCCGCCCTCTCCATGCTCGAAGTCGACCAGCACGGCTTCGACGAAATCGACCGCAAGCTCCTCCTCACCATCATCGAGAAATATCAAGGTGGCCCCGTCGGTGTGAACACGCTCGCCGCCGCCCTCGCCGAAGAGCCTGACGCCATCGAGGAAATCTACGAACCTTTTCTCATGCAGATTGGCTTTCTCAACCGCACCCCGCGCGGCCGCGTTGCCACCCAGCTCGCCTACGACCACTTCGGAATCACCCCAAACCGCCGCCAGAGTTCGCTTTTCTGAGATTGCAGACAACCTCCGTTCTTCTCTAGACACTCTGACAATCTGTGTCTGCTGTAGTATCTTGTCTGTTCGCCCGTCTGAGGGGGCTCGGCGAGAATTCGAAAAGGTTGATTGTTTTGCGATCGTTTGGGCCCAGATGGTTCTTGTTCCTGCTCGTGCTGACGGCGCTGGCCGCAGCTCCCTTCGCAGCACCCCAAAACCCGCCGGCTTCTGCCCCCATCCAGACTCCGCCAACCGAAGCTCCCGAGCACCTTGCCGCCGCATCCAACGGATCGCATCTCGCTATCCCGTTTCTTCCCTCTCCGCCTGTCCTGGAGGACTTTCTCAGCATGAGGCCGGAGGGCTCCGTAGCCCCGCTCATGGCGAAGGTCACGGACTTCATTCAGCGCACGCCGCATGACGGCCAGCCGGTCTCCCAGCCCACCGAAGCCTATCTCGGGTACGACAACAAGAACCTCTACGTCGTCTTCGTCTGCCATGACCAACCAGGAAAGGTTCGCGGTCACGAAACTCGCCGCGAAGACTTCCAGGGCGACGATGATGTTGCGGTACTCCTCGACACGTTTCACGACCGCCGCCGCGCCTACGAATTCGAAGTGAATCCCAAGGGCGTCCAGTGGGACGCGGTGTACACCGAGGCTTCCTACAACGACACAGGCGGACATTTCGACGTTTCTTTTGACACGCTCTGGTATTCCAAGGGCAAGATGATTCCCGGCGGCTATATCGCCTGGATCGCCATCCCTTTTCGCAGCCTGCGATTCCCCTCAACCGAGAACCAGACCTGGGGAATTGTCCTGCTCCGCGAGGTTGCGCGCGAAAATGAGCAGTCTTTCTGGCCGCGCATTGGGATCAGCGAGGAGGGACGCTTAGCGCAGGCAGCCACCGCAACGGGCATTCGCGGCATTTCTCCCGGCCGCAACATTCAGCTCATTCCGTACGGATTGCTGAACGGCTTTCATGCTGTCGACGATCGCTATCCCGACCAGGCCTATTACCAGAACCGTGACATCGGCGGAACCTTTGGGCTCGATGGCAAAATGATTCTTAACGACAGTCTTGTGCTCGATGTCACCGCCAACCCCGACTTCAGCCAGGTCGAGTCCGATGAGCCTCAGGTCACCGTCAACCAGCGCTACCGCGTCTATTTTCCGGAGAAGCGACCCTTTTTCATCGAAAACGGAGACTACTTCCGTACGCCGATTGACTTGTTTTTCACGCGCAACATCGTCAACCCCGACGCCGGCGTCCGCCTGACTGGCAAGGCGGGTCCTTACTCCATCGGCGTCCTCTCCGCCGACGACCGCGCTCCCGGCCTCACCGTCAATCCCAACGATCCTCTCTTCAAATCGCGCACGTATTTCACTATCGCCCGTGTTTCCCGCGACCTCTTCAAGCAGTCGAGCGTCGGTGCCATCTACACCGATTGGGAAGACCCTGCCGCCAGTACGTTCAATCGCGTCGGCGGCCTGGATTTCCGCCTGAAGTTCTCCCCTCATCTTTATCTCACCGCTCAGGGAGTTGTCAGCTCCTCTTCTTATTCCTACGGCTCCGCCTACCGCGCCGAACTCGGATACACCAGCAATCACTGGGGACACAACAGCGTTTACAAGGACTACACTGCCGGCTTTTCCACCGTGCCCGGCTTCGTCACCCGCACCGATACCCGCGAATACCGCGACTACACAAGCTACGCCTTCCGGCCAAAAGGCGGTCTCGTTCAATCGTGGGGCCCCGAGTTCTTCGGCCATTGGACCTGGGATCACAGCGGCCTTCGCCTCGATACCGATTACGAACCTGATCTCTCCGTCTTCTTACGGCACAATACTCACTTCTCCTTGTTCCCCTATTCGGACTTTCGCGAGCGCCTTCGCCCCACCGACTACTCTGGCCTCACGCAAGACACCGACTTCCACGAACACTACAGCGGCATTAATTTCTTCACCGCACCCATCACTCACATTAGCTTCCTCGCCCAGTATTTCTGGGGCGACGCGATTAACTTTGTCCCCGGATTTTCTCCCTACCCCATTCTCAAGCCATATCTGGCTCGCAACGATCAGGGGACGGCGCAGCTCACTTTGCATCCGTTTAACCGCCTTACGATCGACAACTCATATCTCTTTAGCCGTCTGCGCACACGCGATACCAACGCCAACATCTTCAACAACCACATTCTTCGCACCAAATGGAACTGGCAGTTCACTCGCGAACTCTCGCTCCGCGTCATCCTGCAATACAACGCCACGCTGACGCAAAACTCCCCCTCCGTCGGCGCCGATCAGTTCCAGTACACCTACCTGCCCACATCGAAAAACTTTAATACCGACATCCTGTTCACCTATTTCCTCCACCCCGGCACCGCGCTGTACGTTGGCTATAACACGAACCAGCAAAACCTCGATCCCACGCTAAAGATTGACCCGTTCCTCGGAGGCGTACACAACGGCACCCGCATGATCAATGACGGCCGGCTCTTCTTCGTGAAGGTGTCGTACCTGCTGCGCTTCTAGCAATCGATGTCATCCCGAGCGGAGCAGAAGTTCACGCAGTGAACTTCTGCGGAGTCGAGGGACCCCTATCGCCTCAACGGGTGTTTGCGTTGGAAGGGTTTCTCTCGGTCATGAGCACGGCTCCCGAGGATGCAGAACAACCCCAAGTTGACTTCCCCCCGCTCAATCTGCGTTAATCACCCTTCAACCACACGAGGTGCTATGCGCGACGTCGTTTCCACCGAACATGCTCCCAAGGCCATCGGGCCCTACTCCCAGGCTATTCGAGCTGGAGGTTTCGTTTTCACGTCTGGCCAAGTCGCCATCGACCCAGCCACGCAACAGGTAATCGCCGGAGACGTCAGCGCGCAAACGGATCGTGTAATGAAGAACCTCTCCGCCATTCTCGAAGCCGCGGGAACCAGCTTCGAGAAGGTCGTCCGCTGCGGCGTGTTCCTGAAGAACATGGGAGATTTCTCGGCCATGAATGAAGTCTACGGCCGTTACTTCAAGCAGGCCGCGCCTGCCCGGTCAACCGTCGAAGTTGCGCGGCTGCCCAAAGATGTCCTTGTTGAAATTGATGTCATCGCGCTCGCCTAGCGCGCGATCATTAGCATCAGGAGGCTAGAAAGCAATCATGAGCACAAAGAAAATCCTTCGTATTTCTCTCGTAGCTGCCGCTGTTCTGAGCTTGGCCCTTGCCCTGGCGGCGCAATCCGGCAAGACGGCCACCACCGCAAGAAAGCCCGCAGCCGCGCATCCGGCCGCCATCGGACCCACCAAGGTCACTGGCGCGCCCACTAAGACCCCTAGCGGGCTAGAGTACTGGGATATCAAAGTCGGGACCGGCGCCGAGGCCAAGCCCGGTCACAAAGTAAAAGTCGATTACACCGGCTGGCTCACCAGCGGGAAGAAATTCGACAGCTCGGTGGGAACCGGGAAACCCTTCGAATTCATGATCGGCGCCGGCCAAGTCATCAAGGGCTGGGACGAGGGCGTGGCTGGAATGAAAGTCGGCGGCAAACGCCAGCTCCGCATTCCGCCAGACCTTGCCTACGGAGCCAAGGGCTACCCAGGCGCAATCCCGCCCAACGCTACGCTGATCTTCGATGTAAGGCTGGTCGCCGCCGACTGAGGCTGTCGGGATCGTTGGCACGCACAGAAAGACTCCGGTTCGCGTCAGTTTTGGGAAGGGCACGAACTCGTCAGTTTACTGGAAAAACTCTGGAATCCGGCCCTAACGGGAAGGGCACGAGTTCCACTCGTGCCGCAAGTGCCGCCCATTCTTCAGCGGCTTCCAGCCGCTGGGGGAATGCTGCTGCCAAACTCCGGTGCACCGCTGCTCCAAACACACGAAAGCCCGCAGCTTGCCTGCGGGCTTCGATAGAAGGCTACGCCTTGACGACTTTGCCGCTGCGCAGGCAGGCTGTACACACGCGCATGCGCTTGGTCGTCGCGCCGACACGGGCGTGAACCGGACGCAGATTGACGTTCCAGCGCCGCTTGCTTACGTTGTGCGCGTGGCTGATGGTGTTGCCGAACTGCGGCCCCTTGCCGCAGACATCACATACTCTTGCCATGACTCGGGAATCCTTCGAGGCTTGTTGCCGAAAGCTTGATTTTACAGGAACTTGTAAGTTTTTTCCACAAGGGAAAGGCTCCCGCATCCGTTGCCGAGAGCCTTCCAAAAACGTCGTTCTAACCCGTTTCCCTACGCGGCCTTGCCCATCACCGGCTGCGAGCAGTGCGCGCAGCGGCGGGCATCGATCGGAATCTCGCTCAGGCACTCCGGGCATTTCTTGGTGGTCGGATCGGCCGGTGCGGGATCCTTGCGGGTCCGTGCGATCAGCGCATTGATCGGCGTGATCACGAAGAAATAAACCGCTGCCGCCACCAGCAGGAAGCTGACCACGGCCGTAATGAAATCGCCGATCGGAAACAGCGTGCTGCCGACCGTGAAGCTGATGCCAGTAAAGTCGGGCTTGCCGACGAGTAGAGCGATGATCGGGTTGATGATGTCTTTTACGAGAGCCGTGACGATGGTCCCAAACGCTCCGCCAATAACCACACCGACTGCCAGGTCAACAACGTTGCCCCGCAAAATAAATTGCTTAAAGCCAGATAACATGTTTTGTCCTCCAGAATATGGAATGGCGGTTAAATGTAAATGGAGGGCAGACTTTGGTCAAGAGTGTTTTGTTTTTATCCCAAGATGCGTATTGACTCGCTCCCGAATCATGCATAGATTTGTTGAATACAGCTAAGGGGGGATCCGTGGCCACATTTGCTGTCAACCGCCAAGCCAAGCAGCAGGAGATCACCTTCAGCGACGCAATGGCGCAACTTTCGCGAGATGACCGCTTTCGGGCGACCATCTATGCAATGAATACTCTGCTTGTTCAGAAGGGTATCTACTCACCAGAAGAGTTTGAGTCCCAATTTTGCCAGTTCGCCACGAAGTGTCGATAAGCTACTTCTTCTTTCCCTTTTTGATATCTTTCCATTTTGGCATTTGACACTCTGGTTTTGAACACCGTTCGTGGGCTCCAATCTCGCATTGATCGCAAGTACACGAGCACTTGTAGTCGGGTTGTTTCGTTCTTCTTTTTCCCTCGGAACATTCACTGCCCTCAGTAAACTCGCGACGGTAGGATGTCGCGCTATTGCAATGAATCGGGAGATCGCCCTCAGATCCGCATCGGCATCACAATATACCGGTACTTATAATCTTCTGCCTCGGCGGGCCGCAGCTGCCCGGCAGACTGCGCATCCTTCAACTCCAGCTTCACCTCGCCCGACCCCGTCGCCTTGATGAAGTCCAGCAGATACTGCGCATTGAACCCAATCGCCATGGCGTCGCCGTTGTAGTCGACTTCGATGGAGTCTTCCGACTCGCCCGTCTCGGTCGATGACGCCGATAGCTTCAGTTCGCCCTTATCCAGCTTCAGCCGCACCGCCCGCGAGCGCTCATCGGCAAACTGCGCCACGCGCGAGATCGCCGCTCCCAAGTCGTCTCCCTGCACCACAATCGACTTGGTAATATCCTTCGGCAGTACCGCCTCATAGTTCGGAAACTGCCCTGTAAGCTGACGCGACGTCAGCAGCCGCGGTCCAACGCGGAAGAACAGCGTCGACTCATCCTTGGCGAAGTCAATCGTCTCGACATCCGAATCGAGCAGCGTTTTCAACTCATCCATCGCCTTCTTCGGCACCAGCGTCTTCATCTCGCCCGAAACGCCCTCGAACTTCTCCCCCGAACGCTCCACATGCGCCAGCCGATGCCCATCCGTCGCCACCATTGTGATCGATTCCGGCTTCAACACCATCAGCGCGCCGTTCAGCGTGTAGCGCGATTCCTCTGTCGCGATGGCAAAGCCCGTCTTCGCAATCATCGACCGCAGCACCGCCGCCGGAATCTTGATTGCGCCCGCCGACGGGAATACCGGCAGGCTGGGAAAATTCGATTTCGCCATGCCCACCATCTTCGTATTTGACCGACCACAACGAATGCTCACCCAGTGGTTTTCCAGCAGCTTGATCGTGATGTCGGCATCCGGCAGCAGCTTCACATAGTCGTAAAGTTTCCGCGCCGGAATCGTGCACGACCCCTCTTTCTTCACCTTCGCGGCACAGGATGTCCGCAGGCTGAGATCCAGGTCCGTCGCCGTCAGCGAAAGCTTGTCGCCCGATGCCTCAAATAAATAGTTGGAGAGAATCGGGATTGTCGTCTTGCGCTCGACCACCCCTTGCGTGGCCGTCAGTTCCCGAAGCAACTCTGCTTTACTGACTGTGATTTCCATGGTCGTAATGGCTACGGCAGGGGCGACTTCTACCGGCATATTCTGTCTCCCAACTGTACTTCTGTTCCTTTTCTTATATCAAATGCAAAAGCAAGAAAACCAGTAGTAACCGTAGGCGCTGCGAAGAAGTGGAAAACCGGAGCATCTGCCTTCCCTTCAGGAACTTTCGCTGCAAGCCCTGATGTGAAGAATCATGCCCCATCGCGGAGGAGAGACAGGAATCGCCAACGGCATGCCCGGGTTCCCGCTCCCATCTCCCACAACTTCCACAGACGTTGAACAGGCAGAGGCTGGAAGAACGGGTGGTTAAAGTGGAAAACGCGCTATTAACCGCTGACTATGCGCCGAGTTGCTCAGTCAGTTTGTTCAGGAGCCTGTTCAAATCTTTGTCGTTCTTGCGGAGTTCTTCGATCTTTTCGACAGAGTGCAGCACGGTTGTGTGGTGCTTTCCGCCAAACTGGCGTCCAATCTCCGGCAGCGACGCTTCCGTCAGGTGCTTCGCCAAATACATGGCGATCTGCCGCGGATAGACGATCGACCGCGAATTATTCTTGGCCTTGATTTCCACTAGGCGCAGTCCAAATTGCTCGGCTACCGCCTTCTGAATCGACTCGATCGTTACCTTGCGTGCCTGCGAATCGATGAAGTTCTTCAGAATCTGCTGCGCGTACGGCAAGCTGATCTCGGTGCCGATCAGGGAAGAGTGCGCCACCAGGCGAATCAGCGCCCCTTCCAACTCACGCACATTCGACCGGATGTTGGAGGCGATATACAGCGCCACATCCGTAGGCAGCGTAATCCGCTCCTGCTCAGCCTTCTTCTGCAGGATCGCGACCTTGGTCTCAAGATCCGGCGGCTGAATGTCGGCAATCAATCCCCACTCAAAACGGCTGCGCAAACGGTCCTCAAACTCCGCCAGTTCCTTTGGCGGCCGGTCGCTGGCAATCACGATCTGCTTCATCGACTCATGCAGCGCGTTGAACGTATGGAAGAACTCTTCCTGCGTCCGCTCTTTCTGCGCCAGGAACTGGATGTCGTCCACCAGCAACACATCCACCGTCCGGAAGCGATCGCGGAAGCTGATCATCTTGTCGTAGCGCAGCGAGTTGATCATATCGTTCGTGAATTTCTCGCTGGAGACGTAACAGATAGAGGCCTGCGGTGACCGCCGCTTGATCTCGTGCCCAATGGCCTGCATCAGGTGCGTCTTGCCCATGCCCACGCCGCCATAGAGGAACAAGGGGTTGTAGGCCTTGGAAGGCCTCTCCGCGACCGCCTGGCAAGCCGCATGC
>Ga0335069_10015358_pt1 | contig 10704 bp, 13 predicted proteins | sample Lox_Sample_11_FD_206714 | JGI IMG/M metagenome (GOLD analysis project Ga0335069, IMG submission 206714) | Soil microbial communities from Loxahatchee National Wildlife Refuge, Florida, United States - Lox_Sample_1.1 | ecosystem: Environmental > Terrestrial > Soil > Wetlands | place: USA... | reverse complement strand
TCGCGCGTCAATTTCTTCGAAACAAAAAGATAGGTCGAAAGGATTCGTTGCATAAGTGACCAGTTTAGCGTGTAGCAACTATCGCATGGGTCCCGCGAATCCCACTACACAGTGTTGGTTAACACCACTAATATCCTATCGCCGACCCTTCATCCCTCGGGTCCGCCGCCCCGCACCGCTCCCCTGTCTCCGCATCAATCCCGATGGCATTCACCAGCCCGATATGCCCGCGCCGTTTCACCATATATCCGCGCTCCTTCATCTGCTCTTCCATCTCCGCAGAGAACATCTTCTCCATCATCAACTGGTCCGGTAGCCATTGATGATGGAACCGCGGCGTATTAATCGCCGTTTGCGCGTCCATCCCCAGGATCATCCAGTTGATCACCGACAGCAGCGTCACAGAAATAATCGTTGGCCCGCCCGGTGACCCCGTCACAAAGCTCAACTGCCCGTCGCGCAACACTATCGTTGGCGTCATTGAACTCAGCGGCCGTTTTCCCGCTTCAATCGTGTTCCCCTCGGACTGGATCAGCCCAAACAGCGCGTTCGGCACGCCTGGTTGCGTTGTGAAGTCGTCCATCTCGTCGTTCAATAAAAATCCCGCCGACGAAGTCACGTGCGACCCATAGCTGTCATTCAGCGTCGTGGTGCTTGCCACCGCGTTCCCGGCTCCATCGACCACCGAAAAATGCGTCGTGTGCGGACCCTCCCCCAGACTGATGATGGTATTCGGCGGCACGCTTGCGCTCACCCCCGACGTGCACACATGCGGATTCCCGGCCTTCACCTCCGAACTGGTGCTTGCCCTCACCGTATTGATCGTCGCCAGCAGTTCCTCCGCGTAGCAGGGACTTGTCAGCCCCGCCACCGGCACATTCGAAAAATCCGGGTCGGCCAGGTACGCCGCGCGGTCCGCGAAAATCCGCCGCATCACCTCCGCCACCATGTGCACGCTCTGCGGGTCGTCCCACCCCTTCAGTGGTACCTTCTGCAGCATGTTCAGCCCCTCGATCACCGCCACTCCGCCCGAACTCGGCGGCGGTGACGAGATCACTTCCCACCTCGATCCGTTCACGTTGTAGTTTGCACGCAGCGCCTCGCGAACCTTCGGCTGGTACTTCGCCAGGTCTTCCAAAGTGATGAGCCCGCCCATCGCGGCCATGTCACCGGCCAGCATCTTCGCCGTCTCACCGCGGTAGAACTCCTGCGGCCCCTTCTTCGCAATTCGTTTCAACGTCTCCGCCAGTTCCGGCTGCTTCAACGTGTCGCCCACCCTGTAGTACTTTCCGTCATTCAACCAGATGTGGCCGCTCATCGAAAAGCGCTGCAGATCCTTCCGCTCTTCCGCAAACTCCCGCGCGAGTTTTTCCGTCACTGGTATTCCGCGCTCCGCATACCGGATCGCCGGCACCAGCACGTCCGCGAGCTTCATCGTTCCACACGTCTTCAGTGCCAGCGCCAATCCCGCCACCGTCCCCGGAACCGCCACCGACCGGTAACCCACCGTCGACGCTTCGTTGTCCAGCTTACCGTCCGGCTTGATATACATTTCCCGCGTCGCTTTTCCCGGCGCCATTTCGCGGTAATCGAAAAACGTGGTCTTCCCATCTGCCATCCGCACGAGCATGAACCCGCCCCCGCCGATATTTCCTGCCGCCGGTTCCACCACTGCCAGGGCAAACGCCGTTGCTACCGCCGCATCCACCGCGTTTCCGCCTCGCTTCAGCGTCTCCACGCCCGCTTGCGAAGCCAACGGCTCATCCGTAGCCACCATTCCGTGCGCTCCGCGTACCGCCTCTCTTGGCCATTCCTTCGGAATCTCCGGCTGATCGCGGAACTCGTGCGCCGCTTGTCCCAGAGTGCATACCGGCAGGCAAAGGGAAGCAGCCATTGCAAATGATTTCAGGATTTTTCTTCTCATCGCGGAAACCGACAGTATTTGATCCATTCCATAGCGTCAAGTCCACAGCTTTTCGCTTTGCACGTTTTCACTTTACACGATTTCCTTTCTCCCATTCCGTTCCGCGCCTTCAACTTGGTGTATGCTTCCACCGATTCCGCATAAGGAGACTCGACTCATCATGCGTTCCCGCCGCATCCACCGGTTCACCGCTCTGCTCGTCTTCCTTCTCGCCGCGTTTCCTCTTGTCGCGCAGCAGCCTGCCCCTCCCCCCGACCTCGACGACTACGTCACACGCTCCATGAAAATCTTTGAAGTCTCCGGTATGGCCGTTGCCATTGTCAAAGACGGCAAAGTCGTTTTCTCCAAGGGCTACGGCGTTCGCAAGCTCGGCGATCCCGCTCCCGTCGACGAAAACACTCTCTTCGGCATCGGCTCCAACACCAAAGCCTTCACCGCCGCCGCTCTCGCCACTCTCGTTGATGCCGGCAAAATCTCCTGAGACGACCCCGTTTACGACCGCCTCAAAGGCTTTGTGATGTACGACCCCTACGTCTCCAAGGAAATGCGCATACGCTGGCTACGGCATGGGCTGGGGGCTCCGCGACTACAAGGGCCGCAAACTCGTCGGCCATACCGGCGAAGTCGCTGGCTTTGTCACCCGCGTCATGCTCGTCCCCGAAGAAAACCTCGGTGTCGTCATCCTCACCAACGCTGAATCCGATAGCGCCTTCGACGCTGTCCTCTATCACATCCTCGATTCCTATTTCGCTGGTTCCACCATCGACTACATCGCCGCCTTCAAGTCTCTTGACGACAAGAACAAAAAAGATGCCGACGACACCATGGCCAAGGCCTCGCAATCCCGGGCGGCGGATTCCAAGCCCTCACTCCCTCTCGAAAAATACGCTGGCGATTATTCCGATCTCTGGTATGGCAGGGTCAACATCAAGCAGGAAAGCACCGGCCTCGTTCTCAACTTCGAGCACACTTCAAAGGGCATCGCCGATCTTCAGCACTGGCAATTCGACACTTTCAAGGCGCACTGGCGTGATCGCACCGTCGAAGATGCCTTCGTCACCTTTGCCCTCAAGCCCGACGGCTCCATTGACCACTTCACCATGGTCGCCGTCTCGCCCCTGGCGGATTTCAGCTTCGATTATCAGGATTTGTACTTCACGCCGTTACCGCCACCAAAGAAATAGCGCCGCAACGAGGGATCTCAACCACTACGTCTCGGCGCACAGTCACGACGATCTTCTAGCCGCTTTGCGCGGCCATCCTGAATCTGCTCGTTTCGTGAACGATGAGGTAGGGCACTACTGAACGCCAGCTACTCTTCCAAAAATTCCACCGTCGCCGGACCCGGCAATATCCCCGCCGCCGTTCCGCGCTCAATCAACTCGCGCACGGCTTTCTTCCCCTTCTCGCCATACCCGAGCGTCCACTTGTTCACATACATCCCGACAAACTTGTCGGCCAGTTCCGTGTCCATTTCCCGTGCAAACTGCATTGCGTAATTCAACGCCTCTTCGCGGTGTTCCAATCCATACGCCACGCTGTCGCGAATCGTTTTCGCAATCAGTCGGCCCAAATCCGCGCCCAGTGATCGCCGCACCGCATTTCCGCCCAATGGCAACGGCAACCCGGTCTGTTCTTGCCACCACACTCCCAAATCCACAATGCGGTGCAGTCCTAGTTGCGGAAAAAACAGCTGTCCTTCATGGATCAGCAATCCCGCATCCACGATATCGTTCTTTACCGCTTCGATGATCTTGTCAAACGGCATCACCACTGCTTCGAAATCCGGCTCATACAGCTTCAACGATAGGTACGCCGACGTCTTCAGCCCCGGCACGCCGATGCGCTTTCCCTTCAGCTCCCCGGGCTTCATCGAACGCGTCGCCACCACGATCGGCCCATACCCTTCGCCGAAGCTCGCCCCGCAATCCAGCAGGATGTACTTGTCTCGCAGCGACGGGTACGCCGCAAAGCTTACCGCCGTCACGTCGTACGTCTCCGTCAGCGCCGCCTCGTTCAGCGACTGAATGTCAGACAAAATGTGCGTGTATTTGTATCCGGGTGTCGGCAGCTTGTGCGTCGCCAGCGCGTAAAACATGAATGCGTCGTCGGAATCCGGTGAGTGCGCGAGCTTGATCTCGCGTGCCTCTTTCTCGGGTTGCGAAGCCACTTGTCTGCCAGGCATGTCGGTCACGGATCCTTGGCCCAGGCTGCTTTGCGCAGAGATGACTTCCCCCACGACTCGCGAGGCTCACCGCAGGAAATGGTCGAGCGACGTGGGGACGTTCGTGGCGCTTGGCCGGGCTGAGTGTTGCAGGCAAAAGACTAACATACCGTCGCCCCCCGAACAAACCGTGATCGCCATGCCTTCTGTTTCAAACCAGCCCAAATTCTTCATTCCCAATGCAGTGTGTCAGTTGGAAATCCCTCTTCTTTACGCCGCCGAAATCAGATGCGCGATCGCGTCCTCGAAGCTCACCTTTCCATCTAAGTACGGCTGCCAGTACAGCACCAGCAGCAGGTGATACTCCTCCCAGCCCCGCTGCGTCAGGATGTCCCGCAACTCATATGGCACGAGATTTGGCTTGGGTGGCGCGGGCGGTGCCGTCTGCGAAGCCGGTTTCTGTGCGTCCCCGCCCTTTTCCGCAGACCCTTTTGCCGGTTCCGGCTGCCCTTTCATGATCGGTCGTAGCACTTCGCCCGTTGTGTAGAAGATCAGCGCGTGCCACAGATTCCTCGGTATCGGCTTGTCTCTTTGCTTGCACTCGCGGTTGATTGCCGCTTGCACCGGCAACGCAATACTGTGCGACGCCTCGTGAAACAGTACTTCAAACGCCTCTGCCCCTTGATTCCGCGGATCCATGCTCGCAATGGTCACGCGCAGCGGGTCAATCGTCGTGTACGCCCCCGCCGCATTCGCGTACGCGCACACATCCACGCGTATCCGCTCCTTCGGCCACCGCGTCTGGTAAATCTCCGCCAGCCGTTCTGAAAGCCCCACACCCTGTTCCCGCACCAGCGGCGCCACCCGCGCCACCCATCGCCGGTTGGTCCGATCCTGATCCGCCCACCAGTGTGCCCGATAGATGGACGCCACACTTTCCAGCACCGGACCGATTCGTCCCGGCAGCCCCGCATCGCACCTCGGCTGCTTCTTCCCCGTCAACTCCGGACAGGCTTCGAAATCCCCGAGTTGATCTTTCAACAGGATCAAATCGATGTTCACCAGCAAATCTTTGCCCGCGTAATTTGCAATGTAATAGGCAATCGCGTCGTCCCACACCCTCTGTTGTTCGGCCGTCAACGGCGATGTCACCACATTGGATTGCCGCAACGTCGGCCAGTCCGTCTTTGTCGCGCCGCTCTCTCCCGCTTCTTTCACTGCCATCCGTGCGCGTGCCTCGTGGTACAAAAAGTGGTGCAGGTTCACCCAGAAACTGCTGTGGAACTCAAACACCGGCAGGGAAGCATCCATCGCTTCCGGTTCTTGCGCGGATGACGCTGGCGCCGCAAAAATCATCAACGCGGCGAGCCACAACGCCGCCATCGCACCTGGAAAGGCTGGTCTCATGGATTCTTTGACGATGTTAGCGTACTTCACCACGCCCCGAAAAACCGCCCGCTTCTCTCCTCCAGTGCCGTTCTCCTCACCTGCACCCTGCATCGCTGCTTTGCAGGGGCGCAGCATACGGCACCCTATGTCCACACGTGCCAGCTGTCCCTAGAACTCCTGCTCCCGGTTCTCCAGCCATCTGACCAGCCGCGCCCTCTCATCCTCCGTCATCTTGGTAAACACCACACCCATCCCTAACCCGTAGCTCACGTACACCACGCGTCCGACCGCTTCGAAAATTTCATTGTTGTGGCTGATTCTCAGCCGGATCTCCGAACCCTGCGGTATCGGGTTCAGCGTATCGATATAGCATCCTGTCAGGCTGATGTCGGACGTTCGCGCGCTCAGCCTCGCTCCTCGCGGGAGTTCCACCACATCCGCCGACAGCACCATCGGGTAGCGCGGCGCGCTCCGCCGTTCCACCGTGACATCCGGCATGCTCCGTCTCCGAACGCTGGCGCATGAAGCCAGCTTGCTTGTCTGGGAGGGTTGCATCCGCGCGGTATTCCCCGCGCGAAGCCGGATGATCCCACGCCAATTCTCACGCGCAGATCCGGGCCTCGCAATAGCCCGTTCGTGGAATGTTCTAATCAGTTAATTAAATAGCCCACTGGGAAATGGAGGGGATCGGAGGGCAGGGCTTACCGTTCGCAGAAACGGTTCTGCAACTGTTATTCCGAGCGCGGTGCTTGCGCGAGGAATCTGCTTCCTCTTAGTTTCTCGCAAACTGGTCAACGCAACAACGTACTATTCCACTTTGGGATCCGCTGCCGTCCCCACTGCTCCCCTATGGTCCCCGCTATGGAATGTCCCCGACGAATCCAGGAAGTACGACGTCGTCCCGGTCCGCCCATACGTCACCGGCATCCCCGCTAACTCATACTTTGCTGGCGCTCCGGAGTTGTTCGCCCCCACAATCACGTACCGGAACGTGTAACCGTCCTTCTTCCCTGACGCCAGTTCTGCGCTCACCAGTCCCGCCTCGTCAATCGACGGCGTCCCCTTTGCCGGTGGTCCCAGCACGCTCAGCGAATCCGGCAGCCTCGTGTACGTCACGCGATACTTTTCAATAGCCCCCTGCAATTCCTTCATCGACGCCAGCGCCGACTTCTCGTTGGGATCGATCTCGGCGCGGTCCCATTCTTCCCCAAGCGACGGCAGATCCAGCAGCAGCAAGCCCAGCGATAGCAGCCTCCATTCCCCGTTCTCCTTCACCAGCCCCATCTGAATCCGCCGTGCGCCTGTTCCCGCCGTATCCGTGCTTTCCCTCACCACAAGCGGCAGAAACGCCAGACTCTCCCGAATCTCCGCCCTGCCGATCAGCATTTGCGTTGTCACCTGATCTGTCACGCAACTGACCGTGATCTCGCCTTTCTCATTCAGTTCTGCATTCGGCGTACCTGTGTTATCCAGCAGCACGAATCGCTTCAACAGCGTTACCTGTGCCGCCGGGGCCAGCCTCGAAAACGCCGCCGCATTTCGCGCCGTTAGGTGTGCTTTGAACTGCGCCGCGTTGTGGGAGCACGCCGCCATCAAAATATCCCGTAGCGTGATGGCTGCCTCCGACGGCGGCTCCGCCCCGGGTGATTTCACCGGCGTGAGAAACGCCACGCTGATCAACGCCAGCAACCATGGCATCGAACATTTGCAGATATTCCCAATCTTCAACGTTCAGTCCTTTGCGGGTTCCAGAATCCGTGCGAGGTTTTGTGTGAACACCGACCGCGGCATCACTTCCGTCGATCCGGCCGCGCGTGCCTGCGCTGCCAGTTCCGTCTGCACGTGCGACAGGAACGCCACCACCGGCAGCTCTTTTTGTGTTGCGCGAATCTGCGCAATGGTTGCCACAGGATTGCTCTTTGCGTTCAGGTCCACAATCACCAGCTTCGTCGGTGGCTCCAGCATTCCCGCCAGCACTTCCGCATTCTTCGCCACCTTGAACTCCACGCCCAGATGTTTCGCCGTTTCCAGCACCTTCATCTGAAAAAACAGATCATCCATCAGCGCTACGACTCGTCCCATCCGTCCTCCCGTGTACCTGCGGGTCTTTAGCCCCGTTACCACGAATCCGCCAGGCCAGTCTTGGCCTTCCTCTTCCATTGAACTACAATTCTGCCTTCGTTTCCGAGGCCCCCATGCAACCTGCTGCCGCAACTTCGCTTCAGGCTCCCATTTCCTTACTTGAAAAAACTCCCGCCGTCCTCGAAATTCTGCTTCGCGACCTGCCTCCCAGCCTTCTCGGTTGGAAGCCCGCTCCCGACCGTTGGTCCATCATCGAAGTCCTCGCTCACATGACCGTCATTGAGAGCCTCTACAACCAGCGCGCCAAGCTCATCATGCTCGAACACTCGCCCAACCTTCCCAGATTCGTCCCGCATTCTGCGGAAGAAGCTCATCAGAAATCCGCCGCCCGTCATCTCGAAGAGTTCGTTGCTCTTCGCCGCGTCTTCCTCGTCTACCTCAACTCCATTCCCGCCACGGCCGGCTCGCGCACTGCCCACCACTACGAAATGGGTTCCATCACCTTGTCCCAGATGCTCCACGAACTCGCCAATCACGATCTCGGACACCTCCGCCAGATTGCCGAACTCTATCGCGCGCACGCCTTCTATCCTTACGCCGGTCCCTTCCAGCGCTACTCCCATCCCGTCCCATGACCGCCTCCTCTCCTCCTCTCGAGGTCACCCTCTACACCCGTCCAGGTTGTCATCTTTGCGAAGACGCCAAGCTCGTCTTGCTGCCGCTTCTCCATGAATTCCATGCCGTCCTTCGCGAAGTCAATATCGACAGCGACCCGCATCTCACAGCCCTCTACGGCTACGACATCCCCGTCATTTTCATCGGTTCCCGCAAAGCTGCCAAACACCGCGTCGACCCTGCCCAATTCCGCCGTCAGCTCGCCGAAGCCTCCGCCGGTCTTTCGAAAAACAAAAACGGCACGACATAAATCGTGCCGCTGCCCAACTCGCGTCTCGGGGCCGCTGCCCCTGAATAATCAATGGCCTTCTGTCGGCTCGTGTGCTCCCACCGTCTTGTCCGGCACGTCGCCCGGTCTACCCTTCACGCGGTCATACACACTCAACAAACTTACCGATCCCAGCGCTTCGTTGTAAAACGTCGGCACCCCCAGCGCCGTCCGCAGCTCTTCGTTAAACTTCCGCAGGTTCGCCAACTGCTCCGCCACCGCTGGATATTTCGCACCGTCATCGCTCAACAGAAATTTCTGGTAGCCAGCGTCCCACAGCCGGGCGAACTGCCCCTTCACCATGATGGTCGGCAAGATCGTCATCTGAAATTGTTCGTTCGGATTCTGCCGGAATTCTGCCCCACAACCGTACTTCTCCACCCGCACCACGCCTCGCGTGCTGCCCACCGAGAATCCCAGCGACGCCAGCTTGTCCATCTGCTTCTTTTCAAATCGTTCTTCTACGTTCCACATGGTCCTTTCAGCCTAATCAATCTCCTTCTTGCTGTAAAGCCACGTGCCACAGCTATTCCTGCCTGCGCGCAAACCTAAGGTAGAGGCGCGTCATCCTGAGCGAAGCGAAGGATCTCATCCCCTGCCTTCTTCCATCTATCCTCGCGCCCAAGTAAACTATGGACTGGGGAATCAACATGGCCACTAAGCAGCAGCCGTTGACCGGCGCTACGCCGGCAGCGAGCCTCACTAACGAAGAAATCCTCCGCTACAGCCGCCACCTCATCATGCCTGAGGTGGGCATGGAAGGTCAGCTCAAACTCAAAGGCGCCAAAGCCCTTCTCATCGGCACCGGCGGCCTCGGCGCGCCTCTTGGCCTCTATCTCACCGCCGCGGGCATCGGCCACATCGGTCTCGTTGATTTCGACGTCGTCGACTTCACGAATCTCCAGCGCCAGGTCACCTTCGGCACCAGCGACGTCGGCAAGCCCAAAACCGAAGCCGCCAAGGCGCGCCTCACCAATCTCAATCCCGACGTCAGTATCACCACTTACGAGACCAAGCTCACCAGCGCCAACGCCCTCGAACTCTTCAAGGACTATGACGTCATCGTCGATGGCACCGACAATTTCCCCACTCGTTACCTCGTCAACGACGCCTGCATCCTCCTCGGCAAGCCCAATGTTTACGGCTCCATCTTCCGCTTCGAAGGTCAGGTCACCGTTTTCGGCATGCCCGATGGCCCGTGCTACCGCTGCCTCTATCCCGAGCCACCCCCGCCCGGCCTGGTCCCCTCGTGCGCCGAAGGTGGCGTCCTCGGTGTGCTTCCTGGCATCGTTGGCTCGCTCCAGGCCCTCGAAACCATCAAGCTCATCATCGGCAAGGGCGATTCTCTCGAAGGCCGGCTGGTTCTTTTTGACGCTCTCGCCATGAAGTTTCGCGAGCTCAAACTCCGCAAGAATCCGCACTGCCCGATGTGTGGCAGCCATCGCACGATTCACCAGCTCATCGACTACAACGAGTTCTGCGGCATTCGCGGCGAAGAAGAAGCCGAGACCGATCTCCACGTCCCGGAAATTACTCCCCGCGAACTGAAGGAAAGGCTCGATCGCGGAGACGATATCTTCATCCTGGATGTCCGCGAGCCCCACGAATATCAAATCTGCAATCTGCACGGACACCTGATCCCGCTCGGCGAGCTCCCGCGCCGCGTTCATGAACTCGATTCCGCGCGCGAAATCGTTGCGCACTGCAAGAGCGGCAAGCGTTCCGCGCAAGCCGTCGACTTCCTCCGCCAGGCCGGTTTCCGCAAGATTTCGAATCTTCGCGGCGGTATCCTCTCCTGGTCCACCGAAGTCGACTCGTCCGTCCCTCGCTACTGACCGTTGAGCGCGCCCCATCCTGTCCGTGCTTTTTTGCGGAAAGGGTGGGTCTTTTCATCCCTACTTCCTCGATCGGTTTACATTCTTCCCATCTCCCGCTATCGTGTATTCGCACCCCAACAACACTCCTCGGAGGCACTCGTGGCCGGCACCAAAGTGACAGTCTTCAACAACGGACCCATCCGCATCGAAGGCGATTTCGAAATCGTCGACCAGGCTGGCAATACCTTCGGCCTTGGCGGCAGGACCGCCGTCTCCCTTTGCCGCTGCGGCCACTCCGCGAATTCTCCCTTTTGCGACGGCACCCACAAGCGCAACAATTTCGCCAGTGAAATTGCCGCCCGCGACCTGCCTCCCAAGCCCTGAA
>Ga0335069_10015356_pt1 | contig 10705 bp, 8 predicted proteins | sample Lox_Sample_11_FD_206714 | JGI IMG/M metagenome (GOLD analysis project Ga0335069, IMG submission 206714) | Soil microbial communities from Loxahatchee National Wildlife Refuge, Florida, United States - Lox_Sample_1.1 | ecosystem: Environmental > Terrestrial > Soil > Wetlands | place: USA: Florida... | reverse complement strand
AACGTCTCGACATCGGGATAGTTGCGCGCGATCAGCCGGGCGTTCGTCTCGCCGACATGCCGGATTCCGAGCGCATTCAGAAAGCGGTCGAAGGCGATCGTCCGCCGCGACTCGATCGAGCGCATCAGGTTCTCGACCAGCTTGCTCTCTTCGTCATCGTCCTTCCTGGCCTTCTTCGCCTCGCCCTTGCCTTCGCGGGCGCGCCGCTCGGCAGCAAGCTCCGCGCGGCGCTCCGAGAGTGCCTGGTCGAGCTCGGCCGGCTTCCTCGCGAGGCGGAAGATGTCCGCCGGTTCCCTGAGCAGGCCCTTCTCGTACAGCGTCTCGATATAGACGCCGCCGAAGCCCTCGATGTCGAAGGCGAGGCGCGACACGAAATGGCGCAGCCGCTCCACCGCCTGCGCCGGACAAATGAGACCGCCGGTGCAGCGCCGGTCGACCTCTTCCTTGCCGGTCTTTTCGTCGATCTCGCGGACCGCGTGGCTCCCGCAGGCCGGGCACTTGTGCGGGAACTCGTACGGTCTGGCGCCGCGCTTGCGCTTGTCCAAAACGACGCGCACGACCTGCGGGATGACGTCGCCGGCGCGCTGGATCACCACCGTGTCGCCGATCCGTACGTCGAGGCGCGCGATCTCGTCCTCGTTGTGCAGCGTCGCGTTCTGCACGACCACGCCGCCTACCGTGATCGGCTTGAGCTTCGCGACCGGCGTAAGCTTGCCGGTGCGGCCGACCTGGATGTCGATGTCTTCCAGAACGGTCTCCGCCTGCTCGGCCGCGAACTTGTGCGCGATCGCCCAGCGCGGGCTGCGCGAGACGTAGCCAAGCCGTTCCTGGAGATCGAGGCGATCGACCTTGTAGACGACGCCGTCGATGTCATAGCCGAGCGCGGCGCGCCTGGCTTCCATGTCGCGGTAGAACTTCAGCACGGCATCGACCGTCTCGACCCGCCTGGTCAGCGGATTGACGCGGAAGCCGAGGTCCCTGAACGCCTGCAGCATGCCCCACTGCGTGTCGGCCGGAAGATGACTTACTTCCCCCCACGCATAGGCGAAGAAATTGAGCGCGCGCGACGCGGTAATGCCGGGGTCGAGCTGACGCACCGATCCGGCGGCCGAGTTGCGCGGGTTGGCGTAAGTCTGCTTGCCTTCCTTCTCCTGCCGCCTGTTGAGCGCAGCGAACTCGCGGTGGCTCATATAGACCTCGCCGCGCACCTCGAGCACCCTTGGCGCCTTGCCGTGCAGGCGCAGCGGAACGTCCTTGATCGTGCGCAGATTGGCGGTGATGTCCTCGCCTTCGGCGCCGTCGCCGCGCGTCGCACCCTGCACGAACAGCCCGTTCTCGTAGCGCAGCGAAGCCGAAAGCCCGTCGATCTTCGGCTCGCACGTCATCGCGAGCTCGTCGGCCTCCTCCAATCCCAGGAACCGTCGCACCCTGACGGCAAAGTCGTGCACGTCCTCGTCGGTGAAGGCGTTGTCGAGCGACAACATGGGCCTTGCGTGAACGACCTTCGCGAACTTCGCCGAGATGGCGGCGCCAATGCGATGCGTGGGGCTGTCGGGACGGACGAGCCTGGGGAACCGCGCCTCGATCTCCCGATTGCGCTGGCGAAGCGCATCGTATTCCGCGTCGGAAACAGTCGGCATGTCCTCGGCGAAATAGCGGCGGTCATGTTCCGCGATCTCGAGCGCCAGCCGCTCGAGCTCCTTTTCCGCCTCGTGGGCCGTGAGCTTGTCGGCCGGCTTCCTGGACAACGCGGCGCTCATGCGCGCTTGCGCTTCCGCGGCGCCGGCATGCGTGCCTCTGCGATCAGGCGCCGTGCGGCTGCACGCGCCTCGTCGGTAACGGCGGCGCCCGAAAGCATGCGGGCCACTTCCTCGACGCGCGCTTCGTCGTCGAGCAGCGCAACCCTGGTCTTGTCGCCGGAACGCGTGATGCGGAAATGACGTTCCGCCCGCGCCGCCACCTGCGGAGAGTGCGTAACCAGCAGGACCTGCGTGGTTTGCGCCAGGCGTTGCAGCCGCTCGCCCACCGCATCCGCCACGGCGCCGCCGACACCGCGGTCGACCTCGTCGAACACCAGCGCGGCCAGCGGCGACGCCTCCGCCAGCGCGACCTTGAGCGCAAGCGAGAAGCGCGCCAGTTCGCCGCCCGATGCGATCTTCGCCAGTGAACCGAAGGCCGCGCCCTCGACCGTCGCGACCTCAAGCGCGACGCGCTCCAGCCCGCTGGCGCCGGCGGCTTCCGTATCCAGCGGATCGAGCGCGACGCGGAACCTGGCATGACCGAGCTTGAGCGGGACGAGCTCGTCGGCCACGGCGGCTTCGAGCCTCTTCGCGGCATCCGCGCGCGACCTGGAAAGCTTGCGCGCAGCCGCGAGGTAGGCGGCGCGCGCCGAAGCGAGCAATGTTTCCGCCTCCCTGAGCTTGCCGCCGCCTTCCGTGAGCGTGTCGCGCTTGAAGCGGAAGTCGGCGGCGACCTTGGGCAGGGCGTCGGTCGCGACGCCATACTTGCGCGCTGCGGCCCGCAGGTCGTGGATACGATCCTCGACGATCTCGAGCTGTCCCGGCTCGATGTCGAGCCGCGACTGGAGAGCCTCCAATTCGCGCCGGGCGTCCTCGACCGCGCTGTACGCCTGGTCGAGCGCGGTCTCCGCCGCAGCGGCGGCCCTGCGCGCCTCCTCGTTCATCCGCGACAGGCGCTTCAAGGCGCCGGAAATCGAATTTGCCGCGCCGCGGTCGCCGGCCAGCAGCCCGGCCGCAGCATTCACGTCCTCGGCGATACGCGTGGCGTTCATCAGCAGGGCGCGCTCGGAGGCGAGGCGGGATTCCTCCCCCTCCTCCGGCGCCAGCGCCGTCAGCTCGTCGGCGGCGTGCTTCACGAAGTCGGCATCTGCCGCGGCTGCGGCAGCCTCGGCCTTGAGATCCGCGAGCGCCTTGCGCGCGCCGTCGAACGCGGCGAAGGCCATTGCCGTTTCGCGCACCAGCGCGTCATGGCCGGCAAAGACGTCGAGCAGCCCGCGATGGGTCGCGACATCGAACAGGCCGCGATCGTCGGTCTGGCCGTGGACCTCGAGCAGCGCCGAGCCCAGGTCGCGCAGGAGGGCGACGCCGATCGGCTCGTCGTTGACAAAGGCGCGCGTCCGGCCGTCCTGCGCCAACGTGCGGCGCAGGACGACGTCGCCGTCGGTGGGAATCGCCTGCTCGCCGAGAAGCGCAAAGGCCGGGCTGTGCTTCGGCGGCTCGAACACGGCGGTTGCAGACCCTTGCGGCGCGCCGGGACGCACGGCGGCACGGCCGCCGCTGCGGCCGCCAGCCGCGAGGCCCAATGCGTCGAGAAGGATGGACTTCCCCGCGCCGGTCTCGCCTGTCAGCACATTCAGGCCGGGCGCGAACTCGAGCGTTGCGGACTCGATCAGCACGATGTCCCGCACGTTCAGCGCCGCGAGCATCAACTGCCCCTAGAGAATTCGTCCGAAAGTCTTGCTCAGCCAGGAGCGATCGTCCATCTCCGGCTTCATGCCATGCGCTGTCAGCAGCCTGTAGGCATCCTGATACCACGGACTGCCGGGATAGTTGGCGCCGAGCACCGCCGCGGCGGTCTTGGCCTCGCTGTAGATGCCGAGCGCGTAGTAAGCCTCCGTGAGCCGCTCGAGCGCCTCGGCGATCTGCGAGGTCCGCTGATACTGCTCGACCACAGTGCGGAAGCGGTTGATGGCGCCGACGTAGTCCTGCCGGGTCAGATAGTAGCGCCCGATCGCCATCTCCTTGCCGGCGAGGTGATCGAGCGTCAGGTCGATCTTGAGCGTGGCGTCGCGCGCATACTCGGTGTCGGGGAAACGCTGCACGACGTCCTGCAGCGCCGTGAGCGCCTGTTCGGTGTTTGTCTGGTCGCGGCCGACATCGACGATCTGCTCGTAGAGAGAGACCGCCTTGAGATAGAAGGCGTAGGCGACTTCCTTGCTGCCGGGATGGAGCGCGATGTACTGGTCCGCGGTGCTGATGGCCTCGGTGTAGTGGTTGGCCTTGTAGTAGCAATAGGCCGACATGAGCATCGCGCGGCGCGCCCAGATCGAATAGGGGTGCTGGCGCTCGACCTCATCGAACTGCTTGGCGGCGTTGACCCAGTCGTCGCTGCGAATTCGCTTCCAGGCATCGGCGTAAATCTGGTCCACCGGGCGTTCGACATATTCGACCGGCTTGTCCGCGTCGCGCGCCGTGCCCTGCCCGAAGATGCTGCCGAGCGAGTCGCAGCCGGCGAGGCCGGCGCCAAGTGCAAGAAGGAGCGCGACACGACCCAAAGTGCGTCCGGGGTGAAGAACTCGCAGCGCCATCAAAACTCTCATTTTTCATTTTGGACCAAGCCCTTATGCCATTGCCGGCGCGCCCCGGTCCAGCGCAAAGGGGGCGAGGGTTAAGACCTCGCGGGCGGCGCTTATAGCATGGCTTTGGCCGGTCAACTTACATCGATTGTCACATAGTTCGCCGGGTCGGCGAACAGCGCGCGCAGCGCGGCGTTGTTGGTCGCGTGACCGGACTTCACGCCCTCGAAGCGGGCGATCAGCGGCGCGCCGGCCAGCGCCATGTCACCGATCGCATCGAGGATCTTGTGGCGGACGAACTCGTCGGGGAAGCGCATCAAGTCCCTGTTGAGAACCTCGTCGCCCTGGATCGCGAGCGTGTTTTCGAGCGACGCGCCGTGGCCGCGATCGATGCTCTTCAGGTAGTCGAGCTCGTGAACGAAGCCGAAGGTTCGAGCCGGCGCAATCTCGCGCGCGAAGGTTTCGCGGTCCAGAGTCACTTCGTAGCTCTGCCGGCCGATGGCCTTGGTGTTCGAGTAGTCGAGCTCGTAGGCATATTGCGGCCGCGCCGAAGGCAACAGGCGGACGCGCGCATCCTTGATCGCGACCTCGACGGGCCGCGTTACCTTGATGGCCTTCTTCCAGCCCTCCTGTTCCCGGGTGCCGGCCTTTTCGATCAGCCTGAAGTAGCTGAGCGCGTCGCCGTCCAGAATCGGCGGTTCCGGGCCGTCGACGGTGACGATCAGATCGTCGATGCCCGCCCCGGCAATCGCCGCCATCAAATGCTCGACCACCCCGACTTTCACCTCCCCGCTGGCGATGACCGTGCCCAGATTGGTCTCGGTCACTGCGTCGTAGCGGGCCGGGATCATGGCGTTTTGCTTGTCGCCGCGGCGAAAGACGATGCCGACACCGGCGCTCGCGGGCGAGAGGGTCATGGTCACGGTTGTGCCGGCGTGCAGCGCGGTACCGGCGGTGGAGATCTCGCGTGCGAGGGTGCGACGGGTCATGGGCCGACTATAGAGGCTCGGCCGGCAAAGAAAACGCCGCGGCCCGCCGCCAAATCCATGCTGAACGAAAGTTTACGAGGAACGCGGCGAACAAAGCCGCGTTCTGCTGGCATGACCCGGCTCGACCATTGGGACGCCGCCGAACTGCGCCTGCTGGCGGAGAAATTCCGCAGCCAGGCCGCGCGGACCAAGATGACGAAGTATATCGAGCTCCTGCACCACACTGCCGACGAGCTCGAGCAACAGGCGGAAGCGCGCGACGGCGCGCACGAGCGACCGGGTGGGCATATCGACCTCCTCGTCTAGGAGCACCTCGGACATACAAGAGCCTCGCCCGAAGATCGGGCGAGGCTCCCGGCACTGCAAATCGTATGTCGTCAGTTCGACTGGCGGCGCAGGAAGGCCGGAATCTCGAACTGCTCGTCCTTCTGGTCCGGAAAGAGATCGTCCGCCATGTTCGGCGCCGGCTGTGCCGGTCGTGGCGCTTCGGCAGAAGGCTGAGGGCGCGGCATCGGCTGCGCCGTGGCGCGCACGGCGGGACGCTGGAACGCGTCCATGCGCGGTTCGTCCTTCCGCTTGCGGCCGAAGAGGCCGAACAAGCGGCGTTCCTCCTGCTGGGGCGGCGGCGCACGGAGCGGTTCCGGCCGTGCGACGGCGCGCGCCGCGAGCTGCTGCGCCGGCGTCAGCCGCGGCGGTGCCTCCTCCATGATCTGGGGCGCATCTTCGGCACCGAGGATCATGGCTTCGGCCGGCGACGTGGCGGCGCGAGCCGGCAGCTCGGCGCCAAGCTCGTCGGCGATGACCTCATGCTGGCGGTGCACGACATTCGCGGCCGCCGCCGGACGGGCCGGCTCGACCCTCGGCTCGGGCTTCGCGGGCTCCGGCTTGAGCGCCACCGGCTTGATATGCGGGCGCAGCGGCTGGACCTTCTCGGGCATGCGCATCTGTTCCGCGTCGATGCCGGTCGCGACGACGGAGACGCGAATCCGACCCTCCATCTCGTCCAGGATGGTGTTGCCGAAGATGATGTTGGCATCGGGATCGACCTCGGCGCGGATGCGGTTCGCCGCCTGCTCGACCTCGAACAGCATCAGATCCGGCCCGCCCGTGATGTTGATGAGCACGCCCTTGGCGCCCTTCATCGACACGTCGTCCAGCAGCGGGTTGGAGATCGCCATGTCGGCGGCCTTCTGCGCGCGGTCCTCGCCCTCGGCCTCGCCGGTGCCCATCATCGCCTTGCCCATCTCGCTGATCACCGACTTGATGTCGGCGAAGTCGAGATTGATGAGGCCGGGCATCACGATGAGGTCGGTGACGCCGCGGACGCCCGCGTGCAGCACCTCGTCGGCCATGGCGAAGGCCTGGGCGAAGGTGGTGCGGTCGTTGGCGACGCGGAAGAGGTTCTGGTTGGGGATGACAATCAGGGTGTGGACGAACTGCTGAAGCTCGGCGATGCCGCGCTCGGCGGTGCGCATGCGCTTGTCGCCTTCGAAGGCGAAGGGCTTGGTGACGACGCCGACCGTCAGGATACCCATTTCGCGCACGGCCCGGGCGATGACGGGGGCGGCGCCGGTGCCGGTGCCGCCGCCCATGCCGGCGGTGATGAACACCATATGCGAGCCGGCCAGCTGCTCCATGATCTCGTCGAGCGATTCCTCCGCGCCGGCCTTGCCCACATCGGGGGAAGCGCCGGCCCCAAGACCCTCGGTGACGCGGGAGCCCAGCTGGATGCGCCGCTCCGCCCTGGACTGCGCGAGCGCCTGGGCGTCGGTGTTGGCGACGACGAACTCGACACCCTCAAGCCGGGCCGAGATCATGTTGTTGACCGCGTTGCCGCCGGCCCCGCCGACTCCGAGCACGGTGATTCGCGGACGCAATTCCGTCAGTTCGGGTGCCTTAAGACTGATGGCCATCTGAGTCTCCTTACCTGCCTGTAATCACGACCTCGTCACACCACAGTCGCCCAACTGATTCGTCTTGTTGTTTGTTGAATCATCCGAACAGCCCACCGGTCAACCGGCTTAGCCATCCATTTCCTTTCGCTTCCTCGCGCTCGTTCGCGAGCTCGGGGTTCAGAGCCTCGGGCGGAAACAGCGCTCCGGCCACCAGCAGGCCCACCGCCGTCGCATAGTCGGGTCCGGCCGATGCAGCGGGGAGTCCCGGGAAGCTCTGCGGGCGGCCGATGCGCACCTGCTTGTTCAACACGCGGCCGGCGAGCTCGCGCACACCGGCGAGCTGGCAGGCACCACCGGTCAGAACCGCGCGCCTTCCGGCGGCGACGTCGAAGCCCGAGGCGCGCAGCCGCGCCTGGACCTGGCCGAAGATCTCCTCCAGGCGAGCCTGGATGATCCGCGTCAGCATCGAGCGCGGCACGCGCACCGCCGCGTCGTCGCCGTCCTCGCCCATCTGGGCGAGCGGGATCACGTCGGCCCCTGCCTCCATGTCTCCCAGCGCCGCTCCATATAATGTCTTGGCGCGCTCGGCGGCCGATAGCGGCGCCGCCAGCATGCGGGCGATGTCGGCCGTCACCTGCTGGCCACCCAGCGGCACGACGTCGGCGTGGACGAGGTGGCCTTCCAGGAACACGGCAATGGAGGTGACGCCGCCGCCCATGTCGATCACGGTCGCGCCGAGCTGCTTCTCGTCGTCGGTCAGGGTTGCAAGCCCGCTGGCGTAAGGCGCGAACTGGGTGCCGACGACCTTGAGATGACAGCGCTCGACCGCGAGCCTGAGGTTGTTGAGCGGCGACGGCTTGACCGCGACGGCATGCATCGCGACGCCGATGCGCTGGCAGAACATGCCGAGCGGGTGGCGCACGCCGCGCGCCTCGTCGACCACGTAGGTGGTCGGCGCGCTCTGAATCAACTCGTGATCTTCCAGCGTGCAGCGCGCGCGCCCATCGGCGAGCAGGGCGCGCAGGTGCGCATCCGATATCAGCTCGCCGCCAATCGACATCGCCGCGCGCGACGTGACGCTGACCGGCTGACCGCAATTGACCGATATGATGACGTTCTGGATGCGGGCGTCGGCATGGTTCTCGGCAGCCGCGACGGCGTCGCGGATGGATTCTTCCGCATGCTCCATGTTGACGACGGTTCCGGCGCGGACGCCCTGGGTCTCGCGGAGCGCCGCTCCGATGACCCGCAGATTGCCCGGCTCGGCCCGGCCGATCAGACAAGCGGTCTTGGACGAACCGACATCGAGGACGGCAATCACGCCCGTGCGATACGCAGGCACTTCGTTCCCCATGCGCAACTTGACTGTCTCACCCATCAGGCAGCGTTCCCCCTCGGCTCGTTCTTCTTCTCGCCGCTGCGCAGCACGAAGAAATATTGCGATGGCGAGCGCAGATCGATCTCGCTCACGTCGCGTTCCAGAATTCCCTTGTCGATGATGAGATGCTCGAGCGCGTCGAGCTCCTTCGCCCAGCCGATCTCCGGCAGCTTCACGACCACGCCGTCATCCAGGATGAGATTCCAGCGCCGTTCCGACACGCGCTGATAGGCCTTGATGCGGGCGGAGATCGCGCGATGCGCAGCGACGGCATCGACGATGTCGGCCGCGCTGGAGCCGCCGGCGCCGATCAGATACGGCAACCGCCTGAACGCCTCGATGCCCTGGGCCGTGATCAGGCCGCCACTGCGCTCGACGACATAGATCCTGTCGTCGGGCGCCTGCCACAGGGCGAACGGCAGCTTCTCGACGATGCGGACGGAAATGTCGTCGGGATACCGGCGGCGGACCTCGGCATCGGCAACCCAATCGAGCTTCATCAGGCGGGCGCGAGCGTCGTGGATGTCGGCATCGAAGATCGACTGGCCGGGCTCGAAGCCGAGCGCTGCAAGGATCGATTCCGGCGGGGTGCGGACATTGCCGGCGAGATGGACGTTGGAAATGCCGAAGCCGGCATCTTCGAGGACCGCGGCGGTCGCGGATTTCACGCCGTGAATCGCGCGGCCCACATAGCCGCCCACGAAGAGCCCGGCGACGATCACGAACAGCGTCAGCCCGCCGGTGAAGGCAAGGACGGGCCTGCGGAAGGCGATCCAGCCGGTGACGCGCCGCCAGGCACGCTGAAGCAGGTTGGGCGGTTTGCGCCGGCCGAACGGCGGCGCGGACGACGCACGGCTCGCGCGCGCCGAGCCGCGTCCCGCCCGGCTGCGGGGCTGCGCCGCCTTGCGGTCGATCTTCACCGATCGCACGACGCGTCCTCCACGATCCAGCGGCAGAGCTTCGGATAGGACATGCCGTTGAAGGCGGCCTGCTCCGGCACCAGCGAGGTCGGAGTCATGCCCGGCTGGGTGTTGGTCTCGAGGAGCACGAGGCGGTGCCGGCCCTTGACGGTGTCGTCGTAGCGCAAGTCCGTGCGCGACACGCCGCGGCAGCCGAGCGCGGCATGCGCCCGTTCAGCCAGGGAGAGCGCCTCGCGCATCACCTGCTCCGGGATCCTGGCCGGAAGGACATGGACCGAGCCGCCTTCGGCGTATTTGGCCTCGTAGTCGTAGAATTCGAGATTGGTCATGATCTCGGTGACGCCTAGCGCCTTGCCGCCCATGACCGCGACGGTGAGCTCGCGGCCGGGCACGAACTCCTCGACCATCATCTCGCTGGAGAGACTCCAGGTATCGGATCCGAGCGCCTCCGGCGGACGGTTGTCGCCCTTCCTGATGATGAAGACGCCGACCGACGAGCCTTCGTTCACCGGCTTCACGACGTAGGGGGGCTCCATGAGGTGGGCGGCGGCGGCCTCGCGGCGGTCGACGACAATGGATCGGACCACCGGCAGACCGGCGGCGCGGTAGACGTCCTTGGTGCGCTGCTTGTGCATGGCGAGCGCCGAGGCGAGCACGCCCGAATGCGTGTAGGGAATGCGCAGGAGTTCGAGCAGGCCCTGGACGCAACCGTCCTCGCCCCAGCGGCCGTGCAGCGCGTTGAACACCGCGTCGGGCCTGGCGTCGATGAGTTGCTGCGCCAGGTTCTCGCCGGGGTCGACCTCGACGACGTCGAATCCTTCGGTGCGCAGGGCCTTGGCGACACCGGCACCGGACGACAGGCTGACTTCGCGCTCTGCCGAGCGCCCGCCGAGCAGGACCGCCACCCGCTTGTACGTCATGGCACACCCACCCGCTTGATCTCCCACTCGAGGTCGACACCGGAGCTCGCCTTGACGCGGGCGCGGACGTCTTCGCCGAGACCCTCGATGTCGGCGGACGTGGCGTTGGCGGTATTGATGAGAAAGTTGCAGTGCATCTCGCTCACCTGCGCATCTCCCTTGCGCAGGCCGCGGCAGCCGGCCGCGTCGATCAGCTGCCAGGCCTTGCGGCCCGCCGGATTCTTGAAGGTCGAGCCGCCGGTCTTCGTCTTCACCGGCTGCGACGCTTCGCGGTCGGCCATGAGCTTG
>Ga0335069_10015355_pt1 | contig 10705 bp, 9 predicted proteins | sample Lox_Sample_11_FD_206714 | JGI IMG/M metagenome (GOLD analysis project Ga0335069, IMG submission 206714) | Soil microbial communities from Loxahatchee National Wildlife Refuge, Florida, United States - Lox_Sample_1.1 | ecosystem: Environmental > Terrestrial > Soil > Wetlands | place: USA: Florida... | reverse complement strand
CGACTCGAAGACCTCGTAGTGCACCGGGTCGCCGGCCGCGACCAGCGCCTCCAGCGCCTTGGGGTCCTTGTAGTGGCCCCGCATGCTGGATGCCAGCCGAACGAGGTGCGTGTCCGGGTCCTTCATGATGCCGTAGACCAGGTCGAAGTCAAGCCCGAACGGCAAGTCCATTACTGCCGCGGCTTTCGTGTCCTGCGTGCTCATGTGCGTTCGTTCTCCTTCGTGGTAGTGCCGGTGACCCAGCGATTGACCGATTCCAGGAGCGCCGCGTAGCGCTCCGTGCGGCGGCGCCCCGCTTCAACCCGGGCAGGATCCGGCCGCGTGACCGTGCCGGTGCGGATCCACGCCGCCGCGGCGCCCTGGATGTCCCGCAGCGTGCCCTCGCCGTATCCGGCCAGGAGGGCAGATCCCAGCGGTGCGCCGCCGGCGCCCATGACCTGGACCATGGGCACTCCCAGGGTGTCCGCCTTGATGCGGTTCCAGGCGGCGCTCTTCTCTCCGCCGCCGGTCACGCGCACCTCGCTCACCGTCCCCGGGCCGAACAGGGCGGCGAGGCTTCTCAGGTAGATCCCGTACTCCAGCGCCACGCCTTCCAGCACGGAACGGAAGAGGTGGCCCGGCCCGTGCTCCCAGGTGAGCCCCACCCACGCCCCGCGCAGGTGCGGCCAGCTGGGGCTGACCCGGCCGCCCAGGTGCGGGATGAAATACGGGTCCTCGTCCGACGGCTGCACCGCGGCGGCGAGCGCGTTCAGCTGCTCGAAGTCGAGCCCGGCGGCGCCGGGCGCGCCGGCCAGCTTCTCCCGGAACCACTCCAGGTTCATGCCCCCGCCGTTGATGTAGGCGTAGGGGTGCCACAGGCCCGGGATCGCGGATCGGCCGCAGCTCAGCACCATGGACTTCGTGTCGGCTCGGAAGTCCGCGGTGGTTGCCGCGAAGACCGACGCGGTCCCCGCCACGTCCACGCAGATGCCCGCCTGGATCGCGCCGCAGGAAAGGAAGCTCGCGGCGGTGTCCCCGCAGCCGGCCATGACGGCCACCCCTGCCGGCAGCCCGCAGGCCGCGGCCATGGAGGGGGAAAGCTCGCCCGCCTGCTCGTGGGACTGCACGATCCGCGGGAGCACGGACGGATCCACGCCAAAGGTGCGGCACAGGCCAGGGTCCCACGCCGCGGAGCGGGCGTCCGCGAAGCCGGAGAAGTGCAGGTAGCTGCGGTCGATGAACGCGGCCTCTCCGCCCATGCCGCACAGGCGCATCACGGCGTAGCCGCCGGGCTGCACGAACGCGCGGATGCGCGCGAACGCCTCCGGCCTCTCGTGCTTCCACCACAGGATCTTCGGCCCGTGGTTGAAGCTCGGCGGGCCGCCCGTCTTCTGCACGATCCGCGCGCCCGCTTTCCGCTGCATGTGCTCGATCCAGCGCGCGCACCGGGTGTCCAGCCACGAGTCGTACGGTGTGACGTGCCGGCCGTCTTCCCCCACCCCGATGATGCCCGCCATCTGGCCGTCTATGGAGATGGCGCGCACGGTGCCCGCCGCCGCCGCCCGCGCGGCACATTCGGAGATCACCTCGCAGGTGGAGCGCACCTGGCGCTCGGGATCCTCTTCCACGGCGCCGGGCGTGGGATGCAGGAGCTCGGACCTGCGGAATGACTCCGCGAGGCAGGCGCCGTCCTGGTCATACACCGCCGCCTTGACGCCCTGGGTGCCGATGTCCACGCCGATGAACAACTTTTTTCCCGCCACGGCGCGTTCCCCTAGGCGAACTCCACCACGTTCTTGAGGCCCCGGCCCTGCATGACCTGCTCGAACGACGCTCGGAGCTCGGAGAGCGGGCCGCTCGTGGTGACCAGGTCCTTCACCACGAGGCGCCCGGAGGCAACCAGCGCGAGCGTCTGGCGGTACTGGGCCAGGCTCTGGCGCGTGGTGCCCGAGATGGTGATCTGCTTGTAGTGGATCAGGTTGGTGTCCAGCGCGACCTTGCTTTTTCCCTCCGGCAGGCCGCCGAAGAACATCACGCGCCCGTTGAGTCCCACCACCTCCAGCGCGAGGACCTGCGCCTCCGCGGAGGGGGCCGCCGTGATGCAGACGCTCACGCCCTTCCCGTGCGTGAGATCCGCCAGGCGTTCCTTGAGCCCCTGGCTTTCCAGGGCGATGATGGCAGGCTCCTTGCGGTGGCACAGGGAGAGCCGCTCGGCACTGAGGTCGTTCATGTAGACCCTGGCCGCCCCGGCCATGAGGGCCACCTTGGCGTGCATCAGTCCGATGGGCCCTGCCCCAATGACCAGCACCGTGTCCCCCGGCACTATCGCGATCCTCTGGAACGCGTTGTACACGCACGACAGCGGCTCCACCAGGGCCGCGGAGACGAAGTCCCCGCCCTCGGGGATCGGCGAGAGGTTGCCCTGGGACACCGCGGCGGCAGGCACCAGCATGTAAGGGGCAAACCCGCCCGGCAGGTTGATGCCGAAGGCCCGGAAGGTCGGGCACATCTGGGTGTTTCCGCTCACGCACTGGTCGCAGACCCCGCACCCCATGTTCGGCGCCACGGCCACCGCCATCCCGGGCGCGTAGCCGCCCACGCCGGCTCCCACCGATTCCACCACCCCGCTCACCTCGTGGCCCAGCACGAGCGGGCTGGCGGGGGTAGCCGCCTTGGCGCCGTTTCTGAACATCCGGATGTCGGTGCCGCAGACCGCGGAGGCCTTCACCCGGAGCAGCACCTCGCCGGCGCCCGGCGTGGGCACGGGTATTTCTTCTATCCTCAGGTCTTCCCTGGCGTAAAGGCGCGCTGCCTGCATGGTCATCCCGTCATCCTTTCCACCCGCACCGGCGTGCGGTCCACGATGGAGCGGTTGCCGGCGTTCACCACCGCCACCGCCATGCGCCCGTCCCGCCCGGTGACCCGCGGGGGCCGGTCCTCCCGGATGGAGTCCACGAAGTCCTGGTCCTCCGCCTCGTAGGCGTCGATGAACAGCGTCCGCCAGCTCTTCACGAAGGGCTGCGCGATCCCGCGCGAGGTGGAGCAGGTCACCACGAACTCCTCCTCGCGGCGTCCCACGAACATCACGCCCGTGGTGCCCACGATCTCCATGCGCGAGTCGTAGCCGTAGCCCACGGAGACCGCCCCGTCGATGAAGCCCTGGCGGCCATCCTCGAACCTGCAGACCATGGCGACGTTGTCGTAGAAGTCCGGGTACTTCTGCAGGGCCTGCGGGCAACGGAAGTTGCCGCCAACGGCGTAGACCTCGTCGATCTCCGCGCCCGCGAACCAGCGCGCGGCATCTATGTCGTGGCTGTTGACCTCCGCCAGCGGCCCGTTGCTCTTGCGGATGTCGTACATCCACTCCTGCGGCACGCTGGGGCCGTGCGTGAGGGACTTCACCAGGACCACGTCCCCGATCTCGCCGGCCGCCATGCGCTCCCGGGCGGAACGGAAGCTCGCATCGAAGCGGCGCATGAAGCCGATCTGCAGCTTCACGCCGGCCTTCACGCACGCGGCGATCATCTGGTCGCACTCCGCCACGTCCATGGCCATGGGTTTCTCGCACAGCACGTGCTTTCCCGCCTTCGCGGCGGCCAGCACGATGTCGCGGTGCAGGGAGGTGGGGGTCACCACCACCACGGCGTCCACGGCGGGGTCCGCTAGCGCATCCCCGTAGCTGGCGTAGCCCTTGGAAACCTCGAGCTCGCGCTGCGCCTCCTGCAGCGTGGGCGCGTGAGGGTCCGCCAGGGCTTCCAGCCGGGCGCCGCGCAGGCCGCGGGCGAAGTTGCGCGCGTGGATCCTGCCGGCCCGTCCGGCGCCGATGACGCAGATTCCCAGCTTGCTCTTGTCCAGGCTCATTCTATGGGTGTCCCCGGTTGATGGAGGCCTGGACCCACCAGGTAGAAGGTCCAGGCTCCGGTTTGGCAGCTCCAGTATGCAGGCTTCTCGATTGTTGTCAAGTTATGTTTTTTATTATCGATTTGAGCCGACCTCTAGTTCGGGAGTGTCTGGCATATCAGAAAAAGCTTGACAGGATAAACATCGTGATGTTATGATGCCTATCGACGTCATACATCGTGACGTCACGATCACTACCACGAAAAGGTCAGGTAATGGAGCTGGGCATTCCCAGGTACCTCTGGGTCTACGACTCTCTGAAGAACCAGATCGAAACCGCGGACTACAAGGTAGGGGACTTTCTGCCCCCGGAGCCCGAGCTTCAGAAGACGTTCCATGTCAGCCGCACCACGGTTCGAAAAGCCGTGGAGATGCTGGCCCAGCAGGGCTTCGTCTACATCCGCCAGGGCAAGGGAACGCAGGTGCTGGACTTCAAGGCCACGCAGAAGCTCGGCAACGTGACCTCCTTCTCCGAGACCCTGCGGGAAAAGGGGGCAACGGTCACCCAGGCGGATGTGCACGTGGACATCGTCACCGCGCCGCGGCGCATCGCGGAGGAGTTGCAGGTCCAGCCGCACGAGCGGCTGGTGAAGATCGACCGAGTGACGCTGGCCAACGCCACCCCGATCGCACTCATGACCAACTACCTGCTCCCCGAGATCGTGCCGGGGATCGAGAAGCGCATTGGCGGCATGACGTCGCTGTACTCGTTCCTGGAGTCGGAGTACCGCCTGGTCATAGAAGCCGCCACGGACTTCATTTCCGCCCGGGACGCCACCCCGGTGGAGGCCCAGCGGCTTCAAGTACCCGAGCACTCACCGCTTCTGGTGGTCCGCCGCGTTACGCACAGCGGCGGCCGGCCCATCGAGGTGGCCATCCTGCTGGTGGTGGCGGACAAGTACGAGTACTGCGTGCAGACCAAGGACCGACCGCCCCGGGCCGTGCCCCGCCCCGCGCCGCGGACCTCCGATACGAGGAGTCTCAGCCCATGACCCTGACCGCCCGAGACGTTGCCCAGCTCATCGACATCAGCGCGGTGCAGGCGCCCCACGGCGCCGCGGAGATCCGCGGCCTGGTGGAAAATGCCCGCGCGTACCACTTCATTGCGGTGCACGTGCTCCCGTGCTGGGTCGCCTATCTCAAGGGCCTGCTGGCCGACTCCCCCGACATCCTGGTAGGCGCGCCCGTGGGGTTCCCCGGGGGCGCGCACCGCACGGAGATCAAGGCGGCGGAAGCGCGGCTGCTCGTGCAGGACGGCGTCCAGGAAATGGACATGATGCTGAACGTCGGCAAGCTGCGCTCGTGCGAATACGACTACTGCCTGCAGGACATCCGCGCGGTGGTGGAGGCCGCGGGGGCGGTGCCGGTCAAGGTCATTCTCGAGGTGCACCACCTGGACCGCGAGCAGCTGAAGCGGGCGTGCGAGCTGTGCATCCGGGCCGGCGCCGCGTTCGTGAAGACCGCCACGGGCTGGGCTCCCACCGGCGCCACGCTGGAGGTGGTGCAGTTCCTCACGTCCTTCTGCGGGTCCGCCATCAAGGTGAAGGCGGCGGGCTCCATCCGCAGCATCGACACGCTGGTCACCATGTACCGCATGGGCGTGGCCCGGTTCGGCATCAACCTGAACTCGTCCGTGGAAATCGTCAAGGCGGTCGCCGCCATGCCCGGGGGCGTGGTCGCCGTATGAGCCGCACCATCATTGCCTTCGACCTGGGAACCGGCGGCGCCAAGGCATCCCTCTACGCCGAGAGCGGGCAGTGCCTGGCGAGCACCTTCGTGCCCTACGATACCCTGTATCCCGATTCGGGATGGCACGAGCAGCGCCCCTCGGACTGGTGGAACGCCATCGTCTCCGCCACGCGCTCGCTGCTGGCCGTCCCGGGTGCCGTCGCCGCGGACGTGCACTGCCTGGCCCTGTCCGGCCAGAGCCTCGCGGTCATCCCGCTGGATTCCCGGGGCGAGCTGCTGCGGGACTCCATCCCCATCTGGTCGGACACCCGGGCCTCGCGGCAGACCGCGGAGTTCTTCTCCCGCGTGGACCGTGACCGCTGGTACATGACCACGGGCAACGGCTTTCCCGCCGAGTGCTACTCCGTGTTCAAGGTCATGTGGTACCGCGACCACGAGCCCGCGCTGTTCTCCCGGGCCGCGGTGGTCCTGGGTTCCAAGGACTACATCAACTTCCGACTGACGGGGAAGATCCTCACCGACTTCTCCTACGCGTCCGGCACGGGGATCTATGACCTCCAGGGCTGGGGCTACTGCGAGCCGTTCATCCGCGCGAGCGGCCTGCCGGCATCCCTGTTCCCCCGGATCGTCCCGTCCACGGAGATCATCGGGACGCTGTGTGACACCGCGGCGCGGGAGCTGGGGCTGCCCCGAACGGTGAACGTGGCCTGCGGCGGCGTGGACAATTCCTGCATGGCCCTCGGGGCCCGCAACACCGGCGAGGGCCGGGTGTACACGTCGCTGGGCTCATCGTCGTGGATCGCGGTCTCCTCGGCGAAGCCGGTGCTGGACGCGAAGCTGAAGCCGTACGTGTTCACGCACGTGATGCCGGGACTGTTCACCTCCGCGGTGAGCGTGTTCGCGGGCGGAGGCTCCTTCCGCTGGATCCGTGACGCGTTGTTCGGCGGGAGCACCGCCTCGGACGGGCGGGATGCCTACGAGGTGATGAACGAGCTCGCCGCGGCTTCCCCCATCGGGGCGCACCGGCTGCTGTTCAATCCCAGCCTGGCCGGGGGAAGCTCCCAGGAGCCCAGCCCCCACATCCGAGGCGCGTTCTCCGGCATCGACCTGCGCCACACGCGCGGGGACCTGGTGCGCGCCGGCATGGAAGGCATTGCCCTGAATCTCGGGGCCGTGCTGGAGGTGCTGCGCGGGTTCGTTCCGCTTACCCCCGAGATGCTCATGGTCGGCGGCGGCAGCAGGAGCCCGTTGTGGCGGCAGATCTTCGCGGACGTCTTCGGCATGGACTGCGTGAAGACCAGCGTGGACCAGGAGGCCGCCTCCCTGGGCGCCGCGGCGGTGGCCGCCGTGGGCGCGGGGTTGTGGACGGGATTCGACGTGGTGGACGGACTGCACGCGGTGCAGGACGTGCGGAAGCCGGTTCCCGCCAACGTGGAGAAGTACCGCAGGCTCATGACGGCGTTCCAGGTGCAGCGCCGTCAGCAGGCCGAGCTCGGCGAGCTGCTGCGCACCATGGAGCTCTAGCGCGGGCGAAGCACGCGCCAAGGGGCCCCAGGGCGAAAGGCGGCGCCGAAGGCGACGTTCGAGCACCCGGAGCCCTGGGGACACTGAAGGAGGCGATAGATGAAGATCGGGCTGTTCAGCGCAACCTACCTCGACACGAAGCTGCAGGAGGTGGCCACCATGGCGGCGGACCTCGGCTACCAGGCCCTGGAGCTTCCGGCCTTTGCCGGAAACCCCCACCTGGACATCGAGGAGATCGTCAAGGGAGCCAACGCCACGGCGCTGTTGAAAATGCTCTCCGACCGCGGCCTGGTCATTTCCGCGCTGGCCAACCATCCCGAGGGCCAGATCGTCCTGGGACCCTACGGAAAGGATACGGACGCCATCTGCAAGGGTACAAAGGAAGAAAAGATCGCCTTCGGCACGGCGCGCATGATCAAGACGGCCCAGGCGGCCAACGCGCTGGGAGTGCCCGTGGTGACCGGGTTCCTGGGGTGCGAGAACTTCGGGCGCTTCTTCCCGTGGCCGTACAGCAAGGGCTGGGCGGACATGGAGCAGGAGATGGTGGACCGCTGGGGGAAGATCCTGGACAAGTTCGGCGAGTACGGCGTGAAGTTCGCCCACGAGCCGCACCCCAACGAGCTGGTCTACGACGTGGACACCGCGCTGCGCGCCGTGGAGCTCTTCGGCGGCCGCAAGGAGTTCGGGTTCAACTTCGACCCGGCCAACCTCATCTACCTGGACATCAACGTGGAGAACTTCATCGACCAGCTCAAGGACCGCATCCTGCACGTGCACGCCAAGGACGGCGAGGTGGTGGACCACAACGTGAAGCGCTCGGGCCGCATCCCGCAGGGAGACTGGCAGCGCCTGGGGCGCGGCTTCCGTTTCCGGATCCCCGGGTGGGGCTCGGTGCCGTGGAAGAAGGTCATCACGGAGCTCTCCATGATCGGCTACGACTACGTGATGAGCTACGAGCACGAGGACGTCACCATGAGCCGGCGGGATGGCATCACCAAGACCATCGCGTTCCTGAAGCCGCTCCTGATCGACAAGCCGTACGAAGGTCGGCACGACGTCCTGTTTGCCTAGCCACGGAAGGCGAGGGCGAGCGAGGCCAGGGATGGCCGAAAGCGAGCCCATAGCACGGAGGAGAAACATGGCAGCAACGATGAAAGCCGCGGTGTTCGAGAAACCGAACGTCATCTCCATCAAGCAGGTGCCGGTCCCGCAGATCGAGGACCATGAAGTCCTCATCAAGGTGAAGTACACCGGCATCTGCGGCACGGACTGGAGCATCTACACCGGCAAGTACTCCGCGGACAAGCTTCCCATGATCGCCGGGCACGAGTTCTCGGGCACGGTGGCCAGGGTCGGGAAAAATGCCCGGGGCCTGAAGGAAGGCGACCGCGTGACCGCGGACATCAACATGGCCTGCGGCACCTGCTACTACTGCCGCCACGGCCAGAAGCTCATGTGCCGGGAGTTCCACCAGCTGGGCATCCACGTGGACGGCACCTACGCCGAGTACGTGAAGGCCCCGTACGACCAGGTGCACGTGCTGCCGGACGGACTTTCGTTCATGGCCGGCGCGTTCATCGAGCCGGTCTCCTGCGTGGTGCATTCCTCCAAGGCGGCCAAGGTCACGCACGGGAGCTCCGTGGCCGTGATCGGGAGCGGGCTGGGCGTGCTGCACGGGCTGCTGGCCCGCCTCCGGGGCGCCGCGCCGGTCATCGTCATAGGAGACAACGCCAAGCGCCTTGCGGTGGCGAAAGACTACGGCGTGGACGTGACCATCAACGTCAAGGACGGCAAGGACCCGGTGGAAGAGGTGAAGAAGCTCACCGGGGGCCGGGGGGCTGACTTCGTGGTGGAAGCGGTGGGCACTCCGGCCACCTACGAGCAGGCCTTCCGCATGGTGCGCCCCGGCGGAACGCTCGCCGCGTTCGGCATCTGCGCCGGGGACGACACCATCAAGGTGAAGCCCTTCGACCTCGTGCTCGGCGAGATGACGGTGGTCGGTTCCTGCGCCGGCGTGGGCCAGGACTGGCCGGACGCCATGGCGCTGATCGCCAACGGCCACATCAAGCCGGAGAGCATGTTCTCCATGGTGGTCCCGCTGGAGGAGCTGGAAGGCGCCTTGAAGGAGCTGCGGACCAACCCGGACCTCATCAAGGTGTTCGTTTCCACGGAAGTCTCGAAGCGGGAGATCCTCTCGAAATAGCGGATCCGGGAACCGGCACCGCACGCAATCTGCAACAGGAGACCAGGATCAGAATGAGCGACATGCCAATCCTTTCACCCATCAAGCTCGGTCCGAAGACGGCCGCAAACCGCATCGCCATCAACGCCATGGAGTGCTGTGATGCGGATACCAGCGGCAACCCCACGCACACCGCGTTCCGCCGCTACGAGCGGCTGGCCCGCGGCAACGCGGGGGTCATCGTGGTGGAGGCGCTGTCCGTGGTGGACGAGAACCGCGGGAGGCTGCACCAGCTCACCGCGTTGCCGCAGAACCAGAAGGGGCTCACGGACCTGGTGGCCGCCATGCGCAAAGCCAACCCGAAGCCGATCATCCTGTGGCAGCTCACGCACAGCGGCGAGCTTTCCAGCCCCGAGTTCTCCGAGCGCGTCTGCGTGAAGCCGTTCCCGGGCTACGAGGGACGCCTGCTGACCGAGGAAGAGGTGGACGAGATCCTGGAGCGGTTCGTGTTCGCCGCAAAGATGGCGCACGACTGCGGCGCGGATGGCGTGGACTTCAAGCTCTGCCACGGCTACCTGGGCACGCAGCTCCTGCGGCCGTTCAACGACCGCAAGTGGAAGTACGGGGGCTCGTGGGCAAACCGCACGCGCTTTGCCTACGAGTTCTACGAGCGCGTGGCGAAGGAGATCAAGGACCCGGGGTTCATCGTCGGCTCGAAGATCTCCATGTGGGAAGGCCTGCCCGGCGGCATGGGATCGGCGGGGCCGGACACGCCGATCATGGACCTCACCGAACCGCTGGACCTCGTGAAGGGACTGGAGGCGCGCGGGGCGAAGTACGTCATCGAGTCCGCGGGCAACCCGTCCCTGACGCTCGCCATCGTGCAGGCCTACAAGAACGTGCCCGAGACCTCGTACCTGCACTTCGGGTTCCAGAAGCAGCTTCGCTCCGTCCTGAAGCCTTCCACCGTGGTGATCGGCTCCAACAACTCGGTGTACGGAAGCGGCAAGAACTCCTTCCGCGGCGTGAAGCGGGAAGAGTCCTCGTTCGTGTACTGGGGCAACAAGAACATCCGGGATGGCGTGTGCGACATGGTGGCAATTGGCCGCCAGTCCCTGGCGGATCCCCTCCTGCCGGCGAAGCTGGAGGAAGGCAAGGAGGCGGAGGTGAAGTGGTGCACCGTGTGCGACCACTGCATCGAGTTCCTGATCCGCCAGGTGCCGGTGGGCTGCTCCACCTACGAGCGGGAGTACACCGTGGCCCTCAAGGAGCTCAGGAAGGAACAGGGTGTATTGGCCGAATCCGAGAAGCACACCTGAGACGACTTGAGGGCGTGCGTGGGACCAGGTCAATTCGGAGAATGGCAAAGCGTAGGTTGTTGTTTACTAGTTTTTGTTGACAGTTGTTTTCGGCGGGCTTAGAGTCGGACGA
>Ga0335069_10015354_pt1 | contig 10705 bp, 9 predicted proteins | sample Lox_Sample_11_FD_206714 | JGI IMG/M metagenome (GOLD analysis project Ga0335069, IMG submission 206714) | Soil microbial communities from Loxahatchee National Wildlife Refuge, Florida, United States - Lox_Sample_1.1 | ecosystem: Environmental > Terrestrial > Soil > Wetlands | place: USA: Florida... | reverse complement strand
TCGTGGAGCGACCGCTACGGCGGCTACCCTGGCCGACAGAGCCCCGCGGCCGCGCCATGATTCGCCTCCTGCCGGCCCTGCTCGCCCTGCTGGCGTGGCCGGCGCCGCCGGCCGACGACGACATCCGCCTGCCGGCGACCGACGCCCACCTCGCCCCGGTCCGCGACTACGTCGAGGCGGTGCCCGAGGCCGGCTACCGGCACGCGCCGGCCTCCGCCTTCGAGGCGTTCAGGGACATGAAGTACGGTGTCCGCATCCACTGGGGCCTCTACTCCGGACGCTTCGCCGGCGGCGAGTCGTGGCCGTTCCTCGACCTGCCCTTCGAGAAGAAACAGGAGTACCAGGAGGCGTACAAGACCTGGAACCCCGCCGGCTTCGACGCCGAGCAGTGGATGCGGCTCTTCGCCGACAGCGGGCTGAAGATGTTCGCCTTCACCTCGAAGCACCACGACGGCTTCTCGATGTTCGACACCAGGACGCGCGTCGTCCGCCGCGTGAACTGGACGGCGCCGGGAGGGCCTCGCATAGAGGAGTGCTCGCTCGCCTACAGCATCGCCGAGACGCCGCTGGGCCGCGACGTGGTCGGCGAGCTGTGCGCGGCCGCCCGGCGTCACGGCATCCGGATCGACCTGTACTTCTCGCACCCGGACTGGTACGACGCCGACTTCCGGCCGTACGGCTTCTCGCCGATCACCACCCCTGGCGCCACGGCCCACCCGGAGCTCTACGGCCGCGCCGACGTCGCCCGGCGGGCCCGGGACTTCTTCTTCACGGCTCCCGACCCCACCGAGGCCGAAGAGGCCCGCATGATGGCGCGTCACCGCCAGCAGCTCGTCGAGCTGCTGACCCGCTACGGACGGATCGACATGCTGTGCCTCGACATGTGGCTCGGCGCCCGGGTCTGGCCGCAGTTGCGCGAGACGGTGAAGCTCGTCCGTTCCCTCCAGCCCGAGGTGATGCTCCGGGCCCGCGGCATCGGGAACTACGGCGACTACTACACCCCGGAGGGCTTCGTTCCCGGCAACCCGGAGAACACGGCCATGCCCTGGTTCGTGATCTACCCGCTGGGCCGCACGTTCTCCTACGAGCCCGAGGCGGCCCGCCACAAGGGAGCCGCCTGGATCGTCCGCAGCCTCGTGGACGCGGTGGCCAAGGGCGGCGGCTTCATGGTGGGGATCGGGCCGGACGCCGACGGGAGGTTCCACCCCGCGGCGATCGCGAACCTGAGAGACGCCGGCGCGTGGCTCAGGGTCAACGGCGAGGCGATCTACGCGACCCGGCCCCGCGACGGCGACCTGTGGCAGGAGGGAGAGCACGTCCGCTTCACCCGCAGCCAGGACGGGCGGGTCGTCTACGCGATCACGGACGAATGGCCGGGATCGGTCCTGAAGCTGCAGAAGGTGCGCGCGGCGAGGGGGTCGGCGGTCACGCTGCTGGGCTGCGCGCAGCCGCTGGCGTGGGACCAGGACCCCGGTGGCGCGCTCTCGATCCAGCTTCCGGCCTCGCTCGCCGACCCGGCGCGGCGGCCCTGCCCGATCGCCTGGACCTTCCGGATCCAGGTGACCCGTTGAAGTCGTCCCCCTCCGACGGCCGGCCACGATGACCCCGCCAGCGCGGCTGCGCTGGGCGATGCTCTCCTTCGCCTTCGCCGCGACGGTCATCAACTACGTGCACCGCCTCTCGTTCGCCTACCTCGCCGCCCACCCCGACCTCAGGCCCCTGTTCAGCGACACCACCTTCGGGCTGCTGGGCTCGACGTTCTTCGTCGCCTACACGCTCTCGAACGGGCTCGGCGGGTTCGTCATCGACCGGCTGGGGACGCGCCTGGGCTACGCGCTGTCCATGGCCGTCTGGACCACGGCCGGGACGCTGCACGCCCTGGCGCGGACGCCGCTCCAATTCGGCGCGCTGCGCTTCCTGCTCGGTGTCGGCGAAGCCGGCAACTGGCCCGCCGCCGTGAAGCTCACGGCGGAGTGGTTCCCGCCGCAGGAGCGCTCGACCGCCTCGGGCATCTTCAACAGCGGAGGGGCGCTGGGGGCCCTGGTGACCCCGCCGCTCGCCGCCTGGCTGGGGCTGCGCTTCGGCTGGCGGGCCGCCTTCCTGGCCGTGGGCCTGCTGGGGTACCTGTGGCTGCTCGCCTTCTGGCGCGTCTACCACGCGCCGCCGCAGGCTGCCGCGGAGGCGCTGGCGCCCCCGGTGCCGGTGCGACGGCTGCTCACCCACAGGTTCGTCGTCTGGTTCACCGCCTCGAAGTTCTTCGTGGACCCGATCTGGTACTTCGTCACCTTCTGGATCGGCCGCTACCTGGCCGACGTGCACGGCTGGGACCTGGGTAGGATCGGCCTCTACGCCGTGTGCCCCTTCGTGGCCGCCGACCTCGGCAACGTGCTGGGCGGCCTGTTCACCCAGTGGCTCATCCGAGGCGGCGTCCCCATTCCCCGCGCGCGCAAGCTGGCCGTCGCCGTCTTCGCCCTCAGCATGGCGACGGCGCTCGCGTCGGGGCCGCTCCTCATCCGCGGCCCTGCCTCCGCCCTGGTGGTCCTGTCGGTGGCCGGCTTCGGCTGGGCGGCGTACACAGCCAACACCCTCGCCTTCCCGGCGGACGTGGTCCCCGGCCGGGCGGCCGCCACGGTCTGGGGGCTGGCGAGCGTCGGCGCCGGCCTCGGGGGGGCGTTCTTCCAGAACGCCTCCGGGCTCGCCGTCGCGCACCTGCGGACGAGGCTCGGCGTCGCCGCCGCCTACCACGCCGTCTTCGTCGGCTACGGGTTCCTGGCCCTCGCGGGCCTGGCGATCGTCCTCCTGCCCATGGGACCGCTCACGCCCGACCAGCGGCTGCTCAGCCGATCGGCCGCAGCTTGAGGTTGCGGAACCAGAACACGCTGCCGTGGTCCTGCAGGGCGATGCGGCCGGTGGCGGCCTTGCCGTAGTCCGGCGCCTCCTTCCACTTGCCCGCGTCCCGACGCCTGTTCCAGTCCTCGGTCCAGCGCTCGAACTCGAGGATCTTCTTCCCGTTCAGCCAGTGCTCGACGTGGCGGCCCTTCACCACGATCCTCGTCTGGTTCCACTCCCCCACCGGCTTCAGGTGCTTCTCGGCGTTCGGCAGGTGCATCGCGTAGTTGGCGCCCGCCTTCTGCCAGGGCTCCAGCTTCTCGGGGAAGCCGACGTCGTCGATCAGCTGGTACTCCGGCCCGGTCATCCAGGCCGCCTGGTACTTCTTGTCCTCGACCACACCGTACATCACCCCGCTGTTGCCGCCCTTCGTCGCCTTCCAGTCGAGGCTCAGCTCGAAGTCGGTGAAGGTGCGGTCGGTGACGAGGTCGGCGCGCAGGTCGCTGCCGTAGTTGCCCTGGGTGCCGACGGTCTTGAGAGCGCAGTCCTCGACGGTCCACGAGGCGACACCCTGGCCGTTGTAGCCGTGCCAGCCGGCCAGGCTCCTGCCGTCGAACAGAAGCACCCAGCCCCCGGCCTTCTCGGCCGGCGTGAGGACGTTCTCGGTGGCACAGGCAGGGGCGGCCGGCGCGGCCGTTCCCCACGCCGCAGCGCCGGCCAGCGTCACGCAGGCCAGGATCAAGACAGCCGCAGATCTCATGGCACCCTCCCTCGATTCGTGGGCCGGGCCATTCTCGCGCAACTCGAGGGCGGCTCGCAGTATCCTTCGTCAGCCCTGGGGGTGACGATGCGCCGCGCCGCCGTGATCCTCGCGACCCTGCTGGTGTGCGGGACGGGTCTGCTCGTCCAGCGTCCGGCGGCGTCCGCCCTCGCCCAAGAGGCGTCGGCCGCCATCCGCCCGGAGCACACGCTCCACCTCTTCGACGGCCGCAGCCTGGACGCCTTCTACACCTGGCTGGTCGACTCCCACCGCGAGGACCCGCTGCGGGTGTTCAGCGTGGTCGAGCAGGTCGACGGCGCCCCCGCCATCCGCGTCAGCGGCGAGCGCTGGGGCGGGCTGGTGACGCGCCAGGCGTACCGGGACTACCGCCTGGTGGTCGAGTTCCGCTGGGGCCTGCTGGCCTGGGGCGAGCGGCAGCACGCCGCCCGCGACAGCGGGATCCTGGTCCACTGCCAGGGGCCCGACGGCAACACCGACGAGGGCGGCAACGGGCCCTGGATGCGCTCGGTCGAGGCGCAGGTCATCGAGGGAGGCACGGGCGACATCATCCTGGTGGCCGGGTTCGACGCCTCCGGCCGCAGGCTCGCGCCCCGAATCACGGCGCGCTCGAGGCTCAACCGGAAGGGCGAGCCCACCTACGACCCGGCCGGCGAGCCGCGGGCGTTCGAGGGCGTCCGCGTCAACTGGTTCGGCCGCGACGTGGACTGGACGGACCGGCTCGGGTTCCGCGGGCGGCAGGACCTGGAGAGCCGCTACGGCGAGTGGACCCGCCTGGAGGTGATCGCCGACGGCGACCGCATCACGAACCTCGTCAACGGCACGGTGGTGAACGAGGGCTCGCAGTCGAGCCTGCGCGAGGGCCGCATCCTGGTGCAGTCCGAAGGGGCCGAGATCTACTTCCGCCGCATCGACCTCGAGCCACTGGGTCGCTGACCCGGGCGCGTCATGCCGAGCCCCCGGGCTACGGCACCACCTTGACGATCAGCCGCTGGCTGCCGGCGTCGTAGAACCAGGCGCTCACCGGCGAGCCGTTGGTCGCCGGCTCGCTCGACAGCTGCGCCGCCTCGGCGCCGCCGGAGTCGCCGTTCACCGTCACCTGCAGACCGTCGACGACCACGGAGCTCGGCGGCGCGGTCCAGCGGGCGACGCGGTACAGGACGGGCTCGGCCGGGGCCGAGTCCGCGGCCAGCGTCAGCTCCGTGTCGTTGACCGTCGAGGTGAAGGTGATCCAGTGCGTGTCCGCGTCGGCCCGGTAACGGAAGCTCGAGCTGCCGTGCGGGTACACCAGGACCGTCAGCGAGCCCGCCGACTCGGACGTACCGTGGCCGGTGTACGAGCGCTGCACGTCCATGGGGACGAGCGCACCGGCCCGGACGAAGATCGGCTCACGGCCCAGCGGCACCGGGTAGTCGGAGAGGGTGCCGGAGAGAAGCCGCGATTCGTCCCAGTAGTCGATCCACTGCCCGGCGGGGAGCTGGATGGTCATGGTGCGGGTGGACTCTGTCACCACCGGGACATAGATGACGTCCCCGATCAGGAGGGAGCTGCTCATCGGCCCGGCCTGGACCACCTGGTGGGCCGGCGTCTCGTACATGTCGAACGCGGCGCTGTAGAAGTAGGGCAGGAGCTCGTGGTGCAGCCAGGCGTAGTCGCGATAGGCCTGGAGCAGGCTCGCGCTGTACTCCGGCCTCCAGGGGTCGCTGTTGGCGTACGGCGTGTGCGCCATCACCGGCTGCAGGGCTCCGAATTGCAGCCGGCGGAAGTAGACCTCCTCGTCCGGACGGCCGGCATCGAGATACGCGTAGCCGGTGAGCTCCGCGTAGGGGGCGGGAAGGTAGGGCGCCTTGGCGAGCATGCGGTCGACCGCGTCCTTCAGCCCCGAGAACTGGTAGCTGAGGTCGCCCATGTAGGCCACGTTCGCCCAGCGGCTGAGGCCGGCGTCGGTCGTCGAGGGCTCGCGGTTCTGGTACGCCTTCGCCACGTTCTCCCAGTCCCCCGGCTCCGCCGACTGCATGAACTCCGAGACCTGCTGCAGCTCCGCATCCGACGAGGCGTCATCGAGGTAGAAGCCGAGGAGGTTCCGCCCCAGCCGGTCGTGCGCCCGCTGGTACTGCTCGGGCGTGTGGCAGCCGCCCCAGTAATGCAGGAGGCCGCGGACGCCCTGGCGCGAGAGCTGCTGGATCGGTGCGTCGCCCAGGTTCCACGAGCAGCAATCGGCCCCCTGGCAGTCCGTGTCGCCGTCGGTGCGCACGGACCAGCCGCCACCGTCGAAGAGATAGGCCGTGACCGGGATGTCGTTCGCCGCCAGGTGGTCGAGCTGGCAGGTGAACTCGTCGGCCATGGTGGCGGCGTTACCGCAACCGCAGGTGCCGAAGTCCGGGCAGCCGCTCCCGTAGATCAGCCCGAACGCCGCAGGGTGCATCGGGTGGTAGCGGGTCCCGCTGCCCGGAGGCGTGGCCACGATCGGCACGGCCGTCGCACCGCTCGTCGGGGTCGTCGCCCCCCCGCTGCCGCAGGCGGCCAGCGCGACCGGCATCACCGCGACGGCGAGCGCCCGGACGAAGGATCGTGGGCTGGCCGCGGGGCCGCCGGGCCGGTGCCACAATGACGGGGTGATCCGCTCGGCCCGCGGCGAGTCGCTGGAAGCGGCGCGCATCCTCGCCCAGTATAAGCGCCTCGTGCTGCTGGGCCGGCTGCGGCTGCCGCTCGCCGAAGCGCGGCGGCTGGTCGGGCCGGACTGCGCCTACCACCTCTACTTCCGCCACCGTGGCGCGCCGGCGCCGCGCCGGCGCCGTCAGCGCGCTCGGAGAGGGGCCAGCCGGACCACCCTCAGCGGAACCACCAGAAAAAGGCGCCGACCCCCAGCAGCACCAGGGTGCCGCAGACGAGCGCGGCCGAAGACGCCGCCAGGTCGACGTCCCCGCGCACGGGCAGCCGCCGCGGCTCCGGCAGGGGCCGGGCCATCGTGATCGCCGCCATCACGAGGAGCACCAGCGCCAGCGTCAGCAGCATCCGGTGCAGGTAGGGCACGCCGCCCCAGCCCCACTGCAGCGCCCCGTAAACCGGCGCCGAGAGCAGCAGCGCGGCGATCCCCGCTGCCGGCGGGGCCTTGGGCACGGCGAACCCGAAGACGAAGGCCGCCACCACGCCGGGCGAGAGGTAGCCCTGGAACTCCTGGATGAAACGGAAGACCCCGCCGCCCGGCAGCGGCGAGAGCGCGACCGCCGCCGCCACCGCCAGGAAGGCCGCGGTCGTCCAGCGGCCCACGGAGACGAGCTGGGCCTCGCTCGCCGTCTTCCGCAGGTGTCGCCGGTAGAGGTCCATGGTGAAGATGGTCGAGGCCGAGTTCAGGACCGAGGCCAGGGTGCTGATCACCGCGCCCGCCAGCGCGGCGAAGAGAAAGCCGCGCAGCCCGGGCGGGATCAGCTCCCGTACCAGCACCGGATAGGCCTGGTCGGGCCGCTGCAGCTGCGCGCCGTAGAGCTGCCGCGCCACGATCCCCGGCATGACGATGGCGACGGGAATCAGCAGCCACAGGGCGGCGGCGAACACGATCCCCAGCTGCCCCTGCTTCAGCGAGCGGGCGGCGAGCGTCCGCTGGACGATGAACTGGTTGAGACCGCAGTAGTACACGATGGGGATCCACATCCCGCCCAGGAGCACCGTCCAGGGCAGCTCGGCGTGGCCGCGCGGCAGCAGCATGTGCAGCCGCGCCGCGTTCGCCGCGGCGAACACCCGCCACCCGCCGGCCGCCCGAAGGCCGATGGCGAAGGTCAGCAGCCCTCCCACCAGCAGCGCGCTGCCCTGGAAGAGGTCCGCCCACACCGCGGCCAGCAGCCCGCCCCACAGGGTGTAGACGATCGCCAGCCCGGCGATCAGGCCCACCCCCGCCGGGAGGGGCATGCCGAAGATGGTCTCGAGCGCCGTGGCCCCGGAGTAGAGGACGGCGGCCGTGGTCACGGCGGCATAGATGACGACGGTCAGCACCGACATGATCGCCCGCGCCGCCGCGTCGTACCGGTACTCGAGGTACTCGGGCATCGTGTAGATTCCCGCCTTCAGGAAGCGCGGCAGGAACACGAAGGCGACCACCACGATGCCGGCGGCGCCCGTGAGCTGCCAGGCGCTCACCGCCAGGCCGACGTCGCCGGCGGCCTGGCCGGCCATGCCCACGAACTGCTCGGTCGAGATGTTGGCCGCCACGATCGAGATCCCGATCAGCCACCAGGGCAGCCGGCGCCGCCGAGGAAGTAGTCCGCGCTCGTCTTCCCCCCGCGGCTCTTCCGCAGGCTGAAGGCGAGCACCCAGGCGTAGAAGCCGGCGAAGATGGCGAGGTCGAGCGCGCCCGTGGTCACGGCGCCGGATCATAATTCAGCGGCGGAGGGTGTGATGCCCCACCTCGTCCTCGAGTACTCGGCCAACCTCCCCGACCAGCCGGACCTCGACGCGCTGCTCCTGAGGCTCCACGAGTCCCTGAGCCGCGGCGGCCTGTTCGAGCTGGAGAAGATCAAGAGCCGGGCGGTGCGCCACTCCACCTTCCGGGTGGCGGACGGCGCGGCGGACCGCGCCTTCGTCCACCTGACGGCAGCAGTGCTCGAGGGCAGGGAGCGGGAGGTGCTGCGAGGGGCCGCCGAGTCGCTGCTGGCGGTCCTGTGCCAGGCCTTCCCCCGCAGCCGGTGCGAGCGCCGCTGCGACGTGACCGTCGAGGTCCGGGAGATGCGCCGCCCCCTCTATCTCAAGGCGGAGGCGGCTCCTTGACCCTGGCGTCGCCGCCGGCGTAGTGTCGGCCCAGCGAGGTGGAGAGATGAACCCAGGGATCAACCGTCGACAGTTCATGCAGCGCAGCCTCGTGGGGGCGGCCGCCACACCCTTCCTGCTGCACACCGTCGGCCACGACGCGGAGGCGCTCGGCCGGGGGACCTCGGCCAACGACCGCATCCAGGTGGGGTTCATCGGAGTGGGCGCGCGCGTGCAGTCGGGCGTCCTCCAGGCGGCGATGGGAGTCCCCGGGGTCGAGGTGATCGGTGTCTGCGACGCCTACAAGGGCCGGGTCGCCCGCGCGCTGGAGCGGATCGGCGGCAAGGCGAAGGACTACGGCGACTACCGCTCGCTGCTGGCGGACAAGTCGATCGACGCCGTGGTCATCGCCACCCCCGATCACTGGCACAAGCCGATGACCCTCGAGGCCTTCGCCGCCGGCAAGGACGTCTACCTCGAGAAGCCGATGACCCTCACCATCGACGAGGGCCCGCAGATGTACGCGGCGGCGGAGAAGGCCGGGCGCATCCTGCAGGTCGGCAGCCAGGGCGTGAGCTCGAAGCTGCAGGAGACGGCGAAGGAGATCATCAAGTCCGGCAGGCTCGGCGAGATCAACCTGATCCGCGCGAGCTTCGACCGCAACAGCGAGTCGGGCGCCTGGATCTACCCCATCCCGCCGGACGCCGACCCGAAGACGGTGAACTGGGACGCGTTCCTGGGCCCCGCCCCCCGGCGGCCCTTCAGCCTGGAGCGCTTCTTCCGCTGGCGCGCGTACTGGGACTACTCGGGCGGCATCGCCACCGACCTGTTCGTCCACCTGATGACGACGATCCACTACGTCATGGACGCCACCGTACCGGAGATGGTGGTCGCCACCGGCGCGAACTACCGGCACCAGAAGACCCACGAGGTGCCGGACACGCTGAACGCTTCGGCCGTCTACGGCAGCGAGAACTTCTCCGTCTCCCTGAGCGGCACCTTCAACAGCTCCTCCGCCGGCGAGAGCGGCTTCGCCATCATGGGCAACCAGGGCTCGCTGGTGTTCCGCGGCGACACCATGACCTTCACGCCGGAGCACGTGGTCGAGAGCAACGACTGGATCGTCGGCTCCTGGCCCTCCGCCCTGGAGAAGGCCTACTGGGCGAACCCCGAGGTCATGAAGAAGGAGCGGCCCGCCACCTGGCCGGCGCAGATGCAGAGCCAGGGCGAGTCCTGGAAGGAGGTCGGCCCGGACTCCACCGACATCCACATGGCCCGCTTCGTCGCCGCCGTGCGCACGCGGAAGCCCGCCTACGAGGACGGCCGCCGCGGGCACCACGCCGCCGCCGTGGCGCACATGGTGAACGAGTCGATGAAGCGCAGGGCGCCGGTCGCCTGGGACTTCGAGAAGGACGTCCTGAAGAAGGCCTGACCCGTTGCCCCAGGTCTTCGACCGCAGCCACGACAGGGAGGCGCTGCGCCGGCTGGTCGGCTGCGAGGCGCAGGTCGCCGGGGTGCGCCGGGTGGAGCTGGCCGACGGCCGCGTCCGCGGCCTGCGGGCCGCGGAGGTCTACACCGGCTCCGGCTTGCGCTTCACCGTGCTGCTCGATCGGGGCCTCGACCTCCTCGACGCCGAGCACCACGGACGACCGCTGGCCTGGATCCACCCGGCGCTGGGCGGCCCGGAGCTGCACGAACGAAACGGCCTCGGCTGGCTGCGGACCTTCGGCGGCGGCCTCCTCACCACCTGCGGGCTCACCCACTACGGCCCGCCCGACCCGGCCGGGCCGGAGGGCCACGGCCTGCACGGCCGCGCCTCGCACCTGCCGGCCGAGAACGTGCGCATCCGTCAGGAGTGGCGCGACGGCGAGTTCGTGCTGGAGGTCGAGGGCGAGACGCGGCAGTCGCGCCTCTTCGGCGAGAACCTCCGGCTGCAGCGTCGGATCTCCACGCGCATGGGGGCGAACAGCCTGCTGGTGGAGGACCTCGTCACCAACGAGGGCTTCCGCCTGTCGCCGGTGTCGGTGCTCTACCACTGCAACTTCGGCTTCCCCGTGGTGAGCCCCGACTCCGAGCTGATCCTCTCCGCCCGCGCCGTCGAGCCGCGCGACGAACCGGCGCGCGCCGGCATCGACGAGCACCGCCGCTTCGACCCGCCGCAGCCGGGCTTCGCCGAGCAGGTCTTCTACCACGACCCGCAGCCGGACGCGGAGGGCATGGCGAGCGCCGCCATCGCCAACCGCCTCCTGGGCTTCGGCGCGTACCTGCGCTGGCGCACCGACGAGCTGCCGGTGCTGGCCCAGTGGAAGATGACCGGCGAGGGCGAGTACGTCTGTGGCCTCGAACCCTGCATGCACC
>Ga0335069_10015353_pt1 | contig 10705 bp, 9 predicted proteins | sample Lox_Sample_11_FD_206714 | JGI IMG/M metagenome (GOLD analysis project Ga0335069, IMG submission 206714) | Soil microbial communities from Loxahatchee National Wildlife Refuge, Florida, United States - Lox_Sample_1.1 | ecosystem: Environmental > Terrestrial > Soil > Wetlands | place: USA: Florida... | reverse complement strand
TCCGGGGTTACTCTGAAGGAATGTCCGGCGCCGCCGAGTTCTCCTGACGGTCCTAACTTAGATAGTCCGAGTGCTCCTCTGAAATGAAACGGAACGCGGCAATGAGGATTACTGTCGTCGTGGCGGTCGCGGCTCTCGCGCTGGCCGGCTGCAATGCCAATCAAGGGATCAACCCCTCGCCGCAGAGGGCCTCCGGCGTCTTCGCCGGTCACTACGTGGACTACAATCCTTACAATCCCATCAGCTACGCGCAGAACAACACCGGGCGCGGCGGCCGCTAGGCAAGCGCGCAATCGGCAAAAAGGGGCACGGGGAGGCGCTAACCGCAAAAAACCGCCTCTTTTCGCATTTTTTCGCCTGTCCGAAGATGGAAAAGGCGCGAAAAAATGAGGAAAAGATGCGAAAAAAGGTGGAAAACTTGCGCCGGAATCGAGCCTTTCAACGAGTTACCGGCGAAATGCGTCTCCACCGGGGCCGGCGAATATCGGCGGCCGATTCTTCCCCAACTACAATCCCTACAATCCCGTCACCTATGCCCAGACGAGCGGCTTCTATGGAGGTCGATGAGGTTGGCGTCGCCTTCGGATTCTCGGCGCACCATCAAAACGACAATATGATGCCATACGAACGCTGACGGGGAATATCGGTTCAGGAGGCTCTCGTGCGTCCGCCCGCCTCGCCCATTGCATTTATTCTTTTCGTCTCCGCAAATACCCATCCCGCCGCTGCTCAAAGCCCACAATTCGTCCCGGCATATCCGCTTTATTGTCAGGGTCCTCTGACAACCGGCGCGCCGTCCGGCGGCGAAACCACCACACCGTTTCAATGGGCGTCTGTCGGCGCCGGGGCCGCGAATCCCGCGGCCGGGCAATGCGTATGGGCCGACCGAGGTCCGCGTGGCACGGAAATTCAGTCGGGCGGCGGCAATGTGATCTGCGACTGGTCCAGCGCCATGCAAAGCGTTCCGGCGGGAAGTTTTGTCGAGGTCGGGGTCGCGCGCGATCCGCTCGTCGGCAATTGCATGCACCTCGCGCGCTATATCGGGACTGTGTCGCCGCCCTTCTCGGGCGTGCCCTTTCTTGCGCCCTTCACGCGGCCTAGCGTCGCCACGTTAACCGCGGCGCAGATCGCCTCCTTGCGGCACGGCATCCAGGTCATGATGAGCAGGCCCGTCACCGATCCGACGAGCTACGCCTTCCAGGCCAACATCCACGGAACCTACGATACGCCGACCACCCCGCAAGAGACCATGAGCTGGAACCAGTGCGAGCACGGCAGTTTCTACTTCCTGTCCTGGCACCGCATGTATCTCTACTTCTTTGACCGCATTCTGCGCGCTGCGGCAGGCGATCCGAGTCTCGTCCTGCCGTATTGGGACTGGACCGATCCGGCGCAACGCACGCTGCCCGTCGCGTTCCGCCTGCCGGCGGATGCAACCAATTCGCTCTACATCGCTCCCCCCAACCGGCCCACGACGCTTGACTCCGGCGCCTTCGGGCTTTCGGCCTCGGCGGTCGATGATTCCGGGGCCTTCGCCGACGTGGACTACGAAACGGGAGGCTCCCTGAGCAATGGCTTCGGTGGAGGTTCGTCATCCCCCATGCAGTTCGCGAGCGCTTATGGGGATCTGGAGAGTCAGCCCCACAATATCGTGCATTCCGACCTCGGCGGGTTGATGGGCGATCCCAACACGGCGGCGCAGGACCCAATCTTTTGGCTGCATCACGGCAACATTGACCGATTGTGGAATCGCTGGATTCAGCAGGGCGGAAGCCGCGCGGACCCCACCGACGCCGCCTGGCTCAACACAACGTTCACCTTCTATGACGAGGCGGGGCACGCGGTTTATTTGACGGGCGCCGAGGTCGCCGACACTGTGGGTCAACTCAACTACCGCTACGACGACGATCCCCCGCCGCCGATGTTCATTCGATTCCCGATCATCCTCGCGGAGAGCGTTCTGCGTGACGGCGAACAGCGGATCGCGCTTGCCTCGTCGCCGGTCGTCGTGCGGCTGCGGCTCAATGAACAGACCCGTCAGACGCTAGCCACGCTTCCCCGCCAGCCTGACCGCAAGGTCTTCTTGCGCATCCAGGATATCCGGACCGAGAAGCCGCCAAGCTACCATTTCGCGATCTATCTCAACGCGCCCGATGAGCAGAAGATCGAGGAGCATTCAGCGGGGTTTGTGGGCAATCTCAGCCTCTTCTCAATGGTCCGACACCGGATGGCCGACGGCATGCCAATGCCGGGCGGGCCGGCCTCGGTTGACTACGATATCTCGCGATTGATCGGCCAGATCGCCGGCCGCGCGGAAGAGTTGTCCGTCGCCCTCATCCCCCGGGGCCTCGTCGGCCCGAACGGCGAACCAGCCCCGATCCCCAAGGAGACCGCGGGCAGCGCGGGGAGCGTGCAGCTGATCGAGCGTTGAAAGTTTCCGGTCAGGCGCTTCGAGCCATCAACTGCACCCCCTCGTCGTCCCGCAACGGGCCGCGCTTCAAGCGCGTCCGTCGCGGACCATTGTGAAATCGCCGCATTCGGGACAGGCTTCGCCAACATAGTCTCCCGCCCATCAAGCCATGAAGATCATCGTCGCGACCTAGGGCGCCGAGGGCGATGCGCGGCCGTTCGCCGCTCTGTGCCCGGCCTGATGGACGCCGTGCCCTACGGCTGGGCGAGTCGATGCGCGCGGAGAGCGGCGGCGCGGACGCGGTGGCGATGATCGAGGGGATCGTGGGGGTGTGAGGCTTTTTGCCTCGCACTTTCGTCATGGCCGCGCTTGTCGCGGCCATCCACGCGGCGCCTCCGCCTAGCTGTTGAGCGTCTCGTACAGGTCCGCCCAACCGGGATTCGCTTCGAGGATCAGCCGCACTTTCCAGGCGCGAGGCCAATGTTTCATGTTCGACTCCCGCCGGATCGCGTCGGCGATCCTCTCGTAGCACTCCATGTTGACCAGGCGCTTGAGGCGATACCGCTTGGTGAAGCCGGGGATGCGGCCTTCGCGATGTTCGTAAGCGCGGCGGGCGATGTCGGACGTGACGCCGGTGTAGAGCGCGCCATTCGGCCGGTTCGTCATGATGTAGACCCAGCCTCCCGGCATCGGCGCGCTCAATCGAGGCGTGGGTGGCCGGGACAAGCCCGGCCATGACGAAGCGGAGCCGTAAGCGCGTCGTCAACTGCACCCCGTCGTTGATCCGCACGTATCGCACTTCAAACACGTGCCGTTGCGCACCATGGTGAAGTTGCCGCATTCCGGGCAGGCTTCGCCGACGTAGCCTTTCATGCGCGCTTCCGCCCGCTTCTCGGCCACCGATTCGGCGGGAGTAAATTCCGCCCCGCCCATCGCGAGCGGCGCGGGGTCCGCCGGGTCGCCCTTCAGCGCGGTTGCGCCCTGCACGTAGCCTTCCCCTGCCCCGCCCCGCACCAGCATCAGCTTTTCGCCCTTCGAGCGCAGCAGGCCCTTCGAGACGATGGAGGAGGTGGCGGGGACGGGCGCGGGCGCGGAATCGCGGCCCTTGTCCTGCTCGACGCCGCCGCCGATGATGGTGTTGCCGATCTCGTCGGGCGAGATATGGGCGAGGTCGTTGCGGCCGAGATAGGAGATCGCCAGTTCGCGGAAAATGTAGTCGAGGATCGACGTCGCGTTCTTGATCGCGTCGTTGCCCTGCACGAAGCCGGCCGGCTCGAAGCGGGTGAAGGTGAATGCCTCCACATATTCCTCGAGCGGCACGCCGTACTGGAGGCCGAGCGAAATCGCGATGGCGAAATTGTTCATCAGAGAGCGGAAGGCGGCGCCCTCCTTGTGCATGTCGATGAAAATCTCGCCGAGCCGTCCGTCGTTGTACTCGCCGGTGCGCAGGTAAACCTTGTGGCCGCCGACCACCGCCTTCTGCGTATAACCCTTGCGGCGGTCGGGCAGCTTTTCGCGCTCGCGGGTCCGCTCGACGCGCTCAATGACGCGCTCGACGATCTTTTCCGCCACCTGCGCGGCGCGTGCGGGAATGTTGGCGGCGATGAGCGCCTCGACCGCCTCGTCATCCTCCTCGTCATTCTCGATAAGCTGGGCGTTGAGGGGCTGCGACAGTTTCGAGCCGTCGCGGTAGAGGGCGTTCGCCTTCAAGGCGAGGCGCCAGGAGAGCATGTAGGCGTCCTTGCAGTCCTCGACGGTCGCGTCGTTCGGCATGTTGATGGTTTTCGAGATCGCGCCGGTGATGAAAGGCTGCGCCGCGGCCATCATGCGAATGTGGCTCTCAACCGAGAGGTAGCGCTTGCCTAAGCGCCCGCAGGGGCTCGCGCAGTCGAACACCGCATAGTGCTCAGGTTTTAGATGAGGCGCACCTTCCAATGTCATGGCGCCGCACGCGAAAATGTTGGCGGCGTCGATCTCGGCCCTGGAAAAGCCGAGCGCGGAGAGCAGGTCGAAGCCGGGGGCCTCGTAGCGGTCGGCGGGGATTTTGAGGGCGCCGCTGAGCGTCTCGGCGCCAAGCGTCCATTTGTTGAAGACGAAGCGGATGTCGAAGGCGCCGCGCAAAGCTCCCTCGGCCTTGGCGATGGCCTCGTCGGGCAATCCCTTGGCCTTCAGCGCCGCGTGGTTGATGGCGGGGCTGTTGGCGAGGCTCGCATGGCCAACCGCATAGGTCACCATCGCCTCGATTGCCGTCTCGTCATAGCCGAGCGCGCGGAGCGCGTCGGGGACGGCGCGGTTGATGATCTTGAAATAGCCGCCGCCCGCGAGCTTCTTGAACTTCACCAGTGCGAAATCAGGCTCGATGCCGGTGGTGTCGCAATCCATGACGAGGCCGATCGTGCCGGTCGGGGCGACGACGGAAACCTGCGCGTTGCGAAAGCCGTGCTTCTCGCCGAGCTTCAGTGCGTCCGTCCAGGCGGCGCGCGCGGCCGCGGAAAGACCCGCCCAGGCCGGGCCGGCCGTAGCGAGCGATTCGTGGTCGAGCGGCGTCGGCAGGGTGGAGAGGCTTTCGTAGCCCGAAACCTCGCCCTCGGCCGCGCGCTTGTGGTTGCGGATGACCCGCAGCATCGCCTCCGCATTGGGCTTGTGGCCCGGAAACGGTCCGGAGCGCGCGGCCATCTCGGCCGAGGCCGCATAGGCTCGGCCGGTCAGGATCGCGGAGAGCGCGGCGCAGATCGCCCGGCCCTCGTCGCTGTCGTAAGGGATGCCGCAGGTCATGAGCAGGCCGCCGATGTTGGCGAAGCCCAGGCCGAGCGTGCGGTAGTCGTAGGAGAGGCGCGCGATCTCCCGGGAGGGGAACTGCGCCATCGCCACCGAGATTTCGAGCGTCAGCGTCCAGAGTTTTACGGCGTGCTCATAAGCCGCAATATCAAAAGCTTTGGTCTCGGAGTTGAGAAACTGCAGCAGGTTCAGCGACGCCAGATTGCAGGCTGTGTCGTCGAGGAACATGTATTCCGAGCACGGGTTCGAGGCGCGGATCGGTCCCGATTCCGGGCAGGTGTGCCAGTCGTTGATCGTCGTGTGGTACTGCAGCCCCGGATCGGCCGAGGCCCAGGCGGCGTAGCCGATCTTCTCCCAGAGCTCGCGGGCTTTCAGCGTCTTCGACGGCTTGCCGTCGAGGCGGCGCGTGAGGCTCCAGTCCCCGTCCGCCTCCACCGCGCGCAAAAAGGCGTCGGTGACGCGGACGGAATTGTTGGAGTTCTGGCCCGAGACGGTGAGATAGGCTTCTGACTCCCAGTCGGTGTCGTAGGTGTCGAAGTCGAGCGTCGTGCGGCCCTCGCGGGCGAGCTGGATCGTGCGCTTGATGATCCCGTCCGGCACGTCGGCGCGATGGGCGAGTTTTACCTCGCGCTTGAGCGCGGGGTTTTTCTCGATCGAAAAGCAGTCGTCGCCTGGGCCCTCGCAGTTCACGCAGGCTTTCAGGATGGCGGCGAGGCGCTTCTTGACGAGCTTTGAACCGGCGGCGAGCGCCGCGACCTTCTGCTCCTCCTTCACCTTCCAGCCGATATAAGCCTCGATGTCCGGATGGTCGGCGTCGACCACAACCATTTTCGCCGCCCGCCGGGTAGTTCCGCCGGACTTGATCGCGCCCGCCGCCCGGTCGCCGATCTTCAGGAACGACATGAGGCCGGACGAGCGCCCGCCCCCCGACAGCTTCTCGTTCTCGCCGCGCAAGGCCGAGAAATTGGAGCCGGTGCCGGAGCCGTATTTAAAGAGCCGCGCCTCGCGGACCCACAGGTCCATGATCCCGCCGTCGTTGACGAGATCGTCGGCGACGGACTGAATGAAGCAGGCGTGCGGCTGCGGATGCTCATAGGCCGACTTCGACTTGACGAGGCGCCCCGTCTCGAAATCCACATAATAATGGCCCTGGCTCGGCCCATCGACGCCATAGGCCCAAAAGAGGCCGGTGTTGAACCATTGCGGCGAATTGGGCGCGGCGATCTGACGCGCCAGCATGAAGCGCATCTCGTCGTAATAGGCGCGCGCGTCCTCTTCCCGCTCGAAGTCGCCCGCCTTCCAGCCCCAATAGGCCCAGGCGCCGGCAAGCCGGTCGAACACCTGTTTCGCTGAGGTCTCAGAGCCATAGCGCTCGGCCTTCGGAAGATGCTCAAGCTCCGCCTCGTCGGGAATCGAGCGCCACAGGAAGGAGGGAACGTTGTTCTCTTCGACGCGCTTCACCCGCGCCGGCACGCCGGCCTTGCGGAAATATTTTTGCGCCAGCACGTCCGCCGCCACCTGGCTCCAGGCGACCGGGACCTCGATATTGTCGAGCAGAAAGACGACCGAGCCGTCCGGGTTGCGGATCTCGCTCTTCGTCGTCGCGAAGGGGATAAGGTCGTAGGGAGACGCGCCCGCCGTGGTGTAGTGCCGCTCGATTTTCATTTCTACTGGCCCCTTGTGTCGCGACGCTACTTATGGCGCCGCTTGTCCCGATCCGCGAACGCCAGGCCATTAGCCAGCGTTCCATGACAGGCGGATGGGGCGCCGAATGCGCGCGGCCGCCGTTCCGCTTGAAAACTCTCAGACTTGGAAGCTCCGGCGGCGCCCGAGGAGGCTCTCGCTAGACGACTCGAACATTACGACTTGATGACGGCAGCGGTCAATGGCTAGTTAGTGAGCGCAGCGTCAGACACAAGATATTGTGGATAGAAATGTATAACGGGGAGTTAACGCCTCCGGCAATTGACAGGTTGCGCCGAGTCGGGCGGGCGGCGCAAGGGCTTCTATCGAAGACGGTTCACCTCGGCGAAAGCCCTGCGCCGGGCGATGAATTCTCGCAGTAAGGGAAGAAAGAAAGCCTTGCTCAACCGCCCCAAGGGGGGAACCGGCTCCAGATAGAACGACCGGCCGATGACATCGGTATTAAATTCGTCGAGGATGATCCACAGACGCAAGTCTCGATCGAGACCGGCGCGCTTCTTTTCGATGAGGGGCAATTCCGCGGAAAAGCGGACAGGCTCCGGCTCGCGCGTCGTGACCGGAAAGAGCAGAACCATGTCGCCGTCGGGACGGGGCGCACGAACCCCAACCGCCACGGGTCTGTCCTTGCGGCCGGCGGTCTCGCCGTCTTTCGCTTGTCTGGCCCAGAGATAGGGATAGCGGATGATCGCGCCGGTCTGGATCTGCTCGTAGCTCACGGCCCGAGCTTTTCCTCCTCGTCAGCGTAAGATTCGATTGCGGCTTCGACCTCGGCGAAGAGAGCGTCCCCCATCGCGTCGATCGTGCCGACCGTACGCAAATCGGATTGTCTTATAAGCTTCTGGTAATCCTCAATATTAAGGAGAATGAGACGTGGCTTGTTTCGCTGGGTGATGGTCACTGGCCGGCGCAGCGCTTCCGCGATGATGTCGCCCGATTTTCGCGAGAGATCGCTTGTGGAGTAGGAGCCATTTGATCGTCGCATTGCAGGGTCCGCCTTGTAAATGCTGTCAAATACAGCATTAACGCTAACGATTCAAGCGACCCGCATTCGGTGGGTCGGAAAGCCGTAGCAGCCCTGCGACTCGGGCTGGACATGCGCGCCCCGCCCCGCCATAAGTCCCGACCAACGCGAGCTTCCGGCGGCGGCCCTCATGGACCTGAAAGATTTTCTCCTGCGCTGGTCCACCTGGTGGAACGGCGCGACCCTGAACACGCTGTTCTACACGCGCCGCTTCGGCGAACTCGTTGGTCACGACGAGTTCGGCAACGCCTATTACCGCAAGCCTGGCATTGACCCGGCGCTCGGATTCGAGCGTCGCTGGGTCATCTACAATGGGGTCGCGGAAGCATCGATGACTCCGCCGGGCTGGAACGGCTGGCTGCATCACACCGTGGATGCGCCCCCCATGGAAGAGACCTACAAACCCCGCGAATGGGAACGGCCGCATATTGGCAATCCGACGGGCACGCCCCATGCGATTCGCCCCCGGGGTTCGACGCTGGGCCGCAACCGGCGGCAAGCCTCAACCGGCGATTACGAGGCCTGGACCCCTGGCGGCTAACCCCATCCCCCCAGCGCCTTGTTTCCGCCGCCCTTCCCCGGCAGACCGCGCCGCCATGACGCCGGCCCAGCCCAAGCCTTTCGCGGCCCATGCGTGCGCGCTCCTGTGCGCGCTCGCCTTCTCGTGCGCCGCGCCGCCGGCTTTTGCCGACAAGATCAGCAACCCGGTCGCCGTGTTCGACGGGCTCGACAAGATCACCGGGCGCATTATTTCCTTTGAAGTCGCGATCAACGAGACGGTGCAATTCGGCACGCTCCAGATCACGCCGCGCGCCTGCTATTCGCGCCCTCCCACAGACGCTCCCCAGACCGACGCCTTCGCCCAGATTGACGAGCTCGACGAGCAGAGCAAGGTCAAGCGCATTTTTTCGGGGTGGATGTTCGCCGACAGCCCCGGCCTGCACGGCGTCGAGCATCCGATCTACGATATCTGGCTGATCGCCTGCAAAGGCGGCACGACCGTCATTCACGACGCGCCGCAGACGGCGTCGAGCGAGGCCGAGGAGAACTCGTTCCCCGGCGCTGGAGTCGTTCCGGATGCGGGGCAGCAGGCGGACCAGCCGGACGGCGAGCAACAGCCCCAGGCCGCGAAGCCGCCCAAGAGGCACAAGCCGAAGCCCGCCGTGGCCGTTGCGCCCCTGCCCGACGCCGACCCCGGCGGCGCGCCGCTCGATCTCGGCGGGGCGCCGATCGGAAACGCGCGGGCCAGGTGAAAGGGCTTGCGGGCGCACCCGCGTTTTAGCCCTTACAGCAGCTTGTCCAGCGCGAGCGGCAGGTTGGTTCCCTTTCGGGCGTTCACACAACCTTGAGCGCCCGTCCGAACCGCGCGAACATCTCGTCGATCTCCGCCTCAGTGATGATGAGGGGTGGGCAGAAGGCGATCAGGTCGCCGATCGCGCGAATGATCAGACCCTCGGCCTGGCAGAGGTCGAGGATACGGGCGCCGACCGCCCCCGGCGTCTCGAAAGGCGCTTTTGTCGTCTTGTCGGACACCAGTTCCAGCCCGCCGATCAGTCCTTCGCCGCGCGCTTCGCCGACAAGCGGGTGCGAGACGAATTCGGCAAGCCGCTTCTGGAAACGCGGCGCGAGCGCCTTTGCGCGGCCGACCAGATCCTTCTCCTCGATGATGTCGAGGTTCTCCATCGCGACCGCCGTCCCTACGGGATGCCCGCTCGCGGTGAAGCCATGCGCGAACGTGCCGATCGTCGCGGAATTGTCGGCGACCGGCTGATAGACCGCGTCCGAAATCATAACGGCGGAGAGCGGGAAATAGGACGAGGTCAGCGCCTTCGACACGACCATGATATCGGGATCGATCCCGTATTTGTGCGAGCCGAACATTTCCCCGGTGCGGCCGAAGCCGGTGATGACCTCATCGGCAATGACCAGAATATCGTGCCTGCGACAGATCGCCTGCATCGTCGGCCAATAGCCGGCGGGCGGCGGGATGACGCCCCCTGCCCCCATCAGCGGCTCGCCGATCAAGGCGGCGATTGTTTCGGCCCCTTCCGTCGCGATCAGCGCCTCGAATTCCGCGCCGAGCCTCGCCACGAAAGCCTCCTCGCTCTCGCCCGGCACGCCGTTACGCCAATAGTGCGGGGTCGTCAGGTGCCTGACGAATGGCCGCGGCAGGTCGAAGTCGCGATGAAAATTCGGCAGGCCGGTCAGCGACCCCGAGGCGATCGAAACGCCGTGATAGGCCTTCTGGCGCGCGACGATCGTCTTTTTCTTCGGCCGCCCCAGCGCGTTGTTGAAGTACCAGACGAGCTTGATGACGAAGTCGTTGGCCTCCGAGCCCGACGAGGTGAACTGAGTCTTGGCGAGCCGACCGCCGGCCATTTTCAGGAGCCGCTCGGCGAGGGCGATGGCCTGCGGATGCGATTTTCCGCCGAAGGAATGGTAGTAGGGCAATTGCCCCATCTGCTTGGCGGCGGCGTCCGTGAGCCGCTTCTCGCCGAAGCCGACCGCGACCGACCAGAGGCCCGCAAGACCCTCGATATAATCCTTGCCCTGATCGTCGCGAACATAGACCCCATGGCCGCTTTCGATCACCAGCGGCCCGACCTCCTCGTGTTTTCGCGCGTTGGTGGCGGGGTGGAAGTAATAGGCGACATCGCGCGCCTCGAGCGAATTGGGCAAAAAGGTCATTGGGGGGCCGCTCCGGTCTCTGGGCGCCGGGGTTAGCGCGCCGCACGGCCGGATGTCCAGTTCGGGCGACTTTTCGTCTCGTTTTGCCAAGTGACCGCCTGGAT
>Ga0335069_10015352_pt1 | contig 10706 bp, 5 predicted proteins | sample Lox_Sample_11_FD_206714 | JGI IMG/M metagenome (GOLD analysis project Ga0335069, IMG submission 206714) | Soil microbial communities from Loxahatchee National Wildlife Refuge, Florida, United States - Lox_Sample_1.1 | ecosystem: Environmental > Terrestrial > Soil > Wetlands | place: USA: Florida... | reverse complement strand
CATGACCAAAGAAGAAGTTGCCGACGTCTTCAGCAACACGGTCGAAGCCGGGCAGGCGCCCGACATCCCCAAGCTGGTGAAGTTTGCGCGCGGCAAGCTGCGCACCAAATTCCTCAGCGCCGAGATGGGTATCACCGGCGCAAACATCGCCGTAGCTGAGACCGGCAGCCTGGTGATCATCACCAACGAAGGCAACGCGCGGCTGGTCACCACGCTGCCAAAGATTCATGTCGCCATCGTCGGCATCGAGAAGCTGATGTCCGACTTCGCCGATGTGGTGCCCGTACTCACGGCGCTGCCGCGAAGCGCGACGGCGCAGCTGCTCACCAGTTATGTGTCGATCATCAGCGGCCCGGTGCCAAACACCGACGGCTCGCCCAAGCAGCTGCACGTCATCCTGATGGACAACCGCCGCACCGAGATGTCGCAGGACCCGAAATTCAAGCAGGCGCTGCAATGCATTCGTTGCGCCTCGTGCCTGAACGTCTGCCCAGTGTTTCGCTTGGTCGGCGGGCACGTCTTCGGCAAGGTTTATACCGGCGGCATCGGCACCATTCTCACCGCCTGGTTCGACGCGCTGAAGGCATCCGACGAAATTCAGAGCCTCTGCATACAGTGCGGCAACTGCACGCAGGTTTGTCCGGGCAAGGTTGACATTCCCGGGCTGATCCTGGAACTGCGCCGCCGTCTCGCGGTCGAAAAAGGCCAGACCATGGCGCAGAAGGCAATCTTCTCGGTAGTCAACAACCGGAAGCTGTTTCACTCCATGCTGCGCACGGCATCATTGGCGCAGAAGCCGCTGAAGAAAGATGGCTTCATTCGCCACCTGCCGTTCTTCCTCTCCGACATGACGGAGTTCCGCAGCCTGCCGGCCATTGCCGATGAGCCGCTGCGCGACCGGTTTAAGAAGATTGAGCAGCCCGCCGGCCCCGCGGGCCTTGAGCGCCGCCTCCAATCTGCCGGACTTGCATCGACTACGCCCGAAGACCAATCGCGCGCGGCTGATGCCGTCGAACCGCGACGCTGCACCGAGAGGGCCGCGTTTTATTCTGGCTGCCTTATCGACTTCGCGTATCCAGAGATGGGCGAGTCCGTCGTGAAAGTCCTGAACAAGGCCGGCATCGAGGTCATCTTCCCCGAAGCGCAGACCTGTTGTGGCGCGCCCGCGCGCTTCAGCGGAGCCTACGAAGTCGCCGCCCAGAATGCGAGGGACAACATCAAGGCGCTCCTGGCCGACGATGTCGATTACGTCGTCTCGGCCTGTCCCACCTGCACCGTCGCGCTGAAGCATGACTTCATCAGCACGCTGGAAAGCGTGGGCGATAAGGACGACCTGCCCGGTGCGCGCAAACTCGCCAAGAAGGTCGTCGACTTCTCCAGCCTGGTGAAGCAGTTGGTGGATGAAGGCCGCCTGACCTTCAAGCAAGGCCAGCAGCTGGGCAAGGTCACCTACCACGACTCCTGCCACCTGAAGCGCACGCTGAATGTTTCGCAGCAGCCGCGTGAGTTGCTGACCAAGGCGGGCTACGAAATCTGCGAGATGTACGAAGCCGACATGTGCTGCGGAATGGGTGGCTCGTATTCGCTGAAGCTGCCGGAAATCTCAGCTCCCATCCTCGAGCGCAAGCTGAAGAACATCAAAGACACGGGCGCGCCGCTGGTAGCGATGGATTGTCCCGGCTGCGTGATGCAAATTCGTGGAGGCCTGGATAAAAACGGCGCGCAGATCAAAGTCGAGCACACCGCGCAACGCCTGGCCGAAGAACTGGAATGACGATGCGCCCGAAACGAGGGCGCTGTTACGCAGACGCAAAGGCGGGGCCAAGTCGGAGGCCGCAAACCACAGGTGCGGCTACGCCAGACGCCGCAGACCAAAGCGCGCGGCTACGCCAGACGCCGCGCGCAGTAGAAGATTGTCATCACGAGCGCAGCGAGGGATCTGCTTTCCGGGTTGAGAAGCCGATTCTTCCCGTTCGCGAAAACAGCAGATCCCTCGCTGCGCTCGTGATGACAATCTTCCTGTACGAGCATCTCGGGCGACGAACTACCCGCCCAGCTCCGCCAGCTTCTTTTCCGCCAGCGGCCGCGCGAACGCCGTCGTGGGATTATGCAGATTAATCGTCAGAATCTTCTTGTAGCACGCAATCGCCTGCGCTTTGTCGCCTGATTTCTCATACGCCTGCGCCAGCAGGCTCAGCACGAACACATCCTGGCGCTCCTTGTCCGCTTGCTGCAACTCCGCAATCGCGGTCTTGTAGTCACCGGTGTACAGCGCCACATATCCCGCCAGATAAGGATAGAAGCGCATCTGATCGGGATTGTCGTTCTTGTCGAGGATCGCCTTAGCGGCGGCGAGGTGCTGCTTCGCCTTGTCGGCCTGCCCTTTGCGTGCCGCGATGCGGGCCAGCGCCGCCTCCCAGCGAAACTCCCACAGATTTTTTTCCGCCGGCTTGATCTCCGGATTCTTCAACGCGGTGAGGTGTCCCGTCTGATACCACTGAAAGGCTTTGTCCAGATCGCCGCATTCCAGATAGATGCGCGCGAGTTCATCGGCCGTGCCCGCCGCATCGCTGTACTTCTTCCAGTTGTATTGCAGATCGAAAGCCCGGCGCTCGTACTCCGCAGCTTTATCGGTGTTGCATTGGAAGGCGTACGAGACCGCCATCACGCGCAGCGGCTGCACTGCATTTTGCGCGGGCACCAGATCGATGGCCTTCGTCAGGTGCTGGCGCGCCTCGTCATACTTGCCCTGCAGGTCGAGCCCCACGCCCAGATAAAGCTGCGCCTCGTACAAGTCGGGATCGATCTGCACCGCGCGCTGATATAAGGCCACCGCCTCGTCAGGTTTGCCATCAGCGGCGAGTTTCTGTCCCTGCTTGACCAACTCCATCGCATCTTCCGCCTTGGCTTGCGAGGAAGCTGGAGCCGCGGGCGCCGTCGGCGACTGCGCCAGCATCGACGCGGTGAGCGACAGCAGGACGAAAATGCAAACAGTATGACTTTTTCCCCACATAGCGGGCCATTATTTCACATTGAGCTTGCACTTTCGCGCAGAATAGGCGACCCTTTTTGGGCGCTAGCTAGCACACAATCTGCCTAGAGGATCTCGCTCGAACGCGCGTTGTCGCACCAGGCACCCAAGCATCCCAGGAGGAGATGGTGAAACCAACACGTCGAATGTTTATGACCACGGGCGCCTGCGGCGCCGCTGCCCTTGCGGCCCAAACCCTGTTCGACTCCGTGAGCTTCGCGCAACAGCAATCACCGCCGCGCGGAACCGCCTTAACCAAAGAATGGCAGGAGAGCCTCACCCCGGAGCAGATCCTGGCGCTGGCCAAGAAAGGCAATGAGCGCTTTGTCAGTGGCCAGCCGATAGAACGCAACTACCAGCAGGATGTTCGGGCTACCAAGAAAGGGCAATATCCGGCGGCGATTGTACTGAGCTGTATCGATTCCCGGGCGCCGGCGGAAATCATCTTCGACGCCGGCATCGGCAACATCTTCAACGCGCGCGTCGCCGGCAACATCGTCGATGAGGACCTTGCCGGCAGTATGGAGTTCGCCTGCAAAATCTCCGGATCGAAGCTCGTGTTGGTTATGGGACACACCAATTGCGGCGCGGTGAAGGGCGCCATCGACAACGCCAAATTAGGCAATCTGACGCAACTGCTCGCCAAGCTTCGCCCCGCGGTCGAGGCCATGAGCAATTATCCCGGCGAGCACAGCTCGCACAACCTACAGTTCGTCGATGCCGTCGCCACCAAGAATGTGCAGCTGACGGTAGAGAACGTTCGCAAGATCTCCCCCATCCTGAAAGAAATGGAAGAGAAGAAGCAGATCATCATCGCCGGATCGATGTACAACATCGCCAACGGTAAGGTCGAATTTCTGTAGGCGCCAGAACGATGCACCGATGGTGTGCGGCGCGGGACCGGGTCACTCCTCTCTTAATGTCGTCATCGGATCCACCCGCGTCGCGCGATATGCCGGCAGCGTACTCGCCAGCAGGCCGACGGCGGTCATGATTACAGCTACGCTGGCAAACGTCGCCAGATCGCGCGCGCTTACGCCGTAGAGCACGCTAGCCAGTACGCGCCCCAGCGCCAGCGCGCCCACTACGCCGATGGCCACGCCGATCAGCGTCGGCTTCATGCCTTCGATCACGACCATACGCAGCACGTCGGTGATCTGCGCCCCCAGCGCCATGCGAATGCCGATCTCGCGCATTCTCCGCCGCACCGCATAGGCCAGCACGCTATAGATCCCCACTCCGGCCAGCAGCATCGCGAGTCCCGCAAACCCCGCCAGCAGCAGCATGGTGAAGCGCTGCTGTAACAACGACTCGTCCACCGTGTCCTGCATGGTCTTGACTTGCACGATCGGGACTTCGGGATCGACCTCGTGCACTGTATTGGTGATCTCCGAAACTACGCTGAGCGGGTCGATGCCCGTGCGCACAGCCAGCGTCATGCCGAAGGACCTCCACGGCGAGCCGCGTCCGGCGGTAATCTGGCCCAGGGGCATATACAACATCGTTGCGGAGCGCGTCTGGTTCAGACCATCGTCTTTCACGTCGCTGACCACGCCGACTACGGTGCGCACGCTGTCCGGGAAGAAATACATGGTCAGGCGCTTGCCAACGGGATCTTCGTTGGGCCAGAACTCGCGAGCCATCGACTGGCTGATCAGGATTGCATTCGGCTGTCCCACAACGTCAGAGTCGTTGAACTCTCGCCCGCGAATGAGCGGAATGTGCATGGCGCCCATGTAGCCGGGGCTGATCAGTCGCACATCGACTTCGGGCTGCTCCGCCATGGGTACCACCGGCTTGCCTTCGAGTTGAATCGGCTGATGCGAGCCGCCGCCGGTAAGCGGCAACGCGTCAATCAACCCGGCTGAGCGCACGCCGGGAAGCGCACGCACGCGCTGCAGCACGCGCTCGTAGAAGCCGATCTGCTCCACCGGTGTAGCGAACTTCGTGGAGGAGATCGACAGGTTCATGGTGACGACATGGTCGGCATCGAAGCCGGGATTGACCGCGCGCAACGCCCACAGGCTGCGAATCAGCAGGCCCGCGCCGATCAGCAGCATGAGCGAGAGCGCCACTTCTGCTGCGACCAGCACGCTGCGCGTACGGTTGCCGCCGCCCTCCGATGACGTGCGCCCCTGTCCTTGCTTCAGGGCATCGCTAACGTCAGCACGCGTGAATCGCAGCGCCGGCAGCAGACCGGCAGCCAGACCGGCCAGCACTGAGACGCCGAGCGTGAATGCCAGCACCCGGCCGTCAAGCCCAATGTCGCCCGAACGAGGCAGCTGCTGCCCCATGAACTTGACGATGAACACCATCCCGTAATGCGCAAAGATGAGCCCGAAGGCGCCGCCGGTTATCGCCAGCAGCACGGTTTCGGCCAGCACCTGCTGCAATAACCGCCGCCGGCTTGCGCCCAGCGCGGCGCGGATAGCGACCTCTTTGCGCCGCGACAGGGTCTTCGCCAGCACCAGATTGGCAATGTTGGCGCAGGCAATCAGCAGAACAAAGCCCACCGCGCCGAGCAGGATCAGCAGCGGAGCTCGCACGTCCCCAACCACGTCCTTGCGCAACGGCACCGCGGTCGCGCCCCAGCCCTTGTCGTCCTTGGGATACTCCCGCGCCAGCCGGTCGGAGAGGGCACTCAACTCCTCTTTGGCCTGCTCCAGCGTGACGCCCGGCTTCAATCGGGCAATCACCCCGTAGTCGTGGTTGTCGCGGATGGCCCGCTCCTGTGCCGTCCAGTTCTGTGGCTTCCACATCTGCGGACTGTAGTCGGGATCAGGCTCGATGGGAAATTCGAACTCGCGCGGCATCACGCCGATCACGGTGTAGGCTTCGTCATTCAGCTGGATATTCTTTCCCACGATCGCGGGATTGCCGCCAAAATGGCTCTCCCACAGGTCGTAGCTCAGCACCACTTCGTGGTCGTGGCCGGCCTGGTCCTCACCCTCGGCAAAGACGCGGCCGAGCATCGGCTGCGCACGCAGCAGCGAAAAGAAACCGTGCGTCACCGCGACCGCGCGCAGCGCTTCGGGCTCGCCCTTACCCGTGAGCACGTAGCGGCCGAAGCCGTAAGCCGACATGCCTTCAAAACTATGCGCCTCTGCCCGCCAGTCGAGGAAGTTGGCCGGCGAGACGGCAAACAGCGGGATGCCGGGGAAGCTGCTCTGCGGCGGAACGTGGTAGAGAGCCACCAGCCGCTCGGGCTGTTCGAACGGCAGCGGCCGCAGCAGCACCGCGTTCACCACGCTGAAAATTGCGGTGTTCGCGCCAATGCCCAGCGCCAGCACCAGCACGGCCACCGCGGTAAATCCCGGACTCTTGCGCAGCGCGCGCCAGCCGTAGCGAATGTCCTGACCTAAGCTGCCCATCGATTGTCCCTCTCTCTGCGTGGTACGCACCCTGCCGCGCGCCAGTTCGCGAGAATGTCCGACTAAAGGCAGAGCAGTTTGGATACCAGCTATCGATCCGGCTATCGCCAGGCAAACATTGGCCGCGCACGAATTGGGAGTTGCAGGGGGCGGCGCTCCCGTGTTCATTCGCGAACACGGTGTCCGCTGTGGAGCGGGCCGCGGGTTGACCGGAAGCCCCACTCGATGAGATGCGAGCCGGCTAACGCTTCGGACCTCCTCCGCCGATCATTTCTTCGAGCGCCCATGCGCTCGAGAGGAGACTCCGTGCCAAGACCGCGCGAGGTTCGAGCATTCAGCAGACGAGATTTTCTTAGGACTGTAGGGATCGGGATCGGAGCATTGCCGACGGTGGGTTTAGGGTTTGGGACCTTGCAGCTGACCGGCTGCGGAGGCAGCGCCGGCCCGACGCCGCCGATAACGCGGATCGTGCGCTGGCCGATCTCCTCGCAAGCGCAGCGGCAGGTTTGTCCCGTCGCGGTTTCGGCGAAACCTATCAGCCCTGCCGATGTCCCTGGCTATGCCGCGTACGGCTATAGCGCATGGAACTACGGCGGGCCGCTGCCGTACGAGCTGCGCACCGACCTGGCCCCGGCTTACACGGGAGCTCCCAACGTGGCGCACCTGCTGAACTACTTTTCCATGTCCGACATTCACATTGCCGACAAGGAGTCGCCGGCGCAGTCCATCTATGTCGGCATCGCGGGCGGATATGGCTCGAATGGCTCTTCGTCCTATTCGCCGATTATCCTGTCCACCCCGCAAGTGCTCGATGCCGCCATCCAGACCATCAACGCCCTGCACAAGGTGACCCCGTTCGATCTTGGCTTCTCGCTGGGCGATGCCGCCGACAATACGCAATACAACGAGCTGCGCTGGTTCCTCGACACCATCGATGGCAAAGTGATCACTCCCAGCTCGGGTGCACATGTGGGCGCTGCCACCATCGATTACCAGAGGCCCTTCTATGCCGCCGGCCTCAATCCTGAAATCCCCTGGTACCAGGTCATCGGCAACCACGATCAGTTCTGGAAGGGCTCGGTCTTCGACGACAGCAAAACCCGCAATGCGCGCATCGCGACCGCCATTCTCAACATGGGTAATAACTCCGACCCGATCGAGGCGATGGCGGAAACCGGCTACTACATGGGCGTGGTCAATGGCTTGATGCCGTATGGCGACATCCTTGGCGACGGACCGGAAGGCGACTTCCCAACCCCGCCGGCGATTGTTGCCGACGCCAGCCGCTATTCTCTGTCGACCTCCGCTTCAACCACGGTGAACTTCATGCAGCAGTTCTTCACCACCAGCTCCAACCCGGTTGGCCATGGTTTCGGCCAGGACAACCTGGCCAGCGGCATGGCCTGCTACAGCTTTGTTCCCAAGTCGGATATTCCGATCAAGTTCATCGTGCTGGACGACACGGTGAAGGGGCCTGACAACACAAACTACGCCGCCGGCGCGCTCGACGACGCCCGCTACAACTGGCTGGTGGATGAACTCAACGCCGGACAGGCGGCCAATCAACTCATGGTCATCTGCGCGCATGTGCCCATCCTGCCGCAGACCTCGCTGACCGACACCACGCCGCATCCGATGTGGCCGGGGCCGGACTACACCGAGCCGTACGTGCTCAACAAGCTGCACCAGTATCCCAACCTCATCCTGTGGATGGCGGGACATCGGCACGTGAACGTTGTGACCAAGCAGGAGGACCCCAGCGGCGATCCGACGCTGGGCTTCTGGGAGGTCGAGACCTGCTCGCTGCGCGACTTTCCGCAGCAGTTCCGCACTTTCGACATTCGCCGCAACCGCGACAACACCGTCTCCATCATCATCACCAATGTCGATCCCGCGGTGCAGGACAATTCGCCGGCCGGCAAGTCGCGCGGCTATGCCATCGGCGCGGCCCGCATCTATGGCGACTACGCGCTCACCGATACGAGCTCGCAGTCCTACAACGCCGAGTTGGTCGTGCAATTAACCCCGGTGATGCAGTCGGTAATTTCGCAGGCAGGAACGGCGCTGAAGTAGACGAATTGTCTTTTCTGGTTCGCTCATCCCGAGCCGAGTGAAACTTGAGGGCGCCCCGTTCAAGCGTCCTTCGCTTGGGCGGAGGTTTCGCCATGCTCCACATAGAACGCCGGGTGCCGTGCCCTCACTCGGATCTGTTGGGGAAGGAAGGCCGCGGGACCGGCTACGAACCAGCCGCAACGCGGCGGGATGATGTTAGGCGGGGGCGTAAGCCCCCGCTCAAGCGGGAAACGATACGAGCCGCGTCAGCGGCGACACGGGCTCGCGCCCAGTTTGTTTTGCATAGCTCGCGCTGCTCGGCAATTCTTCTCGCTCATGCGCAACCAGAGTACCTCCTCTCGGCAACTAAGTTGCCGTGGAGGTGGCGCCGTGTCTCTGCACGTTTCCGCGACGCCGCACATCGCGCGTCAGGCCACCAACTTTCTCTTCGCACGCCTGGGCGGAGGAGAAACCAAACTGCCGGCGATCTTCGCCGGTTTATCTTTTGGCCACCTGATTCTCTGGTTCAAGTTGCTGGGAGCGAGCGCCGATATCTGTGGTGTGCAGAAAACCGCACTGATCGCAGGTTTGTCACTCGCCATGTGCGGGCTGACACTGGTGGGCATCGGCGAGTGGGCCGCCGGCCGCTTCGAGAACGCAGAGCCCGATGGCGGGTCCGTCGCTCCACTCGCTGCCTCCAGCTACAACCCCAGCCGCATGGCCGCACCGCCGCCTCCGCTGCCTGTGCTGTCCGACACGAGCGACCATCTGCCTGCTAGTTCGCCTGGCTACACCTTCCGCCGCGAGATTCCCGAGGTCCGCCTCGAGTTCACCGTCGCAGACGAGCAGGGGCGCGCGGTGCGCAACGTCTCCTCCGATGAAGTGCGTGTCTTCGACAACAACGCGCCCGTCGCCCGCTTCAGCGAGTTCGAGCGCGACGACAATCTTCCTCTTCAGGTTGGCCTGCTGCTGGACACCAGCGACTCCGTCAAGCGCGTGCTGCCGGAAGAAAAAGCGGCGGCCACGAAATTTCTGAACCGTGTCATGCGCCCCGGCGCCGACTCGGCCTTCGTGATGGCCTTCGGCGGCGAGGTGAAGATGTGGCAGGCGCCTACTACAGACCGGTTGCAACTGTTCGACGCCATCGCGCGGCTGAAGGAGCCGGGCTGGGGAACGCGCTTTTATGACGCCCTGTATTCCGCCTGCGATGACCGGCTTCTGACCGAGGGAGATGGAAAGCCGGTGCATCGCGCGCTCATCGTGCTGAGCGATGGCGACGATACACAGAGCTTGCGTGGAACGCGCGACGTCATCGCAGCCGCCGAACGCAGCGGCGTGCAGATCTACTTCCTGACCATTCGCGCCACGCGTGCCGGCGATCGCGGCGATCTCGTGCTGCAACGCCTGGCCGACGCCACCGGCGGAAGAGTGTATGTCGCGCGTTCCAGCCAGGAGCTGGATGACGCGTTTGCGCAAATCGAGCAGGAGTTGCGCAGCCAGTACTACGTTTCCTTCCCGCCGCAACAACCCACGCCGGGCTTTCACTCCTTACGCGTCGAGGTGCGCACGCCGCAAAAATTCGAAGTCCACGCCCGCCAGGGATACTTCGCCGCCGTGCAATAGTCGAACCCCGAATTCACCACGGAGGCACGGAGGACACGGAATTTTTAAATTTGAATTCCGCGGCTACCAGCCTGCGGTGAACGCGGGACCTATGGTTCGGAACCCTATCCCGAAACTCCATCCACTTAAGCGGCTGGAAGATATCTCGCGAATCGCCGCGTATCAGGGCATGGCTTTACTGTCTGCGGGAGAACCATGGCCCGCGTTCGGCAGTGAAGTACGAGCGACGAAAATCGGAGCGCCGCAGGCGCGTGCATGACAGCCCAGCACGAAGCGAAGCGGAGTGCTGGGTCAGGTGGGAAAAAGAACCTGAGTCCCTCGGGGACGAGGCAGTTCTCACGCCGACAGTTCAGACGTGCCGCAAACGCAGCGGCTAAAGCCGGCTCTCTAATTCTGGCTGTTCGGCACGACTAAAGTTCGTGCCCTGATACAAACCAAATCGACACCACATGAGTTCCAAGAAAATTCCGTGCCCTCCTGCCTCCGTGGTGAAACCGCTTCTTCGATGGCCGGATAACAATCGGGTATACTCGTCGGACGAAGGGGTTCCCGGGTGAGTTCGGTCGGCTTGCAACCTGATCCGCAAGTGCAGTCGCGTCCGGCCGGACTGTTTCAGTCGGCCGTGCTTC
>Ga0335069_10015349_pt1 | contig 10707 bp, 10 predicted proteins | sample Lox_Sample_11_FD_206714 | JGI IMG/M metagenome (GOLD analysis project Ga0335069, IMG submission 206714) | Soil microbial communities from Loxahatchee National Wildlife Refuge, Florida, United States - Lox_Sample_1.1 | ecosystem: Environmental > Terrestrial > Soil > Wetlands | place: USA... | reverse complement strand
ACGTTGTCCCCCTCCGCAAACAGGGACCCGACACGGACAACGGGGTTCCGAGGCAGGGGAGGGGCCAGCTGAGTCCTTGGAAAATATGGTGCGCCCGGCGCGATTCGAACGCGCGACCTTTAGCTCCGGAGGCTAACGCTCTATCCGGACTGAGCTACGGGCGCAAAGAGCCGCTCCTGAAATCCATGGGGTGAGTGGAGGGATTCGAACCCTCGACATCCAGATCCACAGTCTGGCGCTCTAACCAGCTGAGCTACACCCACCGCGGGCGGGGGAGTCTAGCATCACCTGCCCGCCCCCTGAAGAGGGGCTCCCGGCTACTTCTTCTCGGCCTTCGGGTTCTCGGCCAGGGCCTTCAGCTCGATCCGCGCCAGGCCGTAGGCCGAGCGGACGACGTCGCCGTAGACGATCAGCCGGACGGGGCCCTCGTTTTCGGGCAGGGGACCGGCGGCGCTTTCGGCGACGAGGAAGACCCTGGGGTTGGCGCGGTTGGCGATGAGCTCGCCGATCGAGAAGACGACGCTGTAGCCGTCGCGGGCGGAGGCGAGGGCGACCTCCGCCGCGGTGCGGCGCTGGCCGGCCATGGTCTTCAGGTCGAGGCCGTTCTGCTCGAGGACCTCGAGGAGCGGGACGCCGTGGTAGATCTTCACGTCGCCCGAGGAATCCTCGAGACGCACGTCGCGCGACCGATTGCCGAGGAGCGACTCGGGCGCGATCGAACGGTCGGCCGCGCCGGGCATCTTCAGGACGGGCGGCGGATTTTCGGCCGAGAGCGCGGCCGCGAAGGTACACAGCACGAGGACCGGAATCGCGAGGCGCCGCATCGTCGTGCCGATTGTACCCGTGCGCTAGGCGATCTCGCCGCGCGAGACGTCCTCGAACGTCTCGCGGCGGCGGACGAGCCGGCCGGCTCCCTGCTCGACGAGGACCTCGGCGGGCCGCGGCCGGAAGTTGTAGTTCGACGCCATCGCATACCCGTACGCCCCGACGTCGCGCAGCGCGAGAAGGTCGCCCTCGGCGAGGGCGGGCAGCTCCGCGTCGCGCAGGAAACAGTCGGCGGACTCGCAGACGGGTCCGACGACGTCGGCCGTGATCCGGGCGGTCCCGTCTGAAGCCGCGCGGACGGGCTCGATCGGATGGCATGCCTGGTAGAGCGCCGGGCGCACGAGGTCGTTCATGCCGGCGTCGACGACGACGAAGGTCTTGCCGCGCTCTTGCTTGACGTAGAGGACGCGCGTCAACAGCGCGCCCGCCGGGCCCGCGATCGCGCGCCCCGGCTCGATCAGCACGCGCGCGCCGCGGCCGCCGAGGTGCGGCAGCACGGCCGCGGCGTACGCTTCGGGGGAAGGCGCGCCGGGACCGACGCCGATGCCGCCGCCGACGTCGAGAAGCTCGATCGCGAAGCCGGAGGCGGCGAGCGTGCCGGCGAGCGCCGCGAGATCGCGTGCCGTCCGGGCGAGCGGCTCGATGTCGAAGATCTGGCTGCCGACGTGGGCCTGGAGGCCGACGAGGCGAACGCCGGACGAGCGCCGCGCGCGTTCGAAGATCTCCGGCGCGCGCGCGATGTCGATGCCGAACTTGTTCTGCTTCAGGCCGGTCGAGATGTGGGGGTGCGAGTGCGCGTCGATGTCCGGGTTGACGCGGAGCGAGACGCGCGCGACCTTTCCCGCGCGCCGCGCGCTGGCGTCGATCTTCTCGATCTCGCGCTCGGACTCGGCGTTGAAGGCGAGGATTTCCGCGGCCACGCCGGCCTCGATCTCGGCGTCGGTCTTGCCGACGCCGGAGAACACGATCCGCTCCGCCGGGATCCCGCTCGCGAGCGCGTGCGCGAGCTCGCCGCCGGAGACGACGTCGGCGCCGGAGCCGAGCGCGGCGAGGCGCGTCAGGATCGCGCGATTCGAGTTCGCCTTGGCCGCGTAGCAGACGAGATGCGGCGCGGACGCGAAGGCCGCGTCGAAGCGCCGGAAGCTCTCCTCGATCGTGCCGGCGCTGTACACGTAGAGCGGCGTCCCGTGCGTGCGCGCGAGCGCCTCGAGCGAGACGCCGTCGCACACGAGGACCCCGTCTTGTCGAGAGAATCCCGCGGACACGTTGCGGGGACCATAACAGAGCTAGGGCGTTCGACCGAGGAGAACTCTCCGTTCGCCGGTCAGCGGATCGAAGCGCACCAGCGAGCGCTGGTCGGGTCCGTAGAACAGCTTCGCGGCGTCGCTGCCGAGCGCGGGCCGTGCGCCGAACGCCCAGACGGGAGAGAGGCCGTCGGCGACCTTTCGGATCGAGCCGTCTCGAAGATCGGCGAGCCAAAGCGTTCGGTGGGAAGCGTCCCGGGTGCACCCGAAGGCGAATCGGTCCGGCGCGACCTCGCCGCCGATCTGGACTCTCGAAACCGCGGTTGCCCCGATGCATTCCGGAGGGAGCGTGAGCGTCGATTGTTCGCGGCCGTCCCGGTCGAACACGCGTAGCCGGCTCGCGTCGTCCGTCATGACGATGCGGCCGTCCGGCAGCATCCAGGGCCAGCGATACCGACTCGGCGAGTCGGCGAGCGTCGCCAGGAGCGCGCCGTTGGCGCCGTCGTACAGACCGATCCCCGGTCCCACCTTGACGAGCCGCGATCCGGAGGCGTCGGTCATGAAGTAGCGGCCGGCGACGCCTTCGATCCGGCCCAGCCGCTCGAGTTTTCGCGTTCCCGCGTCGAGCTGCAGGATGTCGATGGACCGATCGCCGACCCGGTAGGCGCGGAAGACGTCCGGCCCGACGAACAGGCCGCGGATCTCCTCCTGCTCGCCGATCGGAACGCTCGCCGAGACGAGCGTTCGCTGCGCGACGAGGTCGTGAACGGAGAGCACGCCGCGGTGCCACGTGGCCAGGCGCGAGCCGTCGTCCGAGAGCTCGAGCAGCGCGGGATAACCCTCGATGAGCAGCCGGGTCGCGATCGGCTTCGCGCCCGGGTCGTCGAGCGACCGAACCCGGAGGGGATGCGCGGGAGCGCCGCGGTCGCCTCCTTCCACCCATGCGGCCAGCTTTCCGTTGCCCGACAGGGTCGGGCCCCGCCAGTCGACGGTTCGCGTCCGTTCGAACCGTCCCGTGGCGGTGTCGTAGAGGCCGGTGGCCGCCGCGCCACGGGCACGGCCGGAAATCTCGACCCAGGGACCGGCGTCGGCGGGCCGGACCCAGAATCCGTGGGCCGCGATCGCCGAAGGGCCGGCCGACATCACCCAGGTCGCGTAAAGATGGGCGGCAGCCACGACCGCGGCCAGGGTCGTCCAGAGAGCGGTCGAGAGCGCGGAATGGGCGGCGTGGATGTCGGTTCGTCCCTGGGCCACGGAGGCATGTCCCGCAACGAGGAAAGCAACCCCGGCCGCGACGCCGACGCCGGAGAGGCAGAGGATCCGGGGCCCGGCCGCGAGAAACTCCGGCAGCCGGGACACCGCGGCCGAGACGCCGAGCACACAGGCTGCGCCGACGACCGCATCCAGAGCGAGCCGGGCCGACCGGGATCGGAACATGAGGCTCACTCCGTGGACGACGGCGAAGAGAACCGGCACTCCGGCGACGGCCGCGAGAATGCCGATGCGCGACAGGGAAGGGTCCTCGAACAGCTCGCTCCAGACGGTGGGCGATCCCGCGAGGTGCGACGGGATCCAGACGATCGCGGCCGCCGCCAGCGCCAGAATCGCGGCGGCGGTGACGTTGCCGGTCCAGATCGCCCCGGCCGAAACCGGACGCGCCAGGTCGAAGGCGATGCGGCGGTTCGCGATGCGCGGAACGAGGCTCGCGGCGCCGAGGGACGCCGCGATTCCGAGAGCGAAGACGAGCGCGATCAGCAGGGACGTCCAGCCCCGCGCTTCAGCCGGCAGGCGGCGAAGCGCCGGCAGGACGATCGGGATGAACGCGGCGACTCCCGCCGCGACGAGGACCTGCCAACGTTCTCGAAGCTCCCTTCGCACGATCGCGACGAAGGCGGTCATGCCGCGTCTCCCTTCTCCTCGCCCGCGACGGCGAGGAAGATCTCCTCGAGCGGCAGCGCCTCGACCGCCGCGTTCTCGACGCCGTCGATCGCGCGGAAGCGCTCGAACGCGGCCTCGTCGAAGTTCGAGACGACGGCGTCGATGCCCCAGCCGCGGACGAGAACGCGCACGGCGTCGAAGGCGTCGAGCTCGGTTCCGAACGCGGTGCGCGTCTCGGTCAGGCGGTTGCCGTAGCGGATCCGGCGGAAGCGGGACTTCAGGGTCTCCAGCGGCTCGTCGAGAACGAGCCGGCCCTCTTTCAGGATGCCGACGCGAGTCGCGAGCCCTTCGAAGCCGGAAAGGTCGTGCGTCGTCAGGAAGACCGTCGTGCCGCGGTCGGCGAGCTCGCCGACGATCTCGTCGTACAGGGAGCGGCGCGCCACGGCGTCGAGGCCGAGCGTGGGATCGTCCAGGACGAGGAGCTCGGGAGAGTGGCCGAGCGCGAGCGCGAGCTGGACCTGCGCCTTCTGGCCGCGCGAGAGGCGGCCAAACGGCGTCTTCGGCGGGATGCCGAACCGGTCGAGCCGCGCCGCGACGGCGGAGGAGTCCCAGCGCGGATACACGCGGCGGCAGAAGTCGGAGAGTTCGCGCGGCGTCATCGCCGGCGGCGCGTCGGGCTCCTCGGGAGTGACGCCCGTGCGCTCCATGGCGGCTCGCCGCGTCGTCCAGGAGTCGCTGCCGAAGAGGAGCGCCCGGCCGGACGTCGGTTTCTGCTGCCCGAGCAGGCACCGCACGAGCGAGGACTTGCCCGCGCCGTTGCGGCCGAGCATGGCGTACACGGCGCCGGTCTCGACCGCCAGCGACACGTCGGCGCAGGCAACGGCGCGTCCGTACCGGACGGTCAGAGCCTCGATCCGGATGGGGTCGCTCACGGCTTGCCCCCCTTCTTCCATGCGGACGCGAGCGCGTCGGCGGCTTCGGCCTCGTCGACGCCGAGTGTGGCGGCGAGGCTCGCGTACCGCGTCGCCGCCTCGCGGAGGATCTTCGAGCGCTCGGCGCGGCTCATCGCCGGCGGCGCCTCGGCGACGTAGGTGCCGTCGCCGCGGCGGACGACGAGGACGCCCGCCTCGGTCAGCCGCTGGTAGGCCTTCGCGACGGTCGCGGGGTTGACCTTCAGGTCCCTGGCGAGGTCGCGGACCGACGGCACCACGGCTCCGGGCTTGAGCGCTCCGGAGGCGACGAGGCGGCGGACGCCTTCCTCGATCTGGCTCCAGATCGGGGCGGGGTCCTTCGGGTCGACGCGCAGCACAGTATTAGTGTACTAGTACACTAAGACGGCGTCAAGGGCCCGACGAGGCCGCGCGGCTCGTGAAGAAGTCGTACCGGCGCACGGCCGGAGCGGCGGCGGCGACGGCCGCGACGATCGCCATGGTCGCCACGCCGCCGGAGACCACCGACACCGTGACGCCGACGATCGCGGAGGCGAAGAGCGAGGCGACGAATCCGGCCTCGAGCTCGCCCAGCTGCGGACCGCCCATGAAGAAGATCATGTTGACCGAGGTCATCCGGCCGCGGAGGCGATCCGGGGTGATGAACTGGCGGAGCGTCTGCCGGATGACGGTCGAGATGGCGTCCGACAGGCCGACGCCGGCGAGCGCCGCGAGCGTCAGCCAGAAGCTCCGCGAGAGCCCGAAGACGACGGTGGCCGCGCCGTACGCCGCCACCGACCACAGGAAGATCCGGCCCTGGCGCGCGGGCAGCGGCCGGATCGAGAGGTAGAGCGAGCCGGCGAGGGCGCCCACGGCCGGCGCCGCCGCGAGGATGCCGTAGCCGCGCGCGCCGACCTTCAGGACCTGGTCCGCGAAGATCGGCAGCAGCGACGTCGCGCCGGAGAAGAAGGTCGCGAGGAAATCGAGCCCCATCGTCCACACCATGAGGGGCGTCGTGAAGACGAAGCGCAGCCCCTCGCGCAGCGCCGCGAACGTCTCGGCCTCGTGCGCGCCGGGCTCGGGAGCCCCCGACGTGCGCATCGTCGCGAGCGCATAGATGACGGCGACGAACGACACGGCGTTCAAGAGGTAGATGAGCGACAGGCCGTGCGTCCCCGATCCGGCGTGCGCGATGAGGAGTCCCGCGAGCGCGGGTCCGCCGATGAGCGACGCCTGGAAGACCGAGAGGTTGAGCGACAGGGCGCCGGGCAGGTCCCCGGCGGGGACCAGGCGCGGGATGAGGGCCTGCCGCGACGGTCCGTCGAAGGCGACGGCCGACGCCGACAGCGCGTTCAAGGTATAGAGAATCCAGAGCGTCTCGCGGTTGAACGCCGTCGTCGCCCACAGCGCCAGAGCGACCGCCGTCATCGCGACCTGGGTGGCGATCATGATGCGCCGGCGATCGTGCCGGTCCGCGACGACGCCGCCCCACAGCGAAAACGCGACGATGGGTACCACCCGCGTCAGGCCGACGAAACCGAGGGCGAGCGGCGACTTCGTCAGCAGGTAGACGTGCCAGTTGATGGCGACGACCTGCATCTGCGAGCCCGTCAGCGACAGCAGCTGCGAGACGATCAGCCGCCGGTAGTCGCGGTGGGCGAGCGCGAGGTACGGAGCCCGGGGAGGCGGGGACGACACGCGCTAGCGGGTCGCGCTCGCCGGAACCGCGCTCTCGCGGACGGCGCGGACGATGTAGCGCTGCGGCGCGTGGCCGACGAAGTAGAACGGGTAGCAGGCGACGAGGGTGAGGGCCGGCTCCGGCGTCGGGTCGAGGACCTGCACGTCCTCGGGTTTGACGATCCAGATGTCGGCGACTCGGTAGGTCTCGGTGCCCGAGAGCGTCTCGAGCTCCATCGTGTCGCCCTTGACGACGTCCTTCAATCCCCGGAAGAAGCCGTCGCGGTGGCCCGCGATCCCGACGTTGCCCCTCTCGCCGGGCCTGGCCGTGTCCTCGATGTGGCCGACGGCGCGGTTCAAGGTGAAGTCGTCGGTTCCCTCGAGGACGGCCACTTCGAGGCCGATCTTCCGGATCCGCAGGACGCCGAGAGGGTCGGTGGACTTCTGCCGGAGCGAGTCCTCGTACGCCTTGATCCGCTCCTTGGACCAGAGGCTGTAGTCGGGCGGCGTCTCGCCCGGAAGCGCGCGGGCCATGCCGGTCGCCGGCGCCGTCGGCCGCGCGGCTCTCGCCTCGTGGAAGCGTTCGAGGTCCTTCTTCGAGCCGACGGCCGAATGGATCTTCGCCGCCGCCCAGAGGGCGACGAGAAGAACGCCGATCACCCACGCCGCGCGCTCGGCGCGCCGAAGCCAGCTCACCCGGGGATCGTAACGCGGGCGCGCGTCACGCCGTCCGGGCGGCGCTCTTGCGGCGGGCGCGCTCGCGCCACCAGCCGTCGGCCTCGCTCTCGTCCCAGGCCGGCACGTCGCGGCAGGCGTCGAGCGCCCTGGCCAGGGCCCGCGCGCTCTCGGGGCGTTCGGCCGGATCCTTGGCCAGACACGAGAGGACGACGGCCTCGAGGTCGGCGGGAACGGCCCGGCCCAGGCGCTTGGACGGCGCCTCCGGCTCGGTCTGCAGGTGGTGGTGGATCGTCTCGAGCGGACCGCGGCCCGCGAAGACGGGCGTGCCCGTCAGCAGGTAGTAAGCCACGCAGCCGAGCGCGTAGAGGTCGCTGCGCGGATCGGCGCTGCCCGGATCGCGAATGGCCTCGGGCGCCATGTACTGCGGCGTGCCGCGCAGGACGTCTTCGGTCGTCAGCTTGGGGTCGCTGACGCCGGTCAGGTCCTTGACGAGCCCGAAGTCCACGACCTTGGCGACGTCGGGCGAGCCGCCGCGCTCGCAGAGGAGGATGTTGGCCGGCTTGATGTCGCGGTGGATCAGGCCGATGCCGTGGGCCTCGGCGAGCGCGTCGCAGACCTGGCGCAGGATGCGCGCGGCGCGCGCGGGCGGCAGCGGTCCCGCCTCCTGCACGAGCGTGTCGAGGTCGACGCCGTCGAGATACTCCATCACGTAGTAGAACTGGCCGTCCGGCGTGCGGCCGAAGTCGTAGATCGAGACCGTGTGCGGGTTCGTCAGGCGCGCCGTCTGCTGGACCTCGCGCTCGAAGCGCCGGAGGCTCTCCTCGCCCGCGCGGCCCGGCGGCAGCAGCTTGATCGCCGTCGGGCGCCGGAGCATCTCGTGCTCCGCGCGGTAGACGATGCCCATGCCGCCTTCGCCCAGCTTCTCGGTCAGCGTGTACTGGCCGAGGCGCCGGTTGCTCGTCACGCTCGAGCGCAGACGGAACGTGACGTAAGAGACGAGGGTGGAGAGGACGATGCCGAGGACCGCCCACAGCAGTGCCCAGGACACCGCCGCGCCGCGCGAGGTCCCGCCGGGGCCGCCGGCGGCGTAGAGAAAGTAGGCCTCGACCGGGATCGGGAGCGACACGAGCGACGAAACGAGCGCCGTCCGCGGCGCCGGGCTCGGAATCGTGGCCGCTCGGTAGAGCAGCATCGAGTTGGCGATCAGGAGCGCCAGCATCTCCGGACGCCAGCCGACCGGCATCGTCGTCGTCATGGCGACGTGCAGGCCGACGCCGAGGAACGTCCCGACGACGTCGAGGCGGCGCAGCGCCGGTTCCGAGAGGAGCGGCTGTCGAGCGGCGAGCCAGACGACGAGGAACACCGCGACGCCCGCCAGGTGAAAGAGCATCATCGGCTGCGACAGCGACGGCGCCGGCTCCCCGACGCCCGGCCAGAACGCGTGGATCAGGAAGCCGGCGACGAAGAAGCCGAGCGACGCCAGAAACGTCGCCCGGCCGAAGAGCGCGAGCCGCTCGCCGAGGAAGTCACGCTCGCCGGAGGAGTCCGACGGCGCGACGTCGCTGCCGCAGTCGGCGCCCCGGCACTGGAGTTTCTTTACTTTCTCGCGCATCTGGCCGCCTCCCTCAGGGCTTGTCGATACGGATCTCCACGCGCTGGCCGAGTTTCAGGGGTGTGGGCTCGAGGAGCGCGACTTTCACCAGCAGCACGCGCGTGTCCTCGGGCTTGCCGGGATCCTGGGGCTTGAGCCGCCGGCCGACGACCGAGTCGGGAATCTCCTCGACGCGGCCCTTCCACGCGCCGTCCCAGCCCTCGGCCCGGACGCGGACGGAATCGCCCAGCGCGACCCGCCCCGCGTCGAACTCGTCGAGCTCGGCCTCGACGCGCGTTTTCGTCAGGTCCGCGATCGTGACGATCTTCTGGCCCGCCTCGAGCGTCTCGCCCGCCTGGGCGTGGCGCGCGGTCACGACGCCGTCGATCGGCGAGACGATCCGCGTCTTCGCGAGGACCGCTTCGAGGCGCTCGGCCGTGGCCACCGCCGTGGCCCTCCGGGCCCGCGCCGTGTCGAGGTCGCGCTCGGCCTTGTCGAGCGCCTGGCGGGAGCCGACCTCCTTCTGCCAGAGCGATCGGGCGCGCTCGAGATCCGCCTCGGCGAGGCGGATCTCGGCGTCGGCCTCGACGACCCGGGCCCGGGCCTCGGCCAGGGCGGCCCGGTGGTCGTCCGAGCGAAGCTCCGCCAGGAGCTCGCCCTTCCGAACGCGCTGTTTTTCCTGCACTTTGAGGATTACGACGGTTCCGGCCAGATCGGTTCCGACCACGACTTCGGCGCCCGGGTAGGCCACGACCCGGCCCTCCGCGGCCACGTGGTCGGCGAGGGGCGCCGGAGCGGCCGCGGACGCCACGGCGGTCTTGGTCCGCGACGGCCCCGCGGCGGCCCGAGCCTGGAGGGCGGCCACGGCCAGGAGGCCGAGCGCCAGGGCGGGCCAGAGAAGGCGATTCCAGAGATTCTTCTTCACGAGTGGACCTCCTGTTCAGAGCGTGGCGTGAGCGGGCGAATCCTGCAGGGGCGGGGCTTGCCCCCGCCCGCGGGCGGCCGCAAGAGCCGCCCCTGCCGGCGGCGCTTCGACCAGGCCGTCCCGGATCTTCAGGACCCGGTCGCTGACGGCTCGAACCTTCGGATCGTGTGTGACGATGAAGAGCGCCCGGTTTTCCTTCTTCGCGAGCACCCGGAACATCTCGAGGACCTGCGTGCCGATGTGCGAGTCGAGGTTGGCCGTGGGCTCGTCGGCGAGCAGGATCGGGGCCTTGCCGGCGAGCGCGCGGGCGATCGCGATGCGCTGCTTCTGGCCGCCCGAGAGATCGCGCGGGAGAAACTCCTTCCGGTCGGACAGACCGACGGCGTCGAGCACGCGCTCGGCCTCGGTCCGGGCGCCGCTGCCTTTCACGCCCTTGACGTTCAGCGCGTACTCGACGTTCTCGAGCGCGGTCAGCGACGGAAAGAGGTTGAACTGCTGGAACACGAACCCGATCGAGCGCCGGCGGATCTCGGGCAGCCGTCCGGGCCTGGCCGGGTCGATCGTCTCGCCGTCGACGACGACGCGCCCCGACGAGGCCGTCAGGATGCAGCCGAGGATCGACAGCAGCGTCGTCTTGCCGGACCCCGACGGGCCCTCGAGCGCGACGATCTCGCCGCGCGACAGTCCGAGCGAGACGCCGTGGAGCACGGTCACGCTCTCGTGGCCCTCGCGGTATTCCTTCGTCACGCTTTCGGCTTCGAGCACTTTCATGGCGGTCCTCAGGTTCGGAAGACGAGCGCCGGGTCGATCGACGCGACCTTGCGGAAGGAGATCATCGCGGCGGCGAGGCACATCACGACGGCGCCGACGAAGACGATCGCCGTGAATTCGGGCGGGATGATCAGCTTCAGGTTGATCTTCGCGATCGCGGGCCGCAGGGCGAACGCCATCAGCGCACCG
>Ga0335069_10015348_pt1 | contig 10708 bp, 11 predicted proteins | sample Lox_Sample_11_FD_206714 | JGI IMG/M metagenome (GOLD analysis project Ga0335069, IMG submission 206714) | Soil microbial communities from Loxahatchee National Wildlife Refuge, Florida, United States - Lox_Sample_1.1 | ecosystem: Environmental > Terrestrial > Soil > Wetlands | place: USA... | reverse complement strand
TAAAGCCCTCGCCGCCGCGCTCGCCCGCCACATCGTCGCATGGGTGAAGTCGCAGAAGCCCGCCGAGCCCGGCAAGCTGATGCAGACCGGTATCCTGTTCACCAACGACCTGGTTGTTCGGCTTGTCCAGGGCAACGTCGCCGATGACGAGATCGTGAAACTCATATCAACCCAGCCCAATCGCTTCGCCCTCGACGACGACGATCTCCTCAAACTGAGGCAGGCCGGTGTCCCCGACACCGTCATCGCGGCCATGAAGGGCGGCAAGTGAGCAGCGAATCTCTACACCTGCAGCGGATCGCCACATGTTCGCCACCTGGCTGATTCCACAGGCCTTATCGCCGCTCATCCCTCCCGGTGCAGAATTACGCAACACCGTCACATTTCGTATAACATTGAAAACAAGACACTTGCAAATGGCACTGTCCGTGCCCTTACAGAAGGCGAGGTTACGATCATGACTGTCCTGCTTGTCCTGCTCACGTTCCTGGCTTTCGCCGTCATTGACTACGCTCTCAACAGGGGGAAATTCCCGCGCCGGGTGGTTGAAAAACCCCACACACCCGCTTTGAACCCAGTCGCTGAAGCCGCCCGCGCCGCCATTATGGAACCTGCGGTCACCTGGGTAGATGGTTTCGCCGTCCCTGATCGCATGCGCTATCACCCCGGCCATGCCTGGTGCCTGACCGAGCGTAAGGGCATCGAACGCGTCGGCGTCGACGACTTCGCCGCGCGTCTCGCGGGCCGCATTGACTCCATCGAGTTGCCCCGTCCCGGCCAGTGGCTCCGCCAGGGCCAGAAGGCCTGGTCGTTCACACGCGATGGCGAGAGGACCGAAATGGCCTCCCCCGTCGAGGGCGAAGTGCTGCAAATAAACGAGGAAGTGCTCCGCGACCCCTCCCTGCTCCGCCACGATCCTTACGGCTCCGGCTGGCTCATGACCATGGAAGTGCCCGACGCTGAGAACACAGCGCGCAACCTCATCCCCAAAGGAATGGTTTCCATGTGGATGCGCCAGGCGGTGGAGGCTTTCTACGGGATGCAGCCGCAACTGGCCGGCGTAACCGCCGCCGACGGCGGTCAGCCCGTTGACGACCTCTGCATCGGACTGCCCCAGGAATCCTGGTCGCGCCTGACCCGCGAGTTCTTCCTCACCCGCTGACCCAGGTCGGCGAGTGAATTGCTCATCTTGCCTGGGAACAACTCCGTGAGCACAGCGATTTTGTACGACAGCACCATGTGTATCGGTTGCAGGGCGTGCGAACAATCGTGCGCCCTGCGCTGGAATCTTCCATGGAATGAGACGATTGCCGCTGAAGAGCGGCTTTCGTCGCATAAACTCACCACTATCACCACCCATGACGGCGTCTACAGCCGCCGCCTCTGTATGCACTGCGCCGAGCCGACCTGCGTTTCGGTCTGCCCGGTCGGCGCTCTCCAGAAAACCTCCCTCGGACCCGTCGTCTACGACGCCGATAAGTGCATGGGCTGTCGTTACTGCATGACCGCCTGCCCCTTCCAGGTCCCGGTCTACGAGTGGGCCAACCGCATCCCCCGCGTGCGCAAGTGCGACATGTGCTATGGCCGCCAGTCTGCCGGCAAGCCGACTGCGTGCGCCGAAGGCTGTCCCACCGGAGCCACCACCTGCGGCGATCGCGATGCTCTGATCGCTGAAGCGCACAGACGCATGGCTGCGAACCCTGGCGGCTACTACCAGTGCATCTACGGCCTGAAAGAAGTCGGCGGGACCTCGGTGCTGATCCTCTCCGCCGTGCCCTTCGAACAGATCGGCCTGCGCACCGATCTGCCGAACCAGCCCCTGCCCGGACTCACCTGGGCCGCGCTCTCCCACGTGCCCGATGTCGTCTCCGTGGGATCGGTTCTGCTGGGCGGCGTCTGGTGGATCACCCACCGCCGCGAGGAAGTGGCGCGCGCCGAAGGCGGACCGAAGAAGGAACCAAAGTCGTGACCACCGCCGAGCGCCTGCAATCGCTTCTCCCGCGCCTCGCCGATCCTCCTGTTTCACGCCCTGCGCGCACGCCCGCCTGGTATTTCTGGCGTCTCATGTTCGCGCTCCTGATGGCGGCTGGCGCGTATGCGACGTATGTCCGCATCACCAGCGGACTCGGCGGCGTCACCAACCTGAGCGACCGCTTCCCGTGGGGCATCTGGGTCGGCTTCGACGTCCTCTGCGGCGTCGGCCTTGCCGCCGGCGGTTTCACCCTGGTAGCCGCGGTCCATATCTTCAATCTCGAACGTTACAAGCCCATCGTCCGTCCCGCCGTGCTCACCGCGTTCCTCGGTTACCTGCTCGTCGTCGTCGCACTGCTGTTCGATCTCGGCAGGCCCTGGAACATCTGGCACCCGCTCATCATGTGGAACCCGCGCTCCGTGATGTTCGAGGTCGCCTGGTGCGTCACCCTGTACTCCACCGTGCTGGCTCTCGAGTTCGTTCCCGCCGTCCTGGAGCGCTTCCAGATGAAGCGCACCCTGGCGTGGCTGCGGCTCATCTCGGTGCCACTGGTGATCGGCGGCGTGATTCTATCCACCCTGCACCAGTCCTCGCTCGGCAGCCTGTTCCTCATCGTGCCGCGCAAGCTCTATCCGCTCTGGTATTCGCCCATGCTGCCCGTGATGTTCTTCGTCTCCGCGGTGTGCGCGGGCCTGGCGATGACCATCTTCGAATCGTGGCACTCCAGCCGCGCCTTCGGCCGCCAACTGGAGATGCCCCTGCTGAACGGAATGGCCCGTCTTCTGGCCGTGTTCATGGCGGTGTTCCTCACCATCCGCTTCCTCGACCTGCTGCATCGCGACGTGCTCGGCCTGCTGCTGGTGAACCGCACCGAGACCTGGCTGTTCTGGCTCGAATGCGTGCTGATGATCGTCCCCACTGTCCTGCTCTTCAGCCGCCGCGTGCGCCACAATCCAACGGCGCTCTACTTCATGGCGCTGATGGTCCTGTTCGGCTTCATCGCCAACCGCCTGAACATCAGCATCACGGGCATGGAAGCAGGCTCCGGCGTGCACTACATCCCGCGCTGGACCGAGGTCGCCATCACCCTGGCCATCTGTGCCGCTGGCTTCGCCGTCTTCCGCTGGGCAGTGCTGAACCTGCCGGTGTTTCAAGAGAAGGAATAAAGGGAGATGAGGGGAGGTAAAAGGAGATAAAGGTCATTCTCGATAGGCAGGACCATCCGGCGTTCCCCCACGGAGCGCGGCGCAATCCGTGTGCGCCCCCTCCCTCTACCTCCCTTTGTCTCCTCTTACCTCCCTTTACCTCCCCTCTTCTTTATGACCCTCGCCCGTAAACTCACCCTCAGTCTCGTCACCGGCGCGGCCGTCATCTTCACCGGCTTCGGATACCTTAACCTGCGCCTGCAACGCCGCCACCTCGAGGAAACCGCCCTCGACAGCGCCGACCGCATCGGCGACATCATCCAGCGCAGCACCCGCTACCAGATGTTGCATAACGACCGCGAGGCCATGTTCCAGACCATCCGCGAGATCGGCAGCGAGCCCGGCATCCAGCGCATCCGTATCTTCAATAACGAAGGCCGTGTCAGCTTCTCCACCGACTCCACCGAGACCGGCCGCGTGGTGGACAAGGCCGCCGAAGCCTGCTACGCCTGTCACCAGCAGGGCAAGCCGCTCGCGCACCTGCAGGGCCGAGACCGTTCCCGCATCTTCTTCGTCGGCAGCGAGCGCGTGCTCGGTGTCATCCGCCCCATCGGCAACGAGCCCTCCTGCTGGAACGCCGATTGCCACTTCCACTCCCCCGATCAGCGCGTCCTTGGCGTCATCGACACGCACCTCTCCCTGGCCCGTGTGGACGCCCGCGCCGCCCAGCATCTTGCGCAGCTCACCCAGGCCACCGCTCTCGCTCTCGCCCTGGTCTGTGGTATCAGCATGGTCTTCGTATGGCGGCTGGTCTCCAGCCCCCTGCATGAACTGGTCTTCGGCATGCGCCGCATCGCCAGCGGCAAGCTTGATCAGCGCGTCACCGTGCATTCCGACGACGAGCTCGGCGAGGTCGGCGGCGCTTTCAATCGCATGGCCGCCGCGCTCGCTCAGGCCAACGACGAGAACACTGCCTGGACCCGCACCCTCGAACAGCGTGTCGAGCAGAAAGCCAGCGAGCTCGAGCGCGCCCACAAGTTCATGGCCACCAGCGAGCGTCTCGCTTCGCTCGGCCGCCTCGCCGCCACCGTGGCGCACGAGGTCAACAACCCGCTCTTCGGCATCCTCACCTACGCCCGCCTCACCCGCAAGGACGTGGAGCGCGTCGCCCCGCCGCCGCCCAACAAGGCCCGCATGGTGGAGCAGCTCCAGATCATCGAGCATGAGAGCCGCCGCTGCGGCGAACTGATGCGCAACCTGCTCATGTTCGCCCGCCAGTCGCCGCGCTCCATCGAGCCCGCCGACCTCAACGAAATCATCGGCCGCGCCGTCAGTCTGGTGCGCCATCGTCTCGAGCTCAGCGGCACCGCCCTCGAGCTCGATCTTGCGCCCGATCTGCCCGCCGTCCCCTGCGACGGCAATCAGATCCAGCAGGTAGCCCTCGGCCTCATGGTGAACGCCGCCGAGGCCCTCGGCAACGGCGGACGCATCGACGTCTCCACGCGCCACGTCAGCGCGTCTCACACCGTCGAGATCCGCGTGCGCGATAATGGCCCGGGCATTCCGAAGGATGTCCTCGCCCAGGTATTCGAACCGTTCTTCACCACCAAGCCCGACGTGCACCGCACCGGCCTCGGACTGGCGGTGGCCCGCAGCATCGTCGAGCAGCACGGCGGAACCATCGTCGCCGAATCGGTCGAGGGCGCGGGCGCTGAGTTCATCGTGAGTCTTCCGGTGGATTCCGCCCGCCCGGCCGTGACACTCCCCCATATGGCAGGAGCGAAACTATGAATGGCAGAATCCTCATCGTGGACGACGAGAACGTCGTTCGCGATTCACTCAACCGCCTCTTCGAAGATGAAGGCTTCCAGACGACGGCCGCCGCCAGCGGACGCGAAGCGCTGGAACGCGTCACTCCCGGCGACTACGACCTCGCGCTCATCGACATCCGCATGCCCGGCATGGACGGCATGGAGCTGCAGCAGCGCCTGCATGACGCCGACCCCGAGCTGATGGTCGTCATTATGACCGGCTACGCCACCGTCGAAACTGCCGTCCAGGGCCTCAAGAAGGGCGCGTGGGATTACATCGTGAAGCCCGTCGATCCCGACGAGCTCATCCATCTGGTCGGCAAGGCCATCGAGCATCGCGTCGCCCGCCGTGAGGTCGCGCGCCTCCGCGAGAACATGCAGGAGATCTTCCCGAAAACCGAGCTCGTCGGCCGCAGCCCCGCCATGAAGCGCGTGGCCGAACTGGTGGAAATGGTCTCGCCCGCCGATGCCACCGTGCTCATCACCGGCGAAAGCGGAACCGGCAAGGAAGTGGTCGCGCGCGCGATCCACGCCAACAGCCCGCGCCGCAACATGCCCATGGTGGTGATCCACTGCGGCGCGCTCACCGAGACGCTGCTGGAAAGCGAGCTGTTCGGGCACGAGCGCGGCGCATTCACTGGCGCGCAGCAACGCCGCAAGGGCAAGTTTGAAGTGGCCGATGGCGGCACGGTGTTCCTCGACGAGATCAGCGACATCAGCCTGCGCACGCAGTCCGATCTGCTGCGCGTCCTTCAGGAGAAGGAGATCGTGCGCGTGGGCGGCGCCAATTCCGTGAAAGTCGACTTCCGCTGCATCGCCGCCACCAACCGCAGCATCGAGGATCTGGTGAAGGCCGGAACATTTCGCCCCGATCTGTTCTACCGCCTGAACGTCTTCGCCATTAACATCCCGCCGTTGCGCGAGCGCCGCGAGGACATTCCCCTGCTGGCCGATTTCTTCATCCGCCGCTTCTGCGCCTCTACCAACCGCGAACCCCCGCGCCTCACTCCCCAGGCCATCGACCTGCTGATGGCGCACGACTGGCCGGGCAACGTGCGCGAGCTGGAAAACGCCGTCGAGCGCGCCCTCGTGGTGGGCCGCAACGGCGAGATCGGCCCGGCTCATTTCGCCCTCGGCGTGCGTGCTGAAGCGGCCTCCAGCGGCGGCCGTTCCCTCGACGAGGTGGAGCGCGCGCACATCGAAAAAGTGGTGGCCGAGTGCGAGGGCAACCTGTCGCGCGCGGCGCGCGTTCTCGAGATCGATCGCACCACCCTCTATCACAAGCTGAAACGGTACCGCTCTACCGTTGAACCCGGCAACGTGTGACTCCGGCCGGACTGCTTCTGATCGTTCCCGTGGGGCGCGCGGCCGGGACCTTGCCGCTGCAGCCGCTCGCCGCCTCGCTGACCCATGGACTGGGCGTGCGTTGCGCCGTCTCCGAAGACTGCCTCGACGACGCCTTCGCTTTCGACCCGGATCGTAATCAATACCATTCCACGCGCCTGCTCGAGCGCCTCACGCGCGAATTTGCCACCGGCTTCCGCATCCTCGGCGTCACCACAAACGATCTGTACGTCCCCGTGCTGAGTTTTGTCTTCGGTGAGGCGCAGGTGAGCGGCCTCAGTGCGCTGGTCTCCGCGCACCGCTTGCGCGAGGAGCTCTATGGCCTGCCCGCCGACTCGCACATCCTGCTTGACCGCCTGACAAAGGAAGCGGTCCACGAACTCGGCCACACCTTCGGCCTGCGTCACTGCGATGATTGGACCTGCGTGATGGCCTCCACCAGCAGCGTGGAGCGCCTCGATATCCGCACGGCCAGCTTCTGCGAGCGTTGCCGCCCTCGGGTGGAGCGGGCGCTTCACGGCGAATAGGACCACGCCGCCCCGCGCCCGCGGTTCTCTACTTCGCCTCCGGCTGATAACTCAGATCCGGCTGATATCGCCACACGTCGAACTGCGTGGCGACGACATTGGGCCGCACCTTCGCCAGAAACGCCTTGTACCCGTCGGCCCCGAGTGCCTTCTCCGCGCCCCACGGCGAATCGAAATCCTCCCATGCGTTCATCGACGCAAAGGTGTGGATCTCGTTGACAGCCGTGCCGTAGCTGGCTGTCGCCACGCCGAACGTGCCCAGCCCGGAGTTCTTCATTGCCGGCATCAGGTCGCTCTTGAACACCGCCAGTACGGCGTCCATCTTGTCCGCCGCAACCCGCGTCCGGCTGGTTCGCACCATCTTCGGAATTGCTCCGCTGCGGAACGTAAGATCCGGCTGGACCACGTCGATCCAGGTCTCGTAGCTCTCGCTCGCCCCGTTCAGCCGGCTGATAATCCGCGCCAGCTCCCCGGCCACATCCTTTGTCTTCGGATCCTGTTCTTCGTCGAACTCCTTCCATTTCGCGGAATACCACACCACCGCATATTGGTCGGGCCCGGTCTCTGACGACCATATCGTGTAATACTCCTCCGACCCGGCCTTCTTCTTGAGCGCCGTGAAATCCTTCGCCGCCGCCCTCCAGTCGCCTCCCCGGTCCGGCTTCACCTTCACCATGAAGATCGTCCGAATGTTCTTGTCTTGTGCCGGTAGCTGCACCGACAAAACCGTCAACAGAATTGCCGCAAGCATCCACCAGCGGCGTGTCAGGAGCATCTTGTTCATGTTTGGTTCTCCCCTTTTGTGGCCGACAAACAGCACTGCCCCTTGCCGGGGCGCCCCGCCCGGAGAGTGATCCGGTGGTTCGATGTTGCTGCGGAGTGGGACCGAGTATAGCAGGAACGCACGCCGGACGCCGCGGCTACGACGGCCCGGCAGCCCGCAGTCCTATTTCGCCTCGCCGTCCAGCGTCTTGTCCTTTAGAAACGCCCACGCGTCGCGATTCACGTTCTTCGAGATCGCGTAGTAGGTGTGGTCGTGATGCGGAATCTCCTTGACGTCGAAGGGAAAGCCCGCCTCCTGAAACAATGTCTGCGTCCGCCGCACCGCGGCCGGAGGAAAGAACGGATCGTCGGAACCCACCTGCACGAAGATCGGCGTCTTGCGGTCCACTTCCTTCGCCACGCGTGCCACGTCCGCCTCGTCGCTCTCCCGCACCGCGCCCGCGTGCACCGCAATCGCCGCGAAGTAGTGCGGCTTCTCGCACGCCATGAATAGCGAAAACACCGCGCCCGCGGAATGCCCGAACAGATACACCCGATTCGCGTCGGCATGATACTTCTCCCGCACCGAGTCGGCAATCGCGATCATCGGGTCGGGCCCGTCCTGCGGCAGTTGCCACATCCGCGAATTCACCGCATTCGGCGCCACAAGGACAATGCCCTCACTGGAGGCCAGATCCTTCCATTCGTTGATCTGCGACATGCCGTCCCGCCCCGAGCCGTGCAGCAGCACGAGCATTGGCGCGCCCGGCTTCTCCTCCGCCGCCTTCGGCGCAAACACGAAGTACTCGTGTTTCTGACCGCCCGATTCCAGGCTCGCTTTTTCTACCTTCGGTGCGCCCGCCAGACACACCGGCAGCAGCAACGCAACCAGCGCGATCGTGCGCGTCACTTGACTCCCCATTTCTGGAACCATGCCAGCATGTGACTCCACGCGTCCTTCGCCGCCGCCTCGTTGTAGCTCGGACGGTAGTCGGCGTTGAAAGCGTGCCCTGCGTCCGGATAGATACGGATCTCCGCGGGCTTGTTCGCCTCCTTCAACGCTGCGCGCATCTGTTCCACCTGTTCCACGGGAATGCCCTGGTCTTTCCCTCCGTAGAAGCCGATCACTGGCGCCTTCATCTCCGGCGCCAGCTCCAGCGCCGTCCGCGGGCGCATCGCGCTCACCTCGCCTTTGATCTGTCCGTACCAGGCCGCGCCGCACTTCAGTTTCGTGCTGTGAGCCGCGTACAACCAGACCACGCGTCCGCCCCAGCAGAAGCCCGTGATGCCCAGCCGCGACGTGTCGGCATGGTGGTGCTTTTCCGCCCATGCGACGGTGTCGTCCAGATCGGCCATCACCTGTTCATCCGGCACCTTCGAGACAACTTTGGAGATGATCTCCTGGATGTTCGCGAGCCCCGCGACATCGCCCTGGCGCGCGTAGAGCTCCGGCGCGATGGCGAAGTAGCCGAGCTTTGCCAGCCTCCGGCACAGATCCCGGATGTGCTCGTGCACGCCGAAGATCTCCTGGACCACCAGAACCATCGGAAACGGACCGCCGGACGCCGGCATCGCGCGATACGCAGGCATTTCGCCGTCGCGCACCGCGACCCGGATTTCGCTGGCCGCCAGTCCGTCCGAATCGGTGTGGATCGCCTCGGCGGCGATCGGGCAGACCGCGGCGGCAAAACCCGCGGCAAGTTTCGTGACGATGAACTGCCGCCGGTTCTCCATCGGCGGCGGGACGAGGCTGTCGGCATGTTCCTGCATGACCGGCCATTGTAGCGCCCCCCGGCGGCGCCTGCCATTACGCTTGACGTAACGCATAACAGGGAATACGCTGATGGATGATACTCGGTTACCGCGACAAGCGTACCAGGGAGTTCGCGGCCGGGAACCGGGCGAAAGCCTTTGCCGGGTTCGATCGGGCGGCGAGTCAAGCTGGATCGGTTGGAGGCCGCCACCTCCATCCAGGACCTCGCGGCGTTGCCTGGAAATCGCTTTGAGCACTGGCCGGAGATCGCAGGGCCCAGTTCAGCATCCGTGTCAACAGCCGCTGGCGGATCTGCTTCGAGTGGCCCGACGGGGCAAATGGCCCTTCGAACGTGGAGATCGTCGACTATCGCCAGGAGGACGCAGATGTCGGTAACCGCAATTCACCCCGGAGAGCACCTTGCCGAGGAACTTCGCGAGCTCGGTGTGAGCGCTTCAGAACTGGCCCGCAGGCTGGACGTGCCCGCCAACCGCATCACCGGTATTCTCAACGGACAGCGCGCCATCACCGGCGACACCGCGTTGCGCCTGGCGCACTACTTCGGCACCAGCGCGGAGTTCTGGCTGAACCTCCAGAGCCTCTACGATTTGCGCATCGCGAGACAGAAAGCGGGGAAATCCATCAACTCCCTGCCGCGATTGAAGCCGGCCGAACGAATCCCCGCATAGCTCTCCCACCCTGTAGACAATCTACATCCAAATGCTGTAGAATACCTACAGCCTCATTATGGCCGCCAAAGACCGCTACCAGAACCGCATCGAGCTGCTGCAGGGCACCCTCGACATGCTCATCCTCAAGACCCTGCAATGGGGCCCGCAGCACGGCTACGCCGTCATCCACGCCATCCGCGCCGGCTCCAGCGACGTCCTGCAGGTGGAAACCGGCTCGCTCTACCCGGCGCTGCACCGGCTGGAGCGCCAGGGCTGGCTCGCTTCGGAATGGAAGCAGACCGAGAGCAACCAGCGCGCGAAATTCTACCGGCTCACGCCCGCCGGCAGGAAACAGCTTGTTTCCGAAACGGCCCGCTGGACGCAGCTCTCCGGCGCCATCGCCAGCATCATGAACCCCGAGACATCGTCATGACCCGTCGCCAGCGCAATCGCGAACTGCACGAAGAGGTGGAAGCCCACCTCCACATGGCCATCCAGGACCGCATCGACCGCGGCCAGTCGCGCGAGGACGCCACCTTCGGCGCGCTGTCCGAGTTTGGCAACCGGGACCTGGTCAAAGAGGTCACCCGCGATATGTGGGGCTGGGGCGCGCTCGAGCGCCTCTGGCAGGACGTTCGCTATGGCGCGCGCATGCTGCGCAAGAACCCTGGCTTCACCGTCGTCGTGGTGCTTACCCTTGCGCTCGGCATCGGCGCCAACACC
>Ga0335069_10015347_pt1 | contig 10708 bp, 9 predicted proteins | sample Lox_Sample_11_FD_206714 | JGI IMG/M metagenome (GOLD analysis project Ga0335069, IMG submission 206714) | Soil microbial communities from Loxahatchee National Wildlife Refuge, Florida, United States - Lox_Sample_1.1 | ecosystem: Environmental > Terrestrial > Soil > Wetlands | place: USA: Florida... | reverse complement strand
GCCCGATTTGAAGTTGATCGTGATGTCCGCGACGCTCGATGCCGCACCGGTTGCGCGATTTCTCGGCGATTGTCCGGTATTGCGCTCCGAAGGAAAACTCTACGCGCTGAGGATCGAATACACGCCGCATTCCGCGGCCGCATTGGAAGATCAAGTCGCCGCAGCATTGGAGCGTTTGCTTACGGAGAAGCTCACGGGAGACGTGCTCGTATTTCTTCCCGGAGCCGCTGAGATTCGTAAGGCGAATCGAGCGATTGAAAAAATCGCCAGCCGGGCGGCTTTGCTCGTGCTGCCGCTGCACGGCGATCTTTCGCCGGCCGAACAGGATCGCGCCGTCACGCCCGCAGCTCAGCGCAAAGTAATCTTATCGACGAATGTCGCCGAGAGCTCAGTCACGATCGAAGGCGTGACGGCGGTGATCGATAGCGGTCTCGCCCGGGTCGCGGCCGATTCGCCATGGACGGGGATCCCGTCGTTGCACGTTCAGCGCATCAGCCAGGCGTCCGCAACGCAGCGCGCAGGCCGCGCGGGACGAACCGCGCCGGGACGCGTGATCCGGCTCTACACCGCGGAAGATTTTCATCGGCGTCCTACGGCGGACACGCCGGAGATTCTGCGGCGGGAGTTATCGCAAGTCGTGCTGCAATTGCGTGCGATGAATGTCGAGAAATTGGAATGGCTCGATGCGCCGCCGGAGGCTGCGCTGAGCGCGGCGAGCGCCCTGCTCGATCGTTTGCAAGCAACTCCGGAGATGGCGGAGCTGCCTTTGCCTCCTCGGCTAGCAAAGTTGCTGATTGAAGCTCGGTCCCGCGGAGTTCCTTCAAAGGGTTGCGCCGCGGCCTCAGTGCTGAGCACAGGTGAACGCGGTTCGTCGGATTTACTGAGCTTGATGGAAGCGGAGTGGCAGCCGCAGACTCGACGCGTCTTCGATCAATTGCGGCAGCGCATGCCAGGGCGCGACCGGACCGCCGAAGACTCTGCCATCCTGCAGTCCGTGCTTGCGGCGTTTCCGGATCGCGTCGCAAGGCACACTCGCGATGGCACGCTGCTGCTATCGTCTGGGGGCTCGGCGCGAATGCCGGATTGCCGTTACGAATTCCTGGTTGCGCTGGATGTCGAAGAACGGCGCGATCGCGGTGTTCCACTGGTTCGGCTGGCGGCGGCCATCGAACCGGAGTGGCTCTTGGATCGTGCGACCGAAAGAACTACCTATGAATGGAATCGCACGGCGGAGCGCGTCGAGCGAGTGACGGCGCTGATGTACGACCAACTTGTAATCGAAGAGACGCGCACTCCAACGTCGGATTCCGAAGAGGCTTCGGCGTTGCTGGCGGCGAAAGCGATCGAGGCGGATATCGGCCGCTTCGTGGATCGAGACGAGCTTGCGCAGTTAGAAGCGCGGGCAGCCTTTGCGGGCATTCGGATCGACGCAAGAAAGGGGCTGGAAGCCTTTTGCCGCGGGCGATCCAGCTTTGCCGAACTGGCGGAGGCGCGTTTGCTCGATAGCTTGCGGCCCCCAAAGCTTGACCGGCTCGCACCGGAGCGGCTGACGCTGCCGGGAGGTCGCCAGGTGAAAGTTCACTATGAGTCTGGCAAGCCGCCTTGGATCGAATCGCGCCTTCAGGATTTCTTTGGAGTTCGGGAGACGCCGCGCATCGGATCGACGGCCGTTGTGGTGCATCTGCTCGCGCCCAACCGGCGGCCGGTGCAAGTTACCAGCGATCTCGCCGGATTTTGGGAGCGGCTGTATCCGCAGGTGCGGCGCGAGCTATCCCGCCGCTATCCCAAACATAAGTGGCCCGAGAATCCAACTCAATAAGAGCGGGGTCTATAATCGGAAATCGTGCCGACCGGTCTGCCCTTTCCCAGCGCTGTCGCACATCTTGCCGCGGCGCTGCTGGCAGGCGCGATAATCGGCGCGCAGCGCGAGGCGACGCCTGGCGATCATCCCGGGCTTCGTGATTTTCTGCTGATCGCGCTGGGGGGCGGAGTCTGCGGTCTTCTTGCGAATCCATATTTGTCCGCGGCCGGCCTGCTTGCGATCGCCGCACTGCTGACCGTCTTTCACTTTGAAGAACGCGAGAAACGCAGCGGCATCACCACGGAGCTTGCGGGCGTCGCTGCGTTCGTGCTGGCTTTGCTGGCCGCGTCTTCGGATCTGCGTTTGGGCGAACCCATTGCCCTGGCCACGGCCATTCTGATCGCGGCATTCCTCGAAGCGAAACAACGCCTTCAGCACCTGCTCCGCGAGACGATTACAGAGCCGGAGTTCAACGCGACCCTCGCATTCGTCACCGTCGTCCTGGTCATTTATCCGCTGTTGCCGGAGGGTTCTTTCGGGCCGTATTCGTTTTTTTCGCCGCGCCAGGTGTGGATGTTCGTGATTTTGATCTCGTCGATTTCCTATATCGGCTATTTCTTCGAAAAATTCCTGGGAGCGGAAAAGGGCCTAGTGTATACCGCGATCCTGGGCGGGCTTGCATCGACCACGGCCGTGACGTTGCACTTGGCGCATTTGAGCAAGGAGCGGCCGGGGTCGATACATGAGTTGATGCGCGGATTCTTGATCGCGAATGCCGTCCAATTTCCGCGTGCCTTCCTCTTGGTTGTGGTAGTGAATCAGGAATTGGCGATTGCGTGCGCGCTGCCTCTCGGCCTGATGCTGCTTGCGGCGATCGCGATGGCGTTGATTGCGGGCCGATTCGCGCAGCGGGCTGAGCCGGCGGCCTCGCCCGAGCCGGTGAAGCACGAAAACCCGTTTCGCATAAAGCCCGCACTGCAGTTCGGAGTTTTGTTCACGTTGATCGTGTTCGTCACCAAAGCCGCGGCCGCGAAGGCCGGAACTCAGGCATTCATCGGAACCAGTTTGCTCGGCGGTCTGGTAGATGTCGCCACCGTCATTGCGCCCGCGTCGGATTTGGTTCACTCCATGATCTTGAGCGTACGTTCGGCTGAGCTGGCGATTCTGCTCGCGCTCGCATCGAACGCAGCTTTGAAGATCGTGCTGGCGGCTCTGAGCGGTACGCGAGCTTTCGTCCTACGGCTGGGGGTCCCATTCGCGATTTGGGGCGTCGTCGGAGGGGCCGGCTATTGGTTCACGCGATAGGAGGCTCTCGTTGAGCAATCCCGAGCGCGTGTTCGATCGCCGCGCCCGCATGGAACAACGTGGCCTCGTTCTTCGGCGCGGCCACGATCTGCAAACCGATGGGCAGTCCGGCTTCTGAAAATCCGCACGGCATCGCGAGTGCCGGCCATCCGAGCACATTGAATGGCCGGACCAGCCTACTGCTCCCGACCCGCACCTCTTCCTCGACTCCACCGATCCGGATCGTGGTGTCGCCGATCTTCGGCGCGGTCGTGGGCGTTGCGGGAGTGAACAGGCAATCGATTTCACCCCAGAGCGGCTTCAGACTCCGGGAAAGCCTGCGCCGCTGGCGCTGCGCTTCAAGGTAATCCGCCGCGGAGATTTCCAATCCCTTTTGAAGCGCGGCTGCGACATCGGCTCCGAAATCTTCCCGCCGGTCAAGACGGGTTTTCCAGATGCTGCTCGCTTCGGCCGACAGAATCATTCGCCCGATCGCATTGAGCTCTTCCATCCCCGGCATATGAACCTCGCGCACGCTCGCGCCAAGCGCCGCCGCGGTTTGCACGGCGCGTCTCACGGCTGCCATCACCTCCGGCGCGAGCCGCTCGAAGAAGAAGTTCTCAGGAACGCCAATGCGCAGCCCGCTCATCCCTTCGCGATTCGGTTCAAGCTCCACGCTGGGAATGTTCGGAGCCATGGCGCGAAAGCATGCCTCAACGCCTCGAACCGTCGAGGCCATCGGTCCGACGTGATCGAGCGTAATCCCCAAGGGTAAAACTCCGCGGCGGCTGACGATCCCGTAGGTTGGCTTCAGCCCGACCACACCGGAAAACGACGCGGGCAGGCGGATGGATCCGCCGGTATCGGTTCCGCTCGCGGCAAACACCAATCCGGCTGACACAGCCGCCGCCGACCCGCCGCTCGAGCCGCCGGGGATTCGCTCCAGGTCCCAAGGATTGTGCACAGCGCCGAAATGGGGATTGGTCGACGTAATGCCGTAACACAGCTCGTGCAGATTCGTCTTGCCCAACATCACCGCGCCTGCTTGATCGAGGTTGGTCACAACAGCGGCATCGTGATCCGGAATCCGATTTGCGAGAATTTTCGATCCGCCCGTGGTTCGGATGCCCGCGGTCGCGAAACAGTCTTTGTGCGCGATGGGGATGCCGTGCAGAAGACCCCGATAGATGCCGCCTGCCAGCTCTTCGTCGGCGTTTCGCGCTTGCGCGAGCGCGTGATCCTCTGTCACGGTGATGAAGGCGTTCAGTGCCGGATCGAGTTTGGAAATGCGGGCTAGTGCGCTTCGTGTCAGTTCGACTGAGGAGATGTTCCGTTGCCTTAGCGCGCGAGCGGCTTCGAGCAGATTCAAGAGTTCAATATACAATCGAAATGATGCTGGCCGCTGGAAACAGTGCCGCCGCCCCTCCGCTCACTCGATTGAGTGAAGAGGAGACGATGTTTCAGGGAGCGGTCCGCAGTTTTGCCCAAGAACGCCTGGCGCCGCACGTTCGCGCGATGGATGACGCGGGCGTATTTCGCGCCGATCTGCTGCGGGAGCTTTTTGAGCTCGGGCTGATGTCGATCGAGATCCCGGAGGAGCACGGCGGGCAGGGTGGGACCTTCTTTCAATCGATTCTCGCGATTGAAGAAATTGCCAAAGTTGATCCTTCGGCCGCGGTGATCGTCGATGTTCAAAATACTCTGTTCCACAACGCGCTTCTCAAATGGGGCAGCGCCGAGCAGCAAAGGCGCTGGCTTCCTCGCGCGGCCAAGAACAGCGTCGCGAGCTATGCGCTTTCTGAAGCGGGCTCCGGTTCCGACGCCTTCGCGCTTGCCACTCGCGCGGTCCACCAAGGCGATTGCTACCGGCTCACCGGCCGCAAACTCTGGATCACCAATGCCGCGGAAGCGGAGTTCTTTCTCGTTTTTGCGACGGTTAACCCAGAAGCAGGCTATAAAGGCATCACGGCTTTCCTGGTCGAGCGCGACTTTCCCGGATTCCGTGTCGGGAAGAAAGAGGACAAACTCGGCATCCGCGCGTCTTCGACCTGCGAGCTGATCTTGGACGATTGCCGGGTCCCGAAAGCCAATGTGGTTGGCGAGGAAGGCAAAGGCTACAAAATCGCGATTGAGACGCTGAACGAAGGCCGAATCGGTATTGGAGCGCAGATGCTCGGCTTGGCTGAGGGCGCGCTCGCGCACGCTGTGGCCTACGCGAAGGAGCGGAAACAGTTCGGCAAGCCGATCGCGGAGTTCCAGGGAGTGCAGTTTGACCTCGCTGAGATGGCCGTCGATGTCGAAGCCGCTCGACTGTTGGTCTACAACGCTGCGCGCACGCGGGATGCCGGACAACCGGTAGCGTTCGAAGGAGCGACGGCGAAATACTTCGCTTCGCAAGTAGCCGAGCGAGTCGCATCACGTGCTGTCGAGATCTTGGGCGGCGTCGGCTTCACCAAGGATTATCCGGTCGAGAAGCTATATCGAGACGCTAAGATCGGCCGGATTTACGAAGGGACCAGCAATATGCAGCGTGTCACCATAGCACGGCAGTTGCTCGGAGGTCGCGCGTGAGGTACGTTCGTCAATAGAGGCTGTAGGATGCAATTACACGGAGTGCGGTTTACTCGGATGGCGATTGCCGGAATGGCGATTCTGGGCGCGGCGTCGCTTTACGGCGCGGATCCAAAGGAACTCTCGGAGGATCGCGTCAATGATGTGATTCAGAAGTTCGCCGCAAAGGAATCGGAATTCGCCAAGGCGCGCGAGCTTTACACCTATAAGCAAACCGCCCGAATCCAGACGCTCGATAGCTCCGGCGCTACCACCGGGAAGTGGGAAACCGTATCGGACATCGTCTTCGACTCCGCAGGCAAACGTGCCGAGCACGTCACTTATTCTCCCGTTTCCACGCTGACTGAAGTCACGCTGACGCCGGAGGATATGGAAGACCTGCGCAGCACTCAGCCTTTCGTATTGACCAGCGAGGAGCTCCCGAAATACTGGGTCCGCTACCTGGGCAGGCAAGCGGTCGACGAGATCACCACTTACGTGTTCGCGGTCAAGCCCAAGAAGCCGGAACCGGGCCAACGATACTTCTCGGGTGAAGTTTGGGTTGACGATCGCGATCTTCAGATCGTCAAATCGTACGGGCGCGGCGTCGGAGCGAACCGGAAGAAGGGCAGCGAGGACTACCCCAAGTTCGAAACTTACCGTGAGCAGATCGACGGCAAGTACTGGTTCCCGACCTATACCACAGCCAATTCCACGCTGCACTTCAAAGACTACGACGTGCGGTTGAAAGAGACCGTCCGGTACGAGGACTACAAGCAGTTCAAGGCGCAATCGACCATTACGTACGAGGCGACGCCAGACGATAAGAATCAACCGGGTAGCGCGGCTCCAGCCAAAAAGCCGTAAGCGCTGATCGGCGAAAAACCCTAAACTATTCCTCGGATTGCGCCGATATGGCATGCAGGTCGGGCTATGACGGCAGCGGAAGCGACGCGCGAGGAGATCGATCAGCTCAAAGGGACATTCCTTGCCAGCCTGAATCACGAGATCCGCACGCCGCTGGCGGGAATTATCGGGATGACCGATCTGCTCCTCGAATCCACTCTGGATGAAGAGCAGCGAGAATACGTCAACGCCGCGCGATTATGCGCCGAGAACCTCTTCGAGATCCTGAACGCAACGCTCGAATACGCCGCGTTGGAAGGCGGGCAGTTCACGCTCGACGATAGCGAGTTCAGCGTGCGCGAGATGTTGGACGCCGCAATCGCCCAGCACCTCGCAAAGGCTCAGGCCAAGAGCTTGCCCCTGCTGCTTACTCTGGACCCAACACTGCCGGAAACCATGGTCGGCGATGCCCCGCGAGTGCGGGAGCTGCTGGGGCATTTGATCGCGAATGCGATCAAGTTCACCCATAACGGTAAGGTTGAAGTTCGAGTGCGGCCACAAGGGATCGGCACCGCGGAGCCGTGGCTGTCGATGGAAGTCTGCGATACAGGTATCGGTATCGCGCCGGGCCGTCTCGAAGAGATTTTCGAATCCTTTCAGCAGGGCGAGCGGGGCTTGTCACGCAGTTACCCTGGTCTCGGACTGGGCTTGGCGCTCGCGCGCAAGCTTGCGGATGTGATGGGCGGAGATATTACGGTCGTCAGCAAGTTTGGCGAGGGCTCCTCCTTCACCGTCCGCCTGCCCCTTCGCCGCGCCAGCGCCGACCGTTCGCGCACAATTCGGACGCAAACGGGAGAGGGCCCAACGGTATTAGCGGTCGACGACAACCAAGTGGGACTTACCGTGGTACGGCAAGCTCTTCGGCGGCACGGGATTCAAGTGAAATGCGTCTCTAGCGGGCTCGAGGCACTGGAAGAAGCTTCGCGCCAAGTCTACGACCTGGTTTTGATGGATCTTCAAATGCCGGGTATGGACGGACTCACAGCGGCAGTCGAGATGCGTAAGGTACCGGGCTATGCCACGGTTCCCATCCTTGCGCTCACGGCGAACTTCTCGGACGAGCTTCGCGAAGAATGTCTCGCGCAAGGGATGCAAGCTTACCTATCGAAGCCCGTGAAGGTCAGCGAGCTAATGGCCGCGGTTTCGAAGCATCTTCATCGCGGAGCCTAGAGGAACCTCAGTCGAACAGATCCCGGAGCGGCACGGCTGCGTTAGAGCCGATCGTCCTCAGGATTCCGTCCTTAGCTTCGTGCATTCCGTCAGGCGTATAGTGATACCCCCGGCGGGTTCGCGGATCGATCACCCACACATTCGGAACACCCATCCGCAGGTAGTCGTCGATGCGCTCCTGCATTTGCGTCATCGAATCGTCCTTGGAGAGGATCTCGGCCATAAATACGGGGGATGAGTGACGATCTCCTCGAACGGCGCACCCGGTTCGAGCGCGCACACATCAGGAATCCGGAACCGCGCGTCGGCGACCTGGACACGCTGCTCGACCAATGGATGGAGGCCCCACTCGGGCTTCTTCTTCAGTAGAAAGGCGTACAACAGGCCTTGAACGTCGCTATGCGTCCGTTCCCCCACGTTTCGCTCCACGAGTTCGCCGTCCAAATAGTCACGATCTGGCGCGTACGAGGTCGCCAGATATTCGCTCACGGCGAGCTGGGTGGCGGCAGGCATGGAACGTCCGCTATGGATTGAGCGGCGTTTCGGCCACTGTGCCGCCGGGATTGGCGTAGGCGTCCATCACCTTCACGACCTTTTGTGCTTTCAAAGTTATGAAGGTCACTTTGCCGGGCGGATTGCCGTAGACCCAAAATTCGAGATCGTCTCCGTCGACGTTTTCGCGGCTCTTTCGGACCGGCGTGCCCATGGCAAGAAGCAACTGGTCTCGCGTCATGCCCACGATCGCCTTCTTGTCCGCGATTGCAGCCTTGATTTCCGGCGGCAGCTTGTCCAGATAATTCCCGGTCGCGGTACGCGCATCGAAACTCAAGACCGGAGCCAGGGCGTCCTTCACCTTTTCCGACGTGACTCCAGCCAGTCCGCTTGGGTAATGAACGGCGATGACCGTTCCGCCGGGGGCGGGCGCTCCGGTGTCGGTGATACCACCGCCTGGTCCGTTGTTGTTATACCAATGCCCTCCCTGGCCGTTGAAACCGTGGTTCAACTCGAGGACGATAGCATCCTTGTCGATTGTGACTTTCGTCACCTGGACCATATCCCCTTCGCGCGCCGCGGGACCCGCTTGGTCGCCAATCTGCTGCCATCCCTCTTTATTCCAGTAACCGGTCGCGGCTTCAAACTCGAGCGGCCGCTTCGAGCGGGGGATGTAGGTCTGCGCGGTGGCGTACTCCGAATCTAATCCGCGCAGCAGGTCGATGCGCTGATCTTCGATCTGCTTCTTGGTTTGGGCCTGTACGGCGAACGCAGTCATCAGCACAACTGCAAAACTAACCTGATGCCTTCTCATTTCGCCTCCTTACGCTGCTCTACCGAACGGCTCCTCCTCGGCCGCGCTTCGCGTTCGTCCGACGGTCCAGAACAACACGGCAGCCGCGGCAGTGGTGAGCACGCTTCCTTCCGGTCCATAGGCCCCGCCGCTCAATAAGACTCCCGCGGTTGGGTGCAGGGCGTAACCAGTTACCCTCATTGTAAACCCGCTCAGATTCGCTCCGACGAGCGGCAGGACCACATTCCAGCCGAAATGCATCCCGATCGGCAGCCATAACGCGGCGCTGTGGTAGCACGCATAACCGAGAAGAATTCCCCAGAGTATGGTGTTGACCACGCCGAGCATCGTCGAGTTTTGATTGCTCATATGCATCAACCCGAACACCACGCCTATTGGGAGGATGGTCGCGAACGCACCGAGGTAACGTACCAGCAGCCGGAAGGCGTACCCGTGGAACATCATCTCCTCTCCGGCGGCTCCGAAAAACAAGAGCGCCGAAGTCAGGACCGACGCTACTGCGGAATCGGAAGGCGCAGGCTCGAAGTGCGCCCAATTGAGCGCCAGCATCATCGCGACCACGCCCGCGGCCGCAGCCGCACCATATCCGAGCCCGCGAAGTAAATCGCGCCCCGCGTCAGCATCCCAACCCAAACCGAAATCCGAGAAGCGTCCGGATTCGAACATGCGCACCGTGACCGCATTCGCCAAGGCTCCGGAAACGAAGGTCAACATGACTGAGCGCGGCAGAGCGCCCTGGACGGGCAGAATGACCGAGAGATACGCGCCGATGATCGCGAAACAGATAAACACGGCGACGCGCAGCCCTACCGTGCGCCAAGAGAGATTCGGACCCGGCGAAGCGTTCATGACAGCCGCCGCTTCATCAGCAGGAGGAAAACGCCCGTGAGGGCCAAGCAATAGAACGTCCCGGTAAAGTAAATCTGCGGAAGCCATCTGCCTCGCAAATAGAACAGTGCCAGGAGCGCGAGAAAAACCACCCGCATCAGCATCCTCGCCGCGCCGGCAGAGAACTGTAAGACCGTCCATGCGGACAGTGAAGCGAGCGCTAGAGATGCCGCTAACCCAAGCAATGCAGCATAGGCCAAGGATTCGAGATCGGGTGGGAAGAATACCGCACGATTCCGCAAATACACGGTCCCTATGCCACACGCAAGCATCGCCAGCGCGACTGCTTCACCGAAAAGCACGGCCTTCAGAACCCACCCGATGGCTTGGATGGCGGACGCGGGATGATTCTCGAAAGCTTTCGCGGCCGCGGGGCCGGCGAAGACAATGCCCAGACATGCGTAAGCCGACAGCAGCAGCGGATCGAGAAATCCCAGTCCTTTGGCGAGCGGAAGCGCCACACCGAACGCCAAAATCACGCCGATATAGATCGCGATATTAGATCCGGCCCGAGGTGTGTCCATCTGCGGCTCGCTCCAACATGGTACCAACCGGACGAAAGTTGGAGGCTGGCAGCAACGGCCGCCGGCATTCTCTAAGTCCGCAGAGTTAGCGCGCTACCAGGCCAAGCCTCCGGGCGAGGGCCGGATTCGTCCCCTCTGGCTGGGAACGATAAGAAGATCGGTGTTCCGAAGAGCCGAGCAGTAATGCGACGGGTAAGCACGGTCTGCCCGCGGATGATCAGGAGCAATGCCGAATCCGCGCAGTAAAGAGCTGAATTCCCATACATCGGATCCGATGAC
>Ga0335069_10015346_pt1 | contig 10708 bp, 6 predicted proteins | sample Lox_Sample_11_FD_206714 | JGI IMG/M metagenome (GOLD analysis project Ga0335069, IMG submission 206714) | Soil microbial communities from Loxahatchee National Wildlife Refuge, Florida, United States - Lox_Sample_1.1 | ecosystem: Environmental > Terrestrial > Soil > Wetlands | place: USA: Florida... | reverse complement strand
CGTCGCTGCGCTCCGAAAACGCCCAGCTTCACCCCGGAATCAGCGACCGGATTCAATTCGGAATCACCGCCCACCTTCAACGGAATAGGCAGAAGCTCCCAACGTCGAGGCTTTGTTTAGCCATGAACATGACACCCGACGTGGGTACCGGGCCATGGAGAAGTTACGTAATTTCGCGCAACACCGAGGCTTGCCAGTTCACGGAGTGACTTATAACTCAAGGTGCACTGACGATGAAAGAACAAAACTCCGGTTTACGGTCAGCCCATATCTGTGCCCAGAGTATCTTCGTGCTGACGGCGAATTCAACAAATCCATACTGGCGGAGCTCGAAGCGCTTGGCGAAAAAGTTGATATCAAGGTTTTGGTCCGAGATTACGTGGAAGGGATTTGGACTGTGCACGAGACAATTCGTGAGAGCCTTTCCTCAAGGATTGTAGTGTGGGAGTCTATCTTGGACCGCGCATTTATGCATTTTCAGTCTCAGTGTCCTGAGGAGCAATCGGTAACCATTCTTGCAGCAGTCGTTCGCGATGAGACAAGTCAATACTCTCAGCCGATCCAGATATTCAGGGACTTTATAGACTACCGAAAGTACTTGGAACATAAGAACGGAAGTTTAAAGAACCTTGCTTGCCGTTATGTGACGAGCGAAATAACAGGCAGCGACGGTCACTGAGATTCCGACCGTGAGCTTTTCTCACGCCGGCGTCAACCGCACGTCGTCAGTCTGGTTGGGCCGGCTGTCGCAGACCTCTGCGTTTCGAGGTCTGCGACCTCCCGAGGGGGCCGGTGGGTACCGTTCACGAAGGCGCCGCGAGATCGCAGACCCCACAAACCCGGGGTCTGCGCCAGCCCGCCGCAGAGGCCCGGAGGTTTGAAAGCAAAGGGCCTTCTCTCTGCGCCTCAGCGGCTCTGCGGTGAGGGCGTCCGTTTTTTCGCAGCTTCTTTGCCGTTATGGGCCACCCGGTTCTGAGGTTAGTCCTCCGACTCATCCGGGGTTCGCGCCGCGGACAAGCCGCCTCGGGTGTCCTTCCATTCCAGCCGGTCTTGTCGCGCTGGCAAATGATGGGCCTCAGCGTACTGGTTTCTTGCAGCAATGACTTGGTCGGCCCATTCTCCCAGGGGATACAGCAACTGGCGATAAACGAGGTAACTCATATCCACGGTGCGGACCGGCTGGTGGTCTTTCACGTCATCAACCTTGTCGAGGAACTTGCGGCCGTTCGCTTCCGGTACTCGGGGCAGCCAGGATTTGTACCAGGTGGCGGTGGCATCCTGGAGCGCCTGATTGCGGTACTGTCGAATGTTCTCAGCAATGGCGAGGGCCCGGTCAAGCGCGGCCACCGCCCGCTCGGCCTCGGCTCTGCCTGCCGAGCGCTGGGCGGAGTCCAGGGCTTCGACAATCCTCGACAGATCGTGCAGCATCACCAAGTTTTGGCGGTAAAGCTGAGCGACCGAGACGTAAACCTCCAGGTTGTAGCGATTGAACTGTACCTGATCGAGATTGGTATGGAGCAAGTCCAACAGCTCGTCGTTTTGCGCCAGAAATCTCCCTGCCAGTTCCAGCCGCTTCTGATTCTCGAGTAGCCAATCGTAAGGCAGGCGCAGCACGCCCGGCTCGGGAACAGGTAACAGCGGCAAGTACTGATCCTGTTCGGGACGGGGCGGATTAAACACCATGTAGGAGTTTCCAAAAATGGGCGTGCGAGCACTCGTCGGGCCGGTTTCCCAACTATCCTCCCAGAACTGGGCCTGCTCGCTCATCAGTTGATAGAGCCGGCCGAGGTTGGTTCCACCCTGGCCGTAAAACAGACGATAAAAGCTGCTCATCAATTCCGCGGAGCTAGCCGAGCCGTGATGCCAAGCCGCCGAAGGGCCCGTGGCATACCCCATCCAGAAGGTCTCGGGGTGCAGTCCCGCGTCACCCCAGCCCGCCACAAAAGTTCCCAGCAAGTCGGCTTGATGAGCCTGGGCGGAATCAGGACGCGTTGAAGAGAGACTTTCAAGCGACGTAAAGGAGATCGCATCGAGCATGTCTTCGACTCGCGCGGCGCCTGCGGGCCGTGGATGCAGCCGCCCGGAGGAAGGCAACAAGTAGTACTCAGGGAAAAGTTGCTCAACGCCCTCGGTGGACGTGTACACCATCTGCCGGATGCCGTGGGCTTTGAAGACCGGATCAAACTTGGGTCCGTAGACCTCGCCGTTGATCATGTAGCTCGGCAGCGAGTCGATATCCTCGGGCACCAGCGGGTACTCGCCCCAGAAGATCACCTGCCGCCCATGCTCGTGCAGGTAGCCTGCGGTCTTGGTCACAAACTCGGCCAGCAGCTTGCCCACGCTTCCCAGTTCCTTCGCGCGATCCGCTTCGTTGCACTGTGAGTTCTTGGCTAGACCCACGTAGTAGGGCTCATCCGTTGAGAGCACAAAGTATTTGCTGCCCTTCGTCGCCGCCAGCAGGTCGTCGAACATCCCGTTAAGCAACTTGTACGTTTCGGGATTCGTCGAGCAGAACTCGTAGTTACTTTCGGGGTATTCCCGCAGTCCAGCATATTCCGGATGCTTCAGGATGAAAGCGTCATGGGCCGGCCCATCAAGAAAGGGAATTAGTTCGACGTGGTAAACACGGGCGTAATCGGTCAGATCCTGGAGTTCCGCCGGGGTGAGCGCGTAAGGCTCGACGATGGGGGCCGCATGCTTATACTGGAAATGGCCTTCCAGCTTAATGGCAAAGCCGTTGATCTTGTAGAACGCCGCCTGCCGCAACGCCGCCTTCAGCACGCCGGGGCGCTCGAGGTGGTGAGCATCATCCCAATAGATCACGCGCAGCTCGAGATCGGGCCAGTCCACAATTTCGCCTTCGGGCAGCCACAGCTTCCCTTCTCCGGCCTTCACGAGCTGTACCAGCGTCTCAACCCCGTAGAAAAGACCCGTGGCCGTGTTTCCCGTGATGCTGATTTCTCCCGGGGCCAACTTGATTCGGTAAGCTTGCTCGGCTAAAGCCGCCCGGTCGCGATCTCTCGCCTCCCCCACTTCGACGGCTTGGGGATCAATCGCCAGCCTGATGGCGCCTGCACCCTTAACTTTCCCTTCTGAGAGGGCAAAGAGAAAACGCTCGCGCAGGCCTTCGCCGAGACCGGTGACCGCCACGTCATCCGCCTTGACGCCCGGGCCGAGTTCCAACCGCCAGGGACTCGCCAGCTCAAAGTCTTTGCCACCGAGCGTCACCTTCTGCGGCTCGGGAATCACTGTGTAACCACGCACTAGAAGTGGCGACGCGCTGGCGGCGTGGGAACTTGCGGCTGACGCGACCACAAGTGCGCCCACCAGCCACGCCAGCCGTAGCGCACGTTTTCCATGTGTTTGCACGAAATCCTCCGGGCGAGGTAAACCTGCAGACCGCTACCCTCACCACAAGTGAAAGTACCCGTCCTTGACTTTGCTCACTGAGACAAGCACTGAGATCAGAACGAAAGGCTACCCGAATGGAACTACCTACTTCTTCATCAGCTTCTTTTCAATCTGCCTTGCCTCGGCGTTCAGATCGTTAAGCTGGCGAAGATCATCATCCGCCTGCGACACAACGTTCTGAATGCGAGCCAGCGCCTCGCCGCTGCACGCGCCGGAATTCTGCTCCCGGCTGGCATCGAGCATGCCGCTCATGCCGCGGAGCTGGCTGGTGACGTCGCGATATCGCCGCACAAGCGAAGTCAGGAACGTATCGCGGCGGCGGTTGACGTCATCGAGGCTCGCGGCCAAGCGCTGGAATTCGGCGGCACGGCCCGCGCCCTCGCCGGCGTCGCTCCGGAGTTTGGCGTTGTCGCCTTCCAAGGCCATATTGCGCTGGCGGGAGGCCTGAAGCTCTGCCGCAGTGCTATCGAGCTTCTGCTGCACCGCCGTGAGTTGGCCCTCGATATCCGTCTGCATCTTTCGCAGGCGGTCGTCCGCAGACTGAAGGGCTTTATCGCGTTCGTCCCGCGCGCTCGCCAGTTGCATCTGAAGCTGCTGGGCGGCAATATGGGCCTCACTCAACTCACGGTTGAGTTCGTGGATCGTAGCGTTACGCTGGGCGAGGGAGGCGCTGTCCACCGGCGCCGGAGGAGCCACTTCCGGAGCCACCTGGGCTTGCTGTTGACACTGGTGCAGAGCCGTTTGCAGAGTCTCCATCGACCGCTGATCCCGCTCGTGGTCACGCCGCGACCCGGCAAGCTGCCAATGCTGATGAAGAATAATTCCCACCGCCACGACCAGGGCCATACCTAACCCTAGTTCGAGCGGGGTACGGAGACGCAAGTGCCGCATCAGCCTAGCCTCCCTTCGGATGAAAGTGCGTGCGCCAAGAGAGCCGCAGCGCTTCGTCCCGGCATGGAGCACTAAGATGAATTTGAGTGTTATACCGAGTCTTGGACGGAAACGCCAGCGTCACCCTCCAGGCACTGAGAATGCGCGCGAACGCCCCGGAAATCGCGTCCGGAATCTCGGCCGCGGAACGGCACACGCTGGTCCTGCCTCCCGTGGCGTCGGCAAGTCTTTCCAGGCCGTTCTGGTAGACAAGATTGAGCCGGTCCCCCCGGTAATTCAGGTGGACGACAAACAACGGAGCCTGGAGCGAACTTGCTTCGTCTACCAACCGGGAAATTCGTTCCTGGACCAACGCTCCCGGAAAACGCCGACTCAGATCGTGAGGATCACTCTCGTTGATCACCGGGTTCGTATAATCCTCGCGGTAACTGTAAATGCTGCCGTCTGTCACATACAGAACCGCCACGCGCACTGGCGCCTTGCGCAGCATCGCATCCGCCAACGCTAACGCCGTCTGCACGGTACCCAACAAACCCGGCGACCCGTTGCTCGAAAGGGACTGGATGACCTTCACAACTTCAGGGCGCTCCGGGGCGGGGTCGGAAAGCACATGCAACCCATCTTGATCACGCAGCAAGCCCAGCCATACATTAGCAGGCAACTTGGAAATCTGATACAAGACAGCTTGCTTGGCGGCTTCGACCAGCGCCAGATCGCCTGTTAAATCAAAAACCAAGAGAATGATCTGGTCACTTTGGGGACCAAGCTGCGCCAAAACAGGCACACGCTTGCCGTTCAGCGTGGCTTCGAATTGTGGAGCCAGTTCGCACGCGCCACCTTCAACCCAGGCAGGAATGGATACGCCCACCGTTTGCGCAAAGCCCGTTGGGACCAGGGCCATGACCAGAAAAACCGCAGGCAACCACCGACAAGTTTGTTGGCGGAATCTTCCACCACGCCGTGGGGCTTTCTTCGAGGACACGGAAGGGCGGGGCTTCAGCCCCGCCGGGAAACCGGGATCTGTTCCTGTTTTGTCTCGCGTCCCGCGCGGCGGGCAGCCGCCCGCTGCGCGGGACGCGAGGCAGGAGAAAAATCGGGAAGGCCATCGAGCGGCGGGGCTGAAGCCCCGCCCTTCCCCAGCGTGGTGAGAAATCCCGGTTCGCATCAAAAACTGAACTTCAGCCCCAGTTGGACCACTCGCCCGCCGTGGGAGCCGATGATCTTTCCGGCATCGACGTTGGGTGCGTCCACAGGGCCAATGTTAGTATCAGGATAGTTCCAGTTCGCGTGATTCAGGAAATTGAACGCCGTAGCCGTAAACTCCAGGGCGCGCTCGCCGCCCATGGGCATGCGCTTCCCAAGACTGATGTCCATAGAGTTGTAGCCCGGCCCCAGAAGATCCGGCATGGTGCGTGGGCCATTGCCCATCGTGAAGTCGGCGGGCTGGTCGAAAGCCGCCGGGTTGAACCACTGCGCAGGCCCCGGGTTCGACACATGCGGGTCCACGCCCGGCACGACGTTCACGTTAAGGGTGGAGAGCACATTCCCCGTGTTGTTGTACTCGGGATGCATGCCCAAGGGCGTCCCGTCATTCCAGTACGCCGTGCCGCTGAGCGACCAGCCGCCAACCAGCGCCCCGCCCAAGCCACCAAACTGCAACAGCGAAGCGTTGGGGCCGAAGGGGAGCTCATAAACATAACTGAGCTGAAGGTACTGAGGGTTCTCCCAAGAGGTCAATGCCCAATCGTTGCGGAGATTAAGAAAATCCTGGTTCCCGTAAGGGCCCGAGTAATCATCCAGTTGCTTCGAGAACTCATAGTAGGCCGTGAAAGACAGACCGAAGGAGGCGCGCTTCTCGACGCGCAGGAAACCCGAGTCCCGCTGGTAGTGCCCGCCCGGGTAAAGTCCGTAGAGTTCAAAACCTTTGAATTGTGGGTAGGGCTGCAACGTTGTCCGGAAGGCCTCGTCGTACAGATCGTTACGGTAGCGCAGAAAGATCGGGTTCACGGCATTCGGGTTGGCCGCTCCATCACCCACCAAGAGGTCATGACCGGTATGGTGGTTGGCGCCTGCCGAAATCACCATAGAGAACGGCATCTCGCGCTCCAGGGACACGCCGGCGGAAAGATAAACGGGTTCTCGCCCGGTCAGATCGACGTAGTCCGCCACGGTATCGTCGGCCGCAGTGGGTCGCAGGTCCGGCAAAGCCGTCGTGAGTACCGGAATACCCGCCGCAAGATCGAGCGCCGAACTAAGCTGGGTATTCGGAGAAATGAACGTCTGGCGCGCATTGAAACCCTGCGTACCCCATTGTCCGTTGTATATGGGAATCGCCGAGTGCGTGCGACTCAAGGAAGCCCGGGCCACCGTCTTGGAATCTCCCCGCGGGTTCCAGGCAACTCCCACGCTGGGATCAAGATCAAGATTGGCGGGTCGCAGACCCCGTGGAATGCCGCCGCGTCCGGCAAATACCAGCGCGCCAGGATAGCCGTTGGAGGGATCAAGCACCATCGGGTCAATCGTGCTCTCCCGATTGTACTTTTCCACGCGCGGCGTTCTGCGGGTAAGAGCAAGGCCGGCGTTGAAAGTCAGGTTTTTTGAAACCTCATAGCGATCGTTCGCGGCAAAGGCCAGGGAGGAATTCCGAAAATAGGAAGGGGCCGTGATGATGGTGCGCTCGGCGTACGACGTCAGGCCCAGCAGAAAACTGGCGAAGGGATCACCCGTATCGGTTATGCCCGGGAGGCTCGTGATATCCGAGGTAAACTGAAAGTACCCCGACGGGTAAGCGGGATTCAACGAATTCACCTGGCGGTGATCAAACTGCGCCGAAAGCCGGAACGAGTGTTTTCCTTGCCGGTTCGATATTTCGTCGCGAAGCTCAAGGAGGTTACGAGCGTCGCGCGTGGAGGGGAAATACGTCCCCATCGACAGGTAGCTGCTCAGGTCATAGCGCGGGAAAGGCGAAGAAGAACTGTTGCCGGTGCGTACCAACTCCGAAGAAACACTCAGGCTCGCCGAATTAACCGTCTTGGAACTGCCGGTGTAAACGTAATCCAGTTCCGTCCGCCAGGACGAAAAATGCTGGTCCGCGGCTGTGGGACTGGCGATGTTCGGGAAGTACTTGGCCGCGCTCAGGAACCCGCTGGAAATCGTGCTGGTTGAGGTGAACCGGTGCCGGTCTCGGATGGGATAGTCAACCTTGGCGATAATCCCATCCGCGTTGTCGTTCTGTGGGGAGTTTACAAAGTAGTTGTTCTGGAAAAACGGGCCCACATCCGTATTGGGAAGCGGGTAGTACGAGAGGGCCTCTTCAACAACCTTATCAAGACGCTCAGGCGGGATCACGTTCCCAGGAAAGGTGCGCCGCAGATACTGGAGATTGTCGGTCGAGACCGACTGGCTCGGATCGTACGCGGGGTTCAAAGTCGTGGTCTCGGGGTCATAAATAGGAAGCAGGTCGCCCGCCTGATCGACCGTTTCCGAGAAGTCTCCCTCACGCTGGGCGGCTGTGGGAATGGTATGCAACGACGCACGGGAAATACGCTCGCGAACCCCTTCATAGGACAACATGAAGAATGTGTTGCCGGGATTGGTGACCAGATGAGGAATGACCAAGGGTCCCGCCACGTTGAACCCAAACTGATTGCGTCGCAGCGGAGACTTATCCTCGCCGTTCTGCCACACTTGGTGCGGGATAGCGTCGAGGATGTCGTTACGGAAATTCTCGTAAACCCGCCCGTGCCAGCGCCATTTCGGAGCTTGTGAAACCTGGACGGCTGCGGGGCTGTCAGGCCGCATCCCCCATTGACGGGTCAGCGCCTTGAACTCGTCCGTGGCCTCCGTGAGGGCACCGGCAGGCTTGGTGGAAGGGGCACCTCCATCCGAGTCGGCGCGCGAAACGCCAACCGTGAGCAAAACCGAAACACAGAAGAAAAGCAGGGTTACTCGAGGTCTCATCACGGACACAACAACACTCCATTATATCCTAAGGAAACGCCGCCACCCTTCGGGAAAGCAACTCTTTGGCAGACAAAAAATAGCTCCCCCAAACGGGGACGCCAGATCCTGGGATGCTCCTTTGGTCATCCTGGATGCGCCAGCGCGGCGCGCTTTTCGTCAATGAGAGGGCCCGCCGGGACACACGAACTCTTCATTTCATAAATGCACGCCGCCACAAGCGGCGTCCAGGGCAGGGCGCTTCTGCCGGCCAGCCCCAGCACAGAAGTGAGGCTGCCCTTCCCGCTCGCCTAGCGTGCGAGATGACTTCGCTACGCCGCGGGTGGTTTGTCCGCCGGCTTCGACGGCGAGGGTAGCTTGGCCTGGCCCGCTAGGACTTTTGTGAGAGTAGCTGCCAGGCCATCCACCGCGCCGCCGCTCCCGAGCGCCAAGATTTGCGGCACGAACTGAGCTCCCTTTTCGGCCAGCACCGTCGCGATATTAACTAGCGTAGTGCTGGTCGCACCGATGGCCTCGTTTTGAGCCCGGAACCCTTCCGCTTTGGAAAGCCCCTGAGCACGGATAACATCCGCCTGCGCCGTACCTTGGGCGCGGATGACGTCAGCCTGCGCCGTACCGGTTTGCTTGATGTACTCTGACTCACCGCGTGCTTGTTGCACTCGTGCGTCGGCATTGTTCTTGTTGATGTCGATTCCAATCGACGACTTGGCAAGGTCACGTTGCATATCCGCCTTGCCGGTCGTGGCCTCGGTGGCGACGCGTTGCTCTTGCGCCTTTTGCTGCATCTTGAAGGTCTCAATCTCCTGGTTGGCGATTTCTCTCCGCGTCAGCACTACCACGAGGTCCTGAGGCAAGATCACATCTTGGATGTAAACCCCTCGCGTCTCGACGTCATATTGAGCCAACTGCTCAGCAATATGCCTCGTGGCATCTTCCTGCACGGTTTGGCGGCTCTGAATAAAACCGACGGCTTCCATCATGCCCAACTTGTTGCGGAAGTGGTTCCCCAGCGCGGCCTGCAAGACCTCATTGACCAGATTCAGCATGCTGCCCACCATGGATATAACCCGTGGCGCCTTGGTATCCGGCACGTGAATCAAGACCTGAAGGTCAAGGGTGAAAATGAAACCCTCCCGGCTCTTTGCCACAATGGGCTCGAGACGTGCGTCCAGGCCGTGTGCCCCCGTCACCTCCTTGGCCCAATCGAGCTTCAGAATTGCCGTGAGAACAATCTCCGCCTGATAGATGCGGGGATTGACGGGATACTTGCCGGTGCGCAGAGGTTCTTCCCAGATTCCGCGATGTCCGGGCCTGACCAGACTCCCAAACTTGAACTCCGCGCCAGAGGTATCCTCCGTCGGCAAGCCCACGTACGACTTGATCACGGCCACCTGCCCCTGCTCCACAACCAACATGGGTACCTGCTCGACACGGACCAGGAAGGGGTTCAGGTTATAGGCACCGTAAAGCAAGGGGTCGTGCTGCAGCCCAATTCTCCCGCCCTTATCCAAGAAAGCTTGGAAGTCCTGATAGGACTTGTGCTGCTCGTTCTTGCTGCCGAGGATGGTCTCAATAAGTTGAGAATTGAGGGCCGCACTGGGACCGGTACCGGGTTGCAAGGCCCGTCGCTCAATTTCCTGGATGTCGTTGAAGCCGCCCAGCCTGCTGGCGATATCGCCGGCGGGAAGAGGGTCACCATCGAGCGTCGTCACGACGCCGATCATGTCCACCACACGGCCACTTTCCGTCGCACGCGGTTCGATGCGCGTGACGTCGAGCACTTTTTCAGTGAGCCCGAACGCTGCGTAATTGAGCGTGCCGGCCACCCTCTGCTTGCGAAGTTCCGCCGAAACCGGAACGCCGTAGACCTGGGGCTTCGTGATAACGAGGAACGCCACAGGATGAATCGGTGCGAGTGTCCCCGGCGGAAGCACCGGACGCTGCACACCTTTCTGCCCTTTGGTCTTCTTCGGGCCGGCTCCCTCTACAAATGCGCGAAGGTCTGTAAAGTTACCGAACGCCTCTGTGTAGACCGCCGACTTTGCGCCGATGGGTAACGGCTGTCCAATCTGCGCGATGACAATGCCGATCTGTCCGGCTGGCACCTGCACCCAGGCGTGCTTCGTGACCGCGTAAACCAGGCAAAGCTGGAAGCGAAGCCCAGGCATCAGTAATTCCGCCTGATAGCCCGCTTCTCCATGGAAAGCAACGGGGTTATCCTCCGGGAGCTTGCGGCCAAACCGCTTCCGGATCAGCCCCACTTCCGTAGGACCTATGCTGTAAATCGACTTCAGCAAGATGATAACGATGGCTAGGCTAACGATGGTCAGAACACTGGACACGATGTAGTGCTGTTGCAGGGCTTCCAACATGCGACCTCCTGGATAGCACAATGGGTAGAGGATCATAGGACCGCCCGGTGAGGACAGAGCAGCCCAACCAATCG